>Ga0255127_1000199_pt1 | contig 32351 bp, 34 predicted proteins | sample Law_Miss_RepB_8d_FD_188555 | JGI IMG/M metagenome (GOLD analysis project Ga0255127, IMG submission 188555) | Freshwater microbial communities from St. Lawrence River, New York, United States - Law_Miss_RepB_8d | ecosystem: Environmental > Aquatic > Freshwater > River | place: USA: New York...
CTTATGCCCTGTGTGCGGTGGAAGCCGATGCGGACCTTTGGGCGGAGGTCACCGTGAGTTCGGGTGCTCCGGGTGGGAAATTTGAGGTCCAGTTTTATCTCGATGGTAAGGAGTTGTGGGATTTGCGGCTGGGGCGGGAAACCTGGTCCCCGAAGCGGTTGCCTTTGCGGATGAACCCGGGCCGGCATTTCCTCCTCGTCGCCGCACGAGACCGGCGCATGGTTCCCGACGTGTCCATTTCGATTCGTGAGCTGGGACGTTCCTCCGGAGGCCGGGTTCGCCCGGTCGCGTCCAAATCCCTCGAGTGAAGCCCTATGGAAACGACCTGTTTTTCCCATGTCTCTTGCTGGAGATCCCTTTTGCCCGGCGGCTCAACAACACGACTCCCCATGACGTCTGGAACCGATTCCCCGATCTTCACGATGGCGACAGTTGCGCTGAGGCTGTTGCTGGGTTGCCTGAGCCTTCTGGCCGTTTTCCCCATGGGTGTCGGGGCAGGCTCGCTGTCGGTGGACGGTGTTCATGGGGTGCCGCACCTCCAATCCACCGAGATGCAGTATCGCAAGAAGGCCGATTTCAGCCTGGGTGCGCGGGTCGAGGTTTACCTGCGCAATACGTCCACCGAAATGGTGGTCATCCCGGCTTCAGCCGACATCCGGTTGCGCGGTCGCACGCCAGAGGAACTGCTGAAGGCCGACGAGTGGGCGTGGCATGACCTGCCGTCGGCATGGGGTGGCGAACCGCTCCGCCTGCCGCCGGGGGCCCTGACTGTCTGGAGTTGGAACGGCAAGCGCGCGGAGTGGGGTACCAACACGCAGGCCGAGCTGGCAGTGGGTCTTCCCGGAATGGGCCAGGCCGATCGGATGCAGGTGCGCATCGACAGCCCCGACGTGTGGCTGTCAGCCGTGACGTTTCTCGGCACGGGAACCAACGCTCAGCCGGACTCCGTGCTCTTTCATCTGGTCAATCGCACGGCTGGCCCGCTGCGACTCGAAGCCTGCCGCCTCTGGCTGCCGGAGAACAACGCCAAGTGGCGTGCGCTCATTCCCCAACCGTGGCTCAGCAACCGACTGGATCGCTTCCCGACGGGCGGTCTCATCCCGGCGAACCAACGCGGCGGAGCGCGCGTGGACACCGGTCCATTGCCGCTCACCTATGCGGCGCTGGAAGTGCGCTTGTCCGACGCTGGCGGAAAGCCGATCACCGTCTGGACCCATCAACGCATCAAACGCGAGGTGTTCGATATCAGCGGTGGTTGGGTGGCCTCGAAACTGGGCTCCAGCAACACCCTGCACTCGGAGCCGTATTTGAAAACGCTGAGCCGGATGCACATCAACGCCGGCATGCACGAGCATGTGCCCGGCTATTCGGACACGCCGCTCTTCGAAAAGTATCCGCTCAAATACATGAACCGGCTGCAACCCGTGGCACGGTATGACACCGAGTCGATGCTCCCGCGCATCCATGCCGTGGAGTTTCTGGGTGAGCCGCAGTATGGCGGCGGCAAGCCCGTTTCGCCGCAGGATTGCTGGAAGGCGTTCGCGCCCTACGCGCCGACCCGGTTGCCGACCTCGGTGACGCACAGCGAGGAACGGGTGTGGCGTTTCTACGCCGGTATATCCGACTACCCTCACTACGACGCCTACCGTGTCACCGCGCCATCGCCCGATGCCTGGGGCCATTACGATCGTTGGGGTGGCCAACGCCTCCGTTGGGGAGCGCCTCTTGAAACCATTGGCGACATGTCGCGGTCGTTGCGCGAACTGAACCGCCCCCGTCCGGTGGCTTATTGGTCTCAAGGCCCCCACCACGACTGGAGAGGCTACGGCGGACGCAAGCGCGGTTCCCCGACTCCCGATGAACTCCGTCTCCAAGCCTACCACGCCCTCGCCAGTCGCATCACGTCGCTCTACTGGTTCAACCCGAGTCTGCACTCGCTGGTGGCCTTCCCCGATTTGATCGAACCGATGACCCGCGTCGGTCGTGAGATCCGGATGTTGGAAGAGTATTGGCTGGAAGGCGACGCCACGAGCCACGAACGCATGTTGCGGGACGGCCAGTCGGACTGGGAGCTGGATGTGGTGGCCGGACCTCGCGGGGCGCTGCTGTTTGCGCTCGACCTGGCCTACACTCCGGATCCGGAGGAACACGTCTTCAAGTTCGGCCCGCCGCGGGAGGCCACTTTTCGGTTTCCACTGCCGGCCTATCTGCGAGCGCCGGCCGAACTATTCCGCGTGGATGCCGACGGTGTCACCCAAGTGCAGCACACAGTGAGTGACGGATTCGTGGAAATCCGCGACCGCGTCAGCCGCGCGGCGATTTACGTGGCGGCGGCGAACGCGGGGGAACGCGCCCGCATCGAAATGCGGCGGCAGGTGCTCATCGCCCGAGAGAACGCCGTCAGTTTCGATCCCGCCGGTAAGCCCGCAGACCTGGCCGTGTTGCAGGAGATGGCCCGAACGGCGGAGAAGTGAAAAAGTTTGACGTCGGTCTCTTCACCCTCAAGCCCGTGTCCGTCGCGGTGGTCGCCGAGGCGGACGGACTCGCCTTCGACCCGTGTCAGAACTCGGCAGACCTGGAAGTGCTCCAACCACTGGCCAAGGAGCGCTGAAACGGACAATCATTCATTCGTGAGCCGATCCTTCCTTCGAACCGCCTGGGCCCTGTGGCTGACCGCCTGGGTGGGAACCTCTGCCGTTGCCGCGATCGCCAACGCCCCCACCGCAGCGGAATCCTCCGGGACACCTTGGTTCCAACGGGTCCTTGTCGGGATGGAAGTGGGGCCGACCGGCGCGCAGTTTGGCGGCGGTCGACATGCTTCGGACTACGCGCGCGATTTCGATGGCGCGGAGATTGTGCGCCGCTGCGTGGCTGCGAAGGCCGAGTACCTGGTGATCTGGGTGCGGGATGGCGACTTCACCTTCCACGACTCGAAGCGCGTGCCTCGACCCCTCGGGCTCGGAAACCGCGACGTGCTGCGGCAGGCGGTGGACGAGGCCCGTCGACACAGGTTGCCGCTGATCGCTTACTGCCAGCTCCAATACCCTTCTCACGAGCTGCGGGAGCATCCGGAGTGGAAGATGCGACAGGCCGACGGCAAGCCCATCGACTCGCTGGTCTGCTTCAACTCGCCCTACACGAACGCGGTGAAAGAGCTGCTTACCGAGATGACGGCCTACGGTCTGGCCGGATTCCACCTGGACATGGTCGACCAGGGCTTCGGCCCGCCGCATGGTTGCTGGTGTCGGCACTGCGAGGAGCGGTTCCGGGCCGAACATGGGCGTCCGATGCCGAAGGGGGTGGAGTGGGGAAGCGAGGATTGGGACCGGATGCTGCGGTTCCGCTACGCCACGAGCGACCGGTTCGAAAAGATGCTGACCGAGCACATCCGCGGCCTCGATCCGCGTGCGACGGTGGACTTTAACTACCATGGCAACCCACCCTTTTCGTGGGAGGTGGGCCAGACCCCGGTGGCGCATGCGGGCAATGGGGACTTCGTGACGGGTGAGGCGGGGCTCTGGGCCTTCGGAGCGCTGTCCGCGAGCTTCAACGCCGAGTGGTATCGCGCGGCAACGCCTGGCAAGCCGTTCCAGGTCGCGGTCCAACGGGGCGTGCGCATGTACCATGACCAGACGACCCGGCCGCTGCACGACATGCGGTGGGAGATGTCCACCCTGCTCGCCCACGGAGCCTTCGTGACCATGATCGACAAGACGGCCTACGACGGCCGGTTGGACCCGGTGGCCTATGACCGCATCGGAGAGTTGCTCGGCGAGGCGCGGGAGAAGCGGAGGGAGTTTGGCCACAGGCCGGTTCGGGACGTCGGCCTCTACTTCAGCGTGCGTTCCCGTGACGGAGTGGGACGCGACAAGCCGGCTCCCTGGTTCCAGGGCATCCAAGGCGCGCACAAGGCCTGCGTGTACGAGCATCTCGGTTTCGGATTCCTGTTCGACGAGAGCTTGACGTCGGAGGGTCTGGGGCGGTTCCCAGTGGTGTGCCTGCCGAATGTGGGGATTCTCTCGGAGCGCGAGGTGGCCCTGTTGCGGCGGTATGTGGAGGACGGCGGCAACCTTGTCATCACCGGACATGGCGGGCAGTTCGATCCGCAGGGAAGGCCGTTGGCGAACGCGAACTTGGAATCGCTGATCGGGGCGAAGGCGATCGGTCGGCTGGGGACGTCGGACAACTGGGTGCGGCTCCCGGAAGGGAGCGGGGCGGCGGCGTTGGCTGCGGGAATCCGCACGGGCTGGCCGTTCCTGGTGCAGGGGCCGGCGACGGTGTATGAGCCCTCCACCGCGCGGGCGATCGGGGACTTGATGGACTCGCACCGGGGCGCCCTCGTGAATCTTGGCGGCTGCAACGCGGATTGGCCTCTGAGCCCGCGTCAGGTCGTCGGCCCTGCCGTGCTGGTGAACACCGCGGGCAAGGGCACCGTGGTCACGATGGCTGCATCACCCGACGTTGCCACGGCGGGCGAACACCATGTCGTCGAGGCCCGCAGGCTAATGGCCAACGCCCTGCGGCACCTCCATCCCGCCCCCCGGGTCCGGATCGAGGCGCCGGCCAATGTCGAGGCGGTGGTGACGGATGATCCGGCGACTCGGACATTGCGCGTCCATTTCATCGCCTACAACGCCACCCCGCAGACCACCCCGGTCAAGGAGCGGCCCTACGTGCTTCCCGGCCTGATCGAGGACCGGCCGATGTTCCGCGCCGCCATCGTGCTTCGCGACGGCTTGAAGGGCGTGACGGCCTGGAACCCAGGCACCGTGCTGAAGAAGCGGGGTAACCGGGTGGAGGTCACGGTGGAGGACATCCACGAGGTCATCCGGTTCCGGTATTGAAGTGTGACTGCTGAAGGCGCGTTCATGGCAACGCTCAGAACTGGAACGGGGTCAGGGAACGGGGTCAGGGAACGATTTCCGATTTTGGATGCACCAGTTCCCCTTGCCCTGACCCCATTTCCTGGATGCCTACCGCACCGTCGCCGGGCTGTGCTCAGTGCCCGACGCCATTGCGGCCGAGATCCTCTTTTGCGGCAAATTTTCAGGTGCCAGACACGATGGGGCCACCCGCCGACGCCGTCGTGCGTTCATCCCGGATTTCTCGAAGCAACCTCACCTCACTGAAACGCATCTGAAAGACATCTCCGGCTGCCAGCAAATGCCCGGTGTCCACGAGATGGCGGAGACGCTGTGTGTAGAAAATGTGGGTGAGCTCCGGAAAACGATGCTGGAGCTCGCTTTCGGTCCGCAGAATGACACGAGCAACCTTGAGGAACCGATCGGTGCAATGGCTCAGAATACACGCATCAATCACTTCGAGTTCCTGCTGGCCGAGCAGATCCGCAGCAGCCTTCTCCACGGCGGAGATCGGCTTATTGGGAATCGGGACTTCGGGAGTGCCGGGCATGGACTAGAAGGGATCGGATTCTTTTTGACGCTCCGCGATCCGTCAGGAGTCGAGCGGGATGGGTTGCTCGGACTCTTGTCTGGAGGCGGAGCCGCAGGAGGTGCACTTGGCTTCCACGCTGGCCACGCGTCCGCGGCAGTAGGCGCAGGTCCAATCGGGCTGCACCGGAGTTGCGGCCACCGGCAGAGGCGGCGGTTTGGGTGCATGACGTTGACGAACGAATCCCTTGAATCGGGTGCCCTGATAAGTCAGCGAACCCACGTCCCCGTCCGCCATGCTGCTGTACTCGGTGGGACTGACCGAAAACTCCTGTCGCAATCCGTCATCCACCGTCTCGAACGTCGTGTAGTAGTGGGTGGATGCGCTGGTGTCGTTGCCACCGCCACTGACGTGCTGGCGTTTGGTGACCACGCTGGCTGTGACCTTGAGAAGAGGTTGTGCGTTGTTGTTCCGCCATTCGGCAATACCTCGAACAATGGCGACGATAATGCTGCCGATCACCACGAGGAAAATGATCCCGATGAACAGGGGCACCAGGATGAACATGGCATTGAAAATGGATTCCATAACAGTCTCTCGTTCGAGGGCGTACGACTCCCAGTTGCGGCAGCGACGAGTATGCACCGAGTACTCAGCCTCACCATCCCGTTTCATTTCCCATCTTCCTTGCATGGCATCGATGACTTTAGGGATCAGGCCAAGGATTGACCGTGCTGCCTGAATTTATCGCGCGGGTCGTTTCGGCAACCCGATCCTCTCGAGCCAGCCCACCACACCTCGCCTTGGGGCGTACCTTGGGTTCACTGGGTTCAGAGATTTGCCCTACGGCATCTTGGGCAACTCGGTGAACGGAGCCCCGGTTTCGGGATCCACGGGCACGGCCTTGAGGACACTCGGGACGATATCCGAGGGGTTGGTCACCGCGTGGCCTGTCTCCAAGGCCACGGAACGGGCTGCGAGGGTGAGGATGAGGCGACGGGTGCTCCGTTCCGTGTCTCTGTAGCGGGTGAGGAAATCCTTCCGCTGGAGGGGCTCGCGTCCTTTTCCGAATATCTCACCGGCCTTGGCTACCCAACCGAAGGTGGCCCGGCACCAGTTCTTCTCGGTTTCGAGAATGCGGTCGGCGTCCTCGCGGGATTCCTCGGCCCTCTCCAAATCCTGGGCGAGGCCCCTGCAGGTCGAGGCATCCAGCATCGGCACCATCGACCGGAGCGATGCCGTCGCCACCTTCTCAACGGCCAGGCCGGACAACGCCTCCAGCTTTCGGCCGCCCCGGGTGATTGTGTGTCCGATGAGGATCATGTCCACCCAGGCCCGTGCCGCCGCATTGGTCCGTCCTTCGAGTAGATCCGCCTTGGAGCGAAGACCCACCAGCACTGCAAGACGCTTCAGTTGAGTGAGTTCGGTGAGCTGTTTGTCGGCCCATTTCAGATCCGCCTCCAATGGCACACCGGAAGGTCCACGCACGGCCCGTCTGACTTGGTCCAAAGGCTCGCGCTGGGTGGCCGCGAATTCCCGGACCTTGTCGTCCGACACTTCGGCGATGTCGCCTTCCGGGCCTTGGATGTTGCGAGCGGCCTGAATCATGGCGGTGTAGCCGTTGGGTTCCGGAACTTCGGGAAGGGTTCCGGAATGCCGGACACTGCGATCGGCGACCTTGAGGGCAAGGACGAGGATTCCGAGGGCAGCGAGGATGCGGAATGCCCATTTAAACGCGGTCGTCATGCTTTGATTAGAGGCTGCATCCTCACTCATTCCAGAAAATTGGCTCAGGGATTGTGATTCGCTTTCGATGACTGGCGATCAGCTCACAACGGTGTCGTTGCCGGATCCGCTTCGCTCCGCAGCGATGGACCTTTTGCTATCCGATGGGAATAGCACCGTGGTCGGAACGATTCAGTGGGGAAGGAAGTGACGTCGCCTGTACGACCGATCCAACTCAATCGTGACGGCTCAGCTGTCTCCCTCAAAAATATCCGTCCTCCACAGAATATCACAGGCCGCGCATTGGAACTGATACTCTTGATTCGCGCGCTCGTTCTGGGGTCGCGCCTTGATGTGTGCTCCGCACTGCGGACAACAGTAGTGGTCTTCCCGGCGGCCTATCAGGACGATTGCGGTGATGGCGTACGCGACAAAGGCCGCGATGCCCATCCAGCCGGAGGTGGTCAGCTTTTTATTCGTCTCGCCACCGTAAGATTGAGAGGCAATCCAAATGAAAAACGGGATACACCCGGCGAGTAAGAGCCTGTCTGAAAATGGGGAGGGGTTCTGCGGCTGGGGAATTCTGGGTTGGGCAAGGCGGTGAGCGGTGGGGCAGACCTCCTGGGGTCTGTTCCGCCCGAACCAACGCAGTCCAAGCCGGAAAGACCCGCCGCCCGGACGGTTTGGGAGGGAAGGGCCCGCTGTCGGCGTTGCTTGTCGGTCACAGACCGCTGCGGGTCTGCTTCCTCCGCGCGCCTTGCCAATCGAACCCTTCTCTCCCAAACAGAACCCATCCCCATTTTCAGACAGGCTCTAAGCGCAAGCCGCTGAGCATCTTTTTGTCACCGAACTCACTGTCCTTGCGCTCCATCATGGAAGGCCTTCACTGCGACCTCGGTCCTCTCGAGTCGCGTCTGGCCGGGAGCCATTGCGACGGATCGCCTCGAACCTCTCGCAGACCGCTGAATCGTGAGACTTCATCGGAGATAGCGACGCAGTTCGACCTTCCTGTTGCAGGCCCTGGATCACTGCTTCGCGAGGTCGAGGGCTGTAGCATCATCATCCGCCTCGATGATCCAAAAACCCGACATGAATTCGGGCCCGTCGTTGAGCGGTCCGGGACCGACGACATTCGCACCGCTGCGGTTGTCGATGAGCTTCGAGTTGCGTGGGGCCTCGACCCCTCCGGCGGCATCAAGGATTCGACAGAACCAAGCGATAGAAGCGGGATGTCTCGGTGGCGGTGGGATCCGCGATTTGCGCGTCGCCTCCGTCGATCGTTCCAGAGGTGACCACCTGCCAATCGATCAGGTCCGACGAGGATTGAAGCACGACCGCACGGTCGGCTGGGCCTTGCAACCGCAGTCGGAATCCCTCGGAGGATGCACCCAAAGCGGTCAATTTCAGGTCGGGAACAACGACCTCGGATCGGGTTCCAAAGACCTCCAGGCGGTAGTCCGACACCTGCCCAGCGTTGCCGCCGACCGTATCCCGGATTCGGAGCTTCCAATCGCCACGAGCTGACTCGCCCCATTGGAAAACCGAGGTAAATCGGTGTTCGATGTTTTGGTTGGTATCTCCGTGGGGGACGAACAGGTGGCTGATTGTGCCGGCGGGCGATATCAGGTCGATGGCGAGTTCCCCGCGCGACGGATGGGTGAGCGTCAGTTGAAGGGTGACCTGCTCGACCCTGAGGTCGTCTGTGACCAAGAGGCTGCCCTCAAAGATCCCCTCGTCTGGAATGGGCGGAAGATCCTTTGTTGCTTTCACGACCACGGCACTCTGGCGTGCGCCGAGATTCCGCCAACCTGAGGCCAGTTGCACCGCGGCGGCTGCATCCACCCGTCCAGCACCGAATTCGTGGTTGAACCGAATCTTGGCAGAATTGGTGAACCAGCCGGGGTTTTCAGGCTGAGTCATCGCCGCCGAACGGATGAGGACTTCCTGGACATCCCGCCAACCGAGCTTCGGGTTCGCTTGGAGCATCAACGCCACGACTCCGGAAACAAGCGGTGCGGCCGAGGATGTGCCGTTGAAGGTGCTCGTGTAGTCGATTTCAGCGATGTCGGATTCCACGTCGGCGCGATTGTACCCGCGTTCACCCAACAGATCGGTGGTGAACGAACCTGGCGACCGGGATTTGTCGTTGCCCGAGGGGGCTGAAATAATCAGGCAGGCTCCCGGCTCGCTGTAGTCGGCACGGTGTCCCAAATCGTTGAGCGCGCCCACGGCGATCGTCCCCGGATGATTGGCGTAGCCGTCATTGTTGGCATTGTCCTGCTCGTTCCCGCCGTTTCCGGCGGACCAGACAAAAATGGTCCCAAGACCGCCGCGGCCCTGGGAGAGCGCCGTGTCCAGAGCAGCCTTCATCAATGGGCCGAGGGCGCTGATGGTCTTGCCGTCATCGTCGGCACCCCAGGAATTGTTGCTGATGTGGACGAGGTCCAATCGATGGGCCATGGCTTTGGCTTCCTGATCATCCCCCGTGGTGCCGCCAATCAAACGGATGGGGACCAGGCGTGCGGCGTAAGCGGCACCTGCCACCCCAATGCCATTGTTACCACTGGCGGCAGCCACCCCGGCCACCGCGGTTCCATGGGAGTCGGCCGCTGGTTTGCCTTCCGCATCGACTCCGTTGGCTCCCTCGGGTTCTGGCTGCGAATCCTGGTCCCGGTAATCGTAGCCGGCTTGAGGAACGATCCGTTCCGTGAGGTCGGGGTGAGCGCTTTCCACCCCATCGTCCACGATGGAGATCACCACACCCTCGCCGTGGCGACCGGATTCCCAGACGGGAAACACATTCGCATCGGCACCCGCTGTGCCCTCCGATTGACCGGTGTTCTTGAGAGTCCACTGCCGCGGGAGGAGCGGGTCATTCGGTTGGACCTTGGGTGTGAGGTGTCGCCCAAGGATGACTTCTGCCCGAAGGACCTCGGGGTGCTGCCGGAGACGGGCGGCCAGAGCAAGGCCGGAGGATTCGCCGGCATGGAAGACCGCGAGACTCCCGTCGAAGGCCATGGGCTCAAACGAGACGGCTCGGACTTGCGTGGCCAGAGCGCCGATATCGGTACCGGGTGCGACCTTGGCGGACACGCGGCGGGTGATGATGCGGCGACGGCCGTTCGATCTCGGTTCGCTAGCGGGATAAATCACGGTTTCCAGTCGGGTTCCCGGGGCCCGCGATGACTTGGCGTTACCCAGCTCGTCGACACGCATCACCCGATCCAGCTTTGGCCCCGAGAGGTGCACCTCATCGGTCGCGATGACATAATCCCGTTCGACACCGCCGTCCGTGAGCCGGAGGGACTGCGCGAGCAGCAGGGGAGCGGAAATCGTTAGAGCGGCCAACTGCCGAGTCAATGAACTCATCACTGCCAGAGTAATACCGTCGATCCAAGGCCGTCTATCGACAATAGAGATTTCACGCAGCGCAACACGCGACGATCCAAACGATCCGCAGTCAGAATGATAATCGACAATGTTTGTTGTTCCGCGGTGTTGTTATGGACGTCTATTTAGATTTCAGCAGATTCGCCATTGATTCCGCAAACGCCTTGCCCATTTGAGCAAAGATTTTGGCGCTGCCAAAATAGTGGTATCCGCCATTGGAAGCGCCTTTGAGGGCTTCCCGATCTTTGGGAGAAAGGACCTCCTCCAAGGCGAGGTCGAGCTTTTCCTGGTCCGCTTGGGTGATGCCCTCAATTTGTACATCCAGCGCGGCGTAATGTTCCGGGGAATCAAGGTCGTATTGATCATTCGCGTAAACTGCCAATACATTCTTCCCCTTCTTCAAATGTTTGATCATTTCCTTCTCGAGGACGATGGAACTGTATTGCGGCTTGTCCTGCCACCAGATGTAGGTGTGTATCTTTTGTCCGTTTAAATAAACCTGGAATCCCTGTCTTGCCAACACCGCGAGGCGATAAGAATGGCAATGGATGTCCTCGACTTCAAAGGTGGTACGCATCAGTAGAAACTCGCCCTCGCCCCAGGTTGAGGGAAAGCTCTTGAGAGTGATGCCGCTGTGTTTCCATGAGCCTTTCCCGATGGGAGCCTTCCCTTCGGCCCATTGGCTGTCATTGAATTCAGGGAGGTGCCAATTCTCTATTCCGACGGGCAGCGTCACGTCGCGGAATCGTCTGGCGTCATATTTCTTCAGTTTGTCCTTCTTCTCGGTGGCGTCGACTGAAGCGAAACGCCAGATCCGTTCTTCTGGCAGAGGCTTGCCGACAGGCTTCCAGTAGCCATCCCATTTCCGATCCCTGTTGATCGTGCCGTCGGTTTTCAATGTTTTCGCGACGCTAACGATATCGTTGTACTTGCCCTGCTTGGATTCCGCGACCTCGATGGCAGAATCCCAGAAGGGGGCCGTCTCAACCGCGACGACATTGCCCCTGAACTCGGGCCTGTCTGCCGGGGCAGCCATGGCTTTGCGGAAAACTTGATTGTCGCCCATCCCACCGACTCCCAGCACGCCGATGACAAACGGCATCTTCGGGGCTGACAGATCTTTTCGAACGTCGCGAATGAACTGGGCCAGCAGGTCCGAATAGAGGTCGTATTTCCCAGGTTTGTCGGGGCCAGGATAAGTGGTCCCATCAACCAAGTCGTTAAAACCCTGAAGCCAGACAAAACCAGCCAACTCGTAGCCATTCTTCGCGTCATAGGCCGGACAGACCCGTTTGGGATCTGCCAGAACCATTTTCACATGGTCAATCATCATTCGGTAAAATACGCCGGAAGCGGCATCCTTTTCTTCTCTCCATTTCTTGCGGTCCTCCAGCTTGGGAATCCCATGTGCGCCCTGAGGATGCCTGTCCCACTCCTCCTGAATCACCTTGGGCAGCGTATAGGGCCCGGCGCTGGGCGGGCGGAATTCGGTATTGAGCGACCGGCCGCCCCAGGCGGTTTTGATGATCAAAATGGGTTCATTGAGCTCTTTTTCAATATAGATTCCGAAGGTGAACTCAGGACCAATATTGCCACACATCTTGGTGGGTTGATCCCCACGAGCTCCAAAACCGGCGGTCAATTTTCCCAACCCTTCGCCATTGGCGCTACCATCGTAAGGTCCTGTCAAATAAGACATCCATACTTGATCACAGACGCGTGGGCTTCCATCCGGGTTGCGCATCTCCTTGAGAAGAGGTGCCGTGACTGGATCTTTGCCGATGTAGTCAAAGGTGCTGATTGCGGCATGTCCCTCCATGTTTGATTGTCCTGCGAGAATGAACACCTTCAAGGGCTTTGCCAAAGCGCACGGAGAGAGGGAAAACATCAATACTGCAGCCAGAAATATAGTTGGTTTCATAGTTATTTAGCAGTTGGGTGGTTTGTGTTAATATTGCTCATAAAGGTGTTTGTGATCAATTTTACAAAATCCTCTGTTTTTGCGGGCTCTTCATCACGGCGCAAAAAATCGACTTCCTCGCCACTGGCCTGGTGAATGGCGGGCGGGCGCGAGGCCTTCCTCAAACGTGCGATTTCGCCCGGACCCATGCGGCAACAGGGATTGAGGACGCTGTTCGTCCGCTCCGTCGGCCGGGCTCTGGATCGGGAAAGTCAGGCAAAGGAGCCCGAGGAGAACCCGCGTCATCGTGCGTCCGAGTTGAGCCGGATGAGGCTCGGAGAATCGGTGGAGGCTTGGATGGCCGCGATCGTTTCGCGCACGGTCTTGGCCTTTTGCCGCATCAATTTTTTCGGGAAGTCTGGTTCCTCGTTCTCGAAGTAGTTCGCGATCCGGGTCAGGTCCGCAATGGCGACCTTGGCGTGAGTTCCGTAGCTGAGGAGGACTTCCATGATCTCCGGTGTCCGGAGTTCGCTCGCCCAAGGATTTTGTTCACGGGTGTATTTCACGCACGCGGCGACGCCTTCCTCGATGTGGTGCTTGGCGAGGACGCGCAGGCCTTCGAGACGAATTTCGTCGGCGAACATCTCGCCGCTGGGAGCGGGCTGCATGATCGCCTCGTGGATGGCGGGCAGGAGAGGCCTGATCTCGTCGAGGGAAAGGTGGCGGTAGACGGAACCCATGCTGCTGCGGGCCCGTCCATCTTCATTCTTGAGGCCGGCTTTAACGGCCTTGTAGAGCGCTTGGCGATCCACGTTCTCCAACGACCGACCGAGCATGCCTTCCCGGTTGAAGAGGGCGAAAGCCAGGTAGCGCTGCTGCATGCCGCGAGGGTCCTTGGCGGTATCCACGCGCGCCATGATCTCGAGAAGCTGGGGCACCGTGTTCGATGCGGGTTTTCCGATGGCTGCGAGTGCGTCGGCGGCCTTGATGCGGAGCCAGAGGTCTTCGTGCAACAGGGACTTCCCGAGGGCCTCGATGGCGGGGGTGCTCCGTCCGCGCAGGAAGGTCAAGGCCTGGCTGGCACCGTAGCGGGCGTCCAGGTTGGGAGATCCCTGCATCTCGACCAAGGGTGCGATGGGGACATCCTTCCTGCGGCCCAGGGCCATGGCTGCCCGTTCGCGCACAATGGGCGACCAGCTCTGAAGGCGTTCCATGAGTTGCGCGATGCTCAGTCCGTCGTAGAAGCCGTTGCGGTCCTTGTTGTTCCAACCGCGGCCGTCGAGGACCAGCGATTGAGCCGCCGTGGTGTCGAGCCGCGGCACCGAACCTTCCACCTTGCCGGTCAGGTAGAGTTTCTTCAGCGGCATGGCGTAGGCCAAGAGGTAGGAGCCCGTGGCATCCCAGCCTTCATAACTGTCGTGCTCGGGCTCTGGCGGGCCTTGGTGCCGGTAGCCGTGATCCCAGCGTCGGGCCAGGTCGAAGTACCAGCCGCCGAACTCGGCCATCCATGCGCCGGTGGCGTTCGGTCCGGACTGAGCGATGCCGGGCATGGCCCAAAGGAGGTTGAAGAAGTTGCCGGTGTGCCCGCAATCGCGCTCCGAACCGTGGGAAGCAACGCTCATCCGCGAGAAGAACTCCGCGCCTTTGGATTCGTCGATCAGGTTGAAGAGGACCGCGGCCATCCCGCATTTACCGTTGTCCTCATGTGTCTCTATCCACGGATGATGGTCTCCGTAGGGGATCGCGCCCTTGTGGATGTAGAAACGCATCAGGCGTGCGCTGCGTTCGATGGCGAGGTCCACGGCCGGATCCTGCACGCCCGCCTTCCGTGCCAGCACCAGGGAGATCGTGAGGGGCACGCCCGGGGAGTTCATCATGCCGTAGCCGTAAAGGCGTCCGTCGGGCCGGGCGAACTTGTGCCCCCAAGAGCCTACGGCGCTCTGGCCGCGGGCCGCCTCCAATGCGAGCCGTTTCAACCCCGGCATGAACGAGGCATCACCCGTTGCCAGTTGGTACTCCGATAGCAGCAACATGACGTAGCCGAAATACCATGTCGCCATGTCGTTGGACTCGTACTGCGACGCCCACGCGACCTCCCTCCGGATCAGCGGAAGATGGTGGGTGTCGCCGCTGGCCAGCAGTGCGAGGGCATTGAGCGATCGGGGGATGGCATCGAGACTTCGGGCGTAGGATGGATCGTCCATCCGTCGGGCGAGGGCTCGGCACCCTTCTTCGAGGATGCGTTTGGACTTCAGACAGTCGAAAGGGGCGGTGGCGCTGTACGTTCCCAGGACGGGGAGTTTCAAGGCCACCTCTTCGGAACTGCCCGCGCGCCATCGGGTCAGGGTGAGTTGGCCTTGTCCCGCCTCGGACTCGGCCAGCGTCAAGGCCTTGCCGAGTTCGGTGCGTGGGTCGTGGGAAAACGGCTTGCCGCCCACACCCAGAATCACGTCTCCGATCGCCAGAACGCCTTCGGCCGGAGAACCCTTTTCAACCTGTGTGACGGCTATCTGTCGGGCATCGGAAGTGACCAGTTGGTCGCAGAAGATCCAACCGCGAAGGCCAGTGGCCCCGAGGTTCCAGTCGTGCTTGGCTCCCTCGGGGATCTTATCCCCCCGGGTGAAATCGGGGATCTTCAATTCGCGACTCCTGCCCGCCGCGACGAGGGACGCCGGCAGTAAGAAAAACGCGGCCAGTGTGATGGTTTGCAGCAAGTGTTTCACAAGGGGTGGAGTCGCTGGTCAGCGGATGCCGCGGTGGATGATGTCGAGCGAAAGGACCGCATAGGCGGTGACCAGATTGGGATCCTTCTCCCACCAGCGCGCGTTGGTGTTGGCCCAAGATCCGTCCGTGCGTTGGAGGTTGATCAAGCGCAGGGCGACTTCGCGACGCCAATTGATCCTCCGGCCGTCCTTCAATTCCAGCGTATCGACCCGGGCGGTGTTCAGGGCCTTGGTCATGAGGTGCAGGTAGTAGTACAGCCCCTGGAGCTCCATGCCGGGGTTCTCGTCGAGGGTATAGTTTGAGCGCAGCCAATCGAGCACCGCGACCACCCGCGGATCCTCCCGCTGGAGATCGGCGTAGATGTAGCTGAGCAACCCCGCGTAACTGATGCTGCCGTAGGACCGCAAAGCCACCCGTCCGGTGAGCGCGTTGGTCTCGCCGCCGGCCATGCTGTGGCCGGGATAATAGACAAACCCGCCGCGGTTGCGGACGTCGTCCGAGGCCCAAGGTTGGCGGTTGTGACTGGGCAGGTTCTGGCAGTTCTGGACGAATTGGAGGACAGCCTTCCAGTTCACATCCTGCCTGGGGACGGTGGATTCGCCCGCCTGGAGATACCGCGTGTAGTACAGGGCTTCCAACGCCGTCAGCGTGTTGTTCATGTCGGAGTGGGCGTACTTGTCGCCGTATCCGATTCCTCCGTCGAACGGCGAGTCCATCTTCCCCGGTTCGCCCAGATCCATCTGCGAGCGGATCACGAAGGTCCGGGCACGACCGAGGATCCCGTCATGGGCGGGATTGCCCGATGCGGCCAAGGCCACCATGGACAGGGAGGTGTTGTAGTTGATGAGGGATGTCCGGTAGATGCTGCCGTCGGGCTTCACGGACCCGAGGATGAATGCATAGCCCTTGGAGAGGGATGCGGGGAGGTTCGTCTGGAAGCGTCGGGTGGGTTCACCCATGAATGCAGTCAGGATCAGGGCTGTGGGAGCAACGTGATCTGGAGTGGACCACCAGCCGTTGGTGTTCTGGCTGGCGAGGAGGGAGGACAGACCTCGGTCGATGGCGTTTTGGATCTCGTGACCCAACGAAACGTCGATGGGCAACGGGGGCTTCACGGTCTTCGAGTCGTCTGCGAACAGCGCTGGACCGGCAAGGAGGCTCAAAGCCAACAAAAGGCATCGGAGGGCTGTGGGCATCGGTGTCTTCATGGGGCGGATGGCTTCGGGGGCGCGGGCGGCATGGGCTCGTCCAGCAGGAGGTGGATCGCTGTCTGGTTTGTCAGGGCAGGTTTGAGGAACGTGGTCAGCTGACCCAAGGTAAGGTCGGGTGGCACGAATGCGAGTAAGACGTTGGGGCGGGGCCGACGATCCGGGCTTTGGTTTCTCTCCCGATCGGCCTCCAGTTCCCGGCACAAATCCGCGGCACCCAAGAGGGGGCGTTCGATGCATTCCAGCTCCGAGCCAGAGGCCCCCTCCTTCCGCACGGATTCGACAAGCAGCAGACGGCCGGAGATCCGGCCATCCTTCTGGTGCACGGCCAGTTCGGGCGGGTGGCCTCGGCGTTCGGTGCGGTTGAGGAGTTGTCGGTCTGGGGTGAACGCGCGGTAGTAGGGATCCCCGGGTAGCGGAGGTTCGATGCGGATCCCCTGTTCGCTGTCCAATGAACCGAGGATTTCGGCCAGTGCTTGGACGGACGCGAGTCGGATCGCGGGCGACCAGTGGAGCGTGAGGAAGGGGATGCGCTTCTGGCGATCGAGTGCTGCGATTGCGACGACCGCGGAGACCAAGGATCCATCGGGGTTCAAGACGGTTGAACCTTCCCGGAGTTGGACACGGAGGTTGGCCAAGGCTTCGATCTTGGACCCCGGCGGTTTTCCGGTGTCGGGAGCCGCGTCGACCTGCAGGACCAGATCCTGGACGCTCTTCGAACCCAGCGGGAGGGCTGGTTCGATGGCCAGAGTCAGCAGTGTTCCCTCGGCGATTTTGAAGTCGGGGTTTACGGTGGTGTTCCGGTAGATCGTTTCCTTGGACACCGATCTCGGTACTTCGAGGACCGCGTAGGGCGTGCTGAAAAGGCAGGCGATCGCCATCGGTTGAAAGGTGTCGGCGACGTACTCCAGGCGGTTTGAATTGTCTGGGGCAGGAATTCGCCGAGAGCCGGTGAAGAGAAAACCCTCCGGTGGGAGAGCAGAGCCAGAGCGGCGATCCATCAGAAGGTTCTCGACACGAAGGACATTGCCGTTGGTGGTGATGACACTGAGCAGGAAACGTTCGCCCTTGGCCCAGAACCGATGGGTCGGCGGATGGTACGATTCGCCGGGTTCCGTCCCGATGAAGCGGAGCGCGGCGTGGATGTCGCTGGGCCGTGCAAAGGCGATGAGCAGGGACTCGTAGCCATGGTCGCTCGACTCGCTCACGACAAGGAACTCGCAGGCGGCATTGGCTCCCACGGCCGACCGTTCCACGCGCACTTCAACGCGTTGTTTGCGTCGATCGGCGATCAGGCCGGGGAGGACGAGGAGGTTGGTGTCACCAGCGAACTGGCGGAGTTCGTCCTGATGGATGCGGTCGACGCGTGCCCGGTTCTCCGGATGACCGTCGGGACGGTCTTTGAAGGGCTTGTCGAACTGGGCATGCACGGTGGCCACCGCGAAGAGCACGACAGCGACATGGAGCCAGAGCGGCATTGGTCAAAAGAAGGGTACGGCCAGTGGCGGTGTCAACGAGGCATCCGGTCTGGCGATGGAATCATGCACTCCAGCCACTTCGCGGACACGAGCACGGTGCCCATGGCTCCGGCGCGATGCCGGATGACGGCACCCGATGGGAACGCGATAGAGGCATCACCGGCTCCGTTCTGACCTTCGCGACCCCGCCAAGGACTGATCAAGCCGCCCGCAACCATCCCCTCAGAAGAGAATGCCCTCGATGAAGGACGCCAGCGGCTCGGGGTGGATCCGGTTCTTGCGCACAACCACTGCCAGCTCCCGCATGAACTGCGGCTGAAGGCGGAGGCGTCCCACCCGGCGTCGATCCCCATACAGGGCAAGAACCCGGTGCGGCACGAGGCTCACGCCCAGCCCCAGCGAGACGAGATTCACAATGACATCAAAGCTGTCCAGCTCCATGGCCGGCTCGACGGGCAGTCCCTCCGCCTCAAGCCACGACCGCAACGCGCGCCCGGTTTCGCCTCGGTGATCGATGAGCAGCCAACGCTCCGCCAGCAAAGCCTTGCGCAGCGATTTCAGCGACGTCTTTCCACCGGCTTTGGCCATCGGATGATCCGGCGGCGTCACGAGGACGAACTCGTCTTCAAACCGGTGCGTGACGGCCAAGGCTTGGGGTAGCCGACGGGGCGGTGACAGCAACCCGGCATCCAACGCTCGCGACTCCACCGCTTCCAGAATCTCCTGGCTGGTCAGTTGCACGACGTGAAGCTGCACCTCGGGAAGCTGGCGTCGAAACGCGAAGAAAAAGCCCGCGTAGTAGGCCAGTCCGATGCTGCGTGCCACGCCCACTCGCAGCGTCTTGGGCACGAGATGAAAGTCCTGTTGGATTTGTTTCAGCGTCTCTTCTGCCGAAGCGACAATGGGCTTGGACTTCGCGTAGAGAAGCTTTCCGGCGTCGGTGAGGCAGACATGCCGCGTGGTCCGCTCGAACAACGCGACGCCCAGCTGCTCCTCCACGCCGCGGATCTGGCGGGTGATCGCGCTTTGGGTCAGTCGGGCTTTCTGTCCGGCCTTGGTAAAGCTGCCATGCTCCGCCACGAGATGGAACAGGCTCAGCTCGTAGAGATCGAACGGGACGGTGGCGAGGAAGTCATTCATGCGGATTCAGAATGAGAGTGATTTGAGTAATGCATTTCACGCAATGATTTCGTCCCTTGATGCTCTGGTCGTCGGCCGGATCAGATGCTCGCCAAAACGGCGGACGGGTTCGGCGGAAAGAGTCAGCAACCAACATGGCCACACCCAGTGAACGGCTTTCAGAAAATGTCCCGGGCCCATTCTACGTCACCAGCGAATGCATTGACTGCGATCTCTGCCGGGAAGCAGCACCGGAAATCTACCGGCGCAATGACGACATTGGATACTCAGTAGTCCACCATCAGCCTGCGGCTCCCGAAGAAGAAGCCCGAGCCGTCGAAGGCATGGAGGCTTGCCCGGTGGAAGCCATCGGTCGCGAACCCACATCGGTTATTGATTGAGACAAGGTCGGCGTCCAACCGCCCGGCGAAAAAGGGGGCAGGACTCATGGCCGAGGTTGAGTGTCTAGCCGGTTTCGTGGGCGGTGACGATCAGGTCGGTGACGGGGAGATTCACGACGCATTGCATCCCATTGTCTCCTTCGATCGGCCTCCGGCCATGGCTCAATGGCCACACCACTGGGTACATTTGTGTCGCTTCGCCTCGTTTCCGTCCGTGCTGGACACCAGCCTAGCATTGGAAAGGGAGGCTGGAATTGCCGCCTACTGAGGGTGAGTTGCCCACAGTTGTGACAGCGGGAGTCCGTGCAAATTCGCTGCGAAAGGAATGACCTCACTGCCGGTGTAAAGCACCACGCCGCGAACCCATCGCGGGCCCGCCGCGTTCGCCATCGCCTGTAATCCCCGGACATCCGAGCCTCCCAACGTGGCACCGGATTTGATTTCGATGCCGACCAATCGTCCTGAGCTGTCTTCCAAGACGATGTCCACTTCCTGTCCCGATGCTGTGCGCCAGAAATAGAATTCCGGCTGGGTTTCACTCCATGCGGATTGCTTGCGCAATTCCATCAGCACGAAGTTTTCCAGCACGCCACCGGCGAGAGTGCCATCCACGTTCAATCGCTCAGCGGTCAACCCCAGCAGATGCGCCAGCAAGCCGGTGTCATTCAAAAACACTTTGGGCGTCTGGATGACCCGCTGGCCGAGGTTGCTCGACCACGGCCGCAGCAGTTGAGTCAGGAACGTTGCTTCGAGCAGGGCGAAGTAACGTTTCAGAGTGGTTTGCGGTAGCCCCAATGAGCGCGACAGATCCGCGAAATTCAATAGGCTGCCAGCTCGAGTGGCCACCACCGACAACAGACGCGGCACGGCCGTCACGTCGGCGACATGGGTGAGGTCGCGAATATCGCGCTGGAGGATTGTTGTCAGGTAGGACTGAAACCATGCCTTACGGCGTGACGCGGTTTTGCGGGCATTCGCCAGCGGATAACCCCCTGACAGGACTTTTTTAAACAGTTCATCGCGCTGGAGGTGAGCGTTCTCTCCTGATGCCCAGACCGGCCGCTTGGAAAACAGCGCATCCACGAAGCCTTCTTTGACGCCATGGATTTCGCCCTGGGAAAACGGCCAGAGGGTCAACAATTCCATGCGACCCGCCAATGACTCGGACAACTTCGGCAGCAGCAAGACATTAGCCGAGCCGGTGAGTAGAAAACGTCCCGGTTCGCGCTTCCGGTCGATCGCCATCTTGATGGCTGTGAACAGTTCTGGAGCGTGCTGGATTTCATCCAGCGTCACGGGCGCGGTCAAACCGGCGATGAACCCATTGGGGTCCCGCTTCGCCGCCGTCAGAACGCCGGGGTCGTCGAAGGTTAGATATTGGCGACCTTGCTGTTTCAGTTCCGGCAGTTGGGCCAGAGTACTTTTGCCGGTCTGCCGCGCGCCGTTGATCAAGACAGCAGGTGTGTCCCCCAACGCCTGAAAGAGCTGCTCGGTGAGATGACGACGCATCATGCGTTTTATAAACAACCAAAAAACGGATGATAATCAACCAAAAATTGGCTGTAAATGCAGCCAAAAAACCTGCCAAAATGGGGAAAGGAACGGTTTTCGAATTGGATCCGGTCGCGGCGCAAACCCATTTCTTACTTCCGCGGCTTCGCTCGCACGAGTTCGATCGAGTGGAGGGTCAGGGTTTGGCCCGAGGGTGATTGTGAGCTCGATTCGATCGCGAGGCCGGTGATTAATCCGCTGTAGCTGGGTGCGCTCCCGAGTTCGACGACCTGACTGCGGACCTTGCCGTCGCCGGCCAACTTTAACGGCAGGCTCCGCTCACGGTTGAATGGTTCTTCGCCCAGCCGCTTCCAGTAAATCCGGGCGGTCATCGGGCCTCCGGTGGACGCGATGCGCAGATTCATCGACGACGCCTCTTGGGCCCGCCAGCAGCGGCCGCCGCTTTCAAGACGCGCTACGCGTTCGCCGAGCTGGACGGTCCATGCGCCGGACATCGGGAAGCCCGAGTCGGTCGCGTCTCGGACGGTCCAGTGTTGCCGGTCGTGTTGGAAGCGCCACGCGGGCGGCCTCCGGTCGGCCATCGCGTTGAAGCGCCGACGCATTTTCGCAAGCCGGCCCACCATGAAGTGGGTCCGGTGCTCGTAGACGATGTCGTGGTCGAAGTTCTCATGGTGGATCGGGGCCACGTAGGCGGTCGAACCGTGTTTCGGATCATCCGACCGGGCGTCCCCATGGAGCCCGCCATGGAACTCCAAGCCATCGGCCTTGAAGACACCCAGTCCCCAGCCGTCGTCGTCCACCAGCGCCGCCCAGCCTTCCGACGCCAGGAAGCGGGTCCACGGCCAATGCTGGTGCCAGTCGTTGGTCACGTGGGTGAGCGGGGCCCCGGTGAAGGGCTTGTCGCCGGTGTAGGACATCAGTCGCCCGAGTTTCGAAATGGTGTAGACCGCCGGCAGCTCTTGGGGGCAGGGACGGTATTGCGTTCTGTCCGCACGCCGGTTGGTGCAACGGAAGCGCATGTGGATGAGCGGACCTTCGAGGGTGGTCCAAGTCTCGAACACGCAATCGCCGCGAACGTTGTCGAGCGGCCACTGCATGGGGAGACAACGGATATAGAGTTCCTTACCGTTGTTGCGGTGTTCCACGACCTCGGACGGATTGAGGTGGCAGTCGCCGGTTTGGATGGGATTCCACCCGAGGCCCACCCAGGCGGGGTGAGGCTTCTTGTCGCCGACCTCGTAGGGCCAGGGTCCGGAGTAGTGGGACATCTGGATTTGGCGTCCGAGGTCGGCGCTGTTGATGAGGTTCCCCGGATGGTCCTTGCCGGAGATGAACGTGACGGCACCGCCCAGTGCCAAATCCATTCCGATGCGCACGTCGCCGTTGTCCAGGTAGGTCATCCGCGGAGTCGGCAGCGCGGCGGCAGCCCGACCTGCGATCGCCGGATGGAGGAGGATTCCGAAGACGGCCCAAAGGGTCCTCCAACTCCAGATGGCTAGGCTTCGTTGCGACATTGTTGCGTGGAGAATGGCATCACCCGGCCCAAAAGGCGCTTCGTGAAACTGACCCCGGGTCTTGGCCGATGAAACCGATCATTCCCTGAGGAAGATCTCCTGCTTTCTGATGGGCCCCAGTGCGGACAGAAACGCGGTGTGGGGTTCCGACGGACTCGACCTGCTGCTGGGTCGGAAATCATCCGCTGACCCCTTTTGCGGGAAGAGCCGGTGGTTCACGAACATCCGCGAGAGGCCTGTTCGATGACCAACTGATCTTCTTTGAGCCGGCCATCGATGAAGTCCCAGCACGATCGGTCGCTGGTTTTGAAGATGATGCTGACTTTGCCCCCCTTGTTGTTGATGTTCATGGGAGCCGCAAAATCCATGGCGGCGGCGTTGGTTTTGGCCTGATCCGTTGAGTAGGTGATCCGGCCGGCTTCCAGGGCTGAGAAGGCGAGGTCAGCGGCCACCAAATCGAGGTCGGAATCGCAAGACACCCGCATGGTCTTTCCACGGATCGTGAACGTTGCGTGATGGATCTCGAAGGGTTTCTCTCTGCTGTCGATCGAGAATTTTCCGACGCGGTCCCCTCCAGGGGCAAAGGGTTCAGCGCGGACTTCGACCGTATATTGAGAAATTCGCCGCCCGCTGACGACTTCGTCGGATCCAACCACGAGGGATCCGTGGGATTGGGGCGACTGACCGTCTGCCGCCGCGATCGTGGCCACCCGTTTCAGCCCCGCGCTGTGCCCCAAATCCACGACCAAGCGAAGTTCGTTCGAGGACAGAGGACGGAATTGCCGAAGATTGAGTTTCAGGCCCGCCACTTCATCGCCGAGCGGATCGGCGAGGGTGGAGAGGACGGTCAGCTGGAACGCGAGCACTAGCCGAATGAGCCAATCCATAAGAAAACGGGTGGGTTTTGTGAGCGAGGGAATTGGCTGCCCCCACATCACCGGTTGTTGGCGCTCCAGCCGCGGACGAATCCGATGCACTGGGCCACATCGGGCACGGAATGATCCCAGTTGAACTCGTACTCGCAGCTGATGTTGCCGTCGAACTTCTGGCGGCGCAGTTCGGCGAGCACCGCGCCCATGTCGGTGGAACCGGTTCCGAAGATCATGTCGCGCTGACCATGCCCGAGTTGTGCGCGCTCCTTGGCATGCAGCGAGATCACCCGACCCTCGAGCATGCGGAGTCCGTCCACCGCCTTGATGCCGCTGGTCTGCCAGTGGCCGATGTCGGCACAGGCGCCGATGCGGGAGTCGCGGTTCCGGACGAGATCGGCCACCCACTTCGGATCCCAGACTTGGTAGGCCGGGTTCTTGGGTTGTTGGGCGTGGTTGTGGAAGGCCACGCGGATGTCGAACTCCTTCACCAGCGGCTCGAAGGTGTCCATCGCATCGGTCGATTCGGTGGTGATGGCGTAGAGGCCGAGTCCCTTCGCGAACTGGAACAGCTTCCGGGCCGCTGCGGCCTCCTTCGGGATCGTCACCACGCCGTAGTTCACGGCCTTGAGTCCGTGCTTCTTGAGCTTCTCATGGAGCTTCTGGATGGCCTCCGCGGGCATCTCGTGGCTCAGCTTGGTGGCGCGGTCTTCCGGGCTCAGCGCTTGTCCGGGGTAGAACTCGATGACCTTGCCGCCCGCCGCCTCGGTCTTCTCGATCGCTTCGAATGCGGTGAACCGGTTGAAGGTGTAGGCCTGGCAGCCGATGGCGAACCCGCCGATGCGGTACTCGGACGGGATGGGCTCGGCCCACAGCGAACCAGCCAGGGTGATCAGGGATGCCAGAGCGGAGAGGCGGAGAATCGAGAGGGAGTTCATGGGATGGGGAGTGAGGGACATTTAGGCGAATCGGCATCCGATGCTCAACACCCAACCCGAGGCGCCACCATCGGCCTGTCTGTCCCCGATCACTGTCCCTGCCCAGGGCCGCGGTTCCGTCTCACCCACCCGAGGCGTGATCGACCGCGGACTGCTCGTCGGCAGTGGGCCTGGTTTGCTGGTCTGAAGTCGCCGAATCCGGACGGTCTTGAGAGAGATCTGGCCGAGTCTGGATCGCAGTGACGGGGTGATGAGGAGGGTCATTGGAAACAGCGGCCGTGTTTCCCACCCGCGGAGCCCGGCTTTGCCTTGAGTTGGGTCCCGATTCTGTTGTCGTTCAAGCCTATGCGTTATGTGTTGCGTCAGAAGTTCTGGAGCTGGGGTGAAGACTACAGCATCCGCAACGCCTCGGGCGATGAAGTGTATTTTATCGATGGCAAGGTTTTCAGCTGGGGCGATAAGCTCTCATTCCAGGATCCGAGCGGCCATGAGCTTGTGTTCATCCGTCAAAAACTCCTGAGCTGGGGCCCCACGTATCACATCGAGAAAGACGGCCACGTGCTGGCGGAAGTGCGTAAGCACTTGTTCACCTTGTTCCGGTGCCGATTCACGGTCGATGTTCCCGGGCCCGACGATCTCGAAGCCTCCGGTGATCTCCTCGATCGGGAGTACACCTTCCGGCGTCATGGCCGCGTGGTGGCTGAAGTGAGCAAACGCTGGTTCTCGTGGACGGATACCTATGGCGTGGACATTGCGGACGGCGAGGATGACCTGTTGATCCTCGCCAGCGCGGTGATCATCGATCTGGTCTGTCATGACGAGCAGGGGAGTCACTCGTGACCGGGTGAGCGCTGTCACCGTCGGCGACTCCGCCGGGTCGAAGCGTCGAGGCCAAGAGCCCAGACTCACCCCTCAGTCTTCGGTCGGCCCGCGAAGGCGTTGGAGCGTGATCTCCACCGACCGGGTGTCGTCACCCACCCAGACCGATCCGTCTTGCACCGTGACTTGCAGGGTCATGGTTCGCTCGACCAAGGCGGCGAGACTTTGGCTTTGGCTCGCCGGAATGTGCCAAACCGTCAGATTGCGCAGGCGGGTGAGCCGGTTCTCCAGGTCCTTCCACCAGGCCTGTGCGTTGGAGTGGAAGGTGTACACCGAGAGTCGGTCGACCCGGGCCGAGGTCCGGAGCAATCGCTTCTCTTCCGGTTGACCGAGGTCGATCCAGTGGATGACGCGGCCGGTGGCGTCCTTCTGCCACAGGCTGGGTTCATCGGGCTCCCACATGTCCTTGGCCAGTTCCAGCGGGCTCTCGTCCGGCGAAGACGGCGCGTTGAGCGCGAAAGCCAAGATGCGGACCATCAGGCGTTCGTCGGTCTCGGAGGGATGCCGCGCGATGGTCACCGAATGATCGCAGTAGACATTGCGATCCATGTCCGACAGCTGGATCTGAGCCTTGTGGATGGTTGCTTTGAGGGCCATGGAAGCGGTTTCGAACCCCAGACTAGCAGGTGCCCGTGGGCGGGGACATCTCCATGAGTTCTCGATTGAGGCCCCGATGAGTTCGACCAAGACGCCACAGAAGGGGATTCATCAGGGGATCCGGAGGATGCGTGCAGCGAACCTGTCGGAACTCATGAGCAACACGAGGAGGATCAGCGCGAATGTGATTCCGAAGAGATAAAACAACGAGGGCCCCAGAGTGGAAGCCCAGCCAAATTCAGCCAAGAGCCCCGTCGCGAAGAGCAGGAGTTCCATCCCGAGCAACAGCGGGAAAACCGATTTAAGATGGAAGCCTGCTGACAGCATCGATTGATCCAGTTGGTCAAGTTGAAAGCCAACCCGACGACAGGGAGTAGCGCGGCCTGGAAATGGTTCCAGCTTTGATGCAATTTGCCGAAGCATCTTTGGAGTGAATGGGCTCTGACCGATGGGGCGGTGAGATCCGCAAAACCGATCCCTAGACAATGACGGACAATGGTGGACTACGATCAACAACAACGATCAACAACGACGGATTGACCGATCCGACTCCAAGCGATTTTCATCGCCACGAACCCCGAGTCACCCGAACCACTCATGACACTCTGCAAGTTCTGCAATAGTTTGATCCTTTTCGGTGGGAGCCGCGACGGTGAGTTGCGCTTCTGCAACGACCAATGTCGCCAGAACGGCGTCTTGGTGCGGTATGCCTCCCAACTGCCGGTCGACTTCGTCCAGAGGCGGACGCGGTCCGTGCACGAAGGCTCTTGCCCGCGGTGCGAGGGGGCGGGACCAGTTGACGTGCACACCGCTCACCGGGTCTGGTCGGCACTATTTGTGACCACCTGGAGCAGTCATCCGGCGATTTCATGCCGACTCTGTGGCCTCAAACGACAGGCGGGCTCGATGCTCTTCAGTCTCGGCCTCGGTTGGTGGGGAATCCCCTGGGGGATCGTTTGGACTCCGGTGCAAGTCATCCGGAACGTCGTTGGAATGGTGAAGTCACCCCCGCGAGGGGTTCCATCGGCTAACTTGGAACGGTCGGTCGCCATGGATCTCGCCCGGCAACAGCTTGAGCAGGAAAAGTCCGGAGCCATCCCGCCGGTTCAGCCTTCCCCGGCCTCCTGATCACTTGCTGCTTCAGTGGGCTCTGACGGCCTCTGCGAATCCTTCGGTGATCAGGCCAGGATTTCGTGGATCGGGCCGCCGCGCTCGACCAGGCGTGAGACGGGGCCAAGTGCAGGGAGCTCCATGCGGGTGTGATCGAGGCCGAGCAGGTGCAGGATGGTGGCGTTGAGGTCGCTGTAGTAATGGGCGTTCTCGACCGCGCGGTAGCCGACGTCGTCGGTGGCGCCATGCACGAGTCCGCCTTGCACGCCGCCGCCGGCCAGCCAGGAGGTGCAGCCCTTGGGGTTGTGGTCTCGGCCGGTGGTGTTCTGCGACCAGGGCGTGCGTCCGAATTCGCTGGGTTGGCGATGGAGTCCTTCGCCGAAGTGCCATTGCCAGAGACGGTTCACCATCACTTGGCCGAACAAGGGCTTGTGGGGCGAGGTGAGTCAGTCGGCGAACGCTTCGACGCACCCTTCCCGGAAGTCGATGAGGCTGCGCATGAAGTCCCGTCCGAGCCCAGCCTTTCATAGGTACGGGAATGGCGGTCTAAAAAATAAATCATCAAAAAGCTCAGGTATTCTCAGGTCTTTCCGATGACTTGGGTGTCGCAAGACATCGGATACCAGGGGCCGAAAAAATCTCTGGAGGGCTCAGCAATGAACTGATGAACGCCCCTCAAGGACGAGGAAGTTTCATCCGCGACATGGATGTCGCGTGCGGTCAACTGGCCTCCGCAAGGGGGCAAAACTCACGGATCGAGTTATGGTCATCAAAACGAACGTCAGCGCCCTCACCGCCTCCCGCAACTTGATGGAGACGAGCAAGGGTCTCACCGCCTCCCTCGCACGCCTGTCCTCAGGCTCCAAACTGGCCAACCCCGCAGACAATGCCGGTGGCTTCGCGGTGTCCATGCGACTGGACGCGCAGCTTAACCGTGTATCGGCCGCGGAAGACAATGTTGGCAATGCCTTGTCCTTTTCCCAGACCCAGGACGGCTATCTGAAGAAGGTTTCCAAGGCCCTGGATCGACTGGGAGAACTGGCAATGCTCTCCCTGGACGAAACCAAGAGCAACACCGACCGCCAGCTCTACAACACCGAGTTCGCCAACCTGCAGCAATTCGTCACCAAGGCTTCGGAACGCGATTTCAACGGTGTCAGCATGTTTGGTAGCAATGGCTTTGGTGTGACCATTGATAGCGAGGCGAACACCTTCAACTACACGGCGTGCGACCTGACATCAGCGACGTTCACCAACGCTACCAACTCCGGGACTTGCAATATCACCACGACGACGCTCGCGACTACCGCGTTGGGCAAGGTGAAAGATGCCCTCAATGAGTTGGCCTCGCAACGGGCGAAGGTGGGAGCCAACCAATCGGCTCTGTCGATGTATCAAGAGCAGTTGGGTACGTTGAAGGACAACCTCACGGCCGCCAACAGCCGCATCAAGGACGTGGATGTGGCCGCGGAGAGTACCACCTTTGCGAAGTTCAATATTCTGGTTCAAGCCGGTACGGCCATGTTGTCACAGGCCAATTCCAGCTCGCAGAGCGTCCTTCGACTGCTCGGCTAATTCCGCTGAGTGATTCGGCTCGGATGGGTGGGTTGTGTCTACCCACTCCCACCAACCTGGCTGATTTTATCGAGGCTCTTGCAGTGTCCCCAGTAAACCCTTGCCTATGAAACCTTTGGGTCAGCGACCCGTCTCTCGAACCTTGCCCGGCGATCTGCATGGTTCAGAGCCGAGCCAAAGTGTTCACAGTGGATTTCATCAAGAGCAGTGCCTGTTGCTGGGTGCTGACTCAGGAGAAAGTTTTTGAATGGAAGCGGTTCCAGTGAAGTGGAGTTAAACAGGGGCGGCCCGTGGTTGCTGGGCTGTTCGCATCAATCCCGCGGTTTTGCCGATTTGGAATAAGACCCTTCTGAAATTTAATTTCATCCAAGGCCTCAGGTTTTTTTGGATCCCTCCGATGTACTAGGTGTCGCAAGACATCGGATACCGGAGGCCGAGAAAATCTCCGGAAGGTATTGTGATGAACGCCTCCCAAGGAAGGGGAAGTTTCATCCGCGACATGGATGTCGCGATCGGTCAATTGGCCTCCGAAAAGGGGCACAACTCACGGATTGAGTTATGGTCATCAAAACAAACGTTTCCGCTCTCACTGCTTCACGCAACCTTCTCGAGACCAACAAGAGTCTCTCCAGTTCTTTGGCGCGCCTGTCCTCAGGTTCCAAACTGGTCAATCCCGCCGACAACGCAGGTGGGTTCGCTGTATCGATGCGACTCGATGCGCAGTTGAGCCGTATTGCGGCCGCCGAAGACAATGTCGGCAACGCCCTGTCTTTCTCTCAGACTCAAGACGGTTACCTGAAGAAGGTGGCCAAGGCCCTGGATCGCTTGGGTGAACTGGCCATGTTGTCCTTGGACGAAACCAAGAGCAGCACCGACCGCCAGCTTTACAACACCGAGTTCGTCAATTTGCAGCAGTTCGTCACCGCGGCATCGGAACGTGATTTCAATGGTGTGAGCATGTTCGCTGGCAACGGTATCAATGTGACGATCGACAGCGAGGCCAGCACTTTCAACTACACGGCGTGCAATCTGACTTCGACGACGTTCACCAATGCAACGAGCGGTGTTGATATCACCACGACGGGCAATGCGACCACTGCGTTGACCCGGGTGAAGGATGCCCTCACTGAGTTGGCCTCGCAGCGTGCGAAGGTAGGCGCCAACCAGTCGGCTCTGTCCATGTATCACGAACAGTTGGGGACACTGAAAGACAACCTCACGGCCGCCAACAGCCGCATTAAGGATGTGGATGTGGCCCAAGAAAGCACCACCTACGCCAAGTTCAATATTCTGGCTCAGGCAGGAACGGCGATGTTGTCCCAGGCCAATAGTTCCTCGCAAGGTGTCCTCCGCTTGCTCGGTTGATCCCGCTGAGTGATCCGCAAGGAAACCAAGAAACGGGGTCATGAAAACGGGGCGCAGGAGGAATGCCGATCTACGAAAGATCTTGCCTCACCGCCGTCCGTCAGGAGTTCGCTCCATGACCCCGCTCTGTGACCTCGGTCCCATGGGGGCCGATGCCGAATGAGGCGGTGTTGAGTCACCGCTCACGATGCTACTGAAAAACCCCGCGTTCCATCCACTGGATCGCCCGGTGAGTCAGAGCCACACCGGATGTGACCCCCAGCTTGTGCTTGAGATGATCAATGTAGGTTTCAATGGTCTTGATGCTGATGCCCAAATTTTGCGCGATGTTGCGAGTCGACAGGCCGGACCCGATGAGGCGAATGACCTGCAACTCACGGTTGCTGAGTCCATCTACGGGTGAGTTTGACTGAGCGGCACCGACTCCGAGGTACTTGAGGGCCAGCTGAGCCGCGAGAGTTGGACTGCAGTAGGTCCCGCCCGAGACAACCCTGCGGATGGCGACCAGAATCACTTCCAAGGTGTCCGCCTTGGATACAAACCCGTTGGCCCCTGCCTGCAGCACTCGTTCGGCAAACAAGTTTTCTGAGTGCGAGGAGAGGACGAGAATGCGGATCTTCGGATGTCGAAGACGCAGGTTCCGAATCCAGTCAAACCCTGAGCCGTCTTGATCGGATAGTTCGAGGACAACCATGTCCGCCGGGATGGATTCCAAGGCCAGGAGGGTTTCTGGCGCGGATGCATACGTTCCGATGAGGCTGAGATCCGGCTCTGGATGGATCAGGGTGCTGAAGGCCATGCGGCTCAGCGGAGCCCGATCTACGAGGATGATTGGATGGGGCAAGCTGGAAGTGGGTGTGACTGAAGGCATCTAGGTCGGGTGGGGTTTTGGTCGCTCCAAATTGCACGATGCAAACCGGGATTATTTCACTAACGGGGCTTTTGGCTCATCGAGTGATTCCATCGGAGATTCCGAATCATTCTAACGAACCTAAATGCGTTAGTAGCATGATTGTCTCTGCGTGCGTTGATCTATTTTCGGGAAACTGTGTTTTTTGGGTGGATGAGTACTTTTGGCCTTTCTCACGCAAGTGTTGATCCTGAGTCGGGCACGCTGAAGCCCGCTGAGGTTGCCGGTGGGTGCATCGCAGCAGTAGGCCATCATCGGTGATGGCGGGTTCGGGATGACGATCCGACGTAGTCGGGCGCCCCCAAAACAGAGGTTTCCTGGATGAGTTCGATGCTGCGCGGAGGACTCTCAGCCTAGTGTTCGCAACACAGAATGGTTGATCGCTGCCGCGGAATCAGGGGGCTGTGGTCACGGTCAGCAGATAAACGGAGGCCGCTCCGGCCTTCTCGGTCACGCCACTCACAGCAAGCAAGTAGCGTCCTGCCGAGGGGACTTTGAATTCGAGCAGCGGATCCCGGCCTGAGCCCTGGGCGTCGTCGTTGCTGGTGAGCAGTCTCCCTTGGGCGTCGTAAAGAGAAAGGGTGGCGTCGAGCGTGGCACCGAGTCGCTCGGCCACCACTTCGGCACGGAGGGTTTGACCGGCTTGCAGGTCGCAGCGGAACACGTCGACATCGGTCAAGGTCTCCAGCGCACCGCGCACCATCTTTCCGAAATCCAAGGCCCCTGCCTCGCGAAACCCATTGTTCGGCTCCTGTTCGCCGATGAGTCGGCCCGCCGCCGCGACGAGCAGCGGGAAGGGTTTGGAATCACCGTCGGGCGAAACCACCACCAACGCGAGGTTCGTGCCAATCGGAGTGTTCGCTGGCAGCGATAGTTCGACTTCCAAGCGTTGGTCTCCGACGCGTTTGGATTCGAAGCCGTCGATCTTTGGAGCCGCTCCACGCTCTTTGATTTCGGCCGTCAGGGTCGGAGTCAGGCCTGTCAGCCGGACGGCGGTGGCATTGGTCACGTTCAGGCCGCGCAAGGTCAGCTTCTGCCTGGAGCCGGCTTCCACTCCGAGCGGCAGCACGACGGCGATGGCCGGGGGCTCCGGCTTTTTGGGTTCGGGTTTCTGGCCCTCAGCCAAGCCTTGGACAGTCCACAGAGCCGCGGCATAGAAACACAAAAGACGCAGCCCGGTGGTCCAGAGGCGTTGAATGTCAGCGTTTGTCTTCGGCTCAACCATAGAGCTCCTGGACCACGCTGCCTTCGTCGAGAATCAAGGTGGGTCGACCTTCCGGTGTGACGATGGTCTTACCCGGATCGATGCCCAGAGCATCGTAGACCGTCCAGCACACATCGGCCGGTCGCACGGGGCGATCGGTGACGAAGGCGCCGTTCTTGTCGGTTGCGCCGAGGACGTGGCCGCCTTGCACTCCGGCACCGGCGAACAGCATGGAAGCAGCCTGTCCCCAATGATCGCGTCCAGCGTCCTTGTTGACCTTGGGAGTGCGGCCGAATTCACCCATCACCACGACGAGCGTTTCCTTCAGCGTCCCGCGCTGATGCAAGTCGTTGATCAGCGCACTCAAGCCCCGGTCGAACTCGGGCAGCTTCTTGTCGAGGCTCTCGAAGATCTTCGCATGATGGTCCCAGCCTCCGTAGTTCACGGTGACGAAGCGCACGCCGCTTTCCACCAGACGGCGGGCCAGCAGGCAGCTTTGTCCAAACTCGCTCCGACCGTAGGTGTCGCGCAGGGCCTCGGAT
>Ga0255127_1000202_pt1 | contig 32256 bp, 31 predicted proteins | sample Law_Miss_RepB_8d_FD_188555 | JGI IMG/M metagenome (GOLD analysis project Ga0255127, IMG submission 188555) | Freshwater microbial communities from St. Lawrence River, New York, United States - Law_Miss_RepB_8d | ecosystem: Environmental > Aquatic > Freshwater > River | place: USA: New York...
ATAACGGCGAGCGCCCACATTTATCGCTGAAAATGCAAACGCCCGATGCGGTGCATCGGGCGTCGTTGGCCGACATTTGTCGGCTTGAGTCATCGTCCAAGGTGTCAACCTAATTCAGGACGGGTCATTGATCTGTTCACCGTTTATCCGGAACGTCTGGCCAATCCCAATCCCAGATTCACCCTGTTGCTGCTCATACGCATGTCTTCTTTGTGGGTTTTGTACATGACCGTCAAGAACTCAAGTCAGCTGCCCGACGTCAAAGACCGCGCCAATCTTCTGTTGCCATTCAAAAAAAATCTGTAAGGCTTTCAGCCCTCAGCACCGCGTTCAGTCCGTTGTCTGAAAGGCAGAAAAATATTGATCCTGTCCTTGGCCTGAGGCAAACGGCTGGCATTTTTGACCGCTAAAAACACACTCCACAGCATGGTCAGACGCACCAGCAAAAACAAAGTGAAAAATGGATTGGGGCTGGCCAGGCGCTCCGGATAAACGGTGAACAGGTCAAACACCAGATTGGTCAAGCCGATCAACAAGAAGGCGCTGTAGACCGTGGCGGGGTACCAGTTCTTCAGATAAGAATAGGCGCCTATTGCCAAAACAAGCAAGAGAAACCATCCCCTGAAAAACAAAAATTTCTCCAGCCGAGGCAAATTTTGAGGGTCTTTGGTCAAGGTTTGGGCAATTTCATGGGCGTCGAAAATCAACCAAAAACCGGCCCCTAAAATCAGGCAAAGCTGGCAGCAAAATCGGATCGGAAAAAATCTGTCAACGGACTGCCATGGCACCGCCCCCCAGGACTGAATCAAGGACTCCAGTTCTGAAACAATGGCACGCGGCTTGTGGTCTTCCATGATGTGTTTGCATGAATTAGAACAACCGACCAATATATCAGCACGGGTTGATTCTTTGCTGCGCAGTGTGCAAGGGGCTTCGAATCACCCGTCCAAAGCTTTGCTAAAATTTTCGGATCGGGGTGTGGCTTAGTCTGGTAAAGCGCTACGTTCGGGACGTAGAGACCGGAGGTTCGAATCCTCTCACCCCGACCAGACCGTGCCCAGCATCAAACGATGTGCAGGCCACCGTCCACCACCAGGGTGCTGCCGGTGATGAACGACCCTTCTGAAGACGCCAGCCACAAAATGGGCCAGGCGATTTCTTCGGGCTCAGCCCAGCGCCCCAGCAAGGAAGTGTCCTTGCGCTCTGTTTTGAGTTGCGCCACGCTCTTGCCGATTTTTTGGGCGCGCCCCACATGGAAGTCGGTCAAGGTCGAGCCCGGGCACACCGCATTCACGCGCACGCCGTGCATGGCCTCTTCACATGCGAGTGAACGGGTCAGTGCCAACTGTGCGGCTTTGGTGGCGTCGTACAGCGCCATGCCCTTGCGCCCTTTGACGGCATAACAACTGGACACGTTGACGATGCTGCCGCGGCCCGTGCTGCGCAGGTGTGGCAAAGCGGCGTGGCAGTAATTCGTGATGCCCACCAAATTGACGCCCACGATGGCCTGCCATTCGCTGGCAGTCGCTTCGGCTGCAGCAGAATAATTGCGCATGGCCGCGTTGTTGACCAGGATGTCCAGGCCACCCAAGGCCTTCACGGCCTCGGCCACGGCTTGCAGGGCCAAGTCACGCTCGGTCACGTCGGCTTGCAGGCACAGCACCCGGGCCTCGGGCAGCGCCTGCACGATGGCCTGGCGTGTGCGCGCCAGCCCCTGTGCATCTGCATCCACCAGAAAGACCGAGGCGCCTTCCTGGCAAAAAATATGCGCTGTGGCCGCACCAATGCCCGAGCCCGCGCCAGTGATCAACGCCACTTGGCCTTGCAAACGCTGTTTGCCCATGCCGCTCATTCCGCCTTGGTCCCGGTGTCCTTGATCACTTTGCCCCAGCGCTTGATTTCCGAGCCAATCCAGTCACGGAACTGGTTGGGCGTGGTGGCCACGATTTCAAACTCCATGTCGATCAAGCGCTTGGTGATCTCGGGCGAACGCACAATCTTCACGATCTCGCGGTGGTAACGCTCGATGATGGGCGCGGGCGTGCCGCCTGCGGTGAGAAAACCAATCCATGAGGTGGCTTCAAAATCGGGGTAACCCGACTCACTGAGGGTGGGGATGTCGGGTGTGCTGGCAAAGCGCTTGAGGCCCGAGGTGGCCAACAGTTTCAAGCGCCCTTCCTTGGCAAATTGCTGCACATTGCCCGGCACGAAAAAGCCCGCCTGGATGTTGCCGCCAATCAAATCGCTGACCGCCGGTCCCGCGCCCCGGTAAGGGATGTGGGTGATGTGAAACCCGGCGGCCGACTTGAACATTTCCATGGTCAGGTGAGAGGCACTGCCCAAGGCCACCGAACCATAGGAATACTTGGTGGGGTTGGCCTTGGTTTTTTCCACAAAGTCTTTCACGCTGGTGATGCCCGATGCAGGGTTGACCACCAGGTACTGCGGTGCCTTGACCATCAGGGTGATGGGGGCCAGGTCCTTGACCGGGTCATAGGGCATTTTGTCAAACAGCCCCACGTTGATGGCCAGTGGGCCGTTGTAGCCAATCAGCAGGGTGTGCCCGTCGGGTGCGGCCTTGGCCACCATGTCGGCGCCGATGTTGCCGCCCGCACCGGGTTTGTTTTCCACCACCACGGGTTGGCCCAGCACCTCTTGCAGCTTGGGGGCAATCAAGCGCGCCAGCACGTCGTTGGTGCTGCCGGTGATGGGCACGATGATGCGCACCGGTTTGGTCGGGGCCCACTCTTGCGCCCAAGTGGCGGTGCTGGCCGCCAAGCCCAAAGTGGCCATCGCCAGTGCACTGACCTGTCTGCGGTTGAAGTTTTTCATGTTGTCTCCTGTTGTGTTTGTGGTGCGATGAAAGACGCTCAGATCGAAAAGACGGGCTCGTCCAGGCCATTGGCCAGATGCGTCTTGGCCCAGACCACGGGGTCATCCCCGCGTGGCAGCAGCACACCCGCCGGGCGTACGCGCTGTTCGCTGGCATTCAATGCCGGGGGCTCAATGCCTTGCTCCAGGGCCACTGCCGCATCGTGCAGCATGCGGCGCGCCATGACAATGGCCCGGTCGGTGGGCAGGAGTTTTTCGGCTGCATGGTCCTGAATGGGCCCCATGCTTTCCTGCAGCGAATAGTCCTGCGCCGAAAAACCAAACACACCGCTGTAGGCGCGCTTTTCCTGCTGGGCCTTGCGGTCCATCAGGTAATCGTTGTCACGGTTGGCCTTGGGCACAAAACTGCCCGGGGCTTCGTACTCGACATGGATGCCCAAGCCTGCCGCCATCGCCTCGTTTTCCTCAGCCGACAACGGTTGTTTGGGTTGCCAATTGATGCTCCAGGCCCAGCATTCATGGTCGTTGATCGGCACCCAGGCATGACCGCCCAGCGCGTGGTGGCCAAACGGCGGGATCATGGTGAACCAGGGGAACAGCCACTGCGTGATGCGCCAGTAATAGCTGTCGGGCTCGCCCATGCGGCGACCAAACAATGTCATGCCGAAAGAGGTTTTTTCGATTTCGAACACCACGTTGCCATCCGCCTTGATGTAGTCGAGCGCTTTCACGCCTTTGTGCATCGGGTCGGTGTCCACCTCGTAGCGGTGCACATACGACACATGGGCGGTGTCGATGCCACCCTCCATGGCCTGCAGATAACTGGAGTACTGTAGGCGCTTGGACACGAACACATGGCTGTCCGGCAAGGTGCACCACTCGAGTTCGGGTGCCTCGGGCATTTTGTCCGCAGGCCCCATGTAGGTCCAGACAATGCCGCCGCGCTCCACGCAGGGGTAGCCCTTGATGTGCATGTGCGCACAGGCTTTGGGGTTGGACGGGACGTCCACACACTGGCCATCGCCGTCAAATTTGACACCGTGGTAAGCGCAGCGTATGCCGTTTTCTTCGTTGCGGCCAAAGTAAAGCGACACGCCGCGGTGCGAACAGAACTCGCTGATGATGCAGGCCTTGCCATCGGTGTTGCGAAAGGCCAGCAGCTTTTCGCCCAGCAGCTGCACCCGAACCTGCGGGCCATCGGGTTGCGCGATTTCGCTGGTCATCAAGGCGGGCACCCAATAGCGTCGCATCAGGTTGCCCATGCGCGTGCCGGGCCCCACCCGCGTCAATGTTTCAGACATGTCCTTGTTCATGAAAAATCGTCTCCTCTTTTCAAATGGTGTTCGAGCCTGAGCCGCACAAGGCTTGGTTTGGATGCATAAAATGATAAAGCTGTCCACCTGATGGACAGTTTCATACACCCGGGAGGCACAGGGTCTTGGCGCCTGCACTGCAGGCAGCAGACCCAAACCACCCCCTCCAAGCACCCGAAGGAACACTTTTGAAGACCAAGTCGAGCACAGGCGATGGGGTCCGCGCCGTGGAACGGGCGCTGGACATCCTGAAAGCCTTTTCGGTGAACGACCACGAGCTGAGCGCTGCGCAATTGCTGCAGCGAGTCCAGCTGAGTCGGCCCACCTTGTACCGCTTGCTGCAAACGCTGGTGCAGTCGGGCTTTGTCGTGTCGGTGGGCGAGCCGCAAAAGTTCAGGCTGGGGCCTGCGGTTGGCCAATTGACGCATGTCTGGTCTTCGGGCCTGAACGTCTCTGCGGTGGGGCAAGCGATCATGCAGCGCGTGTGGGAGGCGACGCAGGAAACCGTGGCCCTGTTTGTGCCGCAGGGCAACATGCGGCTGTGCGTTGCCGAATTGCCCAGCCCACAGGCGCTGAGTTTCAAACGCGGCGTCGGCTATCAGGACCGGATTGTGCTGGGCGCCAGCGGCCAGGTCATTCTGGCGCATGCCAACACCTCCATTGAGGCGATTGAACGCTACGCCGAAGGCCTGAGCCTGGACCCGATCCGCTTGGCGCAAGAGCTGCGCCAAATCCGCAAACGCGGCTACGCCACCAGCAAGAATGCCCTGATCGAAGGTGCGGTGGCGATTGCAGCGCCCTTTTTCAACAGCCACGGTCAGGTGGCCGGCTCCATCGCGGTGTTCGGGCCTGGCGCTCGCCTCAAGGACGACAAGGTGCGCCAGTTTGGCGCCATCCTGGTCAAGGAAGCGGCCGCACTGTCACAGGCTTTGGGAAAGGCTTGAATCTTTAATTGAAACGGCGAGCGTGGGCTCAAAGACGCCATTGCAGGGCACTGACCCAGCCCACACTTTGACGACCTGTGTTGTCGCTGTCCGCGCCAATCAACACCGCACGCACTGAAGGTGCCGACGCGCCCATGGGCAGCTCATCGGCAAACAGCTTGGCAAAGTCAGCGGCCACGTCGCGCGTTTCGGTCTGCCACTGAGACAAGGGCGCGTCCTTGCCTTGCAGGGTGATGAAGCGCACGCGCTGGGTGTAGGGGTTGGCACCTTGCAAGCCTGCTGGGTAGGTGCTGTCCCACACATAGCAAAGGGTAGCAGCCGGCAGGTCTTCGCCACTGACGGTGCGGGCAATGCGCAACAAGGTGCGCTCCACAAAAGGCACGCGGTCCAGCGGGTGGTCGAACATCACGCACACCTTGAGTGCCGCATCGTCACCCGCTTTGGTCAGGATGTCGGGCGCCGCTTTGCCACCCGTGAGCGGCTGATCCAGCCTCCAACGCCATTGCAGGCGACCTGCAGCAACTTGGGGCACATCGTGGACCCAGGTGCCATACGACGCACGGGTGCTGACCTTGAGTGCACGCTCACCTTGCACATCGGCCAGTTCAAAGCGCGTGTGCGGGATGTCGGCCTTGGATTTGGGAAAGCCCACAAAGCGCCAAGTGCTTGGCGCAGCGCCATCGGGTGGCACCAGAGGCGAAAGGCTTTGCGCACTGAAGCAAGGTGATGCGCAGGCCATGCTCAGCGCCAGCAGCGCAGGGCGGAGTTTCAACAAGTGGTTCATCCACGCCGCCAATCGTGGTACTTCTTCACCCAGGCCAGCAACTTTTGCGGCGCGTGCGCGCGCTTCCATTCGCCAGCCACATACTTGTTGGCTTCGGCCATGGTCGGGTAGGTGTGGATGGTGCCTAGGACTTTGTTCAGGCCCAGGCCATGCTTCATGGCCAGCACGTATTCGGCCAGCAAGTCGCCAGCATGCGAGCCCACGATGGTCACGCCCAAAATGCGGTCTTTGCCCGGCACCGTGAGCACTTTCACAAAGCCATGCGCCTCACTGTCTGCAATCGCCCGGTCCAGGTCGTCGATGCCGTACTTCGTCACCTCGTACGGGATGCCTTGCGCTTGCGCCTCTTGTTCGTTCAGGCCCACACGCGCCACCTCGGGGTCGATGAAGGTGGCCCAGGGGATCACGCGGTAGTCCACCTTGAAGGATTTGAAGTCGCCAAACAGCGCATTCACCGCCGCATACCAAGCCTGGTGCGCGGCCGTGTGGGTGAACTGGTAAGGCCCGGCCACATCGCCTGCGGCGTAGATGTTGGGGTAGAGGGTTTGCAGGTATTCGTTGGTCTCGACGGTGCGGTGCGTGGGCACGCCAATGTCTTCTAAGCCGTAGCCTTGCAGACGGGCCACACGGCCCACGGCGCAGACCAGCGCGTCAAAAACAATCTCCACTTCTTGCCCCTGTGTGGAGGCCACCAAAATTTTGTCTTCACCCCGGCGCTCGCAGCGCAGCGCCTTGTGCCCGGTGAGCACCCGCACGCCGTCGGCCTGCAGCGCGTCGCGTGCCAACGCAGACACCTCTTCGTCCTCCCGCACCATGATGCGATCGCCCATCTCGACCTGCGTGACCTGGGCACCCAGGCGGGCAAAGCTTTGCGACAGCTCGCAGCCAATCGGCCCGCCGCCCAGCACCACCAAACGTTTGGGCACTTCATCGAGCTTGGCAAACTCGTCCCACAGCGTGTCGCTGGTCACGTAGCCCACGTCATCCAGGCCGGGCAAAGACGGCACGATGGGGCGTGCGCCGGCCGCAATCACGATGCTGCGGGCCGTCAGGCGCTGCACCTGGCCGTTGTTCAAAGTCACTTCCACGGTCCAAGGGTTCACCAGCTTGCCGTAACCCTGCAACACCTCTACACCCAAGTCGGTGTAACGCTCCACACTGTCGTGCGGCTCGATGGCTTTGATCACATCGTGCACACGCTGCATCACCGCCTTGAAGCTGAAACTGGGCGCGGTGTCGCTCAGCCCATAGTTCGACGCGTGGCGCATTTGGTGGGCCAGCCTGGCGCTTCTGATCAAGGCCTTGCTCGGCACGCAGCCATAGTTCAAGCAGTCGCCGCCCATCTTGTGCGCCTCAATCAGCGTGACCTTGGCCTTGACGGCTGCGGCGATGTAGGCGCTGACCAAACCGCCCGCGCCACCGCCAATCACGATCAGGTTACGGTCAAAAGTCTTGGGGCGCACGCTGGCCCAACGGGCATAGACCTTGCGCTTTTGCACAGCGGCCACGATTCGGCGCGCGATCAGCGGGAAGATGCCCAGCAGCACAAAGCTGCCCAAAAGCGCAGGGCTCAAGATGCCCTTCACCGAATCGAGCTGCGCCAGCTGCGTGCCCGCGTTCACATACACCGCCGTGCCCGCCAACATGCCCAACTGGCTGACCCAGTAATAGGTCCAGGTCTTCATGCGCGTCAGGCCTATGAGCAGATTGATCAGGAAAAACGGCACCACCGGAATCAAGCGCAAAGTGAACAGGTAAAACGCGCCTTCTTTGTCCACACCCGCGTTGATGTCGGCCAAGCGCTGACCAAAGCGCGCTTCGACCCACTCGCGCAGCACAAAGCGCGAAGCCAGAAAAGCCAAAGTGGCACCGAGGGTGGAGGCAAACGACACCAGCAGCAAGCCCTGCCACAGGCCAAAGACCGCACCGCCTGCCAAGGTGATGATGACCGCACCCGGGATCGACAAAGCCGTGGCCAGCACATACACCCCAAAGTAAATAGCGGCCACCGTCACAGGCTGCTGCGCATAGAGTTGGTCAAAACTGGCTTGGCTGGCCTTGAGCTGCTCAAAGCTCAGATAACGCCCCAGGTCCAGCGCCACAAATGCACCGATGGCCAGCGCCAGCAAGAGCAGCAAAACTATTTGACGTAGACGCATGAGAGGAAACTCCGGTGATGCTCATGGCCCCAGTGAACCAAGAGCCATGAACGATAAACGCTGATGCTTTGTTATTCGGCTGAATGCCCTGCGAAGTTACAAGTTCGTCATCCAGATTGGCCCCAGAGGCGCAGGAATTTGACGCACAACGTTGCAGGCCTCGCACCGCATCAGGACGCCAACTCGTATGCCGTGTTGCGTCCGCCGCCTTCCAAGCGGCGCAATACGCCTCGCGCCAACAAGTCATTGATATCGCGCAGCGCCGTGTCTGCCGAACATTTGCCCAGCGTGGCCCACTTGGCGTTGGTCAGCTTACCGTCCATGCCGTCGAGCAAGCAGTTGATCACCAAGGTCTGGCGTGGATTGAGCGGTATCCCCGACCAGCGTTGCCAGAACTGGGCCTTGTCCAACACCCCCGTCAGCAAGCCATCAGCGCCCTGAACCGCGCGCAGCAAGCATCCCAAAAACCACTGCAGCCATGGCGTCACGTCCATCGTGCCACGTTGGGTCACTTCGAGTTGCTCGTAATACTGTTTGCGCTCGCGCTGAATTTGCGCACTCAGGCTGTAAAACCGTTGAGCAGAACCTTCTGCTCGGGCCAAGGCCATGTCGCCCACGGCACGGCTGATGCGGCCATTGCCGTCGTCAAACGGGTGCAAGGTCACCAGCCACAAATGCGCCAGGCCAGCGTGCACCAGCGCGTCACCCAAAGGCCCGGCATTGAACCATTCCAAAAACGCAGCAGTTTGTGCAGGCAAGGTGTGGGCGGGCGGTGCTTCAAAGTGCACCTTTTCTCGGCCCACCGGACCCGAGACCACTTGCATCGGCCCCGTTGCGTCGTTGCGCCAGTTGCCCACCTGAATCCGCAGACGGCCGCTGAAGCCGGTGGGAAACAGCGCTGCATGCCAACCAAACAATCGCTCGGCCGTGAGCGGTTGGGCGTGTTGCTGGGTGGCGTCCAACACCATGTCCACCACACCATCCACATGGCGGTCAGCGGGCGCGAGTGCCCCAATGTCCACCCCCAACTTGCGAGCAATGGACGAGCGCACAGCCTCCAGGTTGAGCGTTTCGCCCTCAATGGCGCTGGTGGTGATGACCTCTTGCGTCAAAACCTGCAAAGTCGCCAGATCGCGCTGCGCCAACCCCAAATGCGCCATCCGCCCCACCAACTCACCTTGCGCACGGTGCAACTGTGCCAACGGCCCGGCCAGGGCAGCCGCGTCATATCGCCACTGCGGCCAGTCGGGGCGCTGCCACAGGTCAATGCGTTTGCGGGGAGGTTTGTCGGCGAACATGCGGTGATTATGCGCCTTATTCACCGCATATATTGCGGTGAATTATGAAGTGATTCACCGCTCCAGATGGCACGCTTGGGCTCGGCAACGGCTCCCCTCGGCCAGCTTTGGTTTGGATAAATGATGGGTTTAGGGGAGCGCATGTAAGTAGAGCGGGCAAAGATTTTTGTAGCTAATTTTTCGTATTTATTTGGGTATAGTTGATCGCTTCATTCCTGCTGCGCTGGATAGTGCGGGAGGGAAGTTGCAAGGAGCTGGATGCCGGGTTTTGGCTGCAAATTCAGTCCTGCATGCACCTACAGCGCTTGGTCTGAACCCCATGGTGTAAGCCACTTGCAACGATTTCAACAAAAAGATGTATTGACACGGGCCGGGTGTATGAACCGGGTTTTGCGGTTTACATCACGTAAGGCATCGTATGGCGACACCGGAGAAATACGAACGAATGGCCGAGACCATGTGGAAGGTCACGGCCGAGTTGCGCAAAGAAAGCGAACGAGGTTGCGTTGTGCTCGCATTCGCATGGATGGATGACCAACTTACCGCCAACCTACGAAAATATCTGCTTGCATCTACGCAGCAATCCGAGAAAGCCGATGAGCTTTTGGGGGTCGGGCGTCCGATCGGCGACGCGGCAACCAAGATTGATTTGTGTCTACGACTGGGGATACTTCAGCCGAACACACATAAGAGCCTTCATATGTTCAGGCGTCTGCGCAATGACTTTGCACACCTAGCTTCAAACATCTCTTTCGAAGATCAAAGCATCCATGACAGAGTAGTAGCCATCTTCGAAAACGAGGAAGAGATGCTCAACGGGCTGTGGCAAGCAATGATCAGAGACGAAGAAGTAAGAAAACTGACTGAGCAAGATCGGGGAAAGAACGGGGCCCAGATTCTCAAAGTCGCTCTTGGGGCACGGAAGCTGTTCGAAATGACAGCGGCTGGGCTGGTTAGTGGGTTGGTGTCAATCGAGTACGCGCTTGTTCCCGTAAGGGCACCGTCTAGGGTTGCTCGCGATGCCTAACCCTTCCATCGAGGGGGACGGCCAAGGGCTAACTCCCTTGGCCGCCCTCATGTCAAACGTTGGGCCACTTCGATCAGCCGTCACAGCTAATCAAATAAAAGGAAGGGGTGGTAATGCATTTTTTCTACATCGATGAAAGTGGTGACACCGGCAAAAACCTAGCTGACAAAAATCAACCAGTTTTTGTGTTGGCGGGATTGAGTGTTTCTGACAAGAAGTGGAACAACACGAAGGAAACACTTGATGAGGTTCTAGTTCAGTATTTCGACGGAGCGCTACCCGTCAATTTCGAGCTTCACGCTACTCAATTACTGTCGCCTGTGGGTGAAGGCCCTTTTGCAGGTCACGCCATCGAGAAGCGCCTAGAACTTGTTCGTGCGTTGCTCGCCCTCATAGATGACCTCGGTCACCACGCTCATTACTTCGCAATCGAAAAGTCGAAGATGGAAGCATTCAAGTGCGAGCTCGACACGTCCTTTGACGCCAAGACACCATACTTGGCTGCCTTCGATTATCTAATCACCTACATCAACTGGCACGTAAAAGTGAATCTTGGTCAATCTGCTCGTGGCATGCTTGTGCTTGACGAAAAGCCTGAGCATCACGAAAGCATTGAATCCATCATTCACCATCGCAGGTTTGGCGTTCCAGCAGTTCAAAAAGTTAAATGGATCGTGGAGTTCAGCTATCCAGTTGACTCTCGCAAAAATCCGATGATTCAACTATCCGATCTCATATGCTTGTGCATTCGCAGATTTCTTGAGATTGAACTCGGCTACAAAAATGAGACGCCACAGGTGGTAAAAAATTTCTATGCCGAGTGTTTCACCACCATTTCCAAGCGCGTAAAAAGCAAATCAATCATTGAGCGCAAAGGTAGAAACCTGGACAAGCTCACGACATATCTTAAGTTGGTACAAGCCAAACCCTCTCTGCACTGGCGTCGTACTTATGGCATTGGAAGGTAGGCCCATGCCCAACTGGGCGGTCAAACGAACACCAACACTGGCCATGGCCAATGCTGGTGCCCTCCGCCCTATCGGGCTCCGGCACCGTTTACCCTTGGCGTTAAGCATCAGGAGTCTTGAAATAACCGATCCCACCATTACGACCATTGGCGTGGGTGACCTTGCCTACGTCATTAATCCGCAAAGTAGATAGCCGACTAATCACGTAACGGATCAACTTCACCCCAACCTCCGATACCCCCACCAAACCCGCATCCCCGTCGTCACCGCACACAAGCCCGCAAACCCATACGCCAACACCGCAAAGTGTTCAGGCCAGATGCACATGGTGGCGAAGACGGTGATGGTTTCGGTGGCTTCGGTCAGGCCGCCCAAAAAGTAGAAGCTTTTGCCCGGCAAGGCGGTGTCCGTCAGGCCGCGTTTTTCGGCCAGTACGGCAAACGCCAAAAAGCTGCTGCCGGTGCCGATGAAGCTGGCCAACAGGGCTGCGGCGGGCAGTGCGTTGGCGGTGGGGCTAGCCACCGCAAAGGCCAGGGGGATGGCGGCGTAGAACACGAAGTCGAGCGCGATGTCCAGAAAGCCGCCCGCGTCGGTGGGTTGGGTCAGGCGGGCGACGCTGCCGTCCAGGCCGTCGAGCAGGCGGGAGGTCAGCAGCAACGCCAAGCCCCACCACCACGCTTGCAGCGCAATGGCCACGGCGGCGGCCATGCCGATGGCAAAGCCCAGCCAAGTCAGCGCGTCGGCACTGATGCCTGCGCGCACCAAGCCGCGTGCGGCGGCGTTCAGTACGGGGCGCAAAAAGATTTGGGCGTGGCGGTCAAACATGGCTGGTGCTTTCTTAGGTGGTGCGCAAGTGCACCACGCGCTGCGGGTCGGCCACGTCTTGTTGGTCGTGTGTGACCAGCACCACCGGGATGCGCCGCTCGCGCACATGGGCAAACACCCAGGGACGCAGCTGGGCGCGCAAGGTGGTATCGAGTTTGGAAAACGGCTCGTCGAGCAACAGCGCTTGCGGCTCGGCCAGCAAGGCGCGCATGAGCGCGACGCGAGCGCGTTGCCCGCCCGACAAGGTAGACGGATCACGGTCACCCAAACCCAACAACTCCGCCTCTTGCAGCGCTTGCTGCACACGCGCTTGGCGCTGTGCTGGCGGCAAGCTGCGGGGCACCGCAAAAAGCAGGTTTTCAGCCACCGTCATGTGGGCAAACAGCAGCGCATCCTGAAACACGAAGCCGACACCGCGCAGGTGCGTGGGCAAGGCAGTGAGGTCACGGCCATTCAGCTGCACGCGGCCTTCAAACTGCAAAGGCAACAAACCTTCGGACACGCTGGCCAGCGTACCTGCGATGGCGGCCAGCACCGAGCTTTTGCCGCAACCGCTCGGCCCCATCAGCGTGAGGATCTCGCCTGCAGGCACGTTCAGGTGCAGGTCTTGCACCAAGGTCTGCGCCACCGTGCCCAAGCGTTCGATGTCGATCTGCAGTCCCGCGTTCATGGGTTGGCTTTCATGGGTCCGATCTTCTCAAATTGGCGTGGCCTGCCCAAGTAAGCGGCCAAAGCAAAGGCCAACACGGGCAAAAGCATCTGCAAAGCCGCGTAAGCGCTCATGAGCGAGCGCTGCGCGCCAGACGCCAGCGCCACAGCCTCGGTGGTCACCGTGGCAAAGCGCCCCGCCCCCACATACAAGGTGGGCAAGTACTGCGCCACACTGACCGCAAAACCCACCGCCCAGGCCGAGGCAATGGCGCGTTTGAGCAGCGGCCATTTGATGCGCAGCAAATCAGTCCATCGGCCCTGACCCAAGCTGGCCACCACGGCCGATTGACGCGGATCGACCGCCAAATAAGCGGGTTCCAAGGCCAGCAGCACATACGGCAGCACCATGACCGCATGCGCCAAAAGCAGGCCCAACCACTGCCCCTCCAGCCGCCACTGCAGCGCCACGCTGTAAAGGCCCACCACCCACAACACCGAGGGCAACACCAGCGGCAGCAAGCACCATGGCCGCAAAGCCTGTTGCCAGCGGCGCGGTGCCAGCTCCAGCCAGGCCACCGACCAGACCAGGCACACACTGGCAGAGGCCGCCGCCAAACCCAAGGTGGTGCCGACCGTGCTGACACTGCCCAGCACCTGCGACCAGGCATCCAGGGTCCACAAGGATGGCCAGACCTGCGGAAAAGGCCAGACACCCGAGACGCTGCCCACTGCGAGTGCGAACCAGACGGCGAGGTAGGCACCGCCGATGGCGAGCGCCAGGCCGGACATTCGGCTGCGCGAGAGGCCTGCTGCTGAATGCCCATGTTGGCTTGAATGACCCTTCGGCTGCAGGGGCAGCCTCCCACATGGATGCAGAAGCCAGTTGGGGATTTTCTGTCGATGCGAGCTCTCGCCCGCAAACTGTCGAGGGCTGCGCTGTGGGAGCGAGCCCCTGCTCGCGAATGTTCGCAGGCCCGACCACGCACGCCACACCACAACCGTCACCCCCGCCCCTATCGCCACACTTGCCGTGAGCGCACCCGCCGCCGCTGCGCCTTGGGCCAGCATGGCCACATCGGCATCGCCCAGCCATTGCCAGGCCAGCACCGCCAAAGTGGGCGGCGACGCGGGGCCGATGATGAGCGCCATGTCCACCACCGTGAGGCCATAGGCCAGCACCGCCAACAACGGCCAACGCAAGCGTGGGACCAGCTGCGGCCAGACGACTTGGGCAAAGGCTTGCCCGGGTGTGCGGCCCAGAGTTTGGGCCAAGGCAAATTCAGCCTGCCAGCGGCGGCGCAGGTCTTCGCGCTGCAATTGCGTAGCGGCCACCCACAGCAAAAACGGTACCTCCTTGAGCCACAGGGCCAAAATCAGACCCAGGCCCCAGGGGTCTTGCGTGGTGGGCCAAGGCGGCGGCGCGTCAAAGCCCGTGAGGCCCGGCGACGCCAGGCGCAAAGCCCAGCCGCTGGGCGAGAGCCACAACACCAGGCCAATGGCCAAGGCCGCGTGTGGCGTGGCAAGCCATGCGGGCAGATGGCTGAGCCACCGGGCCAATTGCTGGCGGATGAAGCCGCTCGCCAATGAGCGCGCCACCGTCCACCACACCAGCACCGTCGAGGCCAGACCGGTCCACAGGGTCATGCACCAAGCACGCAGCGTTTGCGGATCAGTCCACAGGGCTTGCCAGGCGCTGGCATCGAACACTTGCGATGCCGCAGCCCACAATGCCCAGCCCATGGGCAGGCCAGCGATCAGGGCCAGCAGCACGGCCCCCATGAACCTCAAGTCCTGCAGGTCGGAGCTTCAGCTCCGACATTGGCGGTGATCGGACCCCATGTCGGGGCTGAAGCCGCCGACCTACAAAAACAAGCGGCAGCCATTTCACACGCCATAACGGCGCACCCACTCTTTTTCGAGCGCATCCACCCACGAGGCATGGGGCTCGGGCAACACAGGTGCCGTCACGGCCACTTGACCAGGACGCGTTGCCGATTGAAAACGCGCACGCTCGGCGGCTGGCAAGCGGGCCACGTCCAGCACCGTCGGGTCGCCCCACACATCGATGTCGGCCTTGCGCGCTTGCGCAAGAGGCGACAGCAAAAAGTTCGCCACCACTTGTGCGCCCGCTTTGCTGGGTGCGTTGTAGGGGATGGCTACAAAGTGCGTGTTGCCAATCGTGCCCTTGGCGAACTGCCAACTCTGCACCGTGGCGGGCAGGCGCTTGGCGGCGATCTCATTGGCCGCTTCATTGGGGTTGAAGGTCAGCGCCATCACGAGCTCGCCATCGGCCATCATCTGGCGCACGGCTGCCGAGTTTTGCGGAAACTGTTTGCCAGCGCGCCACAAGTGCGGGTGCAGCGCATCCAGGAAACGCCACAAGGGCGCGGCCTGTGCCTCCAATGCGGCAGGGGTCACGGGCTGGGCCAGCGTTTTCACATCTGGCGCATGCTCGATCAAGGCCTGCTTGATGAAGGTGGTGCCATGAAAGTTGGGCGGGCGCGGGTAAGTGATGCGCCCGGGCTGCTGGCGAGCCAGGGCCAGCAACTCGGCCATGTTTTGCGGTGGTTTAGGCAGGCGCTTGGCGTCGGCAAAAAACGTGAGCTGGGCCATGCCCCAGGGGGCCTCCAAGCCCTCGGTGGGCACCGAAAAATCCACCAGCGTGGTGGGCTTGCCCACCGTGTCCACCCACTGAAAATTCGGCAAGGTTTGGGCAAAAGGCGCTGACAGCAAGCCGCCCTGCTTCATGGCGGCAAAGTTTTCGCCGTTGATCCAGACCAGATCCACCGTGCCTTCCGTGTCCTTGCGGCCCGCCTGCTTTTCGGCACGCACCCGCTTGACGACATCGGACGCATCGCTGATCTTGACGTGCTGCAGCTTGACGCCAAAGTCGCGCTGCAATTCGGACGCGGCCCATTGCAAGTAGGCATTGATGCGCTCGCTGCCCGCCCAGGCATTGAAGTACACGGTCTGGCCACGGGCCGCGCGTTCGGTGTCACGCCAACTGGCAGGCCAAGGCGTGTTGGCCAGGGCAGGCCAGGGTGTGCAGGTCATGGTGCCGATCAGGGCCAAGGCCTGGCGGCGGCGGGTGTTCAGGAAAGCGCTCATGGAGGTGGATGCCGTGGGTTCACTGGCAAAGTGCATCAAGGGAGTGATGTGGCAACGCTCGTGGCCACCAAAACCTGTAGCTTACAGACAATGGCCATTTTCAGGCCGTTCAAGGTCATCCTTGGGCGCTGAAATTTTCCGGTCATTCAAAAAAGGGCAATGGCCTGCAGCCAGCTTGGCGGCAGCCAAGGCAGGATCTTCGCCTCCAGCCATTTGTCGGCGTTGGACGCCACGGTCAGGCCGGTTGCAAAAATGGCGGCGCCCATGATTTTCTTGCCCCGGGCGCTGCGGCTTTCCACACGTCGGCGAACCGATTCGAAAAAAGGCCGGGAGACATACGCCGCCGCCACCAATGGCGTGGCCGCGCCCAGGCCGAAAAACCCCAGCACCACAGCGCCGGACCACGCCCCACCGTCGCTGGCGGCCATGATCAAGGCAGAAGCCAGCAAAGGCCCCGAGCAGGGACTCCACACCAAGCCCAGCAAAGCCCCGAGTCCAAAGGCACCCCTCAGGGTTTCGCCATGCAGGTGCGCTGCCCAGGCGTTGGCGCTACTGGCCAGTGGCGTCAGCCATTGCATGAACCGTTCACTTTGGAATGGCATCCAGATCCATGCACCCATGAGCATCAGCAACACCGCGCCAAAGGTCCGCACATGGCCACTGTCCACGCCCACCGCAGGCCCCAATGCGCCCAGCAACACACCCAGCAATGCAAAGGACACCGCCATGCCGGCACCCATGGCCAAAGGGGCCAGGCGGTTGCCCGGCGCCAGCCCGCCCAGCACCAGGGGCAGCAGAGGAAAGACACACGGCGACAAAACGCTCAAGTTGCCCGACAGCCAGCTCAAGCCCCAGTGTGATACAGCCATATCCATGCGGCCTCCTGACTCATTGCGCCGACTGCAAAGCCCGCCGCAAAGCATGCGGATCGGTCAGTCCACCAGATCGGTGGCGTTCCACATGGCCCTTGTAAACAATCAAGGTGGACTGCGCATGAACGTGGAGCTTTTGCATAATCTTGCGCGATTGGTCATAGTCCACCACCAGCAAGGTTCCCGGCACGGTGTCATCGCCCTTGAGGCTGTGAAACACCTTCTCTTGCATGAGACAGGTTGCGCACCATTTCGCATAAAAGGAGAGCGACACCACCTCTCCGGCGTGTTGTCTTTTGCGCAAGCCTTCTGCGGTGTAAGGCTCGATGTCTATGGCGAAAGAAGAAGCCATGGCGGTGTACAAAAGGACGGCAACGCCCGTGTGCATTCGACCAGATCCCATTGCCGTGCCCCTTGTTGTGTCATGACCGGGGGTGAGGGTGAATCGACTTTCGCCTCGGGTCCGTTCGTCAGCTCACACAGCGGACCAGCCCCAGCGTGCAGCGACCCCAGCTGCTCAGACTTGGCCTGCCAGCGGCAAATTCAGCAACAGGTTTTGCGGCTTGAGCTTGAGCAAGCCTTGCTCGTTCATGGCCAAGCCCAAATAAACCGGCTTGCCTTGCACATCGGCACGCATGTGCTGTGGGTTGTCAAAACGCAATTTGAACAGGCTGATGAGTTGCTGCTGGCGCTTGGCGTCCAGCTCGATGCCCTGGTACAGGTCGTTGAGCAAAGCGGTGGCCGTCACGTCCAGACCCACATGCCAGCGCCAGGCTGGGTCATCGACTTTTTGCACCGGCTCGATGCTGACGGCCACGCCCAAAAAGTGCTGCACCCAACGAGCCAGCACCACCGACAAGGCCTTGAGCCCAGAGCGGGCGTTGACCATGCTCAAAATCAAACCGTGCGGCAATTCGTTTTGCAGTTCGTGCGTCATGTCGAGCAAGAACGCATAGCGGCCCAGGCCTTCGCGTTGCGCAAAATAGCGCTCGGCGTTGTCCGGGTGCAGCACCTTCACATCGACCGCCTTGAGCGTGGCGCCGCCCTCCATCAAGAGGCGGCCCATCTCGCCCAGGCCACCTGTGGATTTGAGGCTATCGAGTGTGTCGCTGTCGCCCGACAGCACGCGACCGCCTTCGATGGTGATGCGCTGACGCCGAAACAGCAGCTCGGCCGCACGCCAGACCCAGGCGTCCTGCACATCGGCCAGCACATTGCACACGATGGCCTGCACCACGAGGTCGATGAACAGCGGAGGCAGCTGAATGTTGCCGCTTTGCTGCCAAGCCATGTAGGCCGACTCCAGCGAGCCAGCGGCTTGCACCTCATCGCGAAAGCGCAAGAACAGTTGGTAGTTCTCACGCGCATCGTCGCCCTTGAAGGCCTGAAGTTGTGCAGGCAACACGGGCATCAAAGGATCATCCAACAGGGCCTGGTGCAAACGCTTTTCGGCTTTGCACGATTCGGGCACCAAGGCCAGCTCGGGGCGCTGCAACCAAAGCCGCCAGTAGTCGGGCGTGGGGGCCATCCAGCCACGCGCGTTGCGCGTCAGGTGTTGGTGGCCGCAGGCCGTCCAGAAGTTGAGCATGGCGGTCACAGGTTGGGGGCCAACAAACGCTGCAGATCTTTGACTTCCACACCGCTGCGCTGCGCCAGGTCTTGCACCTGGTCGTCGCCGACCTTGCCGACGTTGAAGTACTGCGCTTCGGGGTGGGCGATGTAGAAACCGCTCACGCTGGCCGCGGGCGTCATGGCCAGGCTTTCGGTCAGGCCCATGCCAATGTCGTCGCATTGCAGCAAGTCGAACATCGCTTTTTTGGCGCTGTGGTCAGGACAGGCGGGATAGCCCGGTGCGGGGCGGATGCCTTGGTATTTTTCAGCGATCAACTCTTCATTGCTCAGCGCCTCGCCAGCGGCGTAACCCCACAGGTCGGTACGGACTTTTTTGTGGAGGCACTCCGCCAGCGCTTCGGCCAGGCGGTCGGCCAGAGACTTGAGCATGATGGCGCTGTAGTCGTCGTGTGCGGCTTCAAAAGCGGCGGCGCGTTTGTCGGCGCCAATGCCTGCGGTGACAGCGAAGACGCCCACATGGTCTGGGGCTGTGCCTTGCGGTGCGACGAAGTCGGCCAGGCAACGGCTGGGGCGCATCACGCCATCGATCAGGTGTTTCTCGGTCTGCTGACGCAGGCCGCGCCAGGTCATGGCCACTTGGCTGCGCGACTCGTCGGTGTAGAGCGCGATGTCGTCGTCATGCACGCTGTTAGCGGGGTACAGGCCCAGCACCGCGTTGGCCGTGACCCAGCGGCCATCGATGATTTTTTGCAGCATGGCCTGGCCATCGGCATACACCTTGCGCGCCTGCTCGCCCACCACCTCGTCGTCGAGGATCGCCGGGAAAGGCCCGGCCAAGTCCCAGGTCTGGAAGAACGGACCCCAGTCGATGTACTGCGCGATTTCGGCCAGGTCGTAGTTCTTGAACACACGGCGACCAATGAACTTGGGCGCAGCGGGCACGCCCTGGGCCCAATCGATCGGCGTCTTGTTGGCGCGGGCCTGCGCCAGCGTCCACATCGGGGTTTGTTTTTTGTTGGCGTGCTGCTCGCGCACTTTGGCGTAATCGGTGTTCAAGTCGGCAATGAACTTGGCCGCTTGCTCGGACAGCAAACCCTGCGCCACACCCACGCTGCGCGAGGCATCGGGCACATAGACCACGGGGCCGCTGTAATTGGGTGCGATCTTGACGGCGGTGTGCACACGGCTGCAGGTGGCGCCACCAATCAAGAGCGGCATTTGGCGCTCGCGGAAGTACGGGTCTTTTTCCATCTCAGATGCCACGTACTGCATCTCTTCGAGGCTGGGCGTGATCAGGCCGGACAGACCAATGATGTCGGCGTTTTCTTCTTTGGCTTTGGCCAAAATTTCGTGGCAGGGCACCATCACGCCCATGTTGACCACTTCAAAGTTGTTGCACTGCAAGACCACGGTGACGATGTTCTTGCCGATGTCGTGCACATCGCCCTTGACGGTGGCAATCACGATCTTGCCCTTGGCTTTCACGTCTTCGCCTGCGGCTTCTTGCGCGAGTTTTTCAGCCTCGATGTAGGGCAGCAAATGCGCCACGGCCTGCTTCATCACGCGGGCGCTCTTGACCACTTGCGGCAAGAACATCTTGCCCTGGCCGAACAAGTCACCAACCACGTTCATGCCGTCCATCAGCGGGCCTTCGATCACATGCAAGGGCCGTCCGCCCTGCGCCAACACTTCTTGATAAGCCGCTTCGGTGTCTTCGTTGATGAAGTCGGTAATGCCGTGCACCAGCGCGTGCGAGAGGCGCTGCGCCACGCTCACAGGCGCTTCGGGCGTGCCGCGCCAGGCCAGCTTGGTGCTCTCGTCTTTGGCCGCGCCCTTGGCGCTGTCGGCAATCTCCACCAGGCGCTCGCCTGCGTCAGGGCGGCGGTTCAGCACCACGTCTTCGACCCGCTCGCGCAGCGTGGGCTCCAGGTCGTCGTACACGCCGACCATGCCCGCGTTGACGATGCCCATGTCCATGCCGGCTTTGATCGCGTGGTACAGGAACACGGTGTGGATCGCTTCGCGCACCGGGTCGTTGCCCCGGAAGCTGAAGGACACGTTGGACACACCGCCCGACACCTTGGCACCCGGCAAGTTCTGCTTGATCCAGCGCGTGGCTTCGATGAAGTCCACCGCGTAGTTGTTGTGCTCTTCGATGCCGGTGGCGATCGCAAAAATGTTGGGGTCGAAGATGATGTCTTCGGGCGGGAAGTCCACCTCATTGACCAGCACGCGGTAAGCGCGCTCGCAAATCTCAATCTTGCGCTCGTAGGTGTCGGCCTGGCCCTTTTCGTCGAAAGCCATGACCACAGCGGCCGCGCCATAGCGCTTGACCAGCTTGGCCTGGCGCTTGAACTCCTGAAGGCCTTCTTTCATGCTGATCGAGTTGACGATGCCCTTGCCCTGGATGCAACGCAGACCCGCTTCGATCACGGTCCATTTGCTGGAATCCACCATCACCGGCACGCGGGCGATGTCGGGCTCACCAGCCATCAGGTTCAAAAACCGCACCATGGCCGCCTGGCTGTCGAGCATGGCTTCGTCCATGTTCACATCGATCACCTGCGCGCCGTTTTCGACCTGCTGACGCGCCACGGCCAGGGCCTCTTCGTACTGGCCATTCAGGATCATGCGGGCAAAAGCCTTGGAGCCGGTCACGTTGGTGCGCTCACCCACGTTGACAAACAGCGAACCGGTGCCGATGGAGACAGGCTCCAGACCGGACAACTTCATGGGGGGAACAGACACGATGGAAGACGCGACAACAGACACAGGCTCACCTTGGGATAACAGGTGAGCGTCGTTGTGCAAGATCATTCAGACATTGAACGGCCCCAAGCCTGACCTGCGGCGCCTGAAAGGCGGCGGGCTGCAACGCTCCTTGGGGAATGCGTGATTTTAACCGCCTCCACAGCCTAGTGACGACCCTCCCCATGCCGGGCTGAATGGCCAACTCGGACCGCCCAAGTACAAGTTGGCCATGCGAAGGCTCAGATCAATACTGCTTGTAAGGCAGAAACTTGCCCGACAGCACGACATTCACGCGGTCACCCTTGGGGTCGGGCTGGCGCACGATGTCCATGCTGAAGTCGATGGCGCTCATGATGCCGTCGCCAAACTCCTCGTGGATCAGTTCCTTGATGGTGGTGCCGTAGACGCTGACGATTTCGTACCAGCGGTAGATCAGCGGGTCGGTGGGCACCTGGCTGGGCAGTGAGCCTTTGTAGGGCACAACTTGCAGCCATTTGATCTCGTCAGCGGTGAGGCCAAAGATCTTGCCGATGACCTTGGCTTGCTTGGCGTCAAAAGTCATTTGGCCCAGGCACCCGGCGGTGACCCATTCTTTGGACAGGCCGACTTTCTCGGCCACATCGCTCCACTTGATGCCTTTGGCCACTTTGGTGGCGATGATTTTTTCGGTGACTTCTAAACGGTTCATGAAAGACCTCTTGAGGGGGGTTGATAAAAAAGAAACAGATCAGTGGGCTTTGGCGCGTGACACCAAAAAGTCGACGATGTGGTTGCGCATGTCGTAGTAGCCCGGCAGGTGGTGCAACTGGGCGCGGGTGCGTTCACGCGGCAGCGGGTTGACCACCACTTCGGCCAAGCCGCCGGGCACATAGCTGCCGCCCGAATCGTTGCCGTTGCTCATGAGCAGGATGCGGTCGGACAGCAAAATGGCTTCGTCCACATCGTGCGTGATCATGAACACCGTCTGCTGCGTCTGGCGCACGATGGCCATCAGCTCGTCCTGGATGGTGCCGCGCGTCAATGCGTCCAGTGCACCAAAGGGCTCATCGAGCAAAAGCATCTTGGGCTGAATGGCAAAGGCCCGGGCAATGCCCACGCGCTGCTTCATGCCGCCTGAGAGCTGGCTGGGCTTTTTGTCGATGGCGTGCAACAGACCCACCATGCCCACATGCTTTTCCACATGCACATTGACCTGCGGCGTCTTCCACTCAGGCCACTTGGACTTGACCGCAAACGCGATGTTTTGCCTCACCGTGAGCCAGGGCATGAGCGCATGGCTTTGAAACACCACGCCGCGCTCCAAGCTCGGGCCTGCGATCTCGCGGCCATCCATGAAGGCATGACCTTCGCTTGCGGTGTCCAGACCTGCCAACACGTTCAAGATGGTGGTCTTGCCGCAGCCCGAGTGACCAATGATGCAGACGAACTCGCCCTTGTCGATGTTGAATGACACATCCGAAAACACAGGCTTGTCGCTTTGGTAGGCCTTGCCCAGTTTTTCAATTTTGAGGAAAGCGTTCATGGCTTTGGCCTTGGGTTGGGGTGCAAAAGTCTCTGCGGGCAAAGGTGCGATCAACGCGCGGTCGCTGGTGTCACTCCACATAGGTCACCGCCTTTTGCACCTGAGCAAATGCCAGGTCGAGCAACATGCCGACCACACCAATCACCAGCACCGCAAAAATTACATTGACGAGCGAGAGGTTGTTCCACTCGTTCCACACGAAGTAGCCCACGCCTGTGCCGCCCACCAACATCTCGGCGGCCACAATCACCAGCCAGGCAATGCCCATGCTGATGCGCATGCCGGTCACGATGGTGGGCGCTGCGGCGGGCAAGATGACCAAAAAGGCTTTGCGCAGCGGTTGCACTTCCAGCGTGCTGGCCACGTTGAGCCAGTCGCGCTTGACGGCGGCCACACCAAAAGCGGTGTTGATCAGCATGGGCCAGACCGAGCAGATGAAGATCACGAAGATGCCGCTGATTTCGGAGTCTTTGAGGGTGTAGAGCGCCAAAGGCATCCAGGCCAGCGGGCTGATGGGTTTGAGCACCTGAATGAAAGGGTCAAACGCTTTGCGCATGAGAGGCGACATGCCGATCATGAAACCCACAGGCAAGGCCACCAGCACAGCCAGGAAGAACCCCAGCGCTACGCGCCCCAGAGAATGCGCCAGCTGGATGCCGATGCCTTTGTCATTGGGGCCTTTGTCATAGAACGGGTCGGCCAAATGGCCCAACATGGCCTTGCCCACTTCGAGCGGTGGCGGAAAGCCCGTGCTTTTGACCGCCCCTGGGTCTTTGCCCATCATCTTCTGGTACTCGATCTCTTCGGCCGTCATACCCGCCTTGGCGGCACCCGCCACCGAAGGCGCCGTGGCAGACAGCTGCCACGCCCCCAGAAAGACCAGGAACATGAGCAGCGAAACCATGGCCGCGCGCAAATTGAGGTGCGTGGTATTCATGGCGGCTCAACCTATCTTGTTGATCGCAAAGCTCTTGAGGTAGTCCTCGGGCTTGGCCGGGTCAAACTCTTTGCCCATGATCTTGTGTTTAGGGTAAGGCGTGGTCGCCGCAAATTCGTGACCCAGCGCCTTCATGTGCTTGCGCGCATCGGTGATCAGGAAGACTTTTTCAGCGATCTGTTTGTAGTTCACATCGCCTTTGATGTAGCCCCAACGCTTCATCTGCGTCAGCATCCACACCGCCATGCTCTGCCAAGGCATAGGATCAAAGTCGGCGCGGTCGGGCACGTTTTGCACCTTGCCCAGACCATCGGCAAACTTGCCCGTGAGCACTTGGCTGATCACCGCCTCGGGCTGGTTCAGGTATTGCGCAGGCGAGATGACCTTGGCAATCAGCTCGCGGTTGCCCGGCTGGCGCGCCATGGCAGCGGCCGTGAGGACAGCGCGGTACAAGGCAGCGAAGGTGTTGGGGTTCTTCTGGATGAACTCGGTGCTGGTGCCGAACGCGCAGCAAGGGTGGCCATTCCACAGGTCCTTGGTCAGGATGTGGATGAAACCCACTTCGTCGAACACCGCGCGCTGGTTGAACGGATCGGGTCCGAGAAAGCCGTCAATATTGCCCGAGCGCAGGTTGGCCACCATCTCTGGCGGAGGCACCACGCGGATCTGGACATCGGTGTCAGGATTGATACCGTTTTCGGCCAGGTAGTACCGCAACAAGAAGTTGTGCATCGAGTAATCGAAAGGCACGGCGAACTTGAAACCCTTCCAGTTCTTCGGGTCGCGGTTGTTCTTGTGCTTCATGGCCAGCGTGATGGCCTGGCCATTGATGTTCTGGATGGTTGCCACATTCATGGGGGTGGCGTTGGCGCCCAGACCCATGCTGATGGCCAAGGGCATGGGCGAGAGGAAGTGCGTGGCGTCGTATTCCTTGTTGATCATCTTGTCGCGAATCAAGGCCCAGCCTGCGGTCTTGGTCACTTCCACGTTCAGGCCTTGCTTTTGGTAGAAGCCCAGCGGCTGCGCCATGATGAGTGGCGTGGCGCAAGTGATCGGGATGAAACCGATCTTGAGGTTGGTTTTTTCCAGTGGCCCTTTTTCTTGCGCCATGGCTTGCAGACTGGCCATGGGCAACACGCTGGCAATGGCCGCCATGGCGGTCTTTTTACCTACGGCGCGCAGGAACATGCGGCGCTCTTCGTCGTGTGGGAACAGCGACTTGACCAGCGTGGCCTCAATGAATGCCTGGCTGTAAGCCTCAAACTCGGCCGTCTCGGAGCGGGCGCGCAGTTGGACGGCTGCGGCATCGGCGGCCACTTCGGCTTGGTGGTCGGCAGGCGAATGGTCACGGCCACAGCTGCACTTGAGCATCAGGGGACGGTCGGCGTTGTACGGATCGAAAAATTCAGACATGGCAACCTCGCTAGTGAAGATGCACAGGTTCATGCAAGCAGTGGGCCAGAAATCGTTGAATGCGTGCCATCGGTGGGGCATGGCTTCATTTCGTGAGGGGCTTGTCGACGTGCTGTAGGGCTGGCCCTACAAATGTTTCGGTGCAACTGTTGACCGGTAGGTCGGCGGCTTCAGCCCCGACATGAACCATGTGCCACCTCAACCACGTCGGAGCTGAAGCCAGGTCCTACAGAAAGACGCTGACAACAGCTCTAGCCCCGACAGGCCCGCTCAATACGCTGCTCCGAGGCTTTTCGCGTACAAAGCCAGCTCCACATCGTTCTTGGTGCCGGTCTTTTCCAGGATGCGTGCACGGTAAGTGCTCACCGTGTTGGGTGCGAGGCTCAACTGCGCACCAATTTCGCTCACGCTGTGGCCTTGCGTCAACAAAAGATAGACCTGGTGCTCACGGTGCGAGAGCTGTTCGATCCCGCTTTTGGTGCGGCCCTGGCTCACCAGGCTGGCCAGCGCCTCGGCAGTGGTGGGCGAGACGTGCATGCCGCCTGCGGCCACGCGGCGCAGTGCGGCCATCAAGGCGTCGGTGTCGGTGCTTTTGTTCAGATAACCCGATGCCCCCAGTTGGATGCAGCGCACCGCGTATTGTTTTTCCGGGTAGGTGCTGAGCATGAGCACGGGCAACCCCGGCCAGTCGCGCCGCAGGATTTGCAGCACATCCAATCCGTCCATGCCGGGCATGGCGATGTCGAGCAGCACCACGTCCAGCCCATGTGGACCTTGCAGGGCCTGCACGGCGTCCAGCACACCGGGGCCCGTGTCAGCCTCGGCCACCACCTGCAGGCCCGGGTCGTCGGCCAACACCATCTTCAAGCCTTCGCGCACGATCTTGTGGTCGTCGCCCAGCAGCACGCGCACGGGGGTTTTCATGGCGTCTGCGGCTGGTGGGGCATGGGCAAGGACAGGCGCATGCGGGTGCCCCGGCCGGGTTGGCTGTCGATGTCGATCACCCCGCCAAAATGCCGCGCCCGCTCGCGCATGCCCATGATGCCGTAGGCCTGCGCCGATTCGAAGACCCGCGCCTCGGCCCCGCAACCGTCGTCGTCCACCGACAGGTGCAACCAGCCCTCGCGCTCGACGATGTCCACATCCAGCGTGCGAGCGCGGGCGTGACGCCCCACGTTGCTGAGCATCTCCTGAAATATGCGGAACACCGCCATGGCCATGGGTTCGGGCAAAACACGTTGCACGTTCACATCCATGCACCACTTGAGCTCTTGCTCGGCCGACTGCACAAACTCCTGCGCCTGCCACGCCAGAGCGTCCCACAAGCCCTGGTGGTCCAGGATGCTGGGACGCAGGTCGGTGATGATGCGGCCCACATTGACCACCGCGTTCTCGATCAAACGGCTCATGTTCTGACACTTGCCACGCATCTTTTCGCGCATGCTTTGCGCCTCTTCGGCCGCTCGTTGCGCCTGCTCGGACAAGCGCTTGTCCAGCCAACCCACATCCATCTTGAGCGCCACCAGCAAGCTGCCCAGCTCGTCGTGTACCTCGCGGGCGATGCGGGTGCGCTCTTCTTCGCGCACAGCCTCGGACCAGGCGGCGAGCTCGCGCAGTTGCTGCAGAGCGGTTTGCAGCGCCTGGGTGCGCTCGGCCACGCGCTGCTCCAGCTGGTTCTTGGCCTGGTGCAAGGCGTGCTCGGCCTGCTTGCGTTCGGTGATGTCGACAAAGGTCACCACCGCGCCACGCACCTGGCCTTGGTCAAACACCGGATAGCTCGAGTACTCCACCGGGAAGCTGCTGCCGTCCGCACGCCAGAACACCTCGCTGTCAATGCGGCAGGGCTGGCCCTGACGAAAGGCGTTGTAGATCGGGCAGTCATCCATCGGGTAATGGGCCCCATCGCCATGTGAATGGTGGGTGAGCACATGCATGTTCTGGCCCAGCACCTGTTCGGGCTGCAGGCCGATCATGCGGGCCCCAGCCGGGTTGATGAAAACGCACAGGCCGTCCAGGTCCACACCAAAAACCCCTTCGCCCGTAGAAGCCAGCATCAGGCCCAAGGGGTCGCGCCAGGCTTCGGTGACGCCCAAAACGCCGTTGACCGTTGGTTGTAAAGGATGACGTGCCAGGTTCATGACTGATGACATGCAAGCCTTGTGCCATACGTGCGATTGCTTCACCTTGTGCGCCATGGGCTTTGTCGCCTGGGGCAACTGCCCAAAGCGAAGCGGCACGCGACAATGACGTTTTTTGGAACCATGTTTTGACTGCTGATTGGATGGCCATGACCCCGGTACCCACTGCGCTGCTGCAAGGCGCTTCGAACTTTCGCGATATTGGTGGCTACCGCAGCGCCAACGGCCGCCGCGTGCGGCGCGGCCAGATTTTTCGATCCGACCATCTGGCGGGATTGACGTCCGAAGACCTGGCGCGTCTGGCTTCGCTGGGCATTGGACACAGCCTCGACTTTCGCGGAGCAGCCGAATGCGCGGCCACGCCCTACGACATTCCCGGCGTGCAGCGTGTGGCGCTCACCATCGAGCCCACCGTGATCGCCCGCATGCAGGCTTTGGTGGCGCAGGGCGTGGTGCCCACGGCCGAAGAAACTGTGGAGTTGATGCGCGAGACCTACCGCGATTTCGTGAACCGCAACGCAGACACGTATGGACGCTTCATGAAACATTTGCTGGAACAGCCCACACCGCAGGTGTTTCACTGTACAGCGGGCAAAGACCGCACGGGTTTTGCGGCGGCGCTGGTTTTGTCAGCGCTGGGCGTGGACAGGGCGACCATCGAACATGATTATTTGCTGACCAACCAGCTCTACAAACGAGATGCCCGCCTGGAAGGCCAAGGCCACCCGCATGTGATGAAGGTGCTGTGGCAAGTGCAGCCCGAGTTTTTGCACGCGGCGTTTGAAGCGGTGGATGCGCAGCATGGCGGCATGACCGACTATTTGCACGGGGCCATTGGCCTGACCCCGCAAGAGCTGGCCGAGTTGCAACGCATGCTGCTGGAAGACTGAGGCCTGCTTGTCGGGGCTAAAGCCGCCGACCTACACATACAACAGGGCACCACAGACAGGGAAGCGGTAGGTCGGAGCTTCAGCTCCGACATGGCTTGAAAACCTCAGGCCGCTTCTTTGTAAAAGAACCCGCCATGCACATGGCGCGGCGCCAGAGGTGCCACGGCGCGGCCAATCGCGCCAATGTGGTCAGGCGTGGTGCCGCAGCAGCCGCCCACGATGTTGACCAGGCCTTCGGCGGCAAACTCGTGCAGCAGGCGGCTCGTCACTTCGGGCGTTTCGTCAAACCCGGTGTCGCTCATGGGGTTGGGCAGGCCAGCGTTGGGGTAGCAGCTGATGAAGGTGTCACCCGCGACCTTGTTCAATTCTTGAATGTAGGGGCGCATCAGCGTGGCGCCCAAGGCGCAGTTGAGGCCAATGGCCAGCGGGTGCGCGTGGCGCACGCTGTGCCAGAACGCGGTCACGGTCTGGCCACTCAAAATGCGGCCCGACGCATCGGTCACGGTGCCGCTGATGATGAGGGGCAGGCGTTCGCCACTGGCTTCAAAAAATTCTTCAATCGCAAACAGCGCCGCCTTGGCATTGAGCGTGTCAAAAATCGTCTCGACCAAGAGCACATCGGAGCCGCCTTCGACCAAGGCCTCGACCTGCTCGTAATACGCGGCGCGCAGCTCTTCAAAGGTCACGTTGCGGGCGCCCGCGTCGTTCACGTCGGGGCTGATGCTGGCGGTCTTGGGCGTGGGACCCAAAGCGCCGACCACGAAGCGGGGCTTGTCGGGCGTGGAAAACTTGTCGCAGGCAGCGCGGGCCAACTTGGCCGATTGCAGGTTCATCTCGCGGGCCAGGTGCTGCATGTCGTAGTCGGCCTGGGCGATGGTTGTCGCGCCAAAAGTGTTGGTCTCGATCAGGTCAGCGCCCGCAGCCAGATAGCCCTCGTGGATGTCGCGGATCACGTCAGGACGCGTCAGGCTGAGCAGCTCGTTGTTGCCCTTGACGTCTTTGGGGAAGTCCTTGAAACGCTCACCCCGGTAATCGGCCTCGGTCAGCTTGAAGCGCTGGATCATGGTGCCCATGGCGCCATCCAGGATGGCGATGCGGGTTTTCAGGATCTCGGGCAGCGCCTGGGCGCGGGTATAGGTCAGGGGTTTCATTCGGTGTCGGCAGAAAAAACAAGGGCTTGCGGTGTCTGGCGTTTGGCTTGCCAGGCTTGCAGTGCCTGGGCGCGGGTGGCGCCCGGGTGCTGCGCAAAATGATCGCGGATGTGCTGGTTGAACTGGAATTGTCGCTGAATCGGCGTGACACCCTGCGCGCAGCTGTCTTGGTAGACAGCCAAAGCCTGCCCCAGTGTGCGGCCTTCAGGGTGTTTGAACAGGTCGCGCAGGGCCTGGTTGAAACGAAACGCGGGACTGGTGTGCGCCACAAAAAAACCGCGCAAAGCGGCATTGAGCCGCCAGCCGGGGCCAATCACCGTTTGCGGCGTGAGGTTGTCGGGCATGGCCCCCTTTGGGACCTTTGAAGCCGTGGCGGGCAAGGGCTGAGCCGACAGGCCCGCCATCACACGCGCCGTCAGGTCTTGCTTGCTGCCGCCCGTGGGCCAGTCTTGCGCGCTGCAGAAGTCTTGCAACTCTTTTTTGAGCCAATACCACGCCCTGAAGGTTTCAGGGGGCAGGTCGGGCGTCAGCAAGGGGCGGTTCATGCCGGGGATTTTAAAGACCCGAACCCCGCACGCCCGAGCCGCTCAGACCGCGCTGCCCACGCGGTAAAAGTGCTTGGCATAAATCATCCAGCGGCCTTCGTGCAGCATCAGGTTCAGGTGGTCTTCCATGATGTTGTCAAACAAACGCAGACGGACTTTGACCAGCGCCATGGTGGGCGATAGCACATCGACCAGCAGAATCTGCTCGTCACGCGGGTAAGCGCCCGAGGCGGGTGATTGGCGGCCCTGCACCATCTCGCGATACACCGCAAAGGGGCGCACGACCAACTGGCCATCTTGCTGGGAGTACAGCACGCAGTCTTTGTGAAACACCCGGTCAAACAGGGCCATGTCCTGGGTTTGCAGGACTTCAAAATAGTCGGCCAAAAAGGCGCGCAGGTCGTCGATGAGCATGGGAGGTTCCTTGTTAAACTTTGAAAGCCTGGTGGCTTGTGGGCCACCAGACTTGCCAGTCTAGGCAGCGCTGGCTGCGGCTGACCTCCATCTTTTTCGAGCATTCATCGAATTTCATTGACATGACCGGCCGCGCCCCGCCCTTGCCAGCTTTGCGCGCCTTTGCCGCCTGGGTGCGGCTGGGCTCGGTGAATGCCGCCGCCGAGGAACTGCAGCTCACGCCGGGCGCAGTGAGCCACCAGATCCGCGCACTCGAAGAGTTTTTGAACGTGCCCCTGATCGAGCGCAACGGCCGCCGCTGGACGCTGACCGACACGGGCCGCATTTACGGTTACCAGGTGCGCCAGGCCCTGCAGGACATCGTGGACGTGACCGAACGCGTGCGCAGCCAGCGGCATGCTCAGGCCCACACCCAGGACCTGCGCGTGGCGGTGCTGCCCTCGTTTGCCAACGGCTGGTTGTTGCCCCGGCTGGCCGACTTCACCCGCTGGCACCCACAGGTGCGGCTGCAGCTGCATGGCTCCATGGACTATGTGGACCTGAGCGAAGGTCAGGTGGACTGCGCGATCCGTTTTGGCCATGGCCGCTGGCCCGAAGCCGAAGTGCGCCCCCTGATGGGTGACAGCTTGCTGCTGTTGGCCTCACCCACTTTGCTGGGGCCCGAGCCCCCGCAAACCCTGAAACAGCTGCTGCAACTGCCCTTACTGCACGCCAGTGAAAACTGGGCCACCTGGCTGGCCGATGTGCCCGAAGCCCACAGCGGCGTGCAGCGGCCCGCCAGCCACATGAGCTTCACCGACTCGACCCACTTGCTCGAAGCCACCCGACTGGGGATGGGCGTGGCGCTCAGCCGCCGCTCGATCGCAGACCAGCTGCTGCAACGGCGCGAACTGGTGCAGGCCCATGCCCACGAATGTGCGCACGCGTCGGCTTATTACCTGCTGCTACCCAAAGTCAGCGGCAAGCACCCGGCCCGCGATGCCTTTGCCGACTGGCTGCAAGGCGCGTGTTCGCGCTTTGCCCAGCGCCATGCGCTGCCCACAGGCGTGCTGAACGGCGGCTAAGCCGTTTGCGTTTCAAAAGCCTCAAATCTGGCGGTAACGCGCAAACCCCGAAGCTCTGAGCTGACACGCCGGGCACTGGCCGCAGCCATAGCCCCAGTCGTGGCGTTGCGTGCGCTCGCCCAGGTAGCAGGTGTGGCTGTGCTCCACGATCAAGTCCACCAAGGCCTGACCGCCGCCTTGGGGCACAGCCTTTTGGCCCAGCTCGTGCGCCAGCTGCCAGGTCTGGGCCTTGTCGATCCACATGAGCGGGGTTTCGATCAACAACTTGCGGTCCATGCCCAGCGACAAGGCCACCTGCATGGCTTTCATGGTGTCGTCGCGGCAGTCGGGGTAGCCCGAGAAATCGGTCTCGCACACGCCCGTGACGATGACCTGCAAGCCCCGGCGGTAAGCCAGCGCCGCGGCCAGCGTGAGGAACAGCAGGTTGCGCCCCGGGACAAAGGTGTTGGGCAGGCCCGAGCTGGCCATTTCAATCGCGGTGACGCGGGTCAAGGCGGTTTCGCTGATCTGGCCCAGGATGCCTGCGTCCAGCAGGTGGTCTTCGCCCATCTTGGGGGCCCATTGCGGGAATTTCGCCTTGATGGCGGCCAGCACGTTCAGGCGGGCTTCCAACTCGACTTTGTGGCGCTGGCCGTAGTCAAAGGCGAGGGTTTCAACGCGTTCGTATTTGGACAACGCATGGGCCAGGCAGGTGGTGGAGTCCTGACCACCGGAAAACAGGACGAGGGCGGAGGTGTGCATGGGTTGGGATGGTAACGCTTGGGTCTTTGGGGAGCTGCCAGCGTTGGGGCGTATCGCGAGAGGTGAGCGTTTGCGGTGCGCATTTGGAAGGGGGCGGCGGCGGGCTCCTCATGCTGCGGGTACACAGAAATCGTCACCCGCCGCCGCCCCCTTCCAAACGCTGGTGGTGATCGTCAGTTTTGCTGGCTGTGAACACCCACTCTGTTCGTGAGCTTTGTCATTCCCGGCAACAACCGCTGTCCTTGTTGGCGGCAAGAGCTGACCTGACTGACCATGAGGGCAAGCTTTGCTGGTACTGGCCGCGCAGCCCATGGTCTTGCGTGGGTGGGTGAGGGCG
>Ga0255127_1000203_pt1 | contig 32160 bp, 30 predicted proteins | sample Law_Miss_RepB_8d_FD_188555 | JGI IMG/M metagenome (GOLD analysis project Ga0255127, IMG submission 188555) | Freshwater microbial communities from St. Lawrence River, New York, United States - Law_Miss_RepB_8d | ecosystem: Environmental > Aquatic > Freshwater > River | place: USA: New York...
GGCGCGCGGCGCGGGGCGTTGGGATCGCTGGGAGCAGGGGCCGCTTTCTTGAGCTTGAGCGTGCGGCCGTTGGGGTCTTGGGTCATGGGCCGATCATCCCAGATCGCCCGTGGCTCAGCGGGGCCGCAGGGTGCCCGAGCGCAGGGCCTGCAGGTCGAGCACGCGCAAGCCGCCGTACTCCACGCGAATCCAGCCCTCGGCCTGCAGCGTGGACAAGGCCTCGTTCACGCGCTGGCGCGACAAGCCCACCAGATAGGCCAGCTCTTGCTGGGTGATGCGAAGCATGCCGCCCACGCCCGGCGACAGCAGGGGGTGGAACAGGGCCGCCAGGTTGCGCGCCACGCGCAGATCGGGGCTGGCGATGCGGTCGATCTCGCGGGCCGCGATGAACTGCCCCAGGCGCTCATTGAGCTGGTGCATCACGAAGCGGTTGAAGCCCAGCGAATGCTCCACCAGCCAGTCAAAGCTGGCCACCGGCAGACCGGCCACCACGCTTTTGCGCAAGGCCAGGATGTTGTAGCGGTATTGCTCGTGCTTGAGCACGGTGCCCTCACCAAACCAGCCACCCGGCGCCACGCCGGTGAAGGTGATGGGCGAGTGCGCGTCGTCGTTGCTCATCTTGAGCAGGCCATCGATCAGGCCGAACCAGTAGGTCACGGGGCGGCCGACGCGGCAGATGAAGTCGCCCGCCTCCACATCGCCCACGAGCAAATCGCCCACCACCCGCTCGCGCTCGTTGTCTTTGAGCGAGGGCATCCAGGGAATGAGCGCCAGTTCCTGCTCGGAGGGCGGGCGCGCGCGGTCGCGAAGAACAGAGCCAGAGCGTCGGGAGGTGGTGGCCATCAGGGTTGCAACCTAAGGGAAAGTCCTAGCCGGGGAGACCCTCGATTGTCGTCGGACCGACAACACGACGTCAAATGAATCCCTACCATGCAGGTCATTCGTTGTCCCACATGGGACATCACTGGACAAGCGTCGACCTCACTGGCGCAGGAGACAAGAATGCAGACCACGTTCCCCCGACTGCTGCTGGAACATGCGCAGCGCCGCCCGCAGGCCCCGGCCATGCGCGAGAAGGCCTACGGCATCTGGCAGACCCTGACCTGGGCCGAGTTGGCGCACATGGTGGAGGCCATTGCCTGCGGCCTGCACCAGAGCGGCCTGCAGCGCGGCGAGCACCTGGTGGTGATCGGCGCCAACCGCCCCCGCCTCTACGCGACGATGCTGGCGGCCCAATCACTGGGGGCAGTACCGGTGCCGCTGTACCAAGACGCAGTGGCCGCCGAGTGCGTGTTCCCCATCAACAACGCCGAGGTGCGCTTCGTGGTGGTGGAAGACCAGGAGCAGGTGGACAAGATGCTGGAGGTGCGCGAGCAGTGCCCGCAGCTCTCGCACATCTGGTACGACGACCCGCGCGGCCTGCGCAACTACGACCAGCCCGGCCTGGCCGGCCTGGATGAGCTGATCGGCGCCGGCAGCGCCCACGCCAAGGCCCACCCGCAGCTTTTCTCCAGCCAGGTCGAGCAGGGCCAGCCCGCCGACGTGGCGGCCATGTTCTTCACCAGCGGCACCACCGGCAACCCCAAGGGCGTGGTGCACACGCACAGCACGCTGATCAACCGCGCCAGCGTGGGCGCCGCGTTTGACAAGCTCACCGACGGCGACGAGGTGCTGGCCTACCTGCCGCCGGCCTGGATCGGCCAGAACATCTTCAGCTACGCGCAGTGGCTGGTCACCGGCTACGTGGTGAACTGCCCCGAGAGCGGCAGCACCGTGACCATCGACCTGAAGGAAGTGGGCCCCACCTACTACTTCGCGCCGCCGCGCGTGTTCGAGGGCCTGCTCACCAGCGTGATGATCCGCATGGAAGACGCGGGCGCCCTCAAGCGCAAGATGTTCCACGCCTGCATGTCGGTGGCCCGCCGCGTGGGCCCCGACCTGATGGACGGCAAGCCCGTGGGCCTGCTGGACCGCCTCAAGTACCAGATCGGCAACCTGCTGGTGTACGGGCCGCTGCGCAACAACCTGGGCTTCTCTCGGGTACGCGTGGCCTACACGGCCGGCGAGGCCATCGGCCCCGACCTGTTCAGCTTCTACCGCTCCATCGGCATCAACCTCAAGCAGCTCTACGGCTCCACCGAAACCGCGGTGTTCGTGTGCCTGCAGCCCGACCACGAGGCGCGCGCCGACACCGTGGGCGTGCCCTGCGAGGGCGTGGAGATCAAGCTGAGCGAAACCGGCGAGGTGCTGGTGAAGTCGCCCGGCCTGCTCAAGGAGTACTACAAGAACCCCAAGGCCACCGAAGAGGTGCTGTCGGCCGACGGCTGGTACCACACCAGCGACGCCGGCTTCATCGACGCCAGCGGCCACCTGAAAATCATCGACCGCGTGAAAGACGTGGGCCGCCTGAAGGGTGGTGCGTTCGACGGCGCCATGTTCGCGCCCAAGTACGTGGAGAACAAGCTCAAGTTCTTCTCGCACATCAAAGAGGCCGTGGCCTTTGGCGATGGCCGCGAGAAGGTGTGCGTGATGGTGAACATCGACTTTGAGGCCGTGGGCAACTGGGCCGAGCGCCGCAACCTGCCCTACGCCGGCTACACCGACCTGGCCTCCAAGCCCGAGGTGTACGAGCTGATCCGCGAGTGCGTGGAGAAGGTCAACGCCGACCTCTCGCGCGACGAGCTGCTGGCCGGCAGCCAGGTGAGCCGCTTCCTGGTGCTGCACAAAGAGCTGGACGCCGACGACGGCGAGCTCACCCGCACCAACAAGGTCCGCCGCGGCTTCATTGGCGACAAGTACGCCGTGCTGGTGGACGCGCTGTATGGCGGCAAGTCCGAGCAGTTCATCCAGACCCAGGTGAAGTTCGAGGATGGCCGCACCGGCAGCGTGAGCGCCACCCTGAAGATCGTGGACGCCAAGACGTTCGCCCCCGTCAAAGCCGCTGCCTGAGAGCCCCCGACATGAGCCAGAAAAAAATCGGCGACGTCATCCTCGACGTCCAGAACATCAGCCTGCGCTTCGGCGGCGTGAAGGCGCTGACCGACATCAGCTTCAATGTGCGCGAGCACGAGGTGCGCGCCATCATCGGCCCCAACGGCGCGGGCAAGAGCTCGATGCTCAACTGCATCAACGGCGTGTATTCGCCGCAGGAAGGCTCCATCACCTTCCGTGGCCAGACCTTCAAGCACATGAACAGCCGCCAGGTGGCCGAGATGGGCATCGCGCGCACCTTCCAGAACCTGGCGCTGTTCAAGGGCATGAGCGTGATCGACAACATCATGACCGGGCGTAACCTGCGCATCAAAAGCGGTCTGCTGTCGCAAGCCTTCCGCAACCCCTTCGGCATCGGCGGGGCGCAGCGCGAAGAAGAAGAGCACCGCGCCTTCGTGGAACGCATCATCGACTTCCTGGAAATCCAGGCCTTTCGCAAGACGCCCGTGGGCCAATTGCCCTACGGCCTGCAAAAGCGCGTGGACCTGGGCCGCGCCCTGGCCATGGAGCCGCAGGTGCTGCTGCTCGACGAGCCCATGGCCGGCATGAACCTGGAAGAGAAGCAGGACATGTGCCGCTTCATCCTGGACGTGAACGACGAGTTCGGCACCACCATCGTGCTGATCGAGCACGACATGGGCGTGGTGATGGACATCTCCGATCGCGTGGTCGTGCTCGACTACGGCAAGAAGATCGGCGATGGCAGCCCCGACGAAGTGCGCAACAACGAAGAAGTGATCCGGGCTTACCTGGGCACGTCCCACTGAGCCCCGCCGGAGACACACATGGCATTCTTTCTGGAAACCCTCTTCGGCGGCCTGATGGCGGGCATGCTGTATTCCCTGGTGGCCCTGGGCTTCGTGCTCATCTTCAAGGCCTCGGGCGTCTTCAACTTCGCGCAGGGCGCCATGGTGCTGTTCGCGGCCCTGGCCATGGCGCGCTTCTCGGAATGGATTCCGCAGTGGCTGGGCATCGAGAGCCTGCTGCTGGCCAACCTGATCGCCTTCGCGCTGGCCGGCCTGTGCATGTTCGCGGTGGCCTGGCTGGTGGAGCGCCTGGTGCTGCGCCACCTGGTTAACCAGGAAGGCGCCACGCTGCTGATGGCCACGCTGGGCATCACCTACTTCCTCGAAGGCGTGGGCCAGACCCTGTTTGGCAACAGCATCTACCAGATCAACATCGGCATGCCCAAAGACCCGGTGTTCATTCTGGACAGCGTGTTCCAGGGTGGCATCCTGATCAACAAGGAAGACCTCTACGCCGCGCTCATCGCCGCCGTGCTGGTGATCGCGCTGTCCATCTTCTTCCAGAAGACCGGCACCGGGCGGGCACTGCGCGCGGTGGCCGATGACCACCAGGCCGCGCAGTCCATCGGCATTCCGCTCAACCGCATCTGGGTGATCGTGTGGTGCGTGGCCGGCGTGGTGGCCCTGGTGGCCGGAATGATCTGGGGCTCCAAGCTCGGCGTGCAGTTCTCGCTGGCCACCGTGGCCCTGCGCGCCCTGCCCGTGATCATCCTGGGCGGCCTCACCTCGGTGCCCGGCGCCATCATCGGCGGCCTGATCATCGGCGTGGGCGAGAAGCTCTCCGAGGTGTACCTCGGCCCCCTGATCGGTGGTGGCATCGAAATCTGGTTTGCCTACGTGCTGGCCCTGGTGTTCCTGCTGTTCCGCCCGCAAGGCCTGTTCGGCGAGAAGATCATCGACCGCGTCTGAACGACGCATGTCGATGATCGTTCGGCGACGACTCACTTTGCACCGCAACGCCAAGCAAAGCGTGTCGCAGCCAAAAGATCTTTGATCGGAGACAAAAGTGTTCTACAGAGAAAACGGTCAGTTCAAGACCTCGTACCGCACCGACCAGCAGATCTTCCCGATCGCGCAGGACCGCTGGGCCATTGCCGCGCTGTTGCTGGTGGCCATCTTCGTGGTGCCGGCCCTGGCCAGCGACTACATGTTCCGCGCCATCCTGATCCCCTTCGTGATCATGTCGCTGGCGGCCCTGGGGGTGAACATTCTGGTGGGCTACTGCGGTCAGATCTCGCTGGGATCTGGGGCCTTCATGGCGGTGGGTGCTTACGGTGCGTTCAACTTCTTCGTGCGCTTCGAGGGCATGCCGCTGATCCCAGCCCTCTTGCTGGGCGGCCTGTGCGCCACCTTCTTCGGCGTACTGTTCGGTCTGCCCAGCCTGCGAGTGAAGGGCCTGTACCTGGCGGTGGCCACGCTGGCCGCGCAGTTCTTCAGTGACTGGATGTTCCTGCGCATCAAGTGGTTCACCAACAATTCCGACTCGGGTTCGGTCTCGGTGAATAACCTGCAAGTCTTCGGCCTGCCCATCGACAGTGCGCAGAGCAAGTACTGGTTCTGCCTGGGACTGCTGATCGTGCTGGCCCTGCTGGCCAAGAACCTGGTGCGCAGCGCCATGGGCCGCGAGTGGATGGCCATTCGCGACATGGACGTGGCCGCCTCGGTGATCGGCATTCGCCCGATGTACGCCAAGCTCACCGCCTTCGCCGTGAGTTCCTTCATCGTGGGTGTCGCCGGTGGCCTGTGGGCCTTCGTGTACCTGGGTGCCTGGGAGCCGGCCGCCTTCTCGGTGGAGCTGTCCTTCCGCCTGCTGTTCATGGTGATCATCGGCGGCCTGGGCTCCATCATGGGCAGCTTCTTCGGGGCAGCCTTCATCGTGGTGTTGCCCATCTTCCTGAACCAGTTCCTGCCCGCGCTGGCCGGTCTGTTCGGCATGGAGATTTCCACCGCCGCCGTCTCGCACGCCGAGTTCATGATCTTCGGCGCCCTGATCGTGTGGTTCCTGATCGTCGAGCCGCACGGCCTGGCCAAGCTGTGGTCGATTGGCAAGCAGAAGCTGCGCCTCTGGCCCTTCCCACATTGATGAGATGAGCACCTCCTGCGCCGCTTCGCGTCTTCCCCCTCTCCTGCGGGAGGGGGACGCTCCCCGGTGGCCCGGCAGAGCCGGTTCCACGGGAGCCCTGGATGGGACACGCGCTCCGGCGGCGCCCTCGGTTCTTTCGGTTGGTTTTTGTGTGTGACTGTTCCTAAAGGAGACAAGCGATGAAAGTGCGTAACCTGGTTCTCTCTGTTTCGATGGCCTGCACCGCCCTCTCTGGCGCGCTGGTGTCGACCGCTGCCATGGCCCAGGCCAAGGAGCAGTTCTTCCCGCTGCTGTCGTACCGTACGGGTCCGTATGCCCCCAACGGCACGCCCTGGGCCAACGGCAAGCAGGACTACCTGAAGATGATCAACGCCCGCGACGGCGGCATCAACGGCGTGAAGATCACCTATGAAGAGTGCGAGACCGGATATGCCACCGACCGTGGCGTGGAATGCTACGAGCGCCTGAAGAGCCGCCCGGGCGTGACACTGTTTGACCCGCAGGCCACTGGCATCACCTTCGCGCTCACCGAGAAGGTGGCCACCGACAAGATCCCGCTGATCACGTTGGGCTATGGCCTGTCGGTCTCGCAGGACGGCAACGCCTTCAAGTGGAACTTCCCGCTGATGGGCAGCTACTGGACGGGCGCGGACATCATCATCCAGCACCTGGGCCAGAAGGAAGGCGGCCTGGACAAGCTCAAGGGCAAGAAGATCACCCTGGTCTATCACGACAGCCCGTTCGGCAAAGAGCCCATCCCCCTGCTGCAAGAGCGCGCCAAGATGCACGGCTTTGACCTGCAGCTCATCCCCGTGACCGCCCCTGGCGTGGAGCAAAAAGCCGCCTGGCTGCAGGTGCGCCAGAGCCGCCCCGACTACGTGCTGCTGTGGGGCTGGGGCGTGATGAACTCCACCGCCCTGAAAGAAGCGCAAGCCACCGGCTTCCCGCGCGAGAAGATGTACGGCGTGTGGTGGGCTGGTGCCGAGCCTGACGTGAAGGACGTGGGCCAAGGCGCCAAGGGCTACAACGCGCTGGCGCTGAACACCTCGGGCACCCAGCCCAAGGTCATTCAGGACATCCTGAAGCACGTGCACGACAAGGGCCAGGGTTCGGGCCCGAAGGACGAAGTGGGCTCGGTGCTCTACACCCGCGGCGTGATCATCTCGATGCTGTCGGTGGAAGCCGTTCGCCGCGCACAAGAGCGCTTCGGCAAGGGCAAGGTCATGACCGGCGAGCAAGTGCGCTGGGGCCTGGAGAACCTGGCGCTGGACCAGAAGAAGCTCGACGCGATGGGCTTTGGCGGCGTGATGCGCCCGCTGTCCACGAGCTGCCAGGACCACATGGGCTCCAGCTGGGCGCGCATCCACACCTGGGACGGCGCCAAGTGGAACTTCTCGTCTGACTGGTACCAGGCCGATGAGCAGATCCTCAAGCCCATGGTCAAGGCCGGTGCCGACAAGTACCTGGCCGACAAGAAGCTGAACCGCCGCGCAGCCAGCGACTGCGGTAGCTGATAGCCCACCCCCGCCGCGCTCCGCGCGACCTCCTCCAGGGGGCGACACCAGCGGCCCGGCAGAGCCGGCTCCGCGGTGTCCCTGGATGGGGGCGACTCTCGCGCACGGTGGGTTTTCGGCGGCTGGTTCCAGCCGCCATCCGCAAGGCCGGTTCACCGGGCTTACGAATGGTCCACGAGGAAACACCATGAGCACGACACCCAACATTGTTCTGAACGTCAACGGCATCGAGGTCATCTACAACCACGTCATCTTGGTGCTCAAGGGCGTCTCGCTGACGGTGGCCGAAGGCCAGATCGCCGCCATCCTGGGCGGCAACGGCGCGGGCAAGACCACCACGCTGCGCGCCATCTCCAACCTGCTCAAGGGCGAGCGCGGTGAGGTGACCAAGGGCAGCATTGAGCTGCGCGGTGAGCGCATCGAAAACCTGTCGCCGGCCGATCTGGTCAAGCGCGGCGTGGTGCAGGTGATGGAGGGCCGCCACTGCTTTGCCCACCTCACCATCGAAGAGAACCTGATGACGGGCTCTTACACGCGCAGCGACCGCGCCGAGATCGCCCGCAACCTGGAGAAGGTCTACACCTACTTCCCGCGCCTGAAGACCCGCCGCACCTCGCAGGCCGCCTACACCTCGGGCGGTGAGCAGCAGATGTGTGCCATCGGCCGCGCCATCATGGCCAACCCCAACGTGGTGCTGCTCGACGAGCCGTCCATGGGCCTGGCCCCGCAGATTGTGGAAGAGGTGTTCGAGATCGTCAAAGACCTGAACCAGAAGGAAAAGGTCACCTTCCTGATTGCCGAGCAAAACACCAACATGGCCCTGAAGTACGCCGACTACGGCTACATCATGGAAAGCGGCCGCATCGTGATGGACGGCAGCGCCGACGACCTGCGCAGCAACGAGGACGTGAAGGAGTTCTACCTCGGCATGGGCGGCGGCGAGCGCAAGAGCTTCAAGGACGTGAAGAGCTACAAGCGCCGCAAGCGCTGGCTGGCTTAAACACAGACGACACCCCCGCGCCGCCTGCGGCGTCACCCCCTCAAGGGGGCATCACCTGCGGCCCGGCAGAGCCGGTTCCGCGGTGTTCTCGAAAGATGCACTTCTCCCCACCTTTGTGGTTGCTGCCATGACCCAATTCTTTGACGCACTGGAAACCCGATCGCCCGCCGAGCGTGAGGCAGCGCTGATGGCCGAGCTGCCGCGACACATCGCGCACGCGCAGCGGCACACGGCGGCGTTTGGCCAGATCCTGGCGGGGGTGGACGCGACCACCATCACCAGCCGCGAGGCGCTGGCGCGCCTGCCGGTGACGCGCAAGAGCGAGTTGCTGGAGTTGCAAAAGGCCAGCCGGGCCGCGGGCGGTGACGCCTTTGGCGGCTTCTCGTCCCTGGTGCGCGGCCCTGGCATGTCGCGCATCTTTGCCTCGCCCGGCCCCATTTACGAACCCGAGGGCGCCACGGCCAACTACTGGCGAACCGCCCGGGCCATGTACGCCGCCGGCTTTCGCGCGGGCGACCTGGTGCACAACGCCTTCAGTTACCACATGACGCCCGGCGCCTTCATCCTGGAGGCGGGCGCCCTGGCCGTGGGCTGCACCGTGTTCCCCGCCGGCACCGGCCAGACCGAGCAGCAGTTGCAGGCCATGGTGGACCTCAAGCCCGACGCCTACACCGGCACCCCCAGCTTCCTGCGCATCCTGCTGGAAAAGGCGAGCGAGATGGGCGTGAACCTGGGCAGCCTGAAGAAGGCATCGGTGGGTGGCGAAGCCTGCCCGCCCAGCCTGACGGCCTGGTTCCGGGAGCAAGGCGTGGAGGTGTTCCAAACTTACGCCACCGCCGACCTGGGTCTGGTGGCCTACGAGACCCCGGCCCGCGAGGGCTTGGTGCTGGAAGAAAACGTAATCGTGGAAATCGTGCGCCCCGGCACCGGTGACCCGGTGCCCGAGGGCGAGGTGGGCGAGCTGGTGGTGACCAGCCTGAACCCGGCCTACCCGCTGATTCGCTTCGGTACCGGCGACCTCTCGGCTGTGCTGCCCGGCCCCTGCCCCACCGGCCGCACGTCGCCGCGCATCAAGGGCTGGATGGGCCGCGCCGATCAGACCACCAAAGTGCGCGGCATGTTCGTGCACCCCTCGCAAGTGGCCGAGGTGCTCAAGCGTTTCCCCGATCTGCTCAAGGCCCGGCTGGTGGTATCCGGCGAAATGGCCAATGACCAGATGAGCCTGCGGGTGGAAAGCCAGCAAAGCAGCGACGGGCTTCGAGAGCAGATCGAGGCCGCCACGCGCGACGTGACCAAGCTTCGCTGCACGGTGGAGTTCGTCGCACCGGGCGAATTGCCGAACGACGGCAAGGTCATCGAGGATGCGCGAAGCTACCGCTGAGCCTTGCTAGGCCTGTGGTGCTGGGCATCAGGGAATGTCCCCGTATGCCGATACGTAGTTCCCTCGATTCGCAACTCGAGGTGGCGCCCTAGCATGGCTGCATAAGCAATCACCATTGGAGTGTCCCCATGAAACCCATCCTTACTTTCGCCCTGAGCGCTGTGCTGGCCACCGGCGCCTACGCCCAGAACTTCCCCAGCAAGCCCATCACCTTCGTGGTGCCCTTCGCCGCCGGCGGCCCCACCGACCTGGTGGCACGCCACCTGGCCGAGGCCATGCGCAAGACCCTGGGGGGCAACGCCAACATCGTGGTGGAAAACGCCGCCGGTGCGGGCGGCACGATTGCCGGCACCAAGGTGGCCCGCGCCACGCCTGACGGCCACACCCTGCTGGTCTGGCACATCGGCTTTGCCGCCACCACCAGCCTGTACCGCAAGCAGCAGTTCGATCCGCTCAAGGACTTCGAATTCCTGGGCATGATCAACGACGTGCCCATGACCCTGCTGGGCTCGCCCAAGTTGCCCGCCAACACCTACCGCGACTTCGAGGCCTACATCCGCGCCAACGGTGGCAAGCTCAACCTGGCCCACGCCGGCCTGGGCTCGGCCTCGCACATCTGCGGTCTGATGTGGCAACACGCCGTGAAGCTGGACAAGTCGATGACCACCATCGCCTACCGCGGCACGGGCCCGGCCATGAACGACCTGATCGCCGGCCAGGTGGACGTGATGTGCGACCAGACCACCAACACCACCGGCCAGATCGAGGCCGGCCGCGTGAAGGCCTTCGCCGTGACCACCGCCAAGCCCCTGAGCCAGCACAAGCTGCTCAAGGACTACCCCAGCCTGCAGGAGATGGGCCTGAAGAACTTCAACCTGACCATCTGGCACGGTCTGTACGCGCCCAAGGGCACCCCAGCCGAGGTCACCAAGAAGCTCAACGACGCCCTGCAGGCCGCACTGAAAGACCCCGAGTTCATCAAGCGCCAGGAAGACCTGGGCGCACTGGTGGTCACCGACAAGCGCAAGACCCCGGAAGGCCACCGAGATTTCGTGCGCGACGAGGTGGCCAAGCTCAAGCAGGTGATCGAAGCCGCCGGCCAGTACGCCGACTGATCGGCCAACCGAGCCCCGCCCACCCACCAAGAGCCCCAGGAAAAAGCCGCCTCACAAGGGCGGCTTTTTTGCGGGTGAGCACACGCGGTCACACGCCCCAGACCACCTCCACATCGGCCTGCTGACAGCGCTGCAGCATCTCGATGAACGGCGTGCTTCGCATGCGCAGGCTCACGGTCTCGAACTGGGGTGGCGGCTCGCCTTTGGCAGCGGCCTCTTCGCGTTGACGCTGCTGGTCGGCCTCTTCGGCGACCACCGCGGCGCGGATGGCGTCAATCGCGGCGGTCATCTGGCCGGGCAGGATGATGCCGGGACCGCTCGGGTCTTTGCCAATGATCTCCAGCATGCGCTTGCCGTTGTCCTTGAGCATGACGAGATCGCCGGTTTCGCGGGATTTGAAGCGGTAAACGGACATGGGAACCTCCTGAATTCTGACGACCATTCTGGCACCGAAGAACACCCCGCCACAAGGCGGCGCGCCTACACTTTGCGCACGACCCGCAGGAGGCCCCATGGTTGGATTTGAGCGTCTGCATGTGCATGGTCCGCTGCCCGCCAGCGCCCACCTGGAATGGCCCTTTCTGACCGATGGGCACCGCCACCTGGCGCAGGCGCTGTACGCCTGGCTCGAGACACAACCGTCCGGTGCGCCCAACGACTGGGGTGCGGCCCTGCGAGCCGCTGGCTGGCCGGGGCTGGCCACCGATCTGCGCGGGCGCGCCGTGCTGGCCGAGGCACTGGCGGCCCACCACGCCGATGCGGCGCTGGCGGCCCAGGCGCTGTTCGCCCCGGCCGCCGCCTTGGGCGATGCCCGGCGCGTCGCCCGGCAGTGGCGCCTGGCGCTCACGCCCGATCAGCAAGAACAAGAGGCCACGCTGGCGTGCCTGGGGCGGCTGGAGGCGTCGCAAGACGCGGCGGCGCTGGGGGTTTACCGCGCTGCCTGGCAACTGGACCGCCACGCCAACGACGCCACCATCGACGAGGCCGCCGCCGGGCTGGCATTGCTCATGGTGGAGGCCTTGCTGCACGATTTGCTGGACGCCATGACCACGCTGCCGACACCGGGATCAGAGGCCTGGCAAACGGCTTTGCGCGAGACCCTGGCGGGCGATGGCCCCCGGTCGCAGGCCACTGCCCAGGCCGAGGCACAGCGGGTGGGGCGATGGCGATTGCGCCACCCCTGAGCAGCGCTCAGAGGTCGATGGCCAGTTCGGCCTCGGCGGTGACCCCGGCGCCCTCGAAGGGCAAGGTGAAGTAGAAAGTGCAGCCTTGACCCGGCGCGGTCTCGCACCAGATGCGGCCACCGTGGCGCTCGATGATGCGGCGCGTGATCGACAGCCCCGTGCCAATGCCTTCAAAGTCCATTGAGTGGTGCTGGCGCTGGAACATCACGAACAGATTGGTGGCCTTGTCCAGGTCAAAGCCCACGCCGTTGTCGCGCACATGAAAGGTGCGCACGCCTGCGGGGCTCACGGTCCAGCCCACCCGGATCTCGGCCTGCGGCTCGCGGCGGGTGTACTTCACCGCGTTGTCCAGCAGGTTGGCGAACACCTCGGCCAGCAGCATCGGGTCGCCACGCACCACGGGCAGGTCGCTCTCGATGTGCCACTCAATGGCGCGCTCGGGGTGTTCGGTCTTGAGGTGGGCGGCCACGCCCTGCACCAGGGTCGCCAGGGGCACGGTCTGCACGTCCAGCGGCGCTCGCCCCAGGCGGGCGTACTCCAACAGGCCCTCGATCATCTGGGCCATGCGCCGACTGGCCTTGCCGATGGCGTCCTGGTACTGCACCAGCACCGGGTCGCCGTTGTCACCCAGGTGTTCTTGCACCAGAGCGATGAAACTGGCGATGTGTCGCAGCGGCGCCCGCAGGTCGTGCGAGACGGTGTGCGAGAACACATCGAGGTCGGCGTTGGCGGCCACGAGCTGTCGGGTGCGCTCTTCCACGCGCTTCTCCAGCTCTTTGTTGAGGTCGCTCATCACGTCTTCGAGGTTCTTGGCCACCGTCATGTCGCGCTCGATGCACGAGAATGCCTGCAGCTCACCCGCGTCGTCGCGCAAGGCGGTGATCACGGTGTGCCCCCAGAAACGCGAGCCATCCTGGCGCACCCGCCAGCCCCTGGTCTCCCACTGGCCTTGTTCCAGTGCCTGCTGCAAGGCATGGGTGGCCGACTCTTCGCCGTCCAGAGCCGCCATGGGGTCTGGCTCGGGCAAGAGCGTCTGCAATGGCTTGCCCAGCACCTGTTCACGGCGGAAGCCATGCAGGCGTTCGGCACTCTCGCTCCATTCGGTAACGGCGCCCTGCTCGTTCACAAAGAAGATGCAGGCATCCTTCAGGGTATCGGCCATCAGGCGAAAGCGCCGCTCACTGGCCTGCAACTCGGCGGTGCGCTCCTGCACACGAGCCTCCAGCGCGAGGTTGGCACTGAGCACGATGTCTTCGGTGACACGTCGGTCAGTGATGTCGTTGAACTCAATGAAGATGCCCCGCACCTCGCCCTCGCTTTCGTCGGGCACATAGTGCACCTCGTAAAAGCGGGAGGTGCCGTCGGGTTGGCGGCGCTCGGTCTCGAAGGTCTGGGCTTCGCCAGCCAGTGCGCGGGTAACACGGCCCATCACCTCAGACAACACCTCTGACGAGACCGATTCGCTCAAGTGCATGCCCACCAGATCGCCGGACGCCAGACCGTGATAGGTCGCCTGGGCGCGGTTGGCAAAGCGACAGATGAGGTCTTTGTCGTAATAGACCAGGCGGGCCGGCGTGCGGTCGGTGATGTTTTGCAGAAACGCCAGTTGCGAAGTGAGTCGGTTCTCGACCACCCGCCGTTCACCCACGTCGGTCAGCACCGCTTCGATGCGTTCAATCGCGCCGCGCTCATCGCGCACCGCGATCGAGTCCATCTGGGCGATCAGTCGTTCGCCACTGGGCCGGCGCAGGCGCAATTCGACCGAGGGCGCAATGCCACTGCGCAGCAGCATGTCCAGGTGAACGCGCAGCAGATCGGCACTTCGGCCGCCGCCCAGGCGAAGCCAGTCCAGCAAATCGGCCCCTTCGGCCGGAGGCGGCTCGGCTCCCAGCCACTCTCGCAAGGTCTGGTTGGTCCGCATCACGCGACCGGATGGGTCGAGGGCTAACAGGCCACAGGGCGCACGGTCAAACCATGCGGAGGTATCAGACGTCATCAACAAATGGCGGAAAACAAGAGGACACAAGCCCATTGGGCTCAACCAAAGCAGCGCGAACCCGCGACGCATTGTTGATGACGACTATAGGCACGAGCGACCCGTTTTGCCAGTCTACGAAAGCGCCACTATGCGGCACTGCCAACAGACTTAGGAGTTAGCTCGCTGTGGGGACAAGGGGGAGGCAAGGGGCAGGCTGAGTTCGAAGCGAGTGCCCTTGTGCAAAGGCCACCATTGCACCCGCGCGCCCAGCGTGGCCGCGCGTCGCGCGAGGTTGTCCAGGCCCCGCCCCTTCGTCGTGCCAGAGGCGGTGGCATTTGTGGCAGCTTGATCGGGCACGAATCCTATACCGTCGTCGTCCACCGTCACGCACACGCGATCGCCTTCCTGGCGGGTTCCCACGCGAATGTGTGTCGCGCCTGCATGCTTGACGATATTGGTGAACACCTCTTGCAGGATGCGAAGAATGTGCAACGCGCTGCGTGGGTCGATCCAGGCCAGCGGTGGGACATCTTCCACCGCCCATTCCAGCCTTGTGCCGCTGGCCTGCAGGCGCGGCGAGAGCCTGAAGCGCAGAGCCGCCAGCAACATCACCAGATCGGTGTGGGCCGGCTCCAGCGAGTCAATGGCGAGCTTGAGGTCGTCGATGCACTCGCGCAGCACCTGGGCCACGTCCTCACCTTTGAGCTGACCCAGTTCGACCGCATAGAGCGCGCTGACCAGCGACGAGCCCAAGCCATCGTGCATGTCCTGCATCAGGCGTTGGCGCTCTTGCACGCGCGTTTGGCCGCGCTCGATCTCACGCAAGCGCTCATGGCTACGCGCCAGCGCCGCCTCGCGTTCGCTGAGGCGGGCTTCGAGCTGGCGATTGGCCGATTCGGCTTCGTTGAGGGCACCCACATAGCGGCGAAACACCACCGTCATGAAGATCATGAACAAGCCGATGCCGTTGTAGGGCAACAGGTAGAAGCTCTCCGCATCGATCAGTCGGTTGTGCAAGAGCCAGTCGTGTACACCGAAGGGAATGGTGAGCACGCCCCAAGCCGACACCCAGCACGCCTCGTGAACCCGCGCACGGCAAGCCAGCCACAGCGCGCTGAAGGTGACACCCACATTGACGAGCCATTGAACCGCATACACCGCTGGCGCCACCAGCGCCAACTGGGCGGCGGTCAGCAGCCCAGGCACCGTGAGCGCAGTGCAGACCGTCATCAAGGTCAGGGCCGAACGCTCCAGCCAGGGCAGCCGCCGAATGCCCAGTCGTGCTGTGAAGAGGTACACCACCACCACCAGCCAGCCCAGGCTGTTGAGCGTGATCCAGCCAAACCAGTCGTCAGGCAGAAGCAGTTGCCGCCCACCCGAGTGGTAATGCAAACAGCGCAAAAAGAAAAACGCTGAAGCGAGGAAGAACAGGGCGTAGGCTGGTTCGTGGCTTCGTTTGACCCACACCATCAGGGAAAACAAGCCTATGGCGAGAAAGGCCCCACTGGTCAGAAATGGCACCTGAACCTGCAGGATCTCCCGCAGGCGGTGGCGCAAGATGAGGTCTTCCTGGTGGCCGATCCAGGCACTGGACAAGCCAAGGCCAGAGGAACGCAGGGACACCACGCGCAACAGCACCATCTTGGGCGGTGTGGTGACGCCCGGCAGGGTCACCGGCTGCCATAGAGGAATGTTGAAGGCGTTCCACACCGCGCTGCCACGGGAATGGAACACCAGCCGGTCGTCCACGTACACACTCAAACGGCCAATGGTCTGCCAGCGGGGGAGGTACAGAAAGAAATCGCCAGTGACGTACTCATCGGCATTCATGGGAAGCCGGAACCAGCGGGTGACCACCGCCTCTTGCTCCTGGCCCGTGCGTGTCTCCCGCGGGACTTGGTACGGCAGCGAAACCTCTCGCCAATCATCGGACTGCCAGTTTCCGTCTATCAAGACCGGTGGCGAAGCATCAAGGCTGCCACCGGCCAATTCGAGCATCTGCGCTTTCTGGAAATGCACCGTGTGGACCTCGGCCCGGGCGTTCGACGCCAGCCCCAGCCACAAGGCAAAGCCGACCAAGGGCCACAAAATCCGCCAGACCAGCTTGCTCGAGGTCGACACTTTGGATCGCTCAGACGCGCAACAAGCCCTGCTCACGCGCTGCATTGATGGCCTCGATCTTGGAGCCCACTTCCAGCTTGGCATAGATGCGCCGCACAAAGGTCTGCACGGTGTGGCGGGTCACGCCCATGCGCTGCGCGATTTCTTCGTAGGTGAAGCCTTTGGTGAACAGTTCAAGCACTTCGGTCTCACGGGGCGACATGGTCACGCCGGAGCGCGCTGGCACTCGCGCGGGGGCGCTCTGGTCACTGGCCTGCGGCCCGTCGGCGCGAAGTCGGCTGAGGATAAGCCGCGCGATCATGGGGCTCACCGGGCTACCCCCGGCGTGCAGCAAGCGGATTTCATCGGCCATGGTTTCGGCGGGGCTGTCTTTGAGCAGGTAGCCGTGAGCCCCAGCTTCAATGGACTGCAGCACGTGGTATTCGTCGCCAAAAATGGTGCTGACCATCACATGGCACGAGGGCCAGCGCTGGTGCGCCGCACGAATCACGTCGATGCCCGATCCATCGGGCAGGCCGAGGTCGATCACCAGCACATCGGCCGCCGGGCGCGAAAGTGCCGCCAGCGCGGCCTGGCAGGTGTTCTCGGTCCAGAGAACGGTCATGTCAGGGGCTTGGTGAATGGCCTTCGCGAGGGCGTCACGGGTACGGGGGTCGTCTTCGACGATGGCCACTCGGATGAGGGCGTTCTGGGCGGACATGGGATACCAACAATAGGTGGGGGGGTATCTAAGATACCTCACTCGGTGGGCGTGCCGCTCACGGCCTGCCCAATGGCGAAAAACTGGCCGCCTGCCACGTGGTGCAAGGTGCGCAAGGCATCGGGCGCCTGGTCAAAATGCCAGCGCCCATCTCGGAACACACGCTCGTCGGCCCAGGCCGCAGTGACCTCGCCAATGAACAGGTCGTAGGCCTGCTGGTTGTGCGGCTCTGGCACCACGCGGCACACCAGCCAGGCCACGCAGCCGGGCACCAGGGGTGCGCCGCTGCCGGGCGCCGGCACGGTCTGCACACCAAGGCGGGCGAGCTTGTCGTGCACCTGCTTGGCGCTGTCGGTGCCCAGGGCCACGGTGAGTGAGGCCTGGGCCACGGTGGGCAGGCTAAGCACGAACACGCCGCTGGCCTCCACCAGCTCTCGGGTGCGGGTGGACTTGTCGAGCACCACCGTGACCTTGGGCGGCGAAAAATCGAGCGCGCAGGCCCAGGCCGCGGCCATGGCGTTCACCTGGTCGCCGTGGCTGGCCGACACCAGCACCGTGGGGCCGTGGTTGATGAGCCGGTAGGCCTTGTCCAGCGGAACCAGCTGGGCGTGCGGCAGAAAGGTGTCGGGCATCAGGTGCGAACGCGGCCGTCGCCGGTGAGCATGGACAGCTCCACAAAACTGGACGCCACGTGGTCATTGGCCCCAAGCGAGACGGCGAAGCCGCCGATGGAGTGGTCACCGATGGCTTCCAGGCCGGCGATCAGCGCCTCGCGCGTGGCGCGGCCACCCGCGCGGCGCAGGCCCTCGGCGAACAGGCGCGCGGCCAGGTAGCCTTCCATGCTGGAGAAGTTGGGCTGCACCTGGTTGCCGCCCTTGGCGATGGCGTCCAGAAACTCGCGGGCGATGGGCCGCGCGGCGCTGTAGGGCGTGGGCACCACCTGCGACACCACCACCCCGGCGCCTTCCTTGCCCAGCTCGTCGGCCAGGGCCTGGGTGCCCACGAAGGACACGTTGTAGAAGGTGCCGCCATAACCGGCGGCCCGCGCCGCACGGATGTAGGCCGCGCACGACTTGTAGGCGCTGATCTGCACCACCGCGTCGGGCCGGGCGGCGTTGATGTTGGCCACGGCCTGGGCCACGTCCACCGAGTTGCGCTCCACCGTGGCGGTGGCCACCGGCTTGAGGTTGCGCGCGGCCAGGGCCAGGGTGACGCCGTCCAGGCCGGCCTTGCCGTAGCTGTCGTTCTGGTAGAAGACCGCGATCTTGTTCAGGCCCAGGTTGGTGAGCTGGCGCACGATGAGCGCGGTTTCGTCGTTGTACGAAGCGCGCAGGTGAAAGGCCAGCTTGTTGAAGGGCTGGCGCAGGCCCATGGCGCCGGTGAAGGGCGCGATGAAGGGCGCGCCGTCGCGCGTGGCCAGCGGCAGCGCGGCCAGGCTGGTGGGCGTGCCGATGTAGCCGAACAGCGCGAACGCGTCGTCGGCCAGCAGCTTGCGGGTGTTCTCCACGCAGCGCTCGGGCTCGTAACCGTCGTCGAGCTGGCGGATCTCGATGCGCTGCCCCGCCACGCCACCCTGGGCATTGAGGGCGTCAAAACAGAGCTTGGCGCCCGCGTGGAACTGGATGCCGAGCTGCGCCGCCGGCCCGGTGAAGGCCGCCGACTGGCCGAGCACCAGGCGGTTGCCCTGGGCGCGAAGGGCCGGTGCGCCCAGCACCGCCGCCCCCGCCACCAGGGCGCCGAAACGGCGGCGAGTGATGGAATTGGGTGCAACAGAAGGTGAACGCAAGGTCATGGTCAGGTCCTGAGTGGGTGTGCGCAGCGCGCGCGGCGCGCCCGTGAGATGCTACCCACCGAACCCTCGCCCCAGCGCACGTTCGCAAGACGGCATCGACCGCCCATCGCCTGCACGGCGACGGGGCGGCCCTGAGCCTCAGAAGCGCCGTGACAACTCCAGCCCCACGAACACTGCCCGACCCGCACCGGGCTCAAAGAAGCGGCCGTTGCCGTCGTTGACGATCACCGAGCCGGCATAACGGCGGTCGGTGAGGTTCTCCACCCGCAGAAACTCGCGCCAGGTCCAGTCGCCACGCACTTGCTCGAAGCGCAGCCCCAGGCCCAGCAGGGTGTGGCCAGCGGCGGCGTCGCTGTTGCTGTCGTTCACGAACACGCGGCCGGTGTGGCGCGCATCCAGCGTGAACACGCCGCCCACGGGCGCGGCCCAGGCCGGCGTCCACGCGAGTTGCGCCCACACCTGCTGCTGGGGAATGCCTGGCATGCTGCGGCCCGCGTCGATCAGGGTGGGAGCCACGGTGTCGGGGCAGCGCGAGGTGGTGCAGGTCAGGAAGGGGTCGCGGTAGCGCGCGCGGATGTAGGTGTAGGCACCGCTCAGGGCCCACTCACCGCGCGACACCTCGCCCGACAGCTCCAGGCCCTGGCGCAGCGTGCGCCCGGCGTTCTGGAAGGTGGAGCGCCCACCGGTGTTGTTCTGCACCACGATCTCGTCGCGGGTGCGAATGTCGAACAGGGTGGCGCTCCACAGGCCGTCGCGCCCGCGCCCGCGCAGGCCCAGTTCGGCACTGGTGCTGCGCGCCGCGTTGAGCGCGGTGTTCAGGCCCGCCACGCCGCCGGGGCGGTAGGCCGCTTCGTTCAGCGTGGGCGTCTCCAGCCCCCGGCCCAGGCTGGCGAACCATTGCAGTTGCGGCGTGATGGCCTGGCGCACGCCCACCACCGGCAAGGTGCCACGGTAAGAACGCGCGCCGCTGTCGTCGCCGTTGGGCGGCACGATGTAGCGGTCGGTGGAGGTGAAATCGACCCGCGCCCAGCGCACGCCGCCGGTGAGCGTCCAGTCTTGCCGAGCCCACTCGGCGCGCACGTAGGGGTCGAGCGAGGTGGCGCGGTTGGTTTCGTCGCGCCGCAGCGCGCCCAGCACGCCCAGCGTGCTGCCCACGAAGTTTTCGTAACCCCGGCGCTCGTCGGTCTGGCGGTCGGCGGCGAGGCCGGCGCTCAGGTCCAGCCGGCCGCCTTGCCAATCGCCCAACCAGCGCCAGCGCGCGTTCCAGCCCCAGTAGGCGCGGTTCAGGTCGATCACCGCGCCCGAGCTGCGCGGCGGGGCTTGGACACCGGCCGAAATGGCCTGGAACTGCCACACCTGGCGCTGCCCGGCGTAGCCCATGAGTTCGAGCCGGTGGCCCTGGCCCAGGGCGTGGTCCCAGGCCAGGCCCACCTGCGTCTGCGACACCGACTTTCGCGTGTTGTAGAGCGTGGCCTCGGGCGTGGTCTGGTAGGGGTCGGCGTCGAACTGGGCGCGGCTCAGGCCCAGCGGGTCTTGCGCGAAGCCGGTCTGGCGGTTGAACACCAGGGTCACGCGCCCGTCGTCCAGCGCGCGCGACAGGCGCGCATTGGCCGTGCTGCGGTGCGCCGCCGACTGCGGGCGAATGCCGTCGGTGGCAAAGGTGCCCACGTCCAGCGTGTACGACCAGCCCGGCGCTTGCGGCGTGCCGGTCTGGCCCATGGCCTGGGTGGACAGGCGCCACAGCCCGTCAGACCCGGCGGCCGCGCCCAAGCGCCACTCGGCCGGGCGCGCGCCGTCTTGTGTGTAGAGCAGGATGGCGCCACCGCTGGAGGCACCGTAAAGGTTGGCCAGCGGACCGCGCACCACCTCCACGCGGTCGGCGCTGCCCAGGGGAAAGTTGGCGGCCTGGCCCGAGCCATCGGGCGCGCTGGCGGGAATGCCGTCCACGAACAGGCGAATGCCGCGCACGCCAAAGGTGGAGCGCGCGCCGTAACCGCGCATGGACACCTGCAGGTCTTGCGCGTAGTTCTCGCGGTTGCGGATCACCAGGCCCGGCACGCGGCGCAGGCCTTCGGACAGGTTGATCTGCAATTGGCCGTCGCGCAATTCGCTGCCGTCCACCACGTCCACCGAACCGGGGGCGGTGAAGCGGTCGGCCGGGCTGCGGCTACCGGAGATGACCACGGGCGAGAGGGCCGCGTCGCGGTTGGGCTCAGTGGCCGTTTGGGCCTGGGCGGTACCGGCGAGCGCGGCCAGCGCCATGGCCCAGGCGGGGCGTGAGGTGGGAACAGCCATCAGGGCGCCTCGACGCGAAGCTGCATCGAGGCGTACCACGCCGCGAGGTTGTCGATCTCGGCATCGGTGAGCGGCTTGGCGATCACCGCCATCACCTCATGGGCGCGCTTGCCACTGCGGTATTGGCGCAACTGCTCGGCCAGGTAAATCTCGGGCTGCCCGGCCAGGTGCGGCACGTTGGGCTGCATCGACAGGCCTTGCGGGCCGTGGCAGACGGCGCAGGTGGCGGCCTTGGCGCGGCCGGCGGCCACATCGGCGGCCATCGACGAAGTGGCCAGGCACAGGCCAGCCAGGAGCGTGAGCAATCGCATGAAGGGGCTTTCTCAAAAGGCAGACACTGGACCACCGGGGAGCGCGAGCCCCCCGGTGGCGGAACGGCCATCAGGCCATCAGTTGGGCGAGTACGTCACCCGGTAGATCGCGCCCACGTAGTCGTCGGAGATGAGGATGGAGCCGTCCTTCATCGGCGCCACGTCCACCGGGCGGCCCTTGTACACGCCGTTGGCGTCCAGCCAACCCTCGGCGAACACCTCGGACTTGCCGGCGGTGCCATCGGGGTTGAGCGGCACGAAGTTGATCAGCGCGCCCGTGGCCTTGGTGCGGTTCCACGAACCGTGCGAGGCCACGAACATGCCGCCCTGGTACTTGGCCGGGAACATCTTGCCGTTGTAGAAGGTCATGCCGAGCTGGGCCTGGTGGGCCGGGAACTCCACCTGCGGGAAGATGGCATTGGCCGGCTCTTTCATGTCCTTCAGGTCGGGCGCGGCGGCCGTGCCGGCCACCTTGAACTTGCCGTTCCAGTAGGGGTAGCCAAAGTGCTCGCCCGCCTTGGTGCTGCGGTTGAGCTCGCCCGGCGGCACCTCATCGCCCAGGCCGTCGGTCTGGTTGTCGGTCCACCACACCGTCTTGTCCTTGGGGTTGATGTCCATGCCCACCGAGTTGCGCACGCCGCGCGCGAACACCTCGCGCTTGGAGCCGTCAAACGCGTTCATGCGCACGATGCCGCCGATGCCGATCTTGTCGTACATCTCCACCTTGTTGGCGGGCTGCACGTTGTAGGGCTGGCCCAGGGTGACGTACAGCGTGCCGTCGTCGGTGACGCGACACACGCGAGCGCCGTGGTTGAACGACTCTTCCTCCACCGGGATCAGGCCGCCTTGCGGCACCACCTCGATCACCGCCACATCGGGGCCTTCGTAGAAGAACTCGGCGGCCGGGAAGTTGAGCACGCGGTTGTGTTCCACCACCACCAGGAAGCCGTCCTTGGTCCAGCACACCCCGTTGGGCACCTTGAAGTTCAGCGAGGGCGCAAAGGGCTTCACCTCGTCGGCCACGCCGTCGCCGTTGCGGTCGGTCACGGCCCAGACACGGGTCTTGCGCGTGCCCACGAACAGCATGTTGGTGCTGGGCGCCACGGCCATGTGGCGCGCGTCGGGCACCACGGCGTACAGCTCAATCTTGAAGCCCGGCGGCAGCTTCACGTTCTTCAGGTTGGCCTTGATGGCGTCGGCGTTTCGCCCCTCTTGCGGCACGGGTGGGATGTTCAGGTCGACGCCCGAGACCTTCATCTGTTTCAGGTTGGACAAGTTGTCCTTGCCGGCCTGGGCGGACGCGACCGTGGCCAGCCCGGCCAGCAGCAGCGCTGCGAGCAGCTTGGTGGTTTTCATGTGTCTCCTCTTTCCTTGTGGTGGTGCCCGCCGGATACCCCCGGGGGCGTCCCCATTTTGGAAACAAGAAAAAACAGCTGGCAATCTGCACTGCAGCAAAACCTACGCGGCACGGGGCCATGCCGCTGCCCTACCATGCGCCCACCCTTTTTCTGGAGGACTTTCATGCACAAGCGCCGATTCCTGCAGGCCGTGGCCTGCGCCGCCCCCCTCGCCACTGCCCTGCCCCACGCCCAGGCGGCCAAGCCCGCCGCGCCAGCGCCCGTGCTGCTGACCGTCACCGGCCAGGTGAGCAAGCCCAACCGCGGTCCGCTGAACAAGGTCGTGGACCAGATGATGGGCAAGCACGGCATCGCTTTCGACAAGGCCCGCGCCCTGACCTTTTCCGACGTGCTGGCCCTGCCCGCCACTGAGATTCGCCCCACCCTGGAATACGACGGCCAGCGCCACACCCTGCGCGGCCCGCTGCTGACGCGCGTGCTGGAAGCCGCCGGCGCCCCCACGGCCGACACCCTGCGCGTGGGCATGCGCGCGGTGGACGGCTACAACGCCGAGCTGTCGCTGGGCGAGCTGCGCCGCCTGGGCTTCATCGTGGCCACCCACCTCGACGGCCAGCCCATGGCCCTGGGCGGCCTGGGCCCGCTGTGGGCGGTGTACGAGCCCGACCGCTTCCCCGAACTGGCCAGCAAACCCCTGCCCGAGCGATTTGCCGGCTGCCCCTGGGGCGTGTACGCCATCCACGCCGGCTGAGGCCGCGCCTCAACCCGCGCGCCGGGTGAACCAGTCGGGCCGCTTGGCCGGGCGCACCGGGCCCAGGCCGGCGGGCAGGCGCTGGGCCGCTTCGGCCTCTGCCCAGGCGGTGAGGCAATCGACCAGGGCCCGCACGCGCGGCTGGCGCGTCAACGAGCGGCGAATGAGCAAGCTCAGCGGCGGAGAGTTCTGTGCCTCCCATTCGAGCAGCACCGGCACCACACGGCCCGAGACCAGCAGCTCGCGCGCGGTGAGGTCGTTCACCCGCGCCATCAGTTGCCCGGCCATGACCGGAGCGTCCAGGGCCTGGCGCTGGTCCCCTTCCAGCCAGCCATCGATCTCCACCTCCACGCGCTCGCCCGCGCGCTCGAAAGCCCAGAGGTTCAGCGTCTGTCCGTAGGGCGTGCGGAACTTCACCGCGGGCAGGCCCGCCAGGTCGCCGGGGTGGCGCGGCCAACCGTGGCGCTCCCAGAAAGCGGGGGCCGCCACCACCAGCCAGCGGGTGTGGGCCAGCAGGCGCAGCGCGGCGTCTTGCGGCGGTGCCCAGCCGAACTGAAGCAAGGCGTCGGCGCCGGTCTGCGACAGGTCGCGCAGCGGCCCCGGGTCGCGCAAGTCAATTCGCACCCCGGGAAACTGCTCATGAAAACGCGGCAGCACGCGCGGCAACACGAACTCGGCCACCACGCTCTGCGCGGCCAGCACCACGGTGCCGGTGGGTGAGGCCTGGCGGTCACGAAGGCTGGCGTCAAGCTGCTGCAGACCGACCAGCAACTCACGAGCCCGCGCCACATAGGCCGTGCCCTCGGGGGTGGCGCGCAGCGGTTGGCTGTCGCGATCAATCAGCACCGTGCCCAGTTCGGCCTCCAGCGCCTTCACCAGCCGGTGCACCGAAGGCGCGGCCACGCCCAGACGACGAGCCGCCGGCGCAAAGCCGCCATGCTCCACCACCGCCAACAGGTACTCCAGCGCGCGCAGCTTGTGTATCGCCATGCCACAACCCCTTTGGTGCAATAGGGTTGAACATTAGCAAATTGCTCATGCGGCGTGAGCCCGGCCTGGCTTGTGGGGCAGCAGTCGGCCCACGAAGATGCAGCCATCAAGGAGATGCCCCATGTCCACTCTGCTGTCACGCCGCCAAGCCCTGCGCCAAGCCGCTGCCCTGGCCACCCTGGGCCTGCCCACCCTGTCGCGCGCCAATGCGCCGGCACTGCGCTCGCTGCAAATCGTGGTGCCCGCACCGCCCGGCACCCAGCCCGACCTGATCGCACGCTGGCTCATCGACCCCCTGTCGCAACGGGCCGGCGTGCCCGGCTCGGTGGTGAACCGCCCTGGCGCCTCTGGCGCGATCGCCGCCGACCAGGTGCTGGGGGCGCCCCCCGACAGCGGCAGCCTGCTGCTGGGCGGCCTGGACCACGTGGCCTATTCCCACGTGAACAACCAGCGCCGCGCCCTCGACCCGCTGAGCGACTTCATCCCTGTGGGCGCGGTCAACCGCGACACCTGGCTGCTGGTGACGGCCACCCACTCGCCCCTGGGCGACCTGGCGGCGTGGCGCGAGGCCGCCCGGCAAGGGCAGGCCCTCACCTACGCCAGCACAGGCGAAGGCAGCACGGCCCACCTGCTCACCGCCCGCCTCATCCGCGCCCTGGGCCTGAACGCCACCCACGTGCCCTACAAGGAGAGCTACCAGCCCGACCTGATCGCCGGGCGGGTGGGCTTCGCCCTAGCGCCCACCCCCTCGGTGCTGGGCGCCGTGCGGGGCGGCAAGTTGCGCGCCCTGGCCACGCTGGCCGCCCAGCGCCTGCCGGGGCTGCCCGACGTGCCCTCGGTGGCCGAGCTGGGCTTGAAAGACCAGGTGTTCTACGGCGGCCTGTACCTGTTCGCGCCGGCCAGCCTGGGCGCGCAAGTGCCACGCCTGAACCAGTGGCTGGTGGACGCGCAGCTGCAGCCTGACGTGGTGGAGCGCTACCGGGCGGCGAACATCGAGCCCACGCCGCTGTCCACCTACGCCGTGCGCGATGACATCGTGGCCCGGCTGCGCATGGTGGACGCCATGCGCCTGGCGGTGTTCGGCAAGGCGCGCTGACGACGCTGAGGCGAGGGCACGCCAGCGCTGGCATCATGCCGGCGCATGAGTGTTCCCCTCCTGTCCGCCCAGGCCACCGCCGCCGCCCTGCCCTACCCCGAACTCGCCCGCGAGATCGCCGCCTTGCTGGCCGACCCCAGCGTGCGCGTGCCGCCCCGGCTGGTGCAGCCCCTGCCGGGCGGCGGCAGCCTGTTCGTGATGCCGGCCACCGACGCGCGCGTGGCCATCACCAAGCTCATCACCTTCGTGGCCGACAACACCACGCGCGGCCTGCCCACCATTCAGGGCGACATCGTGGTCTTTGACGCCGCCACCGGCCAGCGCAGCGCCATCGTCGATGGCCCCACCGTCACCGCGCGGCGCACCGCCGCTGTGTCGCTGCTGGCCTTGCAGACCCTGGCCCCGCAGGCCGAAGGGCCGCTGCTGATCGTGGGCGCGGGCGTGCAGGGCCGGTCGCACCTGGAGGCTTACCTCGCCGGCCTGGGTGCACAGCGCCTGCACGAGGTGCGCGTGGCCTCGCGCAGCGCCGCCAGCGCCGATGCCCTGGTGGCGCACGCGCAAGCGCTGGGCCTGCGCGCGCGGCGGGTGGACGACCCCGACGCCGCCCTGGCCGACTGCCCGCTGGTGGTGAGCGCCACGCCCGCCCAGGCGGTGTGCCTGCGCGCCACACCGCGAGACGATGCCTTCGTGGCCGCCGTGGGCGCCTTCACGCCGCGCATGGTGGAATGGGCGCCCGAGGCGTGCCGCGACCTGGCCGCACGCGGCACCCTGGTGGTGGACACGCGCGACGCCGACCACGAGGCCGGCGACCTGTTGCAGGCCGGCATCGACGTGGCCGCCCTGCCCACCCTGGCCGACGCCCTGGCCGGGCGCGTGGCGCCCCGGGGGCCGGTGTTCTTCAAGAGCTGCGGCTGGGCCGGGTGGGACCTGGCCGCCGCGCGCTGCGTGGCCCGTGGCCAGGGCCAGGTAAGCTGACGCGGCTCAATCGTCGTCGCCGTCGTGGCCACGCTCCAGCAGCGTGGCGCGGACACCTTCGCCCAGGGGCGCGCTGGGCGCCGTCTGCCACTGCCAGGCCCAGAAGGCCACCACGGCGGTCACGATGAGCGCGGCCAACCAGCCGTGGTTGCGGCGGGCCAGGTCAGGCCCTTTGCCGGGCAGGCGGCCGGTGAGCATGGGCGCGGCCTGGTTCTGGCCGCGCAGCAGGCTCAGGCCCAGGATCAAGCCCAGGTGGGCAAACACCGCCAGCAGCAGGCCGTTGCCAAAGAACTCGTGCAGCTCTTCCATGGCCTCACCGGTCCAGCCACCGAAGTCCTGGTAGGTCACGTAGCCGCTGAGCACCAGCGGCACCATGCCCAGCATCAACACCGCCACCACCAGCGCCATGGCCAGGTTCTGCGCCTGGCGCCAGTGGCCGGCCGGCAGCGGCCCGCGAAAGGCGGCCAGCCAGCCGGGCAGCGCCTTGAGCTTGCCCACCAGGTTCTGCAGCCGCGCCTGGCGCGGGCCAAACAGGCCATACAGCACGCGCGCCAGCAGCACGCCGCCGGCGGTGTAGCCCAGCGTCACGTGCACCAGGCGCCAGTGTTCCGATTCGGCCGTGAGCCAGGCACCGGCAAAGCTCAGAGCCAGCAGGGCGTGCATCACCCGGGTGGGCGCGTCGGTCACGCGGCGCCCGCGCGAGGGCGTAGTGGTGGTGGTGGCGGAGGTATTGCCAGGGACGGTGTTGGGCAGGGAAGCGTTCATGGTGGGGCTCCGGTTCAATCCAGAAAGGCGCGGCGCTGCGCAGGCGTGACGCCGGCCGGAATGCGAATGCGGTCGTCGTCGAAATCGCCCTGATCGGCGCCGGTGTGGCAGGCCGCGCACTGCGCCGCGCTCTTCACGCTGGGCAGCTTCCACACGGCCGGGTCAATGCCACGGTGCTCGCGCACAAACCAGGTGGATTCGGTGATGCGGTCGTTCGGCGGCGCCACGCCACGGCGGCCGCCCTGGGCCGCGTGGGCCTGCAGCCAGCCGTTGAGCTGCTTCACCGTGGCCGCGTCCAGCGAGGCGTCGGTGCCGTAGTGGTGTTCCAGCCCGCCCATGATGCGTTGCCAGGACGCGGCGGGCAGCAGCGAGGGCGGGTAGGCGGTGTGGCAGGCCGCGCACTCGGCCTTGTAGGCATCGGGCACGCGGGCGGGCATGAGGCGGTCGCTGTCGGCGTGGGACAGTGGGGCGGCGATGAGGGCCAGCAAGGGCAGCAGGTGTCGGGCGTTCATGGGCTGGTTTCTCTGTTCAGGGTTTGAGGGCGCTCAGGTAGGCCAGCACATCGGCCTTTTCTTGGGCGCTGCACTCGCGCGAGAGCACGTCTTTGCAGTTGCGGCGGAACCACTTCTCCACCTTGGCGCTGTCGGTCAGGCGGTCGGGCTGCACGGCCGGGGCCAGCGGGGTGATGGCCTTGCCGGTGCTGGCGTGCTGGCCGGCGCGGGTGGGCGGGGCCTGGTGGCACGAGGCGCAAGACCACTCGCCCCCGTGGCGCTTCGTGAAGAAGGCCTGGCCGCGCGCCGCGTCGCCCGGCGAGCCGGCCTGGGCGCTCCAGTGCTGCAACTGCTGGGCGGGGGTGGTGTCACCCGCCTGGGCGGGCAAGGTGGCGAACAAGGCCAGGGCCAACAAGAGTGTGGGTTTCATGGTGCGTGGCGGTGCGGTGGAATCGATGGCCCGAATGCTGCGCCGCGGCGCCTGTACCGAAGCTGAAGCGCGCGTTCAGGTGGTGTTCATCGCGGGCGCGGCAAAATCCTTCGCATGCCTGCCCGCCGCGCCCTTCTGCTTTCGCTCAGCCTGGCCCTGCTGCCAGCGGTGGCGCCGCGCGCCGAAGACGACCACGACCGCGCCCGCGCCGCCTTGAAGGCCGGCGAGGTACTGCCCCTGCACACCGTGCTGGAGCGCCTGCAGCGCGAACAACCCGGCCAGGTGCTGGAGGTGGAACTCGACCGCGAGCACGGCGAGTGGGTGTACGAAATCAAACTGCTCAGGCCCGATGGCCGCGTGGTCGAACTGGAGCGCGACGCGCGCACCGGCGCCGCGTGGGTGAGCCCCAAACGCCGACGCTGACACCCCATGCGCATCCTGCTGGTCGAAGACGAACCCACCCTGCGCACCCAGCTCGCGCTGGCACTGCAAGCCGCCGGTTACGCGGTGGACGAGGTCGACAACGGCCTTGACGCCCTGCACCTGGGCCAGACCGAACCGTTCGACGCCGTGGTGCTGGACCTGGGCCTGCCCCAGCTCGACGGACTGAGCGTGCTGCGCCGCTGGCGCGAAGAAGGCCATGCCATGCCGGTGCTCATCCTCACCGCGCGCGACCACTGGCACGACAAGGTGGCCGGCATCGACGCCGGCGCCGACGATTACCTCACCAAGCCCTTTCACGGCGAAGAACTGCTGGCCCGGCTGCGCGCCCTCATTCGCCGCGCCAGCGGCCTGGCCTCGCCCTTGCTGCGCTGCGGCCCGCTGTCGCTGGACACACGCAGCGGCCGCGTGACGGTGGGCGACGAGCCGGTGAACCTCACCAGCCACGAGTACAAGGTGCTGGCCTACCTGATGCACCGCCCCGGCGCGGTGGTCTCGCGCAGCGAGCTGACCGAGCACATCTACGCCCAAGACCACGACCGCGACTCCAACACCATCGAGGTCTTCGTGGCCCGGCTGCGGCGCAAGCTGCCGGCCGAGCTGATCGAGACCGTGCGCGGCCTGGGCTACCGCCTGGTGCCCACGCCATGACGCGGCGCGTGGCCTCGCTGCGCTGGCGCCTGCTGGCCGCCACCCTGGCCGCCATGGCGGTGGCGCTGACTTTGGCCGGCGTGTTGCTGCAGAGCCTGTTTCGCGAACACGTGATGCGCCAGACCGAGGCCGACCTGCTGCGCCAGCTTGACCTGCTCACCGCCCGCCTGGTGGTGGACGCCGCCGACCAGCCGCGCGTGGACGCCGCCGCCCTGGCCGACCAGCGCTGGCAACAGCCCTACAGCGGCCTCTACTGGCAGGTGGACAGACAAAGCCCCGTTCCCGCGCAGGGCGTGCTGCGCTCGCGCTCACTCTGGGAGGACACCCTGGCCCTGCCGATGGACGAACCGGTCCGAGGCGAGGTGCACCGCCACACCCTGGCCGGCCCGCAGGACAGTGAGCTTCGGGTGCTGGAGCGCACCGTGCGCGTGGGCCAGTCCGACAGCGCGTGGCGCCTGGGCGTGGCGGTCGACCTGGCCGAGACCGGCGCCGCCGTGGCCCGCTTTCGCGGCCAGTTGGTGCTCTCGCTGGCCGTGCTGCTGGTCTTGCTGGGCCTGGCCGCCTGGGCCCAGGTGGCCGTGGGCCTGCGCCCGCTGCGCGACCTGCGCGCGGCCCTCGCCGCCCTGCGCGAGGGCCGCGCCCACCGCCTGCCCTCGGGCCTGCCGGCCGAGGTGCAGCCCCTGGTGGACGACTTCAACCGCGTGCTGGCGCGGCAGGAAGACCACCTCAGCCGCGCCCGCACCCAGGCCGGCAACCTGGCCCACGCCCTCAAGACCCCGCTGGCCGTGCTGGACCAGCTCGCCACCCAGGCCGAGCCCCCCGCCGACTGGCGCCACCACGTGCGCGAACAAGTGGCCCTGGCCCGGCGCCATGTGGACTGGCAACTTGCCCAGGCCCGCGCCTCGGCCGCCGGCCAGCGGCGCGGGCACCGCACCGAGGTGGCGCCCACCGGCAACGCCCTGCTGCGGGTGATGGACAAGGTGCACGCGCAGCGCCACCTTGACCTGGGGGCGCACTGGCCGCGCGAGCCGCTGGTGTTCGCCGGCGAAGAACCCGATCTGCAAGAGCTGCTGGGCAACCTGCTGGACAACGCCTGCCAGTGGGCGCAAAGCAGCGTGGCCTTGATCGGCCAGCGCCTGCCCAACGACCGCCTGGTGCTGTGCGTGGACGACGACGGCCCCGGCATCGCCCCCGAGGCGCGCGAACAGGCCCTGGCCCGAGGCGGGCGGCTGGACGAACGCAAGCCCGGCAGCGGCCTGGGCCTGGCCATCGCGCACGACCTGGCGCGGCGCTACGAAGGCACGCTGACGCTTGAAGACTCGCCCCTGGGCGGCTTGCGCGTGCGGGTGGAACTGCCCGCCGCGCCCAACCTCGCCTGACGCACCAGGGCTGGCGCTTCAGCCCCACGCCGGCACAGGGTGGCGGGCTGCTGGTCCAATTGGTGCACTTCTTTTTTGACCGACCCCGCCATGAAATACCTGCACACCATGGTCCGCGTGACCGACATCGACGCCTCTTTGCGCTTCTACCGCGACGCCCTGGGCCTGGAGGTGATCCGCCGCAACGACTACCCCCAGGGCCGCTTCACCCTGGTGTTCCTGGCCGCCCCGGGCGACCACGAGGCCCAGGTGGAACTCACCCACAACTGGGACCCCGAGACCTACACCGGTGGCCGCAACTTTGGCCACCTGGCCTACGAGGTGGACAACATCTACGCCGCCTGCGAGCGCCTGCAGGCCCACGGCGTCACCATCCTGCGCCCACCGCGCGACGGCCGCATGGCCTTTGTGCGCTCGCCCGACCAGATCTCGGTTGAGCTGCTGCAAAAAGGCGAGGCCCTGGCACCGCAGGCCCCCTGGAGCGACATGCCCAACGTGGGCACCTGGTAACGGCCCGGCGCTTGGCGTGGTTCAGGCCTGGGCTGGCGCGGGCGCCGGTTCGGGCCAGGACACGCTGATCCGCACCGGGGCGGGCGACTCGGGCAGGCCCTCGCCCCACTGGCCGCCCAGCTCTTCCCACGCGCGACGGAAGTCGGCCAGCAGCGGCGAGGCGGGCGCGTCCGACAACACCAGCACAAACGCCCCCTCGCCCAACGCCGCGTCGCCCTCCAGGGCCTTGATCGCCTGCGCCAGGCGCTGCAAGCGGTCAAACAACAGGTCGTACCCGTCGTCCACACCTGGCTTGGTGCCTGCGCGCGCCGCCTCGCGCAAGGCGGGCAGGCGGTCCAACACCTGCGCCAGGCGCTCGGCGACCACCCGGCGGGCCACATCGGCCAGGCGCCGTGGCCACACCGGGTTGGCTGTTTGCTCGGGCGTCAGGGCCCAATGCACGCGAACGGCCTTCAGCGCAGGCGGCCGATCGGCCACCTGGGCCCAACGCACCACCAGCAAGGACACGCGACGCACCAGGTCCATCACCTCGGGCACGGGGGCATGCTCAGGCAAAGGAATGGGCAGCAGCACCACCGCGTCGCCTCGCCAAAAGGCCGACACCAGGGCCTGAAGCAAGCGGTCTTCGGCCCAGATGATGGCGTCGCTCACCCATTGTCTAGGCGCCGATGGTTGCAGCAGTTCGCGCGCCAGGTCCAGGCAGCGTTGCCAGGCCGCGCGCTCAGGGGCCAGGCGTTCGTCAGGGGCCGAAACGGGCCAGGCCGCCAGGGGCGGCTGCACCAGCGCGGCCTGCAAAGCCGCCAGGGCCGGCTCGCTCAGGCCCAGCAGGCGCTCGGTCAGGGGGGACAGGTTCCACTGGCCGGCGCAGGCCTCGGCCTGCTCCATGAGGCCTTTCACCAGCGCCTCGCACAGGGCAGCGTGGGCTTGGCCCAGCGCGGCCTGTGCCTCTGGCGTGCACAAAGCCAGGGCCATGGGCGCTTGCGCGGCCCAGGCCTGCAGGGCGCTTTGCACCTCGGGCAATGGCAGGGCTGGTGGGGGAAGCGGCGGAAGCGGTG
>Ga0255127_1000205_pt1 | contig 32076 bp, 28 predicted proteins | sample Law_Miss_RepB_8d_FD_188555 | JGI IMG/M metagenome (GOLD analysis project Ga0255127, IMG submission 188555) | Freshwater microbial communities from St. Lawrence River, New York, United States - Law_Miss_RepB_8d | ecosystem: Environmental > Aquatic > Freshwater > River | place: USA: New York...
GTTCCAAGCTGGCCACCAGATGGCGTCGCCAAAGCGGCTCATCCTCGAGCACCAGCACTGAAAGACCCGTGAGCACCTCGGAAGTCATGGTGCTCATCAAAGCCCCAAGCCGCCACCAAGCCCAAGCTTGAAGCGACCCGTTTTTTCAGGGTCGCTCCAAAAACTTTATTCGGCCGAACCGTCGCGACCCGAAGACGGAACCGGATCGGTGTCCGGGGTCTTCAGGATGAGCAGCACCAGGCCAACGCACGTGAACATGCGCGTGGCGGCTGTCTGGCCGTTCCACACCTGGGATTGCCACATCAAGAACCATTCGGCACCCACCATGAGAAAGGCCGTGAACCACAACACCAGATTGGCCGTGAGGGCGCCCACGGCCAGCGACTTGGCCGCATTGAAAGCGGCAGCAGATTGTCCACGCGCCCGCCACAAGACCAGCGCACCGGCCGCAATGCCCAAGCCCGAGAGCGCCTCCCAGGCGATGATCGTCCAGTAGAAGGCGTGGTGCAGGGCGGGCGTGCTGATGGCCCGCCACTTCAACTGGTTGCCCGGAAAGGTGGTATCCATCGAGAGCACATGCTGCACGAAGTCGAAATTGGATCCGTAGTCGGTGATGTTGTTGAAGGCGATCAGCGCCATGAACAGGGCGACCGCGGCCAGCAAGGTGATCTTGGAGAAACGTTCAATCATGGTCGGGTGGCTGTGGGGGTGTTGGTGGCGTTGCAGAACTCGCCGGTCCAGGCCGTCGCCAGATCGAATTTTCCGCGCAGGACGCCGAGTTTCTGGAGTGTATCGAATTGAAATTTCCATCGGGCCTCGGACAGGCGGCCGGCCGCCTCGCCCTTGGCCGGATCGCCGTTCAGGAAAGACCCCTGCTTCAACGCCTGATGGCTGAAGCTCATCTTGGCCGGGGTGAGCTCGGGATTGCGCCGGCGAATCTCGGCGTGCACCTCGGTGGGATCCTCCATGTAGCCTTTCCAGCCGCGCACACTCGCTGTTACGAAAGCCCGGACCCGATCGGGATGTTCGGTCGCGAATTCACGCCGGGTGAAGAAGACCCGGTACGGATCGAAACCGCTGCCACTGATGAGCAGCACGCGGGCCTTCACACCCGCCTCGGCCGCGAAGAAGGGTTCACTGGTGACGAAGCACATCTGGATGTAATCCGGATCCCGCAGGAAGGATCCGATGCTGAAATTGTGGGCCCGCTCGCGGGTGGTCTTCAGGCCGTAGCGCTGGATCAAATACGGAAACCACGCAGTGCCGGGGGTCACGGCCACGGTGCGCCCTTCCAAATCGGCGAAGGTCTTCACCGGCGAGGATTCGTGCACCATGATCGCCTGCGGATCGTGCTGCAGCGTGGCGGCAACGGCGACGATTGGGATGCCCCGATCATTGGCCAGGAGCACATCGTCGGTGCTGCCCATGCCGAACTCGGCCGCCTTGGTGGCGATGCGTTGGATCGGAAACGCGTTGGGTCCTCCGGGCAAAATCTCCACATCGAGCCCGGCCTCCCGGTAGTAGCCCTTGATCAGCGCGTAGTAGAAGCCTCCGTGTTCGGGCTGGGGATACCAGTCGGTGATGAGTCGCACGGGTGCGCGATCGGCCGCCATGGAAACCAGAGCGACCCACAAGAGACTCCAACGAGCGACGATGGCGATCGGGCCAGGCATGGATTTCATTCGGAAATTTTGGGAAGTCATTTGACCACGCCGTCGTGGTAGCGGCGGGCCACTTTGCGGTGCTTGGCCAAGAGTTTCGGCAGGTCCACGCCTACCAATTGTCCCTCACGAACGCGGACCTGCCCGTGGACCAGCAACGTGTCCACCTGACGCGCATGGCAGAGCACCAGTCCATGCACTGGATTGTGGGCGCCATTGCTGAAGAGGTCTTCCAGCGGAAAGACTGCCACATCGGCGCATTTGCCTGGTTCCAGCGATCCCAGATCAGCGAGCCGTCCGAGATTCCGAGCGCCATCGAGGGTCGCCATTTCCAGCGACGCTTCCGGCGTCATCGCTTCGGCCCCGTGGACGACCCGCGTGAGCAGCAGCGCCAACCGGGCTTCGTTGAGCAAGTGACCCGAATCGTTGGAAGCCGATCCATCGACCCCCAGACTGACCGGGCTGCCACCCCGACGGAGGTCGTTGACCCGGCAGACACCCGATCCCAATCGCATGTTGGAGCAGGGGCAATGGGCCACGCCGGTGCGGGTCTTGGTCAAGCGGGCAACCTCGCGATCGTTGAAGTGGATACCGTGGGCCAGCCAGACATCTTCGCCTTCCCATTCGTGCCGGGCCATGTACGGAAAGGGTCGGGCGCCGAGCACCTTCACCGCGTCTTGGTTCTCGGGAACGGTCTCGCCGCAATGGGTGTGCAGACGGACCCCGAGGGAACGACCCAGCCGGGCCGATTGTCGGTAATGTTCGCCGGAGCACCCAAACACCGTGCACGGCGCGAAGGCCACCTGCGACATCGCCCCCGTCCCCCGCTGGTGGAATCGATCGTGCAATCGCTGACAGTCTGCGAGGATCACATCGAGGTCCTGGCAGGCCCAGTCGGGCATGATGTCGCTGGGCAAATTCACCGAGCCCCGACAACCGACGTAGCGGATACCCATGGCCGCGGCCGCATTGAATCCCGCATCGAGCATCCCGGCGCTGCCATCACGGGGAAACAAGTAGTGGTGGTCACTGGTCAGGGTACAACCGCTGAGCATCAACTCGGCACAGGCCACTTGGGTGGCCACATACAAGTCGTCGGGATTGAAATGACGCCACAACGGCATGTGCCCGGCCAGCCAAGGCAAGAGCGGCAAACTGGCGATGGGCTCAAAGGCCCGCGCCAGATTCTGAAACATGTGATGATGAGTGTTGATGAGACCCGGCAATGCGATGCCGCCTCGGGCATCCACCACCGTGGCCTTGGCCACCCGCGGCGCTGGGCCGGTCCCCACGGAGCGAATCACGCCATCCTCGGCCAGCAACCACGCGTTCCGGAGGACACGACGATCCGGATCCATGGTGACCAGATGACCGATGTTCTTGAGGAGGGTTCGGGAAACTGGGTTCATGGCTGTCGATTCAACGTCGGGGGGCTACGGTTTTGGGGACGGCGCGGGAGAATTCGTCCAAAACGGTGGCGGCAAGGACGGGTCTAGACCCAAGGCCTGAGGCGTGAAAGCTGTGGAAACCACCGACTCCAGCGGCGGCACCGCTGGAATCACTCCGAGATCCTTCAAGATAAGTCCCAGCGAGCGCCAACGCTCCAAATCCACTGCCCCCATGGCTTCTGCACGGGTGGGATCACCCTCCACCAGACGGAGTTGGCGCAATGTCACGTAGCTGAAGCGCATGCCACCGTCTTCCATGGTCGGTGAGATCGAACGAAGGAAATCATGGATCGGCTGGGGATTGCGGTAGTACTCCTGCCAACCGCGATAGGCGCCGCGACTGAACCGGGCCACCAGCTCCGGATGTTTCTCAACGAGTTGACGGTTGGCGATGATCACGCGGTACGGATCGAACCCCGACTCGCTGATTTGGAGCACCCGGGATCGAACCCCTTCCTTCAGTGCGTAGTACGGCTCACTGGTCGGATAGGCCTGCGTGATCCAGTCGGGATCCTTGACGAAATTGGCCACATTGCCGGTCACCGGCCGAACGCGTATCCGGCTCAAGGCGTGCTTCTTCTGCAAGTACTGCAGCCAGGTCGCCCCGATTTGCATGGCGATGTCCCGATTCTCCAAATCGGCGAAGGTCTTCACCGGGGAGTCTTCGCGAACCATGATGCCCTGCGGATCGTGCTGGAAGTAGGCGTTGACGGCGACAATGGGCAAACCCCGTTCCACAGCCACAAAAACAGAATCGCCGCGAACAATACCCAAACCGAACGGATCCAGCGCCACCCGCTTCTCGATCTCAGAATTCGGCCCCCCAACCAGCACGTTGACTGTCACCCCCTCTGCCTTCCACAAACCCAGACGATCTGCGGCGTAATAGCCTCCGTGCTCGGGTTCGGGGATCCAGTCGTGGATGAAGTTGAGGGCCGGCCCGTTGGTGGTGCCCGGAGCGGTCTCCTTGGCGGATGAAACGGAATCCGAAGGCGAACAACCCGTCGCGGCTAGAATGAGAAATCCGGCAACGACCCGGAGACAAAGCCTATGTAAAAACGCCGACTCATTGGAGGAATCATGCATGGTTTTCATGGGTTCGAATTGAAAAAGACCCCCGGCCGCACACACCACAGCCGGGGGCCCGCGCACTCAGGAAATGATCAGAACCGGAAACGGACCTGACCACTGATCCGGAACGGTTGTTCCGGATAAATCACGTCATTGCCGGCGAAACTCGGATCAATGGAGGTCCAGTTCCGTTGGTCGGTAATGTTGAAGAAGTTAATTTGCACGTCCCACTTCGGCTGGCGGTAGAACACGAACGCGTTGATCACGTACTGCATAGGGATGCGAAGCGATCCCTCTTGGTTCTGCCACTGTTCACCGGTGACTTGCGGGCCGAAGCTGGCGCCAAAGCCGTTGTCCAACTGATAGGTGACGTAAGAGTTGAACATCACCTGAGGCACACTGGCCGCCCGAGTTTTGCCGAAGGCGCGCGCCGGGGTGGTAGGTCCTTGTGTGTTGTAGTTCGGAGCGCCGCCACCGGTGCCGGAGACGCCGTCGACCAGGAATCCGACGGGGTAACCGTCACGATAGTTGTAGGTCTGCTGGTATCCGAAGTCGTCCTGCTCCGCGTTCTGGTAGGTGAAGTTGGCGCTGGCGTTGAAGTTCCGGTTGGGCTGGTAGAAGGACTCCAGCTCCACTCCCTTGGTCTCGATACCAATCGGATTGCCGACCAACTGCGGGGCCAAGCGGGTTTGCTGGAAGAGCGACCCGCTCACAAACACCTTGTTCTCAAAGAGACTAGCCTTCGACCCCACCTCGATGAGCTCGCTCTCGGTGGACAAGGATTTCTTGAGCGAGCCCTCCGTGTTGCCCGTGCCATTCACACCACCGAAATTGGCGCTGCCCTGAATGGCGTTGATCACATTGTAAGTGGCATAGCTGGTAAGAACCGGCGTCCACTTGTAAATGCCGCTCAAAAACACGGAGGTATTGAAGACGTCCGTGGAGACATTGTAGTTCGAACCCGCAGCCTTGCCGACGTACTCCGGACTCTTGGCCTGCGCCCCGATGAGATCGCCACGGCCACCAGCGATGATGGAGAACTTGTCGTGCAGCTTCATGTCCCACTGAGTGAAGAAGCCGCTCTGAGCGATCTCGGAATTCTGATCGCCCGCTCCAAACCCGTTGGAGCCGTAGCCCGGAGCACCCGGCACCATGAGTGAACTTCCGCCGTAGGTAGTCACCAGCGGGGTGGGAGGCAACCGGAACGTTGAAGGCGGCTGGGTGACGTCATACAGGAAAAACGGTTCGACGCCGAAATCCTGATAGGAAACGAGCGACTGGTAGCGCAAGTCCACGCCGCTGATGGTCTTGATGGGCAGCTCGTAATTGGCGACAGCCGGGGTGATTTCGTAGTGGAGCTCCGAACGGTTGTTGGCCATCCAGTTTTCCGGCACCCATTCGGTGTAGCCATAACCCGAGGCCTTGCGGGACTCCATGGTCTCGCCGTAGGTCCGATTGACGATCTTTCCGAAATCGTTGATCTGGTAGTTGGCGATGAGCTGCGAAGAGAACTTCTGGCCAGCCGCGCTATCAAAGGGCGCGTTGATCGTCTGCCACGGATAAACCTTCACCCGCGTGGCCAGGTTGGTGTTGAGCAGCGCGAAGTTGGCGTTCTGACCGAATTTGCCAACGGACGTGAGCGGATCGCCGAAGCGGTTGTTGGGAAGCACCGGACCGGCGATGTACACCCAATCATCAATCAGCTCCTGGGTGACACGGTTGATGCCGATGACCTCGTTGAAACGGGAGGTGTAGAACTGCGCATTCCAATCAATGGTGAGCTTCTCAGTGGCCTTCCAGGTCAAGGCCGTGAAGATATCCTGAGTGTTGTCCTTCACGTTCCGGTAGTAGCCCTCAGCCTCGCGTCCGAGGTAGCTCACCCGGAAAGCCAACTTGTCGTTGATGGGTCCGCCGAAATCGATGCCCCACTCCGGATTGAAGTAGCTTTGACCACCGGGAACGTAGGTTCCCCAGCGGCTCAGAACTTCTCCGTGGAACCCATCGAAGTACGGGAGCTTGGAGACGAAGTTCACATAGCCGCCGGGACCTTGCCCTTGTGGGCCGTAAACCGCGGAACCCGGTCCCTTGACGATGTCCATGGCCTCCACGCCGTTGAAGCTGGCGAGCATGGAGTTGCGGCTGTAAATCGTCCGCTGACCGTTTTGGTAAATTTCCGAAAGGTCACCGCGGATGACCGGTACATTGGCCAAACCGTAACGGGACGGGGTGTAAACGCCCGGAGAGTACTGATTGAAATCCGTGGCGCGGGAAATCGCACGGGCTTCCATCTGGGCCTTGGTCACCAGAGACACCGAGCGCGGCGTCTCCAGAATGCTGCGGTCGTCACCCATGACCGACTCCACCGGGCGAGCCGTCGGTAGAACCGTGTCTTGGAGGGACAAACCTTCGACGACGACCTTGTCCAGGACGTTCGTGGAACCTGCACTCTGGGCCAAGGCCGAGGCTCCACTGGCCAAAGCCAAAGTGGCAATCGATCCAATGCGGATCGGCAACCATAGGGAGGTTTTCATTGAGGGACGGGTACGGAGGATGAGTTGGGTTGTTTGAGTGCAACGGGGGTCAGTCGCTGCGAGAGCGTCTCCGCATACCTCATGCCAGCTTCCAAATGGGTACCCACTGCCCGATCACTTTGACTGCACGATGGATCCCGCCGAGCCAACCGGCCGGACATCTCTTTGCATCGAATCCTTTGGATAAACAGGGGTTTGCACGGCATCGGCACCGGTGCATTTCATCTGTTGATGAAGCGCTTCAATGGTTGATCTAGCGTTTCATGAATCGATTTCAGCCTGCTCTGATTGGGACAAACAACCCGGGTTTCTCGGGAGGTGTTTTAATTTATCCACCGTGGGCAGAGACAAGACGGAAACGCGGTGCCCGACGGCGTCCAAATCGCAGACACGTTCTTCCTATCCGGTTGTTTTCGCTCAATTGCCGCGGTCCATGGGGAGTGGAACACCGTGTGCTTGAAAAAAGCGCGATGGCCCCAAACCACCGAATCTCCCGCGATCAGGATCTGGAGCAAATGCAGTCTCTGGTCGAGTTCACCCGCGCCCGTCTCGGCACGGAGGCCCAATCGCCCTTCGGGTCTTCTGTGGTCGAAACTGAAACCGGCCGCTTGGTCCTGCGTCGGCTCAATGCTGTGCGCAAAGAAAATGATCCTTCGAGCCACGCCGAGGTTCGAACCATGCGAGCCGCCTGCAAACGGCTCAAGAAACCCAGCCTCGCCGGGCATACCTTGTACACGACCTGCGAGCCCTGCCCCATGTGCATGGCCATGGCATTGTGGTCGGGCGTCGATCGAGTGGTGTTTGGAGCGACCATCGCCGATGCATCCAAGCACTGCGCCCAAATCTACGTCTCCGCCAAGCAGCTCCAACAACGCTCTGACATGGATTGCCGGGTCGAGGGACCGGTGGCGCGGGCCAGTTGCGTCGCGCTCTTCGAAGATCCCCGGATGGTTGAGGCTATGTCCTTGTGGCGCAAATCGCGTCGGATGACATCCAAGCAAAAGCCATCGAAACGCTGAACGATCATCGTCCTTCCATTGCGAAACGATCCGAAGCCATCCGAAGCAAACCCTCTCACTGCATCATTTCCCAAACGCTTGCATGACCACTGCCGACTTCAACGCCCTGGCCGAACTCCTTCCTCCCGAGCGCATCGTCACCGCTGCCGAACGACTCGAAGCCTTGAGCCGCGACTTCTACTGGTACTCGCCAGTCCTCAAGCGGGACCTCTCCGACAAATTGGCCGAAGTCGTGGTGCAACCCACCTCGCGGGCTGAAGTGGTGGCTATTGTCAGCTTCGCCTACCAACGGCGGATTCCCCTGACCTTGCGCGGAGCCGGTACCGGCAACTATGGCCAATGCATCCCGACGCACGGAGGCATGGTCATGGACCTGGCCGCACTCGATACAATCCATTCCATCAGTCCCGACGGCATCGTGACGTGTGATCCGGCGGCTCGACTGGGGGCCATCGAGCGGGTCGCGCGGCAGTCCGGCTGGGAATTGCGCTGCTACCCCAGCACCTACGTGAAGGCCAGCGTGGCCGGTTTCTGCGCGGGAGGCTCTGGCGGCATTGGTAGCATTCAGTGGGGAGCGCTGCGGGAGAATGGCACCGTGCACTCGCTCACGGTTTTGTCGCTGGAGGCGCAACCGCGCGAAATACGTCTGAGCGGTCCGGATATCTTCCAAGTGCTGCATGCCTGGGGCACCAACGGCATCATCATCGAGGTGGAGCTGCGTTTGGCTCCGAAAACCGACTGGGGACAACTGGCCGTGGCCTTCGACGACTTCGCCGAGGCTTTCGACTTCGCCGAGGCCATCTCCCGGAATGACTCCTTCCAAAAGCGCCTCGCCACGGTCTTCGAATGGCCCATCACCGCTTCGTTCACGCCGTTGCAGAAGTGGATTCCGACCGGGAAGGCGCTGTGTTTTTTTGAGATCGCCGACCCTCAGCTGCAACGTTTGTCCGATGCAGCGCGGAACGCCGGCGGATCCCCCTGCTTCATCGCACCATTTTCCGAACCCCGGCGCGGAGCTCAATTGAGCGACTACACCTGGAACCACACCACTCTCTGGGCACTCAAACAGGACCCGTCGCTCACCTACCTCCAGTGCGGGTTCTCGGCCACCGAAGCCCGGAGCCAGTTCCGTGCCTTGAAGTCGCGCTATGGGAACGACTTTCTCCTCCACATCGAGTTCGTGCGATCGGGTGGTGTCATCACGCCAGGAGCCATTCCGGTCGTTCGCTACACCGATGACCAACGCCTTCAGGGAATGATCGATTTCTGTGGCACCATCGGTGTCTCGGTGGCCAACCCGCATGTGAATTTCCTCGAGGCCTCCGGGCGCTGGCGGCCCGACGATGCCAAACGCAAGGCCAAGGAACTGTACGACCCGCGTGGACTCCTCAATCCGGGTAAAATGCGCGACTTCAAGCCGGAGGCATCCAGCGACACAACGCCAGCCAACCCCACTCCGACTGGGACACCTCAAGAAAGTCTCACGACGGCCCGGGTTCAACCCGTTTCCGCCTGAAACCTTCCTACCAACCCCCCTTTGAAAACTTGGATCCCACCGGAACGTTTCCTGCCCTACCTCACCTGGAAACAGGTCGACGCATTGCCGCGTGACCGGACCTTGCTGGTGCTGCCCACCGCGGCCATCGAGCAACATGGGCATCACCTACCGCTGGCCACTGACACGCTCATCAACAACCTCCTGCTCGGGCACGCTCTCCAGAAGCTCCCCAAGGACCTTCCCGTCTTTGCTTTGGCTCCGGTGCATTACGGCAAGAGCAACGAGCATGTCGGCTACCCCGGGACACTCAGCCTGCACCGGGACACCTTCATCGCCGTGCTCCGGGACCTCGGGCGCAGCATCAAAGCCGCCGGTTTCCAGAAACTGGTGTTCTTCAACAGCCACGGCGGCAATCACTCGCTCATTGATGTCATGGCCCGAGACCTGCGAGACGAACTGGGGCTCCGCACCTTCTGCCTGTACGGAGGCGGGCCGGCCGAGGGAGTAAATCCTCAGGAGGCGGCCTATGGCTTCCACGCTGGCGAAGTGGAAACCGCTCTGCTGCTGGCCGGAACCCCGGAGTTGGTCCACACCGACCAGTATACGACGAACTACATCGCCCGCGTCGGTGATCCGGGACTCCTGAAGCCCGAGTTTGCCAGCGCCACCTTCTCGTGGTTGACCCGCGACATCGCACCCAGCGGCGTGATGGGTGATCCCTCACCCGCCACCGCCGATAATGGTTGGCGCTGGTGTGAAGCCATGAGCGACCGGATCGCCAAAGCACTCATCGAAATGCACGATTTCCGGGAGATCCTGGAGCGCTGAGGAGCCACCGTGGCGAAACGCTCCCCAACATCCAGCACGCGCGCACGACAGCAACCTGTCGGAGAACGCGTCGCGGTGGGGTCTGGGGTGACGGTCGAGCGGGGGGTGCGTTTCCGACTACCTGACGGCACCGTTCTCATTTCCGACCACTACTACCCGCCCGAGCCGGGTCCGACCCCGACGCTGATGATGCGTCAACCCTACGGTCGATGCGTGGCCAGCACGGTAGTCTATGCCCAGCCTGCGTGGTTTGCTGCTCAGGGCTACAACGTGGTCATCCAAGATGTACGCGGCCGCGGAGAGAGCACCGGTTCCTTTTATCCGTTCCGTCATGAAGGTCGAGACGGGGCTGCCACGATCCATTGGCTGGCCGGTCGCTCGGAGTGCAACGGTCGGATTGGCATGTACGGATTCAGCTACCAGGGCCTGACTCAACTTTTGGCAGCGGCCGAACAGCCGGCGGCCCTGCGCTGCATCGCTCCAGCTCAAACGGCGGGCGATTTGTTCTCTGGATGGTTCTATCATCAGGGTGCCTACCGATTGGCTTCCAGCGTTGGCTGGGCGCTGCAAATGCTCCGAGGGGACGCCCGCAAGCGACGACTCCGCTCGGCCAGTGGCCAACTGGAAGAGGCGGCGACTCGACTCCCGGCACTCATGGCCAGTGGGCCTTACTCTCGCATCGCCTGTCTCACAGCCCGCGGTCTCCCGACGTACCACCGCGATTGGACGATGCATCGTCAGGCCGGGCCCTGGTGGTCCCGACACGATGTCAGCACGCGGATGGATCGGATCCAAATTCCGGCTCTGCACATGTGGGGTTGGTTCGATACCTATCTCGATGGCAGTGAACAGCTCTACCAGCGCCTTCTGCGAGAATCGAAGGCTCCCCAATATCTGGTGGCGGGCCCATGGAACCACATTCCGTGGAGCCGGTACTCGGGCGAAGTCGACCATGGGCCAGACGCAGTCTTGGATACCGATCGCCTCCTGCTGCGTTGGTTCAACCACTGGCTGAAAGACTCCGGCGAGTTTGACAGCGAGCCACGCGTGCGTTCCTTCGCGCTGGGTGAGAACCGCTGGCATCCACTGACCGCATGGCCGCGGCCATCCCATCCAACCCGACAGGCCGAGCCAAACCCATCGGTCCAAAACTGGTTCCTTGATTCGGACGGGCGAGCCAATGCCATTCAGGGTGACGGGCGACTTTCGCTGACCGCACCCACTGGGTCCCGTCCGCGCGACGGATTCGTCCACGAACCAGAGGTACCCGTCGCCGCTCCGGGGCCGGGTGCGGCTCCGGGCGCTTATCTCCAGAACCGCCAAGACTACATGAACAACGTCCTAGTCTACACGAGTCCTGTGCTCACCGAGCCGCTGCGTATCGCAGGACGACCCCGTGTTTGCTTGCACGCCACCAGCCGAACCGCCTCAGCAGACTTGGTGGCGAAGCTCGTCCGAGTGCTGGCCGATGGGCGCTCGTACAATGTGTGCCTCGGCATTGCCCGCAGTTCCTGGCTCTTCGGTTCTCAAGGGTTGATTCCGGATCGGGTGCAGTGCTGGGAATTCGATCTCGAGCCCACCCATTGCGTCTTTGCCACGGGCGAACGCCTGCGACTCATCGTCACGGGCAGCGCCTTCCCGCTCTACGATCGCAACCCCGGTTCGGATGTCTCACCAGAAGCCGCCAGTTCTTGGGACTGGCAGCAGAACCAACAGCAAATCGTCCACGACCTGAATCATCCCTCCTGCCTCCAGCTGCCGCTGGAGCCCCGCACCGTCCACAACGAAGTCGGCACAACATGACACCGACAGCCACCTCACAGCCGCCCTTCATCACCCTCGAAGGGGTCACCAAGCGATGGTCCAATGGGGCGACGGTCCTGGATGGCATCACGCTTCGGGCCGACCGGGGGGAGTTCATTTCACTCATCGGCCCCAGCGGGTGTGGCAAGTCCACGCTCTTGCGACTGCTGGCGGGTTTGTCTCCTGTGAGCTCCGGTTCCGTGAAGCTCGACGGGATGCAGCCGGAATCGGCCCGTGAGATCATGTCGTTCATTTTCCAGGATGCCACGCTGCTGCCGTGGCGCACCGTTCGATCCAATGTGGAACTCGGCCTCGAACTGGAGGGCAAGACCACCGAATCACAGCGCCGAGCGACGTCCACGGCGCTGCTGCAACTCGTTGGTCTTTCCGATGTGGCAGACCTCCATCCACGGCAGCTGAGCGGCGGCATGCGCATGCGCGTGTCTATTGCTCGGGCATTGGCGACACAGCCGAAGATTTTGCTGATGGATGAACCCTTCGGCGCACTGGACGAAATGACCCGGGATTTCCTCAACGAAGAAGTGCTGCGCCTGCGGGAGAACGATCGGTTCACCACCTTCTTTGTGACCCACAGCGTGGCCGAAGCGGTCTTTCTCTCGAATCGCATCCTCGTGCTGCGGGCCAAGCCAGGCCAGATCGCGGCCGAGATTCCAGTTCCCTTCCCATTTCCGAGAACCGCTGAACTGCGCAGTGCCCCGGAGTTCCTTCGCCTGGTCGGCGAGGTGAGTGCTGCACTGCGGGCGGTCCAAAACCCTGCAAGCCACGGACATCCATGAAGAGGCTCCTGATCCAGGCCGCGTGGCCATTGGCGGTGTTGGTCGCAGTGATCACCGCCTGGGATCTTTGCTGTCGGGGGTTTGCCATCCCCGCCTACGTGCTGCCGCCGCCCTCGGCGGTCCTACGGGTGATCTTGGAGCGCCACCAGACCCTTTGGAATGCGTTTCGCATCACGGCGATCGAGGCCGGTGGTGGCTACCTCCTCAGCATCATCGGTGGCGTGGTCATTGCCCTCTTCTTTGCCCAGAGCCCACTGGTCCGCCGATCGTTCTACCCCTACACCATCTTGCTCCAGACAGTTCCAATCGTCGCGATCGCGCCATTGATCCTGATGTGGTTCGGATCGGGCCTGCGCAGCGTCATGCTGGTGGCCTTTGTGATTTGTCTGTTTCCCATCATCGCCAACACCACCCAGGGACTCATCAGCGTGCCCCGGAACTTGATCGACCTCTTTGTCATGTCCAACGCATCGCGGTCTCGGCAGCTGTTGAAATTGCGTTTGCCCCATGCACTCCCGCACCTCTTTGTCGGCCTACGCATTTCGGCGGGCATATCGGTGATCGGTGCGGTGACGGGCGAACTCTTCGCCAGTTCCAACGCCGTCGGCGAAGGTGGGCTGGGGTATTCCATCACTTATGCCAACAGCCAGCTTCAGACCGATTACCTGTTCGCTCTGGTGCTGACCGCCAGTCTGTTGGGTTTCCTCTTCTTCTTCACCGTGACAGCTCTGGAATGGCTCTGCCTGCGAAAGTGGCATGAGTCCGCCATGAAGACCGACGCCGACTGACCGCACACTCTGCATCCACCCATGAAAACCTACCGAATGATTCTCTGCCTTCTGGCTCTCGCACTACGAGTCTCTGCGGCCGAGGCGGTTCCTGTGACCTTCCAGCTCGACTGGAAACCCACGGCCCAGTTTGCCGGCCTCCTCATGGCCCGCGAACGAGGTTGGTACCGGGAGGCCGGCATTGATCTCACATTGAGGGGCATTCCCCCGGATGAAGGGGTGGTGAGCAATGTCGTTCATCACCCGCACTGGATTGGAAGCATCGAGAGCGGGGTGTTGCTCAAGGAACGCTCCTCGGGGCGTCCGGTGAAGGCCATCGGCACCATGCTGCAAGGGACGCCCATTGGCTTGATCAGCCTCAAATCCGCCGGCATCCACCAGTTGAAGGACCTCATCGGAAAACGCATCGGCGTCCATGCCGACGGAAATGAAGCGGTGAAATATGTCCTGCACCACGCCGGCATCGGTGCTGGGCGCATCGAAGTCGAAGTGGTGGGCTACGACCTGACGCCGCTGCTCAATGGGCGATATGCCGCCGTCCAAGGTTACTCCATTGATGAAGGGGTCGCGTTGCGGCAAGCCGGTCACGACATCGATATCCTCCATCTCCACGACATGGGCTACGCCGCCTATGGTCAGGTGTATTTCACCAGTGAATCCTTCCTCAAATCGGATGCTCCGCTGCTGCGCCGCTTTCTGGAGGTTTCTCGTCGTGGCTGGGCTGCAGCGATCCAGGACCCGGATGCCATCGCCACAATGGTCACGGCCACTGTCCCAGGGACCGATCGCCGTCATGAACGAGGCACGGTTGAAGCGCTCATTCCCATGCTCACCCGCGAAGGCGGCCCAGGCAGCATGGGGCGGATGAAACGTCAGACCTGGAAACAGGCCGTTTCCGATTTCAATCGACTGCCCTCCACCACCTCACGTCTGAAAGTCTCCGATATCGCGACCTTCGATTTGCAGCCATGACCGTTCGGGTCCTGCATTTCTCGCCGGGCACGGCAACGGATCGCCATGACAGTCATCGGGCCGCTTTGGGGTTCGTCCATTGCCTCCAGACGGTCGATCCAAAGCCCTTCCCCGAGGTGATTTGCGAATTGGTTTGGGCTCTCCCGTCGATCGATCAAACTTCAAAGGTCCATGCTCTGTTGAGCGGGGCCGACGCCGTGGTGGTGGCCACTCCGGTGTACGGTCAGGGCTCTCCGTGGTTCCTGCGGAAATTCTTTGAGCAAACGCGAGGTCTGGAGCTGTGGGGAACTCTGGGCACCGCCTTCGCCACATCCGGTGGACAGCATACCGGCGGAGAAATGGCACTGCTGGACACCTTCCGTTCGCTCCAAGGCTGCGGAGCTTGCACCTTCACCTTTGCCCAAAAGTTGACCGTGATCGGGATGCAACAGCGTCCTCGACCCGACGGTGAATTCGACCTGATCGACACTTGGTTCCTGCGCCAATTGGCCCGGACCTGTCTGGTGCAAAGGGTGGCACAGCGGGATCGATCGGAGGGCGCCATCTGGGCCCAACGGCTGGGTGTTCAATCGGCTTACTACCTCGACTTTCCGGACGCCGCACGTCTCGAAGACGAGGTGGGCGATGTGTGCCATTGGATGAATGAACCCTTGATCGATCCAGTATTCGCTTACGAGCGATGGTCGCAGCGATTGGGTTTTTCGGCACGCCCTCCTGAAGCACGCTCTCTTCCGTTTGCTGGACTCTTTCCGGAGCCCGGGGTTCAACGGCCGGTGGCGAAATGGGACTCATAGCGCCGCCGGCGCTGAAGGATTTGCTCCACGTATTGACGGGTACCCGGGAAGGTCATGGCGGCCATGAACTGCACACTATTGGTGCGTGCCTGTGGGGCGTTGGTGGCACTCATCCAACGCAAGACATTGCGACGTCCGGCATTGTAATCAGCCAACGCATAGGCCAAGGGATTGTCGGTGGCCGAGTAGCGTTGAAGCACCTTGGACAAATAGTACGAGCCGGCGTGCAAATTGGTGGAGGGATCGAGGATTTGTTCGTGAGAATATCGGGTCAGCTTGAGGGCATCAGCCCATTCCTGCGCAGCCACGGCGGTGACTTGCATGAGGCCGATTTCACCGGCTCGGCCGCGAACCGTTGGATCAAAGCGGCTTTCCTTCCAAACCACCGCTTTCACCAGCGACGGCGGCAGGCGGTAGCGTTGGGCAGCCAATTGGATTTGAGCGTCGAAACGGTTCTCATATCGCGAAATCCAGAACCAGACGATGCCCACACCGCCGATCAGCAACAACAGGATGACACTCCAACGTTTCAAAGTTCGACCCGGGCGATGGTAAGGATTTCAAGCGGATCGGAAAGCAGTGGTTCAGACGACAACGACCCCGGGTTGGTCCGCTTGCGATGACGTCCTCACCTTCCCAGGCACAAGTCATCCAACCCACGTTCCGGTTCAGGCGGCCTCTGGGGACCCGGTCTTTCGAGACGGATCGTCACAAGACTCCTGTGCTTCAACGGTTGATCATTCCCATTCCAGGGCGAGAATCCGGGGAATGAAGGAAGCGTACATCGCCGCCAAGGAGCGTTGGGCACGGAAGATGGCCGGTACGGGCAAGCCCGAAATCCGCTCCCAGGACCGTCTGCCGCCCGGGCAGCGTCAGGTGCATAATTTTCCAGTTCTGGATTTGGGTGTGAAACCCGAAATACCCCTGGACCGCTGGCAGCTCAAGATTGGTGGCCATGTCGAAAACCCGGTAACTCTGGACTGGAAGGCGTTTTTGGCGCTGCCGCAATTCACGGATACGAGTGACTTCCACTGCGTGACCACTTGGAGCCAATTTGATATGCTCTGGCAAGGTGTCGCCTTCTTCACGCTGGCCGATTTGGTCCGCCCCAGAGCCAGCGTCACCCACGTCTTTTTCAAGAGTTACGACGGGTACTCCACCAACAACCCCATCGACGCCTGCATGGACGACGATGTGCTCATCGCTCACCACTGGAATGGTCAACCGTTGGCCGTAGAACATGGTGGACCCGCCCGGGTCATCCTGCCCAAACGTTACGCTTGGAAAGGAGCCAAGTGGATTCGGGAAATCACCTTCATGGATCAGGATATTTTGGGATTTTGGGAGCTCCGCGGTTACTCCAACACCGCCGATCCTTGGACGGATGACCGCTTCTCCGGGGGCAATCCGACTGAGTAGGCCGGAGGATTACCGAATTCGGAATGACTAAGGTGTTTTCCTGCCAGTTTCTATTTGCGCTGAATGTGACAATTCCGTTACAGAAGAAAGACATTTATGAAACGGATCTCCGAATCCTTGGATAAACTCGCCCTCAACTGCCTCCTTTTTGGACTGATCTGCCTGTTGGCGGGTTTTGCCACCGTGGGTGGTGGCGTCTGGTTCGGTGGAGCCAGCTATGCAACCTTGGGGTTGGCGTTGGTGGGCGGAGGATCGCTCACTGCGTTCCTCTCCGCCTGCTGGGTGCATCGGGATTTCTGATCTCTCATAACTCGGCCGCTCTCTGGGGCGATATTTCCCGGGCAACTGGCACAGAATGACCTTTTATCGTCAACGTCCCCGGGTGTTTTGACGGGAGGTTAATGCATCGGTTCCCACCCGAAGATCACGGATAACAAAAAACGCCGCCTGGAGAGGCGGCGTTTTTGTTGAAAATAAGAAATCGGCTTCGGAATCGTCGACAGTGGGACAACGATCAGCCGACGATCAGCCGACGATTTCGATGCCCATGTTGCGGGCTGTGCCAGCGACCGTGCGGAAAGCCGCCTCTTCGCTGTTGCAGTTCATGTCGGAACCCTTGGCCTTGATGATCTCGAGGACCTGCTTGCGGGTGACCTTGCCGACCTTTTCCTTGTTGGGGACCTTGGATCCCGAGGCGATACCGGCCGCCTTCTTGAGCAGCACGGAAGCCGGAGGGGACTTCAGGATGAAGGTGAAGGACTTATCCTGGTAAACAGTGATGACCACAGGGATCACCAGACCAGCGCGATCCTTGGTGGCCGCGTTGAACTCCTTACAGAAGCCCATGATGTTGATACCCTGCGAACCCAATGCAGGACCCACCGGGGGGGCCGGGTTGGCCTGACCACCAGGGATTTGCAGCTTAACGATGCCTGTAACTTTCTTTGCCATGTTCTATCCAGTTTGTTTGCGGCGGGGTGTACGACGTCGCTTGAGAGGCATCACGACTTCTCGACCTGCCAGTATTCGAGTTCGACGGGCGTTTTGCGCCCGAAGATGTCCACGGTCACCTTGAGCTTGCCCTTTTCGGGCTCCAGCTCTTCGATGACACCGGTGAAGTTGAGGAACGGTCCGTCGTTGATCTTGACGGTCTCACCGACGTCGAAGCTCACCTTCGGCCGCTCAGTGTCCTCACTATCCGAAATCTGCGCCTTGATGGTGGCGATCTCATCATCGGTGACGTTCATGGGGCGTTCGCCGCCCACGAAACCGATCACACCCTGAATGTCCTTGATGAAGTACCAGGGCTTTTCCATCGGACGCTTGCCGTCATCGAGCAGCGCCATGTCAATGTAGACGTACCCGGGATGCAGCTTGCGGTTGGTGACGGTCTTCTTGCCGCCACGCACTTCGACCACCTTCTCCATTGGGAGAAGCACTTCACGGATATACTCTTCCATCTCGTCGGTCTTGATCCGGCGGTTGATGGTGTCCCGGACCTTCTGCTCCTGACCGGCGAGGGTGTGCAAAACGAACCATTGGGTGTTCATGGGCAGAGTGCGGGACGGGAAAAATGTTGGGAACGTGGGAATGACGACCTCAAGAAGCCTGGATGAGCCACTTGACGAAGCTCAGTACCAACCAATCGGAGGCCATCGTGAAGACCCCAAGCATACCGATAACGACGAAAATCAGCACCGTGGACTGGATCAACTCCTCACGAGTCGGCCAGTTGCACTTCTTGAGCTCCTGCTGGGTGGCGGCCACATAGGTGGTCAAGCGCGCCAGATGCCCCTGCTTCCAAGCGAAGGCGAAGATCGCGGCAATTGCGGCGAACCAGATCAGGAACGGAAGATATTCTTTCACGATAGTATATAACTATATAATGGCGGAGGGGGAGGGATTCGAACCCCCGGTGAGCGTCAGCCCACAGCGGTTTTCAAGACCGCCGCATTAGACCACTCTGCCACCCCTCCGGGAGGCTGGCAGGGCGTGAAGGACTTGAACCTTCAACCAACGGTTTTGGAGACCGCTACTCTACCAATTGAGCTAACGCCCTGTTCACTGACGCCGACAACTAAGACACAGAAAAAAGTGGGAGGGAAGGAATCAATCGCTAGGATTTATCCTTCCCTCCCTCTCGAAAACTTAAGCCACCACTTCGGCGACGCGGCCTGCACCGATGGTGCGACCACCTTCGCGGATGGCGAAGCGGAGACCCTTCTCCATGGCGACCGGGGCGAACAGCTCGACCTCGACCGACACGTTGTCACCCGGCATGACCATCTCAACACCTTCAGGCAACGTGATCGAACCAGTCACGTCGGAGGTACGGAAGTAGAACTGCGGGCGGTACTTGGTGAAGAACGGGGTATGGCGACCACCCTCGTCCTTGGTGAGGACGTAAACCTCGGCCTTGAACTTGGTGTGGGCCTTGATAGAGCCCGGCTTGGCGAGAACCATGCCGCGCTCGACGTCTTCCTTCTTGGTGCCGCGGAGCAGCACGCCGACATTGTCGCCGGCTTGGGCGCTGTCCAGCAACTTGCGGAACATTTCGATGTCGGTCGCCGTGGTCTTACGGGTGTCCTTCAGACCGACGATCTCGACTTCGGACATCTTGTTGATGACACCGCGCTCCACACGACCGGTCACGACAGTGCCGCGACCTTCAATGTTGAACACGTCTTCGATGCACATGAGGAACGGCTTGTCCTGCTCACGAACGGGTTCCGGGATGAAGGTATCCAGGGCGTTGAGCAAGTTGGCGATGGCCGCTTCGCCCTCCGGCGTACCGGCGATGGCCGCGGTGGCCGAACCACGAACGATCGGGGTCTTGTCACCAGGGAAGCCGTACTTGTTGAGCAGGTCGACGATTTCCATCTCGATGAGCTCGAGGAGGTCGGCATCGGCGAGGTCAACCTTGTTCAGGAACACCACGATGCTCGGAACACCCACCTGGCGGGCCAAGAGGATGTGCTCGCGGGTCTGGGGCATCGGACCGTCAGCAGCGCTGACGACCAGAATCGCACCGTCCATCTGGGCGGCGCCGGTGATCATGTTCTTCACGTAGTCAGCGTGGCCGGGGCAGTCCACGTGAGCGTAGTGACGGTTCGGGCTCTCGTATTCGACGTGCGACACGGCGATGGTCACGGTCTTGGTATCATCACGGACGGTACCGCCCTTGGTGATGTCCTTGTACTCGATCATGGGGGCGAGGCCCTTGCGATTCTGCACAGCGACGATTGCAGCGGTGAGGGTGGACTTGCCGTGGTCGACGTGACCGATGGTACCCACGTTCATGTGGGGCTTCGTCCGGTTGAAGGTTTCTTTAGCCATGTGTCGTATCGTTTTCTGTTCTTCGTTTCTGAAAATCTTAAAGCGTCGGAACCGACTCCGAATGGAGCCCGCGATCGGGTTTGAACCGATGACCTCGTCCTTACCAAGGACGTGCTCTGCCAACTGAGCTACGCGGGCACTGTTCGGTTGCGGCCACTCCACCCATTGACTGGTGATCCACCTTTGAAAGGTTCATCCATCAGTCTACCGGCTGGTCGCCATCTTTCGACGGCAAAAAGTCCGATCTCCAGTCCTTCACAGACCAGAAACCGAACACGGTGCATGCAACGCTTCGATTGAGCAGGAATTGATAGAAACGCCGAGGGAAGGTGTCAACTGCGTTCTCAAAAAATCCACGGGTCCGCGGATGATTCCACGGCGATATCGTCCTGACACTCCATCTCAGGACCTTCCTCACTCCAGAACCTCTAGGAACTGAAGACGGTGCTGCCATCGCTCACCGCGGGTTTAGGAATCTGGACGATGACCTTGAGGATGTCGGCCAAGACCAGAATGGGCTCCTGGGTCGAATCGATCTGATGGATCAAAGTGTCCGGATAGCATTCCAACACCGCCCGGGTCTCGCGCTTGTAGGTTTCGAGACGGTTGCGGATGGTCTCGACATTGGCGTCGTCGAGACGGTTTTCCTTCAGGGCTCGACGCTGCAACCGCACGATGAGCTTGTCCATCGCCGGGCAAAAGAGATTGAAAATCGCCTTCACGTCTATCAGGTCGCGCATGATCTCGGCCTGCCGCGGATTGCGCGGGATGCCATCGAGCAACAACGTATCGGCCTCGGGATTAAAGCGGCCCGTGCCCGCCAGCCCGTCCACCGATTGCTTCCACAGCTGAATAGTGGGTTCGTCCGGTACGAGTCGGCCCGTCGAGGCGTACTCCACGAACACCTTCCCCAGCGGGGAATCCACCCGCAGGTTGCGGAAGGCATCGCCACAGGAGAAATGCACGAAGTTCGGTATCTGACCGAGGATTTTACCCTGGGTACCCTTGCCGGCACCGGGTGCGCCAAAGAGGAGGATGGCCCGATATTTCATCGCGGTGATGGGCGACTTCAGGCGTTTTTGTCGCGGAGCGTGATCTCGAGCACCTGGACAAATTCCAGGGTGTTCTCGGTACCATCCGAGGCCTTCAAGGCCAAATCGGCGGCGCTGATGCGCGTGATCCGGGTGGCCACGGTCACACCGGCGGCCGTCGTGATCTCCAGCACGAGATCCTTGTCGGCCTCGGAGGCAACGACCTTGAAGAACGAGGGAAATTGCGTCTCAAAGAACCGGCGGTTGAAAGTGGATTCGCCCCGACGGAACGTCTTGGGCAATCCTTCATTGGAACCCGCCTGACTGCGGGCCGCCGTGGTGGTCGATCCCGGTGTGGCGGCCGCGGAAGCCGTGGCAACGGGCTGCGAAGGCACATTCAGGGACTGGGCCGCAACGGCCTCGTCGGTCGCGCTGACCACCACCTCTTCCTCACGTCGTGGAAGTGCCAAGAAAATGGTGGGTCCGATCACGGGCAGCACCGCCGAGACGCCGCAAACCAGCGGCACCGCGCGCCAACGGAAGCGGGCGATTTCGTAGGCGGCATAGAGATTGGCCAGATAGAGTGCCCCGAGGAGCATCAAGCCATTGGGGGAAGTCAGGGCCGCGTAAATACCCTTGCCAGCGATCTCGGCCGGCGGTCGCGCGACGCGATCAGGCTGGCGCACGTCGATCTTGCGGGCCTCGGCGCGGGCGATTTCCTCGGCCGGCGGCTCCAGGAGCGGTTCGACAAAACGTCCGGCGCGCGGATGACGGGCCAGGGATTTGAGCGTGGCTTCGTCGAGCTTGGCCCAGTCGACACGGGGCGAAAACACACCGGATTGAAGGCGGACAATGAGCCCATCAGCGTCGGCAGCGGACACTTCGCCCACATACACATCGCCGGTGATGGTACGGAATTCCCCACCGACAACCCGCGATACCAGGCAAAACAGCAACGTCCACCAACGAAGAAGGCGCATGATCCCGGTAGGGTGGCAAACCGATTGGGCGGGTAAACCAAATTTCTTGGGCAGCGGCAAGAACCAGTCCGCCCAGCGAGCCCACCCACAGCGCCATCGGAGTCCCGGATGAGGGCTAATCTCCGTTGTTCGACGGCACCAGATACGCTTCGAACTCATGCCGGAGATACGGTGGGAGCCGGACGCGGAAGCGGGCCTGATCGCCAGAATAGTCTTGTTCGACAACCTGGGCCACCGAGTGGAGACGGCTCATGGCCTTCTGCTCGTGGTGGGGAATCTGGATCTCCACAAACTCCCGGATGGGTTTGAGCATGGCCCCCAATTCCGCAAAGAGGATTTCGAATCCCTCCTTTTTCCGGGCCGAGACGGCGACCGCCTTGGGGAATTGCTGACAGTACATCGCCGCCAATTCGGCAGCCCCGGCTTTGTCGATCTTGTTGAAGACCATCAGCGTGGGTTTCTCTTGGGCGCCGATCTCGGACAACACCGCATTGACCGCCTCCATTTGCTGCGGAGCGTTGGGATGGCTGGTATCGACCACGTGGATGAGCAAGTCGGCCTCGACCACCTCTTCGAGGGTCGCCTTGAAGGCTTCCACCAGACCATGTGGCAGCTTGCGGATGAATCCCACCGTGTCGCTCAACAGCACGTTCTGGTTGGAGGGCAGGCGCAGCCGACGGGTGGTGGGATCCAGCGTGGCGAAGAGCATGTCCTCGGCGAGCACCTCGGCCCCGGTGAGGGTATTGAGCAAGGTCGATTTGCCGGCATTGGTGTAGCCCACGATGGACGCCAGCGGCCACTGGTGGCGCTGACGGCCTTCGCGCTGCGTGGAGCGCTGACGGCGCACCGTGGTCAATTCATGACGGATCTTCTCGATGCGCTCCTGGGTCTTGCGGCGGTCGGCCTCGAGCTGGGATTCGCCTTCGCCACCAATGGAACCGGTGGAGCCCCGCTGTCGTGAAAGGTGGGTCCAGTAGCGCGTGAGCCTCGGCATCAGGTACTGCAATTGGGCCAACTCAACCTGCAGCTTGCCTTCCCGGGTTCGCGCCCGCTGGGCGAAGATGTCGAGGATGAGCGCTGTGCGGTCGATGACCTTTGCGCTGAAAATCTCCTCCAGATTGCGGGCCTGGGCCCCGGAGAGTTCCTCGTCGAAGAGCACGGTGTCCGCATTGGCCTCCTTGGCGGCCTTGGCGAATTCCTCGGCCTTGCCCGCGCCAATGAACGTGCCCGAGTGCGGTGCCTCCAACCGTTGGATTCCCTGTCCCACCACCGCGACCCCGGCCGTGGTGGCCAGCTCGGCCAGCTCATCGAGGGAGTCGGCGACATCCCAAGCGGAATGGCTCTTGAGTTCGACGCCGACCAGGAAGGCGCGTTCGGATTTCTTGTCCGCGGTTTCGATGAGGGCTTTCACAGGGGATGACTCACGGTGGAGGAACCTTAGCAACGGACCGGGTTTCCGGCCACTCCCGGGATGAAGGACCTGTCTTCAGGGTCCTTAACCCGAAAGACTTCGGTCTTGTTCGCCCCACGGGGTGCGCCAAAGACTCTGTGCATGCACGTGCTGCTGGCGACCAGTGAGCTGAACCCCTATTCGAAGACCGGGGGTTTGGCCGACATGGTATCGGCCCTGTCCCGAGCCTTGGCGGGTTCGAATTTGCAAGTTTCGGTGATCACCCCGCTTTACCGCGGAATGGCTCAAGCCCATCCGGCCATCGAAGCGATGTCCTGGCGTCTGGCCATCCCCTTGGGAGACGGTCTGGTGGAGGGGCGATTCCATTGCCAGAAACTCTCACCCAACCTCACGTTTTGGTTTGTGGAGCAGGCGGGTTTCTTTGACCGGCCCGGAATCTACAACGAGGCCAACCGGGATTATGCAGACAATGCGGCCCGTTTCATTTTTCTAAGTCGGGCGGCCTTGATCTTGGCGCGCCATCTGCCGAACCCGCCGACCGTCCTGCACTGCCACGATTGGCAAACGGGGTTGATTCCCATCCTGGCCCGGCACGCTCAATGGCATTCCGGCTGGGCCCAGCCCCCTCAAACCGTCTTCACCATCCACAATTTGGCATTCCAGGGATCGTTCCCGGCGGCGAGTTGGGGGCTGACGGGTCTTCCCAGCGACTGGCTTCACTTGGAAAGCGCCCTGCATTTCGAACGGGTGAATTTCTTGAAGGCCGGTCTCACCCAGGCCCAGGCCATCACCACGGTGAGCCCCAACTATGCGCGGGAAATCCTCACCCCCGAATACGGCTGCGGTCTCGATGGTTTGCTACTCAAGCGCTACAACGACCTGAGCGGCATCCTCAACGGGGTGGATTACGAGGAGTGGAACAGCGCCTCCGACCCGGCCCTTCCGTCAGGTTTCTCGGCTCAGGACCTTTCCGGCAAAGCGATGTGCAAGGCCGCGTTACAGCGGGAATTGGGTCTACCGGAGGATCCGGAAGTCCCACTTTTCGCCAACATCTCCCGACTCACCGACCAGAAGGGCTCAGCATTGATCCTTCAAACCATTCGGGCGCTGATCGATGCCGGTGAATTCCTCCAATTCGCTCTCTTGGGCAGTGGTGAACGGGCACTGGAAAATGCCTTCGCCGATTTGGCCAAACGATTCCCGAATCAGGTGGCTGCACGAATTGGTTTTGATCCCGCCTTGTCGCACCGCATCGAAGCCGGTGCCGATTTCTATTTGATGCCGTCGCGCTTTGAGCCGTGCGGTCTCAATCAATTGTACTCGCTGCGCTACGGAGCCATTCCCATCGTTCGAGCCACCGGAGGCCTTCAGGATTCGGTGATCGATCCCCGCGACAACGCCGCACAAGCCACCGGCATCAAATTCACTACTTATTCCGCAGCGGCGCTGCAAAAAGCCGTCCTCAAGGCGTTGGCCCTCTGGAAGGAACCCGCGTGGCTACAGCACATCCGGCACAATGGCATGACAGCCGATTTCTCCTGGGAAAAACAAGCGGCCGAATACGTGGCGCTCTACGAGTCGGTCTGCCGGGAGTAAGCGGGAGCGGTCCGGCTTTTTCAGCCACCAAGCCGACACCATCAGGCCAACAATTAGGTCGGCACACCGTACAAGGTCGTGCGCTGGCGTGGGATCCGTCCGACCGATCGGATGGCCGCTTCGATTTCAACCCGGGTGAGGCATTCTCCAAAACGCCCGCCGCTCTCACGGGTAATGCTTTCTTCGTACAACGTGCCGCCGAAATCATTGCAGCCCGAGCGGAGCATGGCCGCCGCGCGCTCGGGTCCGAGCTTCACCCAACTGGTCTGGAGGTTGGGAATTTCCTCACCGAAGAACAATCGGGCGAGGGGATACAATTGCTCCACTCGGCCAGTCCCGGCCTCCGCCAATGCTTCCGGGCTCACGCCGGCCTCCCGCGCCAGTTCACCGCCCAAGCGATTGCGATACGGCACGAAGGCCAAGGGCACAAACTCCGTGAACCCACCGGTGCGCCGCTGGAGGGAGCGGATGCGGTCGAGGTGCCGGATCAGGTCTTCCCACGTTTCCCGGTGGCCGAAGAGCACGGTGGCGGTCGAGCGAAGTCCGGTCTGGTGGGCCGCTTCGATAATTGCCTCCCACTCGGCGGCCCGGAGCTTGTCGGGCGAGAGCTGGTCGCGCATGGCGTCATCGAGGATTTCCGCGGCCGTTCCCGGAACGGATCCTAGGCCGGCATCGCGCAGGCGGCTGAGCACCGTGCGGGGATCCAGACCGCTCTTGCGGCACAGCGAGTGGATCTCCATGGGCGAATAGGCGTGGAGATGAACGCCCGGCATGGCGCGCTTCAGGGCGCGGAGCAGCTCTTCATAGTACTCCAGTCCAAGGTCCGGATGGATGCCGCCTTGCAGGCACACCTCGGTGACCCAGGGCGTTTGCAGCACGCGCTCGACCACGGCCCCGACAGTCCGGGTGTAGGCCTCGGGATGGCCCGGTGGGCGGTAGAACCCACAGAAGGAACAGTTTGTGGTGCAGACGTTGGTGAAGTTGGCATTGCGGTTGACCACATACGTCACGACCTCGCCATGGAGGCGCCGGTTCAATGCGTCGGCCGCCTCACGGATTTCTTCGCGCGCCGCGCCATCGGCCTGGGCCAACTTCAGGGTTTCGTCCACCGACAAGGCCTCGCCGCGCAGGGCCTTGGTGAGCGGTTCAGCGGGTCCATGGGGGCGGTGCGTTTCGGGCATGGGGTGAATGGGGCCGACCGGACTGAGCCGAGTCCGACCGTCCCGGGCTTGGAGGACTGCGGCAACTCGAGCGGAAATCCAGCCCTTGTCGACATACGCATCATACACCGGCCACCGGTGGCGCAGTTCGGCTCCCTGACGCTGACAGGCCTGTGCGTACCGTTCGGGAGGGGCCCAGGGGTTGAGGGGATTGACCCAATCGCCGTCGGTGCTGATGCCGCCCAGGTCGTCGGTCCACGGCAGCAAGGCCTCCCAATGCGGATTGATGTTGGGCGGGATCTGGATGGCCACCCCGGGGGCTATGCGCCGCCAATGCTCGATGAGCTCCAGATACTCTTCCAGCGCCGGAGCTTCGGGCACGGAGCTGAGCCGCGATCCTTCGTTGGGGATGAAGTTCTGGAGAATGATTTCCTGCAAGTGCCCGTGGCGCGCGTGGATTTCAGCCAGGGCATCGAGTGAGCGCAGCCGGGACTCCCGCGATTCACCGAGTCCGATGAGAATGCCACTGGTGTACGGCACGCGGGCGCGGCCGGCGGCCTCCAATGTCTGCAGGCGACCCTTGGCGGATTTCTGTGGGGCGATGGTCCGGTTGAAGGTGTCGTCGATGTTTTCGAGCATGAGGCCCATGGAGGCATTCACGTCGGCCAACCGCTCGAAGTCTTGCGACGACATGGCGCCGATGTTGGTGTGGGGCAGGAAGCCGGCCTCCAGGGCGCGCTCGCAGGCCCAGCGAACGTGGGCGACAAAATCGTCGAAGCCCCGCGCCTTCAACTCGGTCCGCAAATGCGGCATGGCATCCGAAGCTTCGCCGGCGAGGAACAAGATCTCCGTGGCTCCGCCTTTCCGAGCGGTGGCCAGGAGTTCTTCAAAGCGCGCCTCGGGCATGAGCCCCTCCCGATCCCGCCGGTACCCGCAATAGGCACAGTTCCACGGACAATCCCGCGTCAGCGGAATCGTCAGCGACGGCGAAAAGGTGATGACCCTGTGGGTGTTCAACGCCAAGACGCTACCCTGCCACCCCGCTGAAGCAACACACGCTACGGGGTCGGTCCCTCACATTTACACCAAAGGGGACAGTCTATCATCTATTTGCGGTGGCGGAGTGCCGGGGCTGGCTCTGGGAATCAGTGCCTCGGTGGGGGCTCCGCGGGAACGGTCCTGCGCTCACAGGGAACGTTGGGGCCAGTTGAGCTTTCGCGCTGGCGCGCGAGGGGGATCAGGATGTCGACGTTCCTATGCTCGCTCCGGCCCGGTCCCGCTGCCGCCCGGGGCGCCCTACTGAATCGGTTACGTTTCCAAAAGCAGATCCCTCTCAACGGGTTGGGACTGGGTTCCTGGCTGCGTCCTTGACTGCACGGGTGTTCGTGGGAAGCGGCAACTTGAACTCGCAACTCGGATCCACATCCTGACAACGGACCCTGGACCACGACAGGGCCACGGATTTCGTGTAACCTTGAGCGGTAGAAACCCCATGGAGGGAGTGAATGAACATGGAATCCACGCCGGCACCTTCATCGGCTCTCCCGTCGCGATCCTGTCCGCGATGCCTGTCCCCCATTCCTGAACGGGCCCCGGGTGGTCTGTGCCCGCGCTGTCTCTTGGACGGGGCGAATGCGCCGACGGACGCCGGTCTGGGAGCTCAGGCGTGGAAGACGCCGACCTTGGCTGAGATCGCCTCGGCCTTTCCAGAACTGGAGGTACTGGGACACTTGGGCACGGGCGGGATGGGCTGTGTGTACCGGGTGCGGGAACGGGATTCAGGCAGGATCTCGGCGCTCAAGGTGCTGCCCCGTGAATTGGCCGCGGATCCGGCCTTCGTGGAACGATTCGAGCGCGAGGCGCGTACGCTCTCGCGGTTGCGGCATCCCCACATCGTGGGCGTGCATGGGTTTGGGCAGGCGGGTGGGTTCTGCTTCCTGCTGATGGAATTTGTGGACGGGGCCAACCTCCGCCAGGCGCTGCAATCCGGGCGCTTCACGCCGCAACAGGCGCTGGCGCTCATTCCGCCGATTTGTGAGGCGTTGCAGGCCGCGCACGCGCAGGGGGTGCTGCATCGGGATATCAAGCCGGAGAACTTGCTGCTGGATGCCGAGGGCCGCGTGAAAATTGCCGATTTCGGCATCGCGAAACTGCTCGAGGGCCCGGGTGCCTCGGCGGCGGAGGCGTACACGCTCACCCGCACCGGGGCCCGGATCGGCACGCCGCATTACATGGCTCCAGAACAAGTGGAGACGCCCGAGCAGGTGGACCACCGGGCCGACATCTATTCGCTGGGGGTGGTGTTTTACGAGCTGCTCACCGGAGAACTTCCCCTCGGCCGCTTCCCGGCCCCGTCGATCAAGGCCGGCCTCGATGCCCGCGTGGACGACATCGTCTTCCGGGCTCTGGCCAAGGAACGGGACCTGCGCCAGCAAACCGCCGATCAGGTGAAGGCCGAAGTCGAGGGCTTGGCGGAAACCGGAAGCCAGGAGAGGGACGAGCCCGCGAAGCGAGTTTCGATCTGGAGACGCTTCGGCCCATGGACGGGATCCCGGGTTGTCAGGGCAGTCGCGGTCGCGCTCGTCGCGGCATGGGCTCTACTGACCGTCGCCGTCCGTTTCCTTCAACAAAACAAGGCCCACGCGGACCGGATCGCCGGTGTCAATCGGCTCAAGGATATCGGATTGGCGCTCAAAACCTTTGAGTTTGAGGGTCTGATCTCAAATATCAATACCCTCACCGGCCAACCCGTCGTGATCTTTGGAACGGACCTCATGGACACATCCCCCAACCCGATTGTCGCCGTCGCGCTCGGTGGGCCGGACCTCAAAAACCCAACGGTCCTGTTTGGGGACGGGGCGATCCTGCCAATGTCCGAAGCGCAATTCCGACAAAGCCTGAGCCGGGCCAGCCCGTCGTATCGAGCCAACTGGGAACAGTTCCAGCAGCTAGGACTCTTCGGACGGAAAGACCAGATGACAGACCCCCGAACCGGCAAACCCTACCTGTTCTTCCTCGCAATCAGTGGGACGAACTCGTCACCCGACGAGATGCTTGCCGTTTCGCCCCCGGATCCGGACACGCAGGTCCGATCGGCCCTGCTAGGGGACGGGTCGGTTCAGCCAATGTCCGAAGAGCGATTCCGCGATCTCCTGTTCAACAGGGTTAGTACCAAACTCAGGTGATGACTTCCCGCAGCTATTCGAGACGCGATTCCGGGACCGCTTGAACCGATCCAGCGCTTGGGTGCACTTCGCCCGGGAACGGTTGCACCGAAGACCCGCCAATCTGTTGCCCCACCGAAGCCCACCCCCATGACCGACTCTCGATCGCCCATCGCCGGCTTCGCCCCCACGCGCTGGTCGCTGGTGGCACGGGCGCGGGGCACGACGCCGGAGGCCCGGGCGGCGTTGTCGGAACTGTGCGAGGCGTATTGGCGACCGGTGTTCGAGACGCTCCGACGGTGGCATGGCACGGACGACGAGGCGCGCGAATGGGCCCAGGAGTTCTTCGCCCACGTGCTGGCCGGCGGCCGCCTTACGGGGGCCGACCCGGCCCGCGGGCGATTCCGCTCCTACTTGCTGGGCGCGCTCCGGCATTTCGAGTCGGACCTGCGCGAACGGGCCAGCCGACTCAAACGCGGCGGCGGTGTCCCCATCGCGTCGCTTTCCGAAGATGGGATAGCCGAGCCGGCCACCGCTGGCCTCGACCCGTTCCGCTTCGACCGCGAGTGGGCCTTCACCCTGCTTGAGAGGGCTCTGGCGACGGTCGAGAACGACTTGCGATCGGCTGGCAAGTCGGCCCACTTCGAGCGCCTCAAGCCGGCACTGGTCGGCGACGAACTTCCGTCGCCCACAGACCTCGCGCGGGAACTCGGACTCACCGAAGGCGCGCTGAAGGTGGCCATCCACCGCTTGCGGCGGCGATTCCGGGAGGCCGTGCGGGCCGAGATTTCCCAGACCCTGACGGACGGCGACGACGTGCAGGAGGAACTGCGCTACCTCATCGAAGTATTGGCCTCACCCGGATCGCAGACGGGCGACGTTTCTTGAGCGTCGTTTTGCGCTGGCTGGCTGGGATTTCATCAAGCTGGGGTCGCTTTTGCAGGCACTTGAGCTTTGTGGGCTGACATGTATCAGCGGTTTTCCATTCCGACCACCCTTTGATCCGGCGCAGCCCGGCACGGGTGACTCGCTGGAACCCAGCCACCAGCGCAGTTTACGGGTCCCCAACCGCGGAGTTGGCCCTCCTCCTCGCGGCCTGCTCTCAGGTGACCGAAAACCATCAAAAACCTTGCCGGACCCCGTTCCCCTTTGACGGATTCGCGACGCTGGGCCGATGGTCCTCGAGTTGCCCGCGTCATCAAGCTGCTGCGCACCCCATGAAGAAATCCTGGATCCTCGGAGGCCTCGTGGTGTTGCTTGGTCTCATGTGGGGAACGCGCCGGTTGATGCCCCTTCGGCCGGGGGACTCCGACGAGACCTCGGGCACCCAGGTCAACGGCTCCAACGCACCCGCCGCGGAGGAGGCCGGCCATCCGACGAACCCCTCATCCCCCGAAGCACAGCAGACCCAAGCCTTGCTCCGCGCAGCCAACGAGGCGATCGAGGCGGAGAAGCGGGGCGAACACCTCGGGTCTACCCCTTGGAACAAGACCCCAGAGGATGTCCTAGACGCCGTGTTCAACCGCTTCGACGAACCCTTCCCGCCGCTGGTCCTGGAGCGGCTCGCCACGGCCCTGATCAACTTGAAGTCGCCCACCGACCGGGTGAAGGCGGCAGCACTCCTCCATCGGTACGGCAATCTCGCCGGCACCGCGTTCCTCAGGGAATGGGCGGCCCGGACCGATGAGGGTTCCAACTTGGCCGCCACCGTCTTGGCCAAGACCCAGGATGCCCCTTCGATCCCTCTTCTGATCCGGCGACTGGCGACCGTTGAATGGAACCAACTAGAGCCTCCGCTGCTGGAGGCCCTGGGGGCTTGGGCCAACCCGCAATTGACCCAAGCCTTGGCGCGCCGAGCCGAGCGGGCTGAGCCGAATCAGGCCTGGGTCGCCCGGGCGCTGGCCCAACAGGGGGTCTTCGACGCTTGGGATCGCCTGCCCTCCTCGTCGCTGGAATCGATGCGTTCCTTCCCCTCCGACCGGCTCGACCTGGAGGCGGTGTCGGCGCGACGGGGCGATCATCCTGCGCCCGACTGGGGAGACCGCCTGTTCTCCGGCCTTCGCACGGACAGCACGCTGCCCGACACCAGTATCCTTGCCAGCGCCCGACTAGCAGGTCCGGTCGCCGTCCGGCAGAGCCTCGAGCGTTTCCTCGACGGGTATATCGACCACAAAACCCGGTGGAATGCCGCGTATCAAGAGCATGTCGCCGCCATCCAGAACGGTAGCAAGGAATGGTCGTTCTTCGGGGACGGCATGTACAAAGACCTCGGGGTGCTCGGTGCGATGGATCTTCTGGCGGAGTGGGGCGGAGACCACACCACAGAAACCACCTATCGGTTCCTTGAAGCCTATCAGAAGGGTCCACATTCGCCCCTGACCACGGAGCGGATCCTCGGCGCACTGTTCCGTTTGGATCCGCAGGGCCTCGACGCCCGCGCGGCGGCGATGGGAATCGCCCCGAGTACGGTGGCCTCGGCGAGGTCGATCGCCGCCCTGCGACCGCTGCCCATCAATCTGATGCCGAGGCAGTTGAGCAAGTCGGCTTCGGTCTTTCCGTGAATCGGATCAACCCGTTATCCATGATTTCCTGACACCAACCTGACCCCTATTTGTTCGCTGCTTCAGGCAATGCCAACCTTGTTCTTTTCAACATTTCCGATAAACATTCTCCTCAATCGTGCCGACAAAAGATTACGAAATGAGTACTTCCAGTCTTTTGCAGAAGGAGGCTGGCCAAAGACTTTCGGCGGAGCAATTGACCCAATTG
>Ga0255127_1000209_pt1 | contig 31758 bp, 35 predicted proteins | sample Law_Miss_RepB_8d_FD_188555 | JGI IMG/M metagenome (GOLD analysis project Ga0255127, IMG submission 188555) | Freshwater microbial communities from St. Lawrence River, New York, United States - Law_Miss_RepB_8d | ecosystem: Environmental > Aquatic > Freshwater > River | place: USA: New York...
TGATGGCCCGTCTCACAAGCTGGCCCAATCGCCAGCAGGCTGGCGCCTACAGGCCATCGGTGCGGGTTGGTCTGTGTAGGCGCTTGCCTGCAAACGATGGCTTTGGATGACAGCCTTTGATCAACCCGCCAGTGCGGCCTTGACAGCAGCGGACACCTGACCCATGTCGGCCTTGCCAGCCAGTTGGGCTTTGACTGCGCCCATCACCTTGCCCATGTCGCCGGGGCCTTTGGCGCCCAGTTCGGCCACGATGGCCTGCACGGCAGCTGTGACTTCTTCGGCCGACATGCGCTCGGGCAGGTAGGCCAGCAGCACGGCCATTTCGGCTTTTTCCTTGTCGGCCAGGTCCTGGCGGGCGGCTTGTTCAAAAGCGGCGATCGAGTCTTTGCGTTGCTTGATGAGTTTGTCCACGATGGCGACCACGGCTGCGTCGTCGAGCTCGACGCGCTCGTCCACTTCCTTTTGCTTCATGGCCGACAGCAGCAGGCGGATGGTGCCCAGACGCTCGGCGTCTTTGGCGCGCATCGCGGTTTTCATGTCGTCGGTGATTTTTTCTTTCAGGCTCATGAGGGGCTCCTGGTGTGAGTGTGGCAAAAAGAGGGATTTAGAAACAACAAAGCCCGCCTGAGCGTCCTCCAGCGGGCTTGATTGCAGACCCTGGCGGGTCATACAAAGAGAAGATCAATACATCTTCTTGGGCAGTTGCATGCTGCGAACGCGCTTGTAGTGACGCTTGACGGCAGCCGACTTCTTGCGCTTGCGCTCGGTCGTGGGCTTTTCGTAGAACTCGCGGGCACGCAGGTCGGTCAGCAGGCCGAGTTTTTCGATGGTGCGCTTGAAGCGACGCAGTGCAACGTCAAACGGCTCGTTTTCTTTCACGCGGATGGTGGTCATTGAATCAAATTTTCCAAAAATGTGCCGGCTGCAGTGACAAGGGAGATCGGGCCCTTGAAACCCAGTTTCGGCGGTTCCCCGTCACGAACTAGTATTTGGCAGACGGGGGTTTGCCAGCAAAGCGTGAGATTATAGCGCCTGACAGACGCAGCCTTGTTGGCTTTGTGTGTCCCATGGCACATCTTTCAGCAAAATTCAAACGCGCCAGCGTCTGGCTAGGGTGTGGCGCACCTGCGGGCGTCTGGGGATCCCTAAAATGAACCCTCCATGTGCGCACTCAAACCCGACCCCGCTGCCAAGGCACGCTTGATCAAGGCGTGGCTGTGGGGGATGGGCTGTTGGCTGAGCGGCATGGCCTGGGCGCAGGTCCCGACCCCGGCATTGACCACGGTGCCCTCCGTGCCGCCTTCTGTGGTGGTGGTTTTGGCGGGTGGCGGTGCCAAAGGCTTCGCCCATCTGGCTTTGTTGCGCCAGCTGGAGCGAGACCGCATTCCCATCGCCCGCATTGTGGGCACCAGCATGGGGGCTGTGGTGGGTGGCTTGTATGCCAGTGGCATGAGCACGGACGAGATCGAGCGCACGGTCGGCGGGCTGGACCCGTCGAAGGTGGCGCTGGACCAGCTCAGTCGCCTGGAGTTGCCATCGCGCACCCGGGTTTACCAGCAAAAATACCCGGTGGAGCTGGAGTTCGGCATCCGCGATGGCGGGGTCAGTTTTGCCCGTGGTGTGAGCGATGGCCAACGGTTTTTGGCCTTGCTGCAGGCCTTGACAGGCCATGTGCCGCCCGACGTGGATTTCGATGACCTGAAGATCCCCTTTCGTGCCGTTGCCACCCGCTACCGGGATGGCGAGATCAAGGTGTTTGACCGTGGGGCTTTGCACCTGGCGATTCGGGCCAGCATGGCGGCGCCTGCTGTTTTTGCGCCGGTCGAGGTGGATGGCGAGACCTACGTGGACGGTGGCCTGGTGGCCAATTTGCCGATTGAGGTGGCCTTGGCCGAAGGGGCGGATGTGATCGTGGCCTCGTTTTTGGGCGGCGGCGTTGACGAGGATAAGTCGGTGCAGGCCAGTCATGCGCTGGTGGTGGCCAACCGGATGCTGGACATCCTGATTCGCCAGAACGAAAAACGCAATCTGGCCTTGCTGCGTCCTCAGGATATTTTGGTGCTGCCCTCGGTGCAGGACATCGGCTTTGCCGACTTCAACCGCGCCTCCGAGATTGTGGAGCGTGGTCAGCAGGCGCTGGAGCCTGTGCAGGACCGGTTGACGGCCTTGCGCTTCGCGCTTGCTGCGCAGCCTGTGGTGCAACAGGCTGCCCCGCGCCTGTCGTTTGACCAGCGTGAAAAACGCATTGTGGCCATCGAGGCGCAAGGGCACAGGGATGTGTCGGAACGTTACATCCAGGCCATGCTGTCGCCCATGCTGGAGCAGGAGTTTTCGCCCCAGCAGGCCGAGCGCTTCATGGATGAGCTCTACACGAGCGGTTACTTTGACCTGGTCAGCTACACCTTGGCACAACTGCAGGGCAATCGCTACAAGCTGATCGTCACGGTGCGCGAAAAACCGTACAGCCCGCATTTCTTCAAAACCACCATGGGTTTTTCGGCCGAAGTTGATGGCGTGACGCAATTCACCGCGGGCCTGGGTTACCGCCGCCCGTGGTTGACCCGTTCGGGTCTGGAGTTTTCGCTGGACGCCCGCATGGGGACGCAATCCGAATTGGGTCTTCGTTTGTACCAACCCTTGCCCGGCGGGTGGAGTCTGGAGGCGGGTGCCTCCTGGGACCGCAACTATTTGCCGCTTTACAGATCGTCCATTTTCCGGGACGAAGAGGGCAACCAGAAGCTGGCGTATTACAACCAGACGGTGCAGAGCCTGGATGCGCAGCTGGTTTATGACTTTGAGCGCAAGGCCAACATCAAGCTGGGGTTGACCTCGAGCGCGATTCGCAGAACCTTTGACACCACGACCACTTTGGCGGACATGCCGGCGGCAAGTTCAGACTTTGTGCATTACAGGGGAGTCAAAGCTCAGTTCCAGATGGACCAGCTCGATTCGCTGAGTTTTCCGACACGCGGTTATCTGGTCAGCGGCAGCATGGAACAAGGGGTGTCGGGGGCCCTCTACAGCGGTGGACGGCTGAGTCTCAAGTGGGCGGATTCGGCAGGGCCACACATTGCCAATTTGGGCTTGAATCTGGCGCAGGACCGGGTGATCCTGGACTGCGTCAACTGCCGCTCACCGAGCCAGCTCATGCTTGGCGGATTCCAGAACATGGGGGCCTACCGCATGGGGCAATTGATGGGGGACCAGCTGGCCCATGTGCAGGCCACTTACATGTACCGTCTGACCCATGGGGGCTTGTTCAACCAGAAAACCTATGTGGGCGCGGTACTGGAAGCCGGTGACGCCTGGTACCGGGGCGATGCGATGCGCTGGCGTTACAGTGGCACGCTGTTTGTGGCGGTGGACAGCAAAATTGGCGACATCTACCTGGGGGCCGCCCGAGGAACAGGCCATTCCTACAACCTGTTTTTGCAATTGGGCAGGCGCTTCAGTTATTGATTCAACTTTGGCGTGGGGCGGCCGGCAAGGCCTGCGCACAGGCCTGCGCACTGGCCCAGGCCCACTGGAAGTTGTAGCCGCCCAGCCAGCCGGTCACATCGATCACCTCGCCAATGAAATACAAACCGGGCTGTTTGGACTCCATGGTTTGCGAGGACACATCTCGTGTGTCCACCCCGCCCAGCGTGACCTCGGCTTTTTTGTAGCCTTCGCTGCCCGTGGGGGTGAGCGTCCAGTTGGACAGCGCTTGCGCCAGTTTGTTCAGCGCTTTGTCGGGCACTTCGGCGGCCGTGCGTTGCAGCGCCGGGTCCTGGCTGACCCAGGCTTCGGCCAAGCGGCTGGGCACCAGGGTGGCCAGCTCGTTGCCCAGCAGTTTTTTGGAGCGCAGCTTCGCCTCTTGCAGGCGCTCGGGCAGGTTCACCTCGGGGGCCAGGTTCAGGCGAATCGGCGTGCCGTCCTGCCAATAGCTGGAGATTTGCAACACGCCGGGCCCGGACAAACCCCGGTGCGTGAACAGCAGGTCTTCGTCAAAGTGCATGCGGCTTTTTTTCTCGCCCGTCTCGATGCCCACGGGGAGCGCCAGTCCGGCCAGCTGGGCATAAGGCGCCCAGGCCTCGCCGTCAAAGGTCAAGGGCACCAGGCCGGGGCGGCGCTCGACCAGGCGCAAGCCAAACTGGCTGGCGATGCGGTAGCCCCAGTCACTCGCCCCGATTTTGGGGATCGACAAACCGCCCGTGGCCACGACCAGCGAGGTGGTGGACACGGTGCCTTGGCTGGTTTCCAGGGTGTAGTGGGTGTCCTGTTCGCTGGGTGCTTGCACCGACTTCACACTGCAGCCCGTGCGGATGTCCACGCCGCCTGCCTTGCATTCGGCCAGCAGCATGCGGATGATGTCCTCGGCCGAGTGGTCGCAAAACAGCTGGCCCTTGTGCTTTTCATGGAAAGCGATGCCGTGCTTTTGCACCAGGTCGATGAAGTCTTGCGGCGTGTAGCGCGACAGGGCCGAGCGGCAAAAGTGCGGGTTCTGGCTGATGAAGTGCTTTTGCGGAGCCGAGGCGTCGAGCAAGCGGTTGGTGAAGTTGCAGCGTCCGCCGCCCGAGATGCGGATTTTTTCAGCGATCTTGTCGCTGTGGTCGATCACCAGCACCTTCAGCCCGCGCTGACCCGCCACGCCCGCGCAAAACAAACCGGCAGCCCCGGCCCCCACGATCACCACATCCCAAGTATCCATGGCCGGGAGTTTAGCGCTGTGTCTGGCAGATCGCCCACCACCATGCACCCTTGAGAGGCAGTCAGGAGGTGGGCAAGCAGGCCTGTGCGGCCTGCTGGAGGTTCAGGATTTCATGAAACCTTTGAGCATGCCCAGACCTTGTGCCATCAGGTCGCCGCTGGGCAGCTGGCCATGGGGTGTGAGTTGGTCAACCAGGCCCGGCAGGTGTTCCGACAGGCTGGAGGCCACTTCGGTTGTACTCAGGCCGGTTTGGCTGGCCAGGTCCTGCAGGGGACCTTGGCCCAGTACGGACTGGATTTGCGCAGCCGATATCGGCAAGTTGGTGTTGTTGGAAATCCAGGAGGCAACGATCTCGCCCAGCCCGTTTTTCTGAAAGGCACTGACCAGACCGCTGATGCCACCCAGTTCCGGGTTGTTCAACAAACCCATCAGCATCGTCCCCATCTTGTCTGCGCCAGCACCCTGCTGGCCCGACAGTGCCGATGCAGCTTGTTGAACGACTTGGCCTGCAATTGAATCAAAAAGTCCCATTTTTTCTCCCTTGTGACGACGAAAAATGTCGTGTCGCAAAGTCTACCGTTGCCGCAGCCCTTGTCCGCGCATGAAGCTGTTGAAATTTGTCAGGGTGCACAAGCCGTGCAGTGCAGGGGCTTTGAAAGCTCAAGCCACCTTTTGCGCTGCGCAAGGGGCATGTGCCTGCCAGGCCCGCGCCCCTTGCACCACATCACCCACCACGATGATGCTGGGGCTTTGCAGCTGCTGCTTATGCACGGTGCTCACCAGCTGGCCCAGTGTGGTGAGCGCCTGGCGCTGGCTGGGCAAGCTGGCGTGCTGCACTACCGCCACGGGTGTGTGGCTGGGCAGGCCTTGCAACAAGCCCTGGCTGATGTGGTTGAGGCTGCTCACGCCCATGTAGATCACCAGCGTCAGTTTGGCCTGGTGTGCGGTGGTGGCCAGCTGCACCCAATCGGTGCCGCTGTCGCCGGGCTTGGCATGGCCCGTCACAAACACCACGCCGTGCGCGTGTTCGCGGTGGGTGAGCGGCGCGCCCAGGCTGCTCATGCCGGCCAGGCCCGAAGTGATGCCGTTGACCACTTGCACATCGATGCCTGCGGCGCGCAGGTGCTCGACTTCTTCGCCGCCACGTCCAAAGATGAAGGGGTCACCGCCTTTGAGGCGCACCACCTGTTCGCCTTCTTGCACGGCGGTGATCATCAGCTTGTCGATGAAGGCCTGCGGCGTGCTTTTGCAGCCGCCGCGTTTGCCCACATGCACGATCCGTGCGTTGGGCGAGGCGTGTTCGAGCACAGCGTCGTTCACCAGATCGTCCACCAGCAGCACGGTGGCGCTGGCAATCGCCTTGACGGCTTTGAGCGTGAGCAGTTCCGGATCGCCCGGTCCTGCACCGACCAGGGTGCAGCGGCCGTGGGTGTTTGTATTCATGGGGTCACCTCGCGCAGGATGTGTTGCACTTGCAGCGCTATGGCTGGAGGAACGGGCAGCAGGCCTTGCAACACATGCCCGATGTAGAGCGCTGTGGCCGCTGCGTCGGTGGCGGGCAATTCGGGCACTTGCACCAAAGAGCCCTCTTGCTGGTTTTGCACGCGCAGGGTTTGACCGTCCTTGAAAACATCCATGGCCGGTGTGCGCCGCGCATCGGCCACGGGCTCGCCTTCGGTGCCGCGCAGCAGCAAGGCGTGTTGCCCGGTCAGGGCGAAAGTGGCCGACATGGACAACAGGTATTCGGGGTGGGTGTAGCTGCTCACCAGCAGGGCCGGGCCATCACAGGGGTTCATCAACTTGACCAGGCTGTGGCCGGGGTTGCGCAGGCTGACCACGCGGCGCACGGCCAACAGCCGGTCCAGCCCGGCATGCAGCACGCCCGTGGGGATGAACTGCACCTGGCCTGCCGCAGCGGGTGCGACGTAGGTGAGCGCTTCAATGCCCAGGTGCGAGAACACTGCCTGGCTGCTCACGCGCTTGTCTTCGGTGGCGCTGCCGTGCACCACCACCGCCACGCCTTCACGCGCCAGCAACAGGGCCAGGAGGGGGGTGAGCACCGGCAGTTTGCGGGCACCGTTGTAGCTGGGCAGCACCACCGTGGGCACCTGGCCTGTGGGAACCCGGTTCAGGCGCGCGTGCGTGGCGTCCAGAAAACCGGCCATCTCTTCGGGCGTCTCGCCCTTGATGCGCATGGCGATGCAAAACGCACCCAATTCGAGGTCGCTCACCTGCTGATCGAGCACCTGACCCATCAGGTCGGCGGCTTGCGCACGCCCGAGTGCCCGGGCGCCGTCCTTGCCGCGTCCGATGTCTTTGATGTAGTGACCGATGCCCATGCCACATATTGTGGAGGAATCAATCCAACTGCTGGTTATATGGGTATGGCTTCAGGCCGGCGTCATGCCATGCTGGCGCTTGAGCGCGTCACACGCCGGCGACTGCCAAAAGGCCAGCAGCGCACGCATGGCATCTGGCTGGGCGCAGGTCGCGGCCACCGAGCCAGAAAACGTGGTGATGATCTCCACCTCGGGTGGCAGGCCGCCCACGATGCTGATGCCCGCCACACCCAGCATTTCGCTCAGTTGCTGAAAGCCCAGCGCCACTTCGCCTTGGGCCACCAGCGAGCCCACGGGCACGCCGGGTTTGGCCTGCACGATGCGTGGCAAGAGGGTGTCGGCGATGCCCCAGGCCTCGAACAGTTTGGCCAGCTGCACGCCGCTCGGGCCGGTGGAATAGCCCAGCGTGGGCGCGGCCAGGACGGCGGCTTTGAGTGCGGCTTCGGTCGAGATGTCGGGCACGGGCTGCCCCGCAGGCACGGCCACCGCCACGCCCGAGCGCACCAGGTCGACGCCGCTGCCTGCCAGCACATGGCCGCTGGCGACCAGTTTGTCGATGGCGTCGCTGGCCAGCACCACGCCGTCAAAGGCTTCGCCCGCTTGCACGCGCTTGGCCGCATCGACGCCGCCGACCGATTCGACCTGGATTTGAACGCCCGGGGCTTGCGCCTTGTACAGCGCCACCAAATCAGCCAGCAGGGGCTTGGTGGCCATGGAGGAAATCAGTCGGAGAGTGGTCATGGGAATTTGGGCTTGTGAAGTTCTGAAAGGATTATGGCCAAGCCCCATGGCGCAACCCATGCCCCGCTTAAACTACCTGTTATGCGAATTTTGGGCATTGAATCTTCTTGCGACGAAACCGGTGTGGCCTTGGTGGAAACCACCGGGACCGACATGCCGCGTCTGTTGTCGCACGCGCTCTACAGCCAGATCGAGATGCACCAGGCCTATGGTGGCGTGGTGCCCGAGCTGGCCAGCCGCGACCACATTCGCCGTGTGCTGCCACTGACCCGTCAGGTCATGCAAGAAGCAGGGGCCACTTTGGCCGATATCGATGTGGTGGCCTACACCCGTGGGCCGGGCCTGGCCGGGGCGTTGTTGGTGGGCTCGGGCGTGGCCTGTTCGCTGGCGGCCGCTTTAGGTAAGCCGGTGCTGGGTGTGCACCACCTCGAAGGGCATTTGCTCTCGCCGTTTTTGAGTGCCGATCCGCCCGAGTTTCCTTTCATCGCCTTGTTGGTGTCGGGTGGCCACACCCAACTGATGCGGGTGGACGGCGTGGGGCGCTACGAATTGTTGGGCGAGACGATCGACGACGCCGCGGGCGAGGCCTTTGACAAGTCGGCCAAGCTGATGGGCCTGCCGTATCCTGGTGGCCCGGGTCTGTCGCGCCTGGCCGAGCAGGGCAATCCGGCGGCCTACAAGCTGCCGCGCCCCTTGCTGCACAGCGGCGATCTGGATTTTTCTTTTGCGGGTCTCAAAACGGCGGTGCTCACGCAGAGCCAAAAAATCGGCCCCGCCGCCCACACCGAGGGCGCACCCGAGCGCGCCGATCTGGCCGCATCGACCCAGGCCGCGATTGTGGAAGTGCTGGTCAAAAAATCGATGACCGCGCTCAAAACCACCGGCATGAAGCGCTTGGTGGTGGCCGGGGGCGTGGGGGCCAACCGCGAGTTGCGGGCCCAGCTCAATGCCGCTTGCGCCAAAGCCAAAGTGCGCGTGCACTACCCCGAGCTGCACCTGTGCACCGACAACGGCGCCATGATCGCCATGGCCGCAGCCATGCGTTTGCAAGCCGGGGCGCAAACGGCCGAGGCGCGTTACAGCTTTGACGTGAAGCCGCGCTGGCCGCTGCACGAGTTGGCCTGAACCGGGCGCCCCAGGCCCAAAGCCTTGGGCCGTGCAGGGCAAGTCTGAGCAGCTGGACCTGAGCCGTTACACTGCGCCCCTTTCAAGCCCACACCCGCCTTGGCGCGGGTTCTATTTTTCATATGCTTTTTTCCTCGACCTCTTCCCGTCGTGCGCTGGTGACCCTGTTTGCCGCCCTTTGTTTGGCGCCGGCCTGGGCCCAATCGCCTGCCCCCATCAAGCTGGCACTGATCGAGGGCCTGAGTGGCCCCTTTGGCAACACGGGTGAGGCGGTGGTGCGCAACATCGCCTGGGCGGTGGAGCGTGTCAATGCCCGAGGCGGCGTCAAAACCGCCCAGGGCATGCGCCCCATGGTGCTGGAGCGCTACGACAGCAAAGGCCAAAGCGAAGAAGCCTTGTCGGCCCTGAAGTCGGCCATCGACGACGGGGCGCAGGTGATTTTGCAGGGCAATTCATCGGCCAATGCGGCGGCCCTGATCGACGCGATCAACAAACACAACGAGCGCGAGCCGGGCAAGCGCGTGCTGTTTTTGAACTACTCGGCGGTGGACCCGATTTTGACGAATGAAAAATGCAGCTTCTGGCATTTTCGTTTTGACGCCCACGCCGACATGCGCATGACCGCACTGATGCAGGTGCTGCGGGAGGACAAAAAGCTCCAGTCGGTGTACCTGATCGGGCAAGACTACAGTTTCGGCCAGGCCGTGCTGCGCGAAGCCAAGCGCCAGCTGGCCGACAAGCGCCCCGATGTGAAGGTGGTGGGCGACGAGCTGCACCCCATGGGCCGTGTCAAAGACTTTTTGCCCTATGCGGCCAAGATCAAGGCCAGCGGTGCCCAAGCGGTCATCACCGGCAACTGGGGCAATGACCTGACCTTGTTGGTCAAGGCCGCCCGTGAAGCCGGTTACGAAGGCAAGTTCTACACCTTTTATGGCAATGCCCTGGGCGCGCCTGCGGCCTTGGGCGATGCGGGTGTGGACCGTGTGATCGCTGTGGCCGACTGGCTGCCCAATGTGCCGGGCAAGGCCAGCGAAGCGTTTTACCAGTCGTTTCGCCAGCGTTTCAGCAAGCCTTCTGAAGACTATGTGCATGTGCGCATGCAGCTGATGGTGGAGGCACTGGCCCAGGCAGTGGACAAAGCGGGCAGCACCGAGCCCGTGGCCGTGGCGCTGGCGCTGGAAAAAGCGCGGGTCAGCATGGCCGGGCAAACCGGCTTCATGCGGGCCGAAGACCACCAGTTTCAGCAACCGCTGGTGGTGGGCGTGATGCAACGCCAAGGCGCGGCGGGCGTGCCCTTTGATGTGGAAGGTTCGGGCTACGGTTTCAAGGTGGTGCGTCAGATCAAGGCCGAGCAGGCCCGTTTGCCCAGCTCTTGCCAAATGGTCAGGCCTCAGGGGGCTTGAGTTTTACGGGTATTCCCTTGGTCAAAACGATGCCCATCCAGGTCAATTGCAACAACTTGTAATAAATAAATAAACGGTCTTTTGTGTATTAAAAATAATTATTAAGATGTAAATCAAACATTCAAAACCATTGAGCTTCAGATTTTGAAAGAAATCTCAAATTCTTGATTTGAATGGCCCGATTTGCGGGGCGCATCTTTTGACATTCTTTTGCACACAAAGGCCAAGTCATGACCATCGAGCATTACTTCAACAGCAGTTTTCAAATCGATGTCGCCAAACTTCAGTTCAAACAGGTGCCCCAGGTTTTGAAGGACATCCTGCACGAGCAGGACCTGGTCCTGTTTGGGGGCAAAAACTGGGCTTCTGTTCAAGACGATCTGGCGCACATCGCCCCTGAAAATCGACCCCGGTTTGTGCTTTGTTTATTGGCCTTGGTAGCGACTGACCAGTGCATGCAGACGCATTTCAAATCCCATTACGCCCACTGGCGCGCCCAGACGGCTTATCCCAAGTTTGGCTGGACCCGCTTTGGTCTTTACAACGAAAATCCGTTGAAACTTTTGTCCGTGTCTGACACTGCCGGGCTGCTCGATGTGGCAGCCACCTGCGAATTGATGCCAGAGTTTGTGGTTTTTTACCAGCGCCAAATTCATGACTATCTGCGTCTGCATGCGCCTGAGCTGACCGCCGAGCATTTTCTGGGCAAGCTGTGCCACGACGCGGTTTTCGATCTGGACGAAGGTCATGCGGTGCCCGCTTTCAAACAGGCGATGCGGCGCTGGCTCCATAACGCCAATGCCAATGCATCGCCTGGCGACGCCTGTCTTTTGGCCGCGTGATGTTCATGCGCCGGGCAAGCCGCCTGTGATTTGATTTTGCAGGGTCCGGCCTGCCAAGCCTTGCAGTCGATCCATCCGCGCCCCATCGCCAGCAGGCTGGCTCCCACAGAGGGCAGGACCGCTGGCCTGCCAGCGATGGCCGTCAAGTGTTTCGTGAAAGCTGGCCTGCAAGCGATGGCGGGTGGACTGCAGAGCTTTGCCAGAGGGCCGGTTTTTATGGGTTGGGTTTTGACCAACTCACCAAGGGGTCCAGCGGGTAAATCGGGCGGCGCAGCCGTTTGAACTGCAACTCGCTGTAGTCCGAGGTGCAGGCACCGGCCCCTGCGCACTCCACCGTGGCGCGGGCCAGATGTCCCAGGCCAGCACGCCAGTGCACCCGGCTTTTGAGCAGCACAAAATCCTTTTGCGTCGGGTCGATCCCCAGGCACAGCAGGGCGTTCACATCAAAAGGCTCCACATGCCGCGAGATCAGCGCCACCTCCACATCGCCTGTGTCGATCACCACCGCCTGCCCCATGTTCTGCCGGGCACCCTGGCTCATGGGGCCTTTGTTGCGGTACTTGCCGTTCGAAATCAGCTTGACCACGCCGCTCAACTCGATGGGGGCGCTGCGGTGGGGCATGAGCGGCATGGCCATCTTGCCGCCCACTTGCAGCCGCACCTGTGCGCCGATGCCTGCGGCAATGGCTTCTTGAACTGCCTGCGGGTCAAAAATCGCAAACACCGCCACGTTGCGCAAACCCTGGCGCAGCACCTCGGCCAGCACGGCGGTGGTGTCCATGGTGCCGCCCGAGGCCGCGTTGTCGTAGTGGTCCAGCAGCACCACCGGAAACTCGGTCAGCGTCTTGGCGCGGGCCACCGATGCGGCCAGCGGCTCCAGCGCATACACCCATTGCGCCCGGCTGTCCCAGGCCATTTGCATCAGCTCGTCGCGCAGGCGTTGCGCCAGCGCCGGGTCGTTGTCGGTCACCACCACCACCGACAGGCCTGCGTTCTCGATGTCGGCATGCGGAAATCCCGTGAACACGCTGGCGCACAAAGCGCCTTCTTTTTCCATTTGCCGGGCGCGTGCCTGGATGGACCGGTTGGGCTCGTCCAGCGAACTTTGCCGCATGATGTGCGGGATCATGGGCAAGCGGCCCCAGGCCGTGGTGGGACGTGCCTGGCCCTGGATCAGCTTTAGCAAGGCCGTGCCCGCCCGCACCCCGGTGTCGTACATGTCCACATGCGGGTAGGTCTGGTAGCCCGCCACGGTTTGGGCCAGCTTGATCATGTCGGCATACACGTTGGCGTGCATGTCGTAGGCCACGCCGATGGGCGTGGTCGCGTCAATGGCGCGGATGCGGCGCAGCAGCTCGCCTTCACCGTCTTCGTGGCTTTCACTCACCATGGCACCGTGCAGGTCCAGCAAGATGCCGTCAAAACCGCCCCGTTCCACGGCCTGCAAAATCGCCTGGCTCATGGCCTCGTAGGCCGCATCCAACACCAGCCCGCTGGGCGCAGCGTGCGCACCCAGGGCCAGCTCGAACTCGGCCCCGGCCTGTTCGGCCAGGTCGATGAAGGCCCCGGTGGCCGTGCCTGTGCCTCGAAACACCGCAATGGCCGCCTCGCCTTGGGGCGGAGCCTCGCCCGGACCCAGCGCAAAGCGCTGCAAGTCGGTGGGCACCGGCGAGAAGGTGTTGGTCTCGTGCATCATCATCGCGATCAGCAAACGCATGGCAGGCTCTCCAGTTCAACAGGCATTCATGATGGCCCCGATGCCCCACAGACCACAGTCACCGACGCGCCAGCGAGCGCCCGAATCGGCCTGCTTGTGGATTGACAGTGCGGCCCTTCGGCCACAGACTGATTGGCAAACGGTGGTGGTGCAGTTCAAAGGAACCCTTGGCGCTCACCCGTCGTTGGCCCCAAGAGATGAGCCATGGCCCACCGCATTGTCTATTTCAGGAGTTTTCGCATGTTCCCTTGCATCGACACACTGGGGGCCGCTTCGGCCCATGAACGTGGCCAAATTTACGGCCGCGAGGCCCAATCGCGCATCCAGCACAGCGTGGTGACCTATGCCCGTTTGTTTGCCGCCTGCGGCATCGATTGGACCAGCGCTTGCGAGCGTGCCATGCGTTTTGAGGCGGTGATTGAACAGGTCGACGCCGACCTGGTGGCCGAGTTGCGCGGTATGGCCGAGGGCAGCGGCCAGAGTCTGGGCAGCCTGATGGCGCTGAACTGCCGCACCGAAATTTTGCCGCCCACGTTTTTGGCGGACGCTTCGCAGCTGAAAGAGGCAGCTGATGCGGCCTTGGCCGCCAACCGCGCCGCCGGCCTGCCCGACTGGCTGGAGCAGGCCGCCTGGGACAGCGCACTGCGCGACGGCGAATGCACCGCCATGGGCGTGACCGCCGCTGCCAGCCAGACCGGTCATGCCTGGCTGGCCCAAAATTGGGACTGGATGGGGCGTCAGCGTGAAGCCTTGGTGGTGCTGCACACCCAAGGCCCCAGCGGGCAAAGCATCACCACCCTGACCGAGGCCGGCATGCTGGCCAAGATCGGCATCAACCAGTCGGGCTTTGCGCTGGGTCTGAACATCCTGCGCTCCAACCGCGATGGCAGCCGACTGGGTGTGCCGGTGCATGTGCTGCTGCGCCATTTGCTGGACTGCCGCTCGGTGGCGCATGCCCGCGAGCGTCTGCAGGCCCTCACGCCACTGGGGTTTGGCGCGGCATCCAATGTGCCTTGCGCGGACGCAGACGGTCAGGCCGTCTGCTTTGAAGTCTCGCCAGCGGGTTGGGCCGAACTGGCGCCCACCCGTGGCGTGGTGGTGCACACCAACCATTTCGTGTGCGAAACCCTGTTGGCCGAGCAAGCCCCCATGGGGCCGGGCTTGTCGAGCCACAGCCGCCTGAGCACCGCCGGGCAACATGCTTTGAAAACCCCCATTGGGCGGGCCGATTTGGAGCGTTTTTTGCGCGACGAGTCCGATGGTTTTTTGTCGATTTGCCGCAGCCCCGACCCCGCCGTGCCACCCGAAAGTCGCGTCGAAAGTGTCGCGGGCATCATCCTGCAAACCCGGCCGCCAGCCATGTGGGTGGCCTGCGACGTGCCCAGCCGCGTGAGCTTCGAGGCTGTGCCTCTGGCCAAGTTGGCGACGACGGCTGTCTGAACCCATGCGCCTGTTGGCGACGGTGCGCATGTGAGCAGTAGCCATCGCTTGCGGGCAAGGTCCCACAAATACATTAAGCTGTCGCTTGCAGGCAAGCTCCCACAAATACCCGAAGCCATCGTTTGCAGGCAAGCTCCCACAGATGCAAGGCCAAGGTCAGGGCAAGGGTCAGTGAATGTGATCAACAGGTGGTTGTTTGGTTTTTTGTGGGAGCCAGCCTGCTGGCGATTCAGGCACCCAAATGGCGCACCACATCCGAAATGCGCCAGCCCAGCTGCAGGCCTTGCGCCAAGGCCAGCTCGTTCAGGCCATTGACCACGCCGTTGTCCAGCCCGTCTTGAGCTTCGCCAATGCGGGCCGAGGTGTGGGCGTACAAAATGGCCAGCACGCCCACCGCCTGCAACTCGCGCAGCGCCACGCGACCTGCGTCGTCCTTGCCGCCACCGGCATCGTTGAAGGCCACAGCAAAGGGCTTGTCGTTTTGCATCGTCACAAAATGCGAAGCCGACAAACCGCCGTGCGAGCCCGACACGATCACCGAACCCGCGTGCGAGCCGTTGACCAAAGCAATCGAGTCCAACAAAAAGAAGGGGCGATGGGTGCGTGATGTCATCGTGTCTCCTTTTCAACATCGTGTTGGAAACTGGCGTTGTGCAGCGGGTCCTTGTCGGCCATCCAGCCCCGGTAAACGGTCTGGAAGTCGGCCACGATCTGCGCCAGGGGCATGTCGTTGAAGGTGCCGCGCTGGTTCACGTACGCCATGTGCCGGTTGCCCGATTTGTCGAACGGGTGGTAGATCGAATCGTTTCGCCCGTCGAACTCCAGCGGCAGCAGACCGAACTTGTCGCACAGCTCGATGTTGAAAGCGGGCGTGGCCTTGACCCATTGGCCCTCAAGCCAGATGTCGGCATAGCCGTGCCAGATGAACACATCGGTCTGCATGGTCTGGCGCAGTCGCTCGGTGCTCAGGTGGTTGCGCACATCGGCAAAGCCCAGGCGGGCGTGCAAGCCCGCCGCCCGGCAGGCCGCGGCCATGAGCGCCGCCTTGGGCACACACCAGCCCGAGCCTTGGGCAATGACCGAGCTGGCCCGCATGCCCTGCGGGGACAGGTCGATGCGGTAAGGGTCGTAGCGGAACCGGTCACGCACCGCCAGATACAGGGCCACGGCGCGTTCGCGGTCGGTGGCGCCCTGTGCGTGCTGCTGCGCAAAGGCGACCACATCGGGGTGGTCGCTGTCGATCAGGGCCGTAGCGGCCAGTGTGGCGGTGGAGGGCAGATCGGTCATGCGGTTCACTGTAGCGTGCGCGGCAGCGCAAGGCTGTCGCGCTGGCTATAGTGGCCTTTCATGCCCAGACAGGGGCAGTTCAGGAAAGGCAGCCATGGCGTCGGTGTTGGAATTCGGAGCGGTCCGGGTGCACTTGGGTGACAAGTCGGGCAAATACCCGGACGGCAACCAGCTCATCGTGCAGGGAGCCGACACGCGGGTGGCTTTCGACACGCCCGAGGTGGCCAACCGCATTGGCCCCGAGCTGGACACGGTGGACCTGGTCATTCTGGGCCATGTGCACGAAGACCACATGGCCGGGCTGCACCGCCTGCCGCACGCCCGTGTGCAGGTGCACGAGGCCGACCTGGCCGCCGCCCAATCGTGGGACGGCATGTGTCGCCACTACGGCTACCCGCCAGACGTGCTGGACGCGATGCGGGCCATCGTGGAAAAGGATTTTCATTACCACCCCCGGCCCGACGCCACTGGCTACAGTGACGGCACGGTGTGGGACCTGGGCGGCGGCGTGCGGGTGCGTGCGCACCACCTGCCGGGACACACCGCAGGCCACTGCGCCCTGGTGGTCGAAAGCGAAGGCCTGGCCTTCATTGGCGACATCGACCTGAGCAGTTTTGGCCCTTATTACGGCGACGCCACCTCCAGCCTGAGCGACTTCCGGCGCACGCTGAAAAAAGTCGCTGAGCTGGACGCCCGCATCTGGGCCACCTCGCACCACAAGGCCGTGATCACCGACCGAGCGCAATTTCTGGCCGACCTGGCCCGTTTTGCCAGCAAGATCGACGAGCGCAGCACGCAACTGCTGGGGTATTTGCAGGCCCCCCACAGCCTGGATGAGCTGGTCGACCGCCGCCTGCTCTACCCCGCAGGCTACGACGTGCCCTTTGTGCCTTGCGCCGAGCGCAACACCATCGCCATGCACCTCGATGAACTGCTGGCCATGGGGCAAATCCAGACCTTGGAAGACGGCCGTTTTGTCGCGGTTTGATGTCATTCACCCTTATCAACAGGAGCCCCCGCATGACCCCCGAACAACTTTTGCAGCACCACGACCAAGCCCGTTTGTGGGGCCAGCCACCTGGCGTGGTGGGGGGGCCCGACACCGCTGCAGCCTATCAACAAGCTTTGGCCGTGCGCCGCTTGCGCCAGCAGCGCGGCGAAGTGCCCAGGGGCTACAAAATCGGCTTCACCAACCGCACCTTGTGGCAGCGCTACGAGGTGTTTGGCCCGATGTGGGGCACGGTCTGGGACACTGGCCTGACCCAGGCGGAACCCACGGGCCAAGGTTCGACCCAAGGCAGCATTGACCTGGCCCACACCTGCCAGCCTCGGCTGGAGCCCGAAATCGTCTTCGGCATGAAGGCCACGCCCCCAGCCAATGCCAGCCTACAGCAACTGTTCGAGGCCATCGACTGGCTCGCCCCCGGTTTTGAAGTCGTGCAGTCGCACTGCCTGGACTGGAAGTTCACCGCCACCGACACCATGACCGACGGCGGCTTGCATGCGCGCTTGCTGGTGGGCCCACGCCTGCCAGTTCTGCAACTGGCCGCCGATGCACAGGCCTTGCACACCCTGCTGGCGCAGGCCCGCGTCACGCTCTTCAAAAACGGCCAAGCGGTGGAGCAGGGCAGCGGCACCCACGTGCTCGACAGCTCGCTGAACGCCTTGCACCACTTCTTGAAAGAGCTGCGCCAATGCCCCGGCGCGGTTGACTTGCAAGCCGGTGACGTGGTCACCACCGGCACCTGGACCGACGCCTGGCCCCTGCGAGTGGGCGAGCATTGGCGGGCCGAGTTTTCTGAACCTCTGGGCAGCCTCAGCGCCCAAATGCGCTGACAGGTCATGAAGTCTTGAGCAACAGCCAAGAGATGGATTTTTTGCAGGAGTCCATCCTGTGGCCGATGGTAAGCAGAGGCGGTGTGCGTGAAATCGCCCACAGGGGTCGACTCCTTCCGCAGCAGGTCGGCGGCTTCAGCCCCGACATGGAGCCCTCGCCAAACCCAATGCTTTGGAATCCCCCTGCGAGGGGGTTGATGTTTGTATTCGATCGAATACAATCAACCCATGTACCAAGTAGAGACCACAAAAGACTTTGATGCTTGGCTGGATGGGATCAAGGACAGTCTGACCCGCAAGCGCCTTGGAATGAGGTTGCGTAAAGCTCAACTCGGGAACCTGGGCGATGTGAAGCCCGTAGGCGAGGGCGTCTGGGAAATGCGCGAATTTTTTGGACCAGGCTGGCGCATGTATTACATCCAGCAAGGTTCAGTATTGATTGTGATGCTTGGCGGTGGCGACAAGTCCACTCAAGCTGTTGACATCGTCGCGTCTGTTGAGTTGGCCCGTTTGTTCAAGGAGTGAACCATGAAACCAGATACCCGACCCTTCGACATCACAGAGATGCTGCAAGACGATGAAAGCATTGCCGAGTACCTGACGTTGGTGATGGAGGACGGTGATCCTGCATTGTTGGCCGCCACTTTGGGCGACATTGCCCGTGCCCGCGGCATGACACAGATCGCAAAAGACGCTGGCATCGGCCGCGAGGCTTTGTACAAAGCGCTTCGTCCGGACGCCAGCCCTCGGTTTGATACCGTCGCCCGCGTGTGCAAGGCCTTGGGTGTGAAGTTGGTGGCGCAGCCGGTAGCGGGTTAAATCCACCTGTCGGCTGGCACCACAACCGCAGAGCCCCCGCAGGGCCTTGAGGGTCCGACATCAGAGGCAAAAAAAATGCCCCGAGCCGCAAAGCCCGGGGCGTGAATCAACAAAAATGTCAGGCAACTGCAAGAAGCATGACCGCGCCAGTATACTGTAAATATAAACAGTCTATTGAGCCGTTCACGCCATGCATGCCCCCGACACGCCCCAAGCCCTGCCCCACGGAAACTGGTGGCTGCAGGCCTTGCCCGCCAGCATTGCCGCAGGTTTTTCCTCGCCTGCCGAGGACCATCAGGTCGAGCGCATCGACCTGATGCAGCAGCTGGTCAAACACCCGCAGGCCACGTTTTACATCCGCGTGCGCGGCGAGAGCATGCGCGACGCCGGCATCCTGGACGGCTCTGTCGTGTTGGTGGACCGCGCCATCGCCCCGGCCGACGGGCACATTGTGCTGGCCGTGATCGACGGCGACTTCACCTGCAAAATCCTGCGCTTGCCCAGCGAGGGCTTGCGCCTGCAAGCGACCCACCCCGACTACCCCGACATCGTGCCCAAGGACGGCCAAAGCGTGGACATCTGGGGCGTGGTGATCGCGACCATTCACCAACACCCCACTTGATCTGACATGATTTGACATGGCCACCATTTCCCCCCGCCGCCGCCGAGACGATTTTGAAGAAAGCCGGGTCTACGAATACCCGCAGCACCTGCGCGAAGCCATCGAAGACGCGCCCACCGGGGCCGGCGTTTACACCTTCCATGGCCAGGAGGGTGACTTGCCGCTGTACATCGGCAAAAGCATCAACATCCGCGCCCGGCTGCTCTCGCACCTGCGCACGCCCGACGAAGCGCGCATGCTGCGCCAGACCCAGCGCATCAGCCATATTCGCACGGCGGGCGAGATCGGAGCGCTGCTTTTAGAGGCGCAAATGATCAAGGCCCAGCACCCGCTGTTCAACCAGAAACTGCGCCGCAACCAACAGCTGTGCAGCTTGCAACTGACGGGTGAGGTGCCTCAAGTCGTCTACGCCCGCGACATCGACTTTGCCAAGCAGCCTGAGTTGTATGGCCTGTACGCCAGCCGTCATGCCGCGCTGGATGCGCTGCGCGCCATCGCCGACCAACACAAGCTGTGCTACGGCCCTTTGGGCCTGGAAAAACTGCCCCCCGGTAAAGCCTGTTTCAGGGCCGCGATCCGCCAATGCGCGGGCGTGTGCCGGGGCGACGAAAGCCCCGAGGCGCACCGCGAGCGCCTGTTCAGCAGCCTGCTGGCGCTGCGTGTGGAATGCTGGCCCTACCCGGGTGCGGTGGGTTTGATCGAGCGCGATGGCGAATTCACGCAAATCCACGTCGTCCAGCACTGGTGCTATCTGGGCAGCGCCCCCAGCGCCGAAGCCGCCCGCCAACTGAGCCAAACCGCCAGCCAAGTGGCCCCCCATTTCGACGCCGACGGCTACAAAATTTTGTGTCGCCCGGTGCTCACGGGCAGTGTGGAAATCGTGCTGCTCTGATCCGGGGCCGCGCATGCGGTTCCCAAGCCATGACTTTGCGGCGTTGCCTGCGCAAGTGCTTCAGAGGGACGGCGTGGGCTCATCGCGCATGCGCTGCAGCTGCGCTCCGTCCACGTTCAGGCGCACGCCCAAAGAGCCGCTGCCCGCACGCACCGGGAATTTGCGCAGGCTCATGCTGAGCGCCTCGATGACCGGGTCAGCCGCGCAGGCCTGCACGATGCGTGTCATCAGCCGCTCCTGGGTTTCATAGTGCCCATCGGCTGCCAGTTTTTCGATCGCCACAACCAAGGGGTCATAGTCGAACACATGCGCCATGCCGTCTTGGGCGATCAGCACCCGATCTGGGCTGATCCAGAGGGTCAAATCCAGCGCGTGGTCGTCGGGCACGGTGTCACCGGGTGCTTGTGTGCCGATGCGGGTGGCCAGTCGCAAGTCTTTGAGTTCGATGCAGCTGCAGGTGGCGGTCGGCATGGTCATGGATGTGGGGGGCGAGTTCATGGGCGGAGGTTCAAGGGCTGTGATCAAGGGCTGTGATCAAGGGTTCAGTGCCGGCTTTGGAGGCGTTGGCTCTTGCGGCTTTTTTCAAAAAACGCGTCCGGCTTGGTTTGTACCCACCGGATGAAGCGGACCATCGCTTCGGGTTGCTTCAGGGCCTCGACCGTCGGGTAAACGCGGGCCAATTCGGTCTCGGTGAACAGTGCATGAATCTGGCGGTGGCAAATGCGGTGCAGCACCACGGTCTGTGCACCCCCGTGTGACTTGGGCGCCAAGTGGTGCGCGTCTTGTTGGCTGGGCGGAACAGGCCGCTCGCACAGCGGGCACAGCACGACATCGCTGCGCGGTGCGGGCCGGGCTTCAAGCTGGGCTTGAATGAGCTTTTTGCGAATGCGCCCCGTCACGGCTGAAAGACTGTTTGGACCATGGCCTAAGGCTACAACAGGTCGTAGGCATCGCAGGCCGCACCGGCCGATTGAGCCCGGTCGCTTTCAGGGCATCAGGTCAATCAGGCTTCAGCTGATGGGGAATGCGTGCGCAGCCAATCTTTGAGCGCGGCATCTATGCGGGTCTGCCAGCCATGACCGGTTGCACGAAAAGCCGACGAGACCTCGGGGGACAATCGGATGGTGGTGGGCACTTTGCGGTCTGGCTTGACGCTGCCAACGGGACGGCCTGCGCCACGCGCCCGAATCGCTTGAGGCGTGTGGCTTGCGGCCAATTCACCCTTGAGCGCCTGATCGACTGAGCGCAGCAAAGCCGCTTCAAATTCGAGCATTTCGGGGTCCACAGCGGCCGCTTGAGTGGTTTTGGATTTAGGCATCGAATCGCTCCTTCAGTTTCAGCAGCAGTTCAGGTCTCAGGTTGTCAAATTTGGCTTTGGCGTAAACCAACAAAAGAACAATCTCTCCGTTGACCAAGCGGTTGAAATAAATTACCCTGGCACCGCCGCTCTTGCCCATGCCTTGGCGTGTCCACCGCACTTTGCGCAAGGGGCCCGCCCCAGGAATCACGTCCCCGGCCATTGGGTTTTCGCTGATCCAGGCGATGAACTCGAACCGTTCTGAATCAGCCCAGACCTTGGCTGACCAAGCGATGAAATCTGGGGTTTCATGGACGGTCAACATGAATTAATTGTACTAGCAAAAAATTAGTTGACTGAATCATGGAGGCTGCACCGATGGTGAGTACGGGGGGCGATGCGCGGGGTGCGGCCACTTGCTTGATCAGCCGCGTTGGTCAAGCTTCAAGGCATCAGTTCAATCAAGATCTCGTTGCGCCGGTTCCAAGGCAGGGTGAAGGGGTCGTCGTAGCGTGCCACTTGGGCCGTGGGGCTGAGCTTCAAGTTGCGGGCCCGTGCCCAGGCTTTCAGGCGCTCGGTCTGCTCCTGGATGCTCGCTTGCGTGGTGAAGCCGCCAAAGCGCACCGACACCGTCTCGTGCTCGGGCACGGGGCGCAGCTGGATTTGCGGGTTGAGCGGCTGGGGCAGGGTCTGCACGCTCTCGGCCGACGGCATCACAAAATGCACGCGCCAACCCTGGTCTTCGGGCACCACGGTGACGGGCGCGGTCATGGAAATCTTGCGCTGCGCGCCCAGGTCAGCCTGTACGTTGTCACCAAAGATGTACGACGCAATGCGCCGAAAACCGCTGCGGCTCGCAGCGTCAAAGTCGCCACTGACCTGCGTTTGGGCCACCGTGAAGGCGGCGTAGCGCCGCACCTCGAAAGGCGGGTCTGAAACGAGCACGGTGTAACGCGGTTCTTCAACGGCCATGGCAGCCTCGCAAAAAATGAACCAGAGGGGAACAAGCCAGCGCATCATGGTGGGGGTTGGGGTGGGGACATTAAATCCAATTCATGCTAACAGCATCAGTCTTTTGCCGCACGGTGGCTGGAACTCCAACAAAGTCGTTCGCATCCGCCGATTCAAGCGATCGCCGGTGTGCATCCACCAAATGCCTGAATCGCCCACTCAGTGGCCCTCACGCCAGGTCGGGTATTCAAAATGCCACACCAGCCCACTGCTAGACTCGGGCACTTTAAAAAATCCAACGCAGACATGCCTCACGATTCGCCCATCGACATCGTTTATTTGTGGGTTGACGGGAACGATTCGAGCTGGCGGGCCAAGCGCCAGGCGGCTTTGCAGCAACTTCCCCGTGATGCCAGTGCCGCCATGGCCCGCTACAGCAATGTGGAGGGCCGCTTTCGTGACAACCACGAATTGCGTTTCAGCCTGCGGGCGCTGGCGCAGTTTTTCCCGGACCATGGGCATGTCTACATCGTCACCGATGCCCAGGCCCCCGAGTGGCTGCGTCCGTCGGACCGGCTGACGCTGGTGGACCACCGCGACCTGATGCCCGAGGCGTCTTTGCCCACGTTTGACTCCGGTCACATCGAGTCGTGGATTCACCACATTCCCGGTTTGTCCGAGCGCTATTTTTATTTCAACGACGACGTGTTTTTTGGCGCCCCGGTGCGGGTGCAAGACTGGTTTCATGCCGATGGCTTTCACGTCACCTGGTCGGACGACCCCGAGGTCACGAATGAGGCCATGCGCATGGATGCGACCTCGCTGGAAAACGCCTGCCGCCTGTCGATCCAGTGGCTGACCGACAAGGCCCGATCGGGTGCGCCTGCGCTGCGCGAGCAAGACCCTTTGTACCAAAGCACCTTCCGCACCTTTGCGCATTCGCCGCGGCCCATGCTCAAGTCGATCCTGCTGGAGCTGGAGGACACCGCGCCCGAGTTGTTTGCGGCGGTTCGCTCCACCGTGTTTCGCAGCTGGGACAAGCCCACCATCGTGTCGGACTTTGTGTTGCGCTGGGCCTTGGCGCATGGCGTGGCCAGTGTGCGACCTTACCGCCACCGGTATGTGTCCACCGGCGAGGGCGATCAGCAGGCGCAGCTGCAGAACCTGGTGGCCGAGTTCGGTGCACTTGAATTTTTCTGCATCAACGACACCACCGACGATGCGCACACCAGCGATCCGCGTTTGCAAAACGTGCTGGCGGTCTTGCAGTCGATCTTGCCCACCCCTTCGGGCTTTGAAAATCCGACAGCTTTTGCGCAGGTCCTGGGTGCCGCCGAGGTGGCCGAACCTGCTTTTCAGGCGCACGCCCATTCGGTTGATGCGCCGCAGCCCAACAATGCTTCGGGGCTGCAGCAACGCGCCTGAATGGGGGGCGTTGCTTCAGCGCAAAGATGACAGCGTGAGCGGCGAAGGGGGCAAAGGAAAATCTTCGGGCACACCAGCGGTGTGGCTGTGCAGGTGTGGCAGGCTGGATGGCCGGCTTGGGCCCAAGGCCAGGTGTTTGGATTTGCGTCCGCGCACCCGCGTGCGCCAGAGCTTGAACGAGCGGGCTTTCAGTGACGCACGCATCAGCGCAATCACCTGTGGCTCGGTCAGGCCAAACTGCAGGGCAATGGCTTCAAAGGGCGTGTCGTCCTGCCAGGCCATGGCGATGATGCCGGACACATCGGCTTCGGACAGCAGCTCGGGCAGCTCAGGGCTTGCGTCATTTTTTTTCATGTGTTTCGTCCGGGGTGTTCTCGGGGGGCAGGCTGCCGGGGCGGTCGCTGTGCTGCACCTCCAAGCCGTCGGCCACAAAGGCTGGGCCCTTCATCAGCATGACGATCACGCAGCCAATGGCCACCGTCAGCACCAGTGTCCAGTGCAGCAACACCACGCCCATGGCGATGTAGAGCCATTGGGTCAGCTCACGCTCGGATGCGGGCGTCAGGGGCTCGGGCGCTGCCAGCCAGGCCAAGCCCATCAAGGCCATGGGCAAAACCGTGCCCGCCAGCGTGATCCAGGGCAGCTTTTTCCAAAGCGCCCACTCCAGGCCGGGCGCAGACCGGGTAAAGCCGGGTAATTTGTTCAGCCAGTTCACGCTGTGGGTCCCAACTTCAACGCGCAGACCGTTTGTGCAGCCAGCGCTGCAGTGCAGGGCGGATTTTCAGGAAGGCCCGGTAAGCCACCTCCATGGCCGGTGTCACGCCAGGCCAACGCCCCAGGCGGCCCAGCCAGCGCCAGCCGGGCAGGGTGAGCCACAGCGCGACAAAAGCCGCAGCGCCACTGAGCATGGGCCCCTCACTGGGTTGCACATGAAAACGGGCCATCAGCTGTGCGCGCGCTTCGGGTGACAAATCGGCCGCGCTCACATCCAGCCAGGCCACCGGCTGCAAAGGCGTGAGTGACTGGTACAGGCCGATTTCGCGCTGGCACAAAGGACAGGAGCCGTCGAACATCACCGTCAGCGGCCCACACGCAAGGTTGTTCTGCGGGGCATCGGGTGCTGGCACGGCGGACGGGTCGGAGGGGGCGGTTTTCACAAGGGCACTTTCAGCAACAGCCAGGGGCCATGCGGAAGGCCGCGCCTCATGGCTGTTGAAGCTGTTTGTAACGCACTCCGGGTGGATCTGTCCCCGATCTGTGTCAATGATCTTGCGGGGTGCGGGGCCAGAAAGCCCGAATTCAGGCCTAGCGCGCTCGGAACGATGCGGCCAATGCCACCGCTTCTTTCACGTCGATGCAAATGCCGTCCGCCCCCAGGCTGCGGGCATCGTGCGCTTGCAAGGTGAAGATGGGGCCGCCCAGCAAAACGCCGGGTTCAGGGTTGCCCGAGGCGGCTTTGAGTGAGCGGATCAAGCCGGGCAAGGTTTGCAGTTGCGCTTCGGTGCCACACGAAATGCCAATGACGTCAAACCATTCGTTGCTGACCGCGTGCTGCAGTTCTTTTTCGCTGACCGAAATCTCGATCACCACGTCCCAGCCGGCCTTGCGGAAAAAGTCCGACACGATGGTCATGCCCAGAAAGTGTTGCGAGCCTGGTGCCGATGCCAGCATGATGCGTTGCACATCGCCGCTCAGTTGTGGACCGTTCTGGTATTCAAAACCCAGCCGGTGCGTGACCTCGTGCATGCAGATCAGGCCTCGGGTCACTTCGGTGAAGTCGCACAGGTCTTGTTCCCACATCAGGCCCAGCTGGCGGGCTGCGGGTGCGATCAGCTCCAGAAAAATCCGGTCGGTGGTCACGCCGTCATGCAGCAGCTGGTCAATGAATGGGGTGGTTTCGCTGGCTTGAGCGGATTGGCTCAGGGCCACAAAGGTGGCCACTTGTTTGGGCGAGATGACGGGTCCCGCCAGAGCGTTATAGCCTTCAGCCGCCAGATCCACGCGGTGCGCTTGCACCAGGCGTGGAATGATCTGCGCCTCGATGACCTCGGTCAAAGACCGTTTGCATTCGTCTTGATCGTTCGATGAATCGGCCGGGTTCGAGCTCATCTTGAACGGGTTCATGCCTTGTCCGAAGGATGACATCAACGTCAACAAAAAACGGGCCTGTGCTTTCAACGGGTTGAAATAAAAGCCCGGCGTTTGGAGGTACATCAATGGGTTCCAGAGTATTTTTTTGACCTTAACCCGTTCACCCATGCGCCGCAAGGCTTCAGCCCCGACTTGGTCTAGGGGTTATCACCCATTGGCTGGAGCGCCTGTGTGCCCGCGTGGGTGCCGCTTGGGTGCAGGCGCTTTCGCTGGCATGAACACGTCGCCCCCAAAAAACTCCCCCGCAGAGGGGGGGGAGTGTGGTGGTGAAAAGTAATTACTTTTTCACGCAGGCCGGGTTGGTCTCATTTTCTTTTTTGCTGCAGTCGACTTTTTTGTCGTCCATTTTGCCGCCGCCATGCGAACCGGCGAAGGCGGGCATGGACACCAGCATGAAAGCGGAAACGAGAGCGGTCATCACGAATTTCATAGAAGCACCTTCAAGGAGGGAGGTTGAAAAAAAAGGCCAAAATTGTGAGTTGGTGAGCACCCCAACGCACGCCGCCATCCTATCCATCATCAAAGGCACATGTTGAACATGGACAAAAGCCGTCAGCGCCAATCGGGCGCTGCCACCGCGCGCTCACGACCGCCTTGTGCCGGACTGTTTTTTCATGCGGCACTGCTTTTGCTGCTCCCGGGCTGGACGCCTGCTTCAGCCCAAGAGCGGTTCAAGCCTGCAGAGGCTGCGGTGGTCTTGTCCGCATCGGTGCACTCGGGCGCGGGTCGCCTGGCGCCGCTGCGTGCCATCGACAAAGCCTGGCGAGCCCAGCCACGGGATTTGGAGACTTCACTGGCGTATGCCCGGGCCGTTTTCACACTGGGCCTGAACGAAGGCGATTTGCGATGGTACGGCTCGGCCAAGGCGGCCTTGACCCCCTGGTGGTCTGCGGAAGATTTGCCCGCCGAGGCGTATTTTTTGCGCGGCTTGGTCAAACAAGGTTTTCACGAGTTCGAGGCGGGTTTGCAGGACATCAACCGGGCCATTGCGCTGGCGCCGGGGCGGACCGAATTGTGGTCTTGGCGATTTGCGCTGCACCTGCTGCTGGCCGACATGGACGCGGCCAGGCAAGTTGTCGAGGAGATGACCCGGCGTTTTGGTGCGCAAGAAGCCCAGGTCTACCGCGCGGTGTTGCTCTATCGGACGGGCCAGCCTTGGCCGGCAGTGGACCTGCTGAGCCGCGCCATCCGTGCGGAGAATTTTCAGGATGCGTCCTCGCAGGACTGGTTGAGCTTTCACCTGGGTGAAGCCCACCGCGTCGCGGGCCAGCCCGAGCAGGCCTTGGCCGTGTGGTCCCGGCGCCTGAAAGCCAGCCCGCAGTCGCACCTGATCAGGCTTTCATTGGCCGAACTGCTCAATCAGCAAGGCCAGTACCGCCAAGCGAAAAACACCGCCACGGCCAACACGGCATCGGGCGCCACAACGGCTGCGTCCAGCCCCATGACCGATGCGCTGCTGATGCAGGCCTTGTTGGCCAGCCGGGGCCTGAAAGACGCGGACGAGACGCGTTGGGCCAGCCAGCTGGAAGCCCGCTTTCAATCGCAAGCGCAGCGCCAGGAGTCGCTGATCGAGCGGCCCAAGCTCATCTACCAAATCGCCTATGGCCGCGATCTGAAGGCGGGGCTGGCTTTGTCGATGGCCAATTGGCAGCTGCAAAAAGAACCGCCCGATGCGTTGTTGTTTGTGCAGGCCGCGTTGGCGCTGGGCCAGGCCCGGGCGGCCGAGCCGGTGGTGCTTTGGGCTGAAAAAACCGGCTACACCGATCCCCAATTGACACCGCTGCTGGCGCGGCTGCAATCGCACCCCAGCTGGACAGGGGGGCGACCATGATGTGTTGGCCCATGATGCCTGCGCTGCGTCGCGGGCTTGCCCGGCTTGGGGTGGGCGTGTTCAGCTTGCTGCTGGGCCATGCTGTCCATGCCCATTCCAGCAGCAACAGCTACCTCACACTCAGCACGTCTGGCCCGGCCTTGATTTTGCGTGCCGACGTCCACCTGCGCGATGTGGACCTGATTTTTGATCTGGACGCCAACCGCGACGGCCAGGTGACTTGGGGCGAGACACAGGCGCGCAGTGCCGAGTTGAATGCCTGGCTGGCCGAGGGCATGACGCTGACGGCAGCGGACCAGACCTGTGTGCTGGGCACCGCGGACTTGCAAGCCAGTGAGCACGCCGATGGCACTTACCTGAGTGCGCAGTGGGCGGTGAGCTGCCCCGGTCTGTCCCGTGTATCGGATGTGGTCAACACCCGTTTGGCTTTGCGTTACCAGCTGATGTTTGCCCAGGACAGTTTGCACCGTGGCCTGCTCAAGGTGGACTTGGCTGGCCACGCCAGCAGCGCTGTGCTCAGCCCGGACAGGCCGCAGGTGCAAGTCAGTCGCGCCGAAAGTGGTCGGCTGCAGGCGTTTGGCCGTTACCTCCTGGAAGGCGTCTGGCACATCTGGATCGGCATCGACCACATTGTTTTCTTGCTCAGCCTGCTGGTGCTGGCGCCTTTGCAGCCGTCGCGCCAGCGGGTGACGCAGTGGTCAGCGGCTCCCAAGGCCCGGCCGGTGGTGCGGGATGTCCTGGCAGTGGTCACGGCGTTCACCGTGGCGCACTCCGTCACGCTGGGTTTGACCATCACCGGCTTGCTCACGCCCCCGGCTGATGTGGTCGAACCGGCCATTGCCCTGTCGGTGGTGCTGGCGGCTTTGAACAACCTGCTGGGTTTCAGCGCCCTGCAGCGCTGGCGGCTGGCCTTGGTGTTCGGTCTGGTGCATGGCTTTGGTTTTGCCAGTGTGCTGCTCGATTTGGGTCTGCCTGCCAGTGCCTTGCTGGCGGCATTGGGCGGTTTCAACCTCGGTGTGGAGCTGGGGCAGGTGGCCATCGTGGCGGCGTTTTTACCCTTGGCCTGGGTGCTGCGCCACACCCGTTTTTACCGCTGGGTCGTGGTCGCGGGCGGCTCTTGGGCCATTGTGGTGTTGGGTTTGTTCTGGACACTGCAGCGCATGGGCTGGCTGGGCTGAGGTCTGAACAAATGGGCCAGCAGCGGCCAGCGCGCTGGGCGTTCGCGGTCCAACGCCCAAGGTTGGTGGGTATCCCCAGACCACGTGTTCAAACTTGTGGATAAGTGCTTGAACAACCCTCGGAAGGCGCATGCCGATTGGCTTGGCGGTGTATGCCTCAAAAATGAGCAGCAGCAAGGGTGCAGAGCGGTCGCTTGACGTGAGCCAGAACGCACTGATTTGCGGCTATTCTTGCCCTTGGGTGTTGAGCACAAAAGCCTGACCTGGCCAGCAAGCTTGACACACCTGTCCACACAGCCATTGACCGCATGACCCCCTCGCACATTCCTCCGGGCTTTTTGGCCCTGCACAGCCACCGCTCAGAAGTGCTGGCCGACACCTTGTCGGCCTGGCTGACGCGCCACCCCCTGGCCCCGCTGGAGCAAGAGGTGGTGCTGGTGCAAAGCAACGGCATGGCCGAGTGGATCAAGATGGCGCTGGCCGGCCAGGGCGGTGGGGTGTGCGCGGCCACCCGGGTGGAGTTGCCATCGCGTTTTTTGTGGCGCACGTACCGACAGGTGCTGGGCGCGGCCCATGTGCCGCCCGATTCGCCGCTGGACAAGTTGCCCATGACGTGGCGCTTGATGGCTTTGTTGCCCACCTGTGTGGGCGATGCGGTGTTCCAACCCGTGGCCGGTTTTTTGCGTGGCACCCAGGCCGAGCCCGAACCCGACCGCTTGTTGCAGTTGGCCAGCCGACTGGCCGACCTGTTTGACCAATACCAGATTTACCGCCCGGACTGGCTTGAAGACTGGGCTGCCGGGCGCCATGTGTTGCGCAAGCTGCCGGGACAGCCCGTGTTGCCCGGTGATGCCGCAGGCCAATTGCCCGAAGACCAGCGGTGGCAAGCCGAGTTGTGGCGGCGCGTGCTGGCCACGCTGTCCGACAGCGAAAAGCAGGCCACCCGGCCGGCCTTGCACCTGCGGGCGCTGGCCCGTTTGCAGTCGGGCGAGGCCTTGGCCAGCCCGGTGGCGCGTCGCGTCTCGGTGTTTGGCATGAGCCACATGCCCAGCCAGTTGCTGGAGATGCTGGCGGCGCTGTCGGCACACAGCCAGGTGTTGCTGGCCGTGCCCAACCCGTGCCAGTACCACTGGGGCGACATCATGGACGGGCGCGATGCGCTGCAGGCCGAGCGCAGGCGCCACGCCTACAAAAAAGAGAACTTGTCGACCATGCCCTTTGAGCAAATGCATTTGCACGCCCCGGCCTTGCTGGCAGCCTGGGGGCGACAGGGGCGCGATTTTCTTCGCCAGCTCGATGCCTTTGACGACCTGCAGGCGGCGCAAGAACGCATGCCGGGCCAGCGGCTGGACTTGTTTGACGATGCGCCCGGCGCCGATGGCAGCCGATTGCTCACGCAGCTGCAAAACCGCATCCGCGACCTCAAGTCTGCGCAAGACCCGGTGGATGCGCCGCTGCACCCAGACGACCGGTCGGTGGTCTTCACAGTGGCGCACAGCCCGGTGCGCGAGCTGGAAGTGCTGCACGATCAGTTGTTGCACTGGTTTCACGAGTCGCCCGATGTGTCGCCGCGCGATGTGGTGGTGATGGTGCCCGACATCGAGGTCATGGCGCCGGCCATCCGCGCGGTGTTTGGCCAGTACAAGCGCAGTGATGCCCGTTTCATCCCGTTTGACATTGCCGACCTGGGGGCTCAAGCTACCAGCCCGCTGATCCACGCGGTGCAGTGGCTGCTGGCCTTGCCGCAGCAGCGCGGCCGCATGAGCGAATGGGTGGCCTTGCTGGAGGTGCCCGCGCTGGCGGCCCGCTTTGGCCTGAAGCCGGAGCAGTTGCCCACGCTGACCCGCTGGATGGCGGGCTCGGGCATCCGCTGGGGTTTGTCAGCCCCGCACCGTGCGGGTTTGGGCCTGGCCAGTTGTGGCGAAGACAACGCGGCCCTGTTTGGTGTGCAGCGCATGCTGATGGGTTATGCCTGTGGCGCCGATCCCATGCCGTCCGATGCCGCCATCGAGCCCTATGCCGAGGTGGGCGGGCTTGATGCCGAGTTGGCGGGGGCATTGGCGCACCTGCTGCAGGCCTTGCTGGACTGGTGGCAAGACTGCGCCACACCGGCCACGCCCTTGCAGTGGGCCGAACGCGGCCGTGCCATGCTGGCGGCGCTGTTCAAGGCACAGGGCGATGCCGAGCGCAACGCCCTGTCGGCGCTGGACCAGGCTTTGAGCGACTGGACCCGCGCCGCCGATCAGGCTGATTTTGCAGAAGCCGTGCCGCTGGCCGTGGCGCGTGGGGCCTGGCTGGAGGCCCTCAAAATGCCCAAGCTGGAGCAGCGTTTTCGGGCCGGGGGCGTGACCTTTTGCACCCTCATGCCGATGCGGGCGATCCCGTTCCAGAGGGTGTGCCTGCTGGGCATGAACGATGGCGACTACCCGCGCCGCAGCCCGCGTGCCGATTTTGATTTGTTGGGCCTGCCCGGCATGGGCCGACCCGGCGACCGTTCGCGCCGTGACGACGACCGCCAGCTGATGCTGGAGGCTTTGCTGTCGGCCCGCCGCAGCCTGTATGTGAGCTGGAGCGGGCGCAGCGTGCGCAACAACAGCGAGCAGCCGCCTTCGGTGCTGGTGTCGCAGCTGCGCGATGAGATCGACGCACTGTGGGGTGCTGGCAGTGCCGCTCGCCTGACCACGGTGCACCCGCTGCAGCCGTTCAGCCGTGTGTATTTTGAAGAGGGCAGTGCCTTGCAAACCTACGCCAAGGAGTGGCGTGTCGCGCAGATGGGATCGGCCAGCTTGGCGGTGGGTGATGCGGGTGAGGGCGCTCGCGATGAAGGCCTTGCGACCTTGGCCAGCCCAGTGCAGTCATCCATCACAGGTCAGCTGCCGCCTTTGGAATCCGCCCAGGGCAAGCCCGTGATCACGCTGGCGCAGTTGGCCAGGTTTTTACGCCAGCCGGTGGGGGCGTTTTTTCGGGAGCGGCTGCAGGTGCACCTGGAGGATGAACGCAGCGTCTTGCGCGACGAGGAATTGTTTGGCCTGGGCGGGCTTGACCTGTACCAGCTGCTGGACCATCAGCTGCAGCATGTGCCCACCGATTTGAGCCCCGAGACCTTGCCCGCACACGCCGGGCGTGTGCGGGCAAGGTCTCGGGGCTCAAATCGGTGGGCACATGCTGCAGC
>Ga0255127_1000210_pt1 | contig 31722 bp, 4 predicted proteins | sample Law_Miss_RepB_8d_FD_188555 | JGI IMG/M metagenome (GOLD analysis project Ga0255127, IMG submission 188555) | Freshwater microbial communities from St. Lawrence River, New York, United States - Law_Miss_RepB_8d | ecosystem: Environmental > Aquatic > Freshwater > River | place: USA: New York...
GTACGATCGAGACTATAAAGTATACGTAGTTGAATCGTACTCCTCCGGGATAGCGTCCATCACGAATCGCGCGTGCAATACTGGAGCGATGAAGAAAGAGACGTATGATTGCGAATGGTAGTCCAAGGAAAGCGATCGAAAATGGGGCCCACGGAACTCCGATGAATCCCGGTAAGATGAAGCCCGTTAAGAACAGTCCTAGAATCAAAAAACCGATGGCGTATCCATAGCTCGCCTCCACTGGTGGAATTTTCTGCAACTCCCCTTGCGATTCTGAATTGTTTGCACTCGCTGGATTTCCCGATTCATCGAGCGATTCTGGTGGAGCGAACGGGTTGTAGTCCCCTTCGTTCGAAGTTGAATATGGATCACTAGGCGAATGACTCATAAGTAGCGCCTATTGCGGCAAAAATTGCTCAAAACGGTTATGCAATATGATTCCATGGGACGGATTTACTTAAGCGTCAAAAGTCCACTTTGCTTCCCTAGGGAATCGACTGAGATCGTCTCTGATAAGATTCTAGCAACTGGAGGGCTTGCAAGGGTGTAATTGTCGCTAAGTCTAGGGACTTAATTTCATCGACGATTTCGTTTTCTTGCCATTGGAACAAAGTCATTTGGATAGCACCTGATTTCTTAGGTACGGGTGCGATTTTCGGTTGTCCGTAGCGATTGAGTTTGTTGGCTTCGAGCTCGGAGAGAATATCGCGAGCCCGATCGTTGACCGCTGCGGGAATTCCGGCAAGCCGAGCAACATGGATACCGTAACTGCGATCCGCTCCACCGGGGACAATCCGGTGCAGAAACACAACTTGGTCGTCCCATTCCTTCACAGAGACGTTCGAGTTTCTGACGCTTGTTAAGTTCCTTTGCAGTTCGATCAGTTCGTGGTAATGGGTTGCAAAGAGTGTTCGCGCAAGGTTCTTGTCGTGCAAGTGTTCGACGATTGCCCAAGCGAGACTCAGACCATCATAGGTGCTTGTCCCACGACCGATTTCATCGAGGATGACCAAAGAGCGTTCGGTGGCGGTATTGAGAATACGCGCCGTCTCAACCATCTCGACCATAAAGGTACTTTGGCCTTTCGCCAACTCATCACTTGCCCCGACCCGAGCAAAGAGTTTATCCGCGATACCGATCGTCGCGCGGCGGGCCGGCACAAAGCTGCCGATTTGGGCTAAGACAACAATCGCGGCGCATTGTCGGATATATGTGCTTTTACCTGCCATATTCGGACCGGTAATCAACTGGATTCGGCCATGTTCAGACCCAAGCATACAGTCGTTGGGTACGAACTTCCCTTTGGGCATCCGATGGTCGAGGACTGGGTGCCTCCCTTCATAGATCTCCAGGACAGGCTCTTCGGTAATCGTCGGGCAAACGTAATGTTGCTTTACTGCGAGTTCAGCTAGAGACGTCAAGCAGTCGAGTTCAGCAAGGATCGCGGCGTTATGCTGTAGAGGTTTCGTAGCGCGATGAACCATGTCGCGCAGTTCAAGAAACAGTTCATACTCAAGCTGCTTCGAAGATTCGTCGGCGGTAAGGACCTTTTCTTCATACTCCTTGAGTTCAGGAGTGATGTAACGCTCGCAGTTCTTGAGTGTTTGCTTGCGAATGTAATTAGGTGGGACTCGGTCGTGATGCGTGTTCGTGATTTCGATGTAATACCCGAAGACCGAAGTGAAACCGACCTTGAGGCTTGGAATGCCGGTCGCTTGCGACTGCTCGGCTTGGTACCTGGCAATCCATTCCTTGCCTCCGGAGGCGAGTCCCCGAAGTTCGTCGAGACGGTTGTCATAGTTTGGACGAATGAAGCCGCCTGCTTTTGCTAACAATGGACACTCATCGAGCAAAGCTACTTGCAGACGTTCAACAAGTGCGCCGCACGGATCGAGTTGCTCTCGCAAACTTGCGATGCGAGGTACATCGACATCGCTGAAAAGAGATTGGATTTTTGGGATCTGCAATAGCGACTTGCCAACATGTTGTAAATCGCGAGGGGAACACCGACCTGTAGCGACACGGGCGAGAAGTCGCTCAAGGTCATAGATCTCGCGCAAGGCTTCGCGGATGGCGTTGCGTCTTGAGGTTTGCTCGGTCAGTAATTGGACCGCAGAGAGTCGGTGACGGATTTGATCGATGTCGATCAAGGGAGATGCTAGCCATTGAGTGAGTTTCCGGGCACCCATGGGGGTAATCGTCTGATCGATTACGTCTAACAAAGAACCGTCGCGGGAAGCGGTTCGGATGGTTTGAGTAAGCTCGAGAGATCGGCGAGTAGCAGAATCGATCTCCATGCAATGCTGAAGTCGTGCGGGAGCAAGCTGCTGGATATGATCAAGGGAGGTTTTCTGAGTTTCTAGAAGGTATGCCAGCGCAGCCCCCGCAGCGCAAAGGGCGGTTTCGTCCTCAGAGTTTTGCTCCCAACCCATTCCCGCCAAATCGAGAACTTGGAAGTGCGAGTGCAAAACCCGTCGGGCTTCCTCAAGCCCGAATTGCCAAACGGGCCTTCGAGAGAGAACCCACTGTTGAAGCGGGTCGGGGGTAAGCCCCGAGTCGTCCTCGCGGATAAGAATCTCAGCCGGCGAAATTCTGGCAATCTGGTCGTGCAATTGGGATGCGGGATAGGAAGCGGCTTCGAATCGCCCGGTGGAAAGCTCCACCCAAGCTAAACCGATACGAGGGTGACCTTGGGGTTGATTTGCGTTCGACACCCCCGGTTTTGGGGAGAATACGCAGAGCAGGAGGTTGCTCGTGCTCGGGTCGAGCAAAGCGTCGTCGGTGAGTGTTCCGGCGGTCACGATGCGCTGGACCTCGCGTCGCACAAGCCCTTTGGCAGTAGCCGGATCCTCGATTTGCTCGCAAACCGCCACTCGAAACCCTTGGCGAACAAGCCGGGCTAGGTAGCCTTCTAGCTGATGGTAGGGGAATCCGGCCATGGGAATCGGGTTTTCCCCTTTGTCCCGGCTGGTGAGAGTAAGTCCGAGGACGCGAGCGACCGTTTTTGCGTCTTCATGGAACAGTTCGTAGAAGTCCCCCATGCGGAAGAAGAGGATCGCATCGCCGCTGGCGGCTTTGGCGTCCTCATACTGTTTCATCATTGGCGAGAGATTCATAATTTTTCTTTTGGGGAGCTCAGGCCTGAGTTTTCGAGAGCCGCCAGCGTGGAGTCTCGTCGGCGGAAAGGGAGGTCACGGGCAACCGAGCCGTCGGTTGCTCGGATGCAGAAGTCCAATCTTCGAGTTTAAGAGAGTATGTGGGGGGAGGAGAAAAGAGGGAAGCGGGTAAGAAGGAGCCGGGGGTGGGGGAAGGCTGTTTTAACCATTGCAACCGGTGCAACCGGAATTCGATTTCAAAATCCTCGAAAGCGACCCATGCAAGCTCCCCTTGGGCGACTTGTTCTACTACGCCGCGGTTTCCGGAAATGACACCTTCGTAGGTCAGGTAAATTGGGCGGTGCGGGGGTAGGCGGAGAAAGCAGGATCGCTCACACCACCCTTCAGGGGGGTTTGTGATTGCAAAAGCAAGCAAAAAATCTTTTGAAGGGGAATCCGGCAGCGGGCTCGCTTGCATTTCCCTGGTGTTTTTTGATAGGAAGTGGGTTGGAAACTCGATCAGCCAGTCCCAATGCTCCGAGCGATCGGGGATTGGGGCCTGGGTGTGATGCAGGATTGAGAAGCGGGAAATACCGAGGGAGGGAGTCATTAGAGAATCTTTCCGGAGGTGATTACGGGAACTTTTCCTGTAGCTTTGCATCCAAATCGGCGTCACAGGCCGCAGGATCGATTCGTCCGTAGGTCTAGGAAGTTTTTCAAGGAATTCAATGTTGGCAACGAGAATTGTCGAGTTGGATTCCGTGAAATTGGCTTCATGGAGTATTGCTGCATCGTTAACGAAGGATGTCTGCGGTATTCTGGGGAGTGAGGCCAATAGTACGAATGCCTGTGATTGCGATGGGAAGGATCAGAGGGGAAATCGAGTACCCTTCGGGTCATTTCATTGCAAGCACGGTCCCCCCAACTATACTCGAACTCAATTGTCCAGCAGAAGAACCGTCCGCGTTAAGGCGGTTTTCCTGCCATTGTGACCCACCAATCTAAAAAATGGGTAAGAAGGTTTGCCGCAAATGGGAATCGATGAAACCAGGTCCAAGAACCGTCATCCGTCGAACAAGAAGCAAGAACGCCGCTTGAGCTTCAGGTCGTTGCTCTGCGAGCACTTGGAACGTCGCGAGGTGATGGATGCGGCTCCGGCCTTTGCTCCGGGAACCGACCCCCAGTACATGAGCGACATGATCGCTCAACTCGGGCGGCTAAACGGTGCCAATGGAGGTGGCTTGCTCGGCGGTGACGGCGATGCCGCGAATGGCGGTGGAGGGGGTGGCTACATCAACCTCCAAGGTTCTCGTTGGGCCAATCCAGTCGGTGGAGCGAGCCCGAGCAATGGGGATCCTGCGATCGTCTCTTGGAGTATCGTTCCTGACGGGACTCAAGTCACGAACATTCAAGGCGGACTAGCATCTTCGAACTTGGTCGCCTTCATGGATGGCATCTACGGTTCGGGGACTGGGCCTGTAGCGAATCGCCCTTGGTTTAACCTGCTCAAACGAACGTATGACGACTGGGGTGCGAAGTCCGGTTTGACCTTTATCTACGAACCGAACGACGACGGAGCGGCTTACAACGCTGCATCGCGTGGGGTCTTGGGTGTGCGCGGAGATATCCGTGTCGGTGGAACGGCAGTCGATGGTGACTTTGGCATCCTCGCTTTCAACTTCTATCCAAACGGTGGTGGATCGACCGGTACGGATGGAGACATGGTCATCGACACCTCGGATCGCTGGTATAGTGACAATTCCGATGGACCTGGCGGTGAGAATCGCGGATTCATGAACGTGGCATCTCACGAAGCTGGGCACGGCATCGGACTCGGGCACGTAATCCCAATCGACCAAACGAAGTTGATGGAGCCGATTGTTTCGACGGCTTACTTTGGTCCGCAGCATGACGATATTGTCGCCGCTCAAACTCTATACGGTGACAACTACGAACAAAACGACTCCAACAGCCAAGCCGCGAATTTGGGTCTGGTTGGTAACGGCATCAATCAATACGATTTCTTGTCGATCGACCGAAGTGAAGACACCGACGTTTACTTGTTCACAGTCGGCAATGCAAAGCTTCGTCAGATCACTCTGTTGCCTGACGGCAAGCTGTATGACGTTGGTCCCCAAGGCGGATCGCCTTCGCCCACTAACAGTTTGATCTACCGGAACCTTTCGTTCCAAATTGAAAAGCTCACGGGCGAAGTTGTCGCTGTAGCGAATGCTGGCCCTGCGGGCGTACCTGAAAGCTTGCAGAGCCCGAACCTTCCAGCTGGCACTTATTTCCTCCGTGTTTTGGCCAATGCCGCTGGTGAAACGCAGATGTACAGTCTGCGATTCGAAGCAGACTCGAAGACTTCTTCGGGCCCAATTTTGATTGGCGTTCAGCCGAACAACAGTGAATTGATCGAGAACGGTTCGATTCGAACTGTATCGCCTCGAGAGCTTACATTCCGTTTCGACGACGCACAGATTATCGATCCTTCATCGGTAAGCGGGATTCGTGTCACACGAGCCGGTGGTGATGGAACCTTCGGTCTGCCAAGCGTCGCAACAGACTTTGGTACCAACGGCAAGGTCGACATTCAGTTGACTTCCAAGAATGCAACAGATGCGTTGCAGATCAACGTCACGCGCGCCGACTTGGGCGCAGGTGTCGGTCCAACTCTATCGATCGTTGGCAATGTTATCAGTGTCGTGTTGAACACACGATCTGGGTCTACAGTAACGGCCAAACAACTGGTCGATTTGATCAACGCAACAAGTTCGCCACTCTCGAAAAAACTGACTGCCAAAATCAATGGCGGTTTCTCAGACACGGTTCTCGGCAACGCAGACCCTGCAACATACTCTCCGCTGATGCTAACACAAAGCAACGATGTGATCGTTGCTCCAGGAGCAGTGATCATCGGGGATCGTCCGAACGAGAACGAAGTCACTTTGCGTTTTGCTGAAAATCTCCCAGATGATGCTTACCGCCTCGAAGTATTCGGCTTCGACGATGCTCAACTCGGTATCACTGGCTTGCGAAATACCAACGGCGACTTGTTCCAACCACGCGTGAAGAACACCCGTCAAGACACGATCGAATTCCGAATCGATTTGGGATCGAAGGTCACTGCGGTGGTTCCGCAACCAGTTGTGCGAAGTGCCGCTGGTGTATTGGAACAGAAGCGTGATACGATCGTCGTTTACTTCGACAGCGAGAAGCTCTTTGTCGAAAACGATGCGTTTGGAAATCCGACCGCTGGTAGCGCGGAAAATCCTGACTTCTACCAGTTGCTCTACACCGCCAACACGGTTCGCAATACCGACGATATCACCTTCAAGCCTGAGAAGGTAACTTATAACGCAAGCGCCAATACGGCAACTTTGCGATTCTCCTCAGACATTGACCTATTGCCTGGGCCGTTCATTCCTTCGGCCAGCTTTAGGCTTCGTATCGGAACTCGTGAAGCTACACCGATCCAGCCAGTTCGCAGCGAAGCGACGGCGACTGTCATTTCGGATTTGAATACCAACGGCGCAGCGAAGTTGCGATTCACGGCGAAGACGCTCGGTGAAGCCGGCTCGGGATTGCAGATTTCGTTTGTCAATTCAAGGATCGGTGGAGCACCTACCGTATCGAACGTAGGCGGACTGATCGTCGTCGATATCGCATCTGATACCGCGACCGCGATTGAAGTTGTCGATGCGATGCAAATCTCCCCTGTATCCTCGCCACTGATGACAGTGACGCTTGAACCAGGAAGCGATCCGAACACCATCGTTGGCAACCGAGTAATTAACTACTCACCGATCGGATTGGTCGGATTGGGTTCTTCGTTCTCCACGTCGATGAACCTCGGAACCATCGGTTCTGAAAATGTACCTTTGACATCTCTCTTGATGACATCGAGCATTGATGCAGAAGTTCATCAACTCGATTTGATTGGTGCAAACAACGATCCAGGAACTCGAAACGTCCCTGAAGCGTTTGAGAACTACATCAACCCATCGTTCACCGGTGACAATTTCAACGGTGTCCGCACTGTTTACTATAACTTCCGCGATGCCTATGGCACCGTTGCTGGTCTTACTCAATCCAACGCGATTACGGAAAAGCAAAAGGCTCGTATTCGCGAAGCATTCTCGCTGTGGGCTGAGTATGTAGGGGTTCAATTCGTTGAGACCCCAAGCAGCGGTTTGACGATGGCTCTCGGAGCTCTCTCCGCATTGCCTGGTGGCGGAATGACGGTTGAGAATGCTGCCAGCGGCGGTTGGGGAGTTCGAATCGACCCGACCTACCAAAACTCCTTGGCTGTGTTCTCTGCGGATAACACTTGGAATGACAACTACGGTGAGAATCTCACCCGGGCAGCGATGGCAAGCATCGGTTTGATGTTAGGCTTGTCGCGTGCCGGTGATGCAGACCCATCGACATTGATGAACTTCGACACTGGCTTCTTGAATTTCCCAACCGGCGCGGATCGCAATTTCGAGCCTGTGTTCCCAGGAAATCTTGACGTCTTGCGTGCAAACTATTTGCATCGCACCGAAGGTAGCGATATCGATCTGTACCGTTTCGACATCGACTACGGTCCCGATGGCAAATCGCGACAAGGCGCACTTGTAATCGAATCGTTTGCTGAACGACTCGCAAGCAGCTCACCGCTCGATACGCGGTTGGCGTTATACAAGCAGACTCAAGCTACTGCCGTCTCCAACTTGGGAGCCGGTGAAGGAATTTCGGTTAAGTTCACTGCTGTCCAACCTGGCAAGCAGGGGAACAATCTGTTGGTATTCGTCACTCGCAGCAACCGAGGTGTCGGTGCTCAACCGATTATCAATACTTTCCCTAACGCGATTTCGATCGATTTGAATGCAACAGTCGGCAGCGAATCGACGCTCGACGAGTTCCTCAAAGCCGTCGATAACGATCCATCTGCACGCGCATTGGTGAAGGTCGATTTGTTGCGTGGGGATCGTAGCACCAAGCTGGGCAATCGCGATATCACCTACTCGCCGATCGTTCTGACCGGTGGTTCGATTGATCTTGTCGCTCAAAACGACGACTACTTTGGCAAGGATTCGTTGATTCGCATGAATCTCGATTCCGGCATTTACTTCATCGGTGTATCTGCATCCGGAAACGACAAATACGACGCTTCGGTTCCAGGAACAGGCTTCGGTGGAACGACTCAAGGCAAGTACGACTTGCGTGTAACTTTCCGCGCACAAACAGATGGGTCGGATTCGATCCAAGATGTCGATAACGGACCGAACGACTTGGCAGTCAACTTCGATGGAGATGGTGACGGAGTCGCTGGTGGCGTTCACAATTTCTGGTTTGAAACTCGCCCAGTCGATCGTGTTTTGCGATTCAATTCCGGTGGCAATGCAGCGATCGATTCACGTATCGTGACGATCACCGGTGCTAACGGAACGGTTCGACGCTTTGAATTCAGCCTCGACCCGATCGTTGGTGTCGGTAACACGGCGGTGATATTCAACTCCCTCAGCACTGCTGCTGACTTGGCAAGCGCTTTGGCCAACGCGATCAATTCCCGATCCGAGTTGGGTGTATTGGCGACTGCCAATGGAGCCCGCTTGACCCTCAAGGGTGAGCGATTGGTTCAACTTTCCAACGGCTTGACCGCAATCGACTTGTTCGGAAAGACGATTTTCGTCGACAAGTCTGCTGGGCCGAACGCGGACGGTTCGTTGCTCAAGCCTTTCAACAACATCTCGGGCACTGGGGTTCCAAACGCATTTGCTGCTTCGGTCCCTGGAGACATCATTCGCATCGTCGGTAACGGTGGTGCGGACGGCAAGATCGAGACAGCAAACGATAACTTTGCTTACGAAATCGGGTTTGGGGTCCTTCCCGGCTCGGTTCTCTCCGATGGCTCGACGATGGACGTACCAAAGGGCGTGACCGTAATGGTCGATGCTGGTGCGGTCTTCAAGATGCGTCGCTCGCGGATCGGTGTCGGCAGCTCGACTCTGGGCGTCGATCGCTCAGGCGGAGCTCTGCAAGTTCTTGGAACTCCAAGCTTGCTCGATCGCAACGGCAACTCGGTTCGCAAAGCTGACGGTAGCGTTGCTACTGGTAGCGTGTTCTTTACATCCTGGCTCGACGAATCGATCGGCTTGGACAACTACGCCCCAACGACGGTCCCATCTGCGGGTGACTGGGGTGGATTGGTCTTCAAACGAGACCTTGATAAATCGGTCGGACGTTTTGACTTGGAAGACGAAGGTGTATTCCGTCAGTATGTCAATCAAGCTGACATCCGCTTCGGTGGATCGAGCGCGGTGGTGATCGACTCGGTACAACAAACCGTCAATGCGATTCAGATCGCTGATATGCGACCGACGGTAACATTCAACCGTATCACGAACTCGGCGGACTCAGCGATGAGCGCCACTCCTGATAGCTTTGAAGAAACTCTCTTCAGCGATAACAAGTATCAGCGCAAGGGTTCCTTTACGCCAGATTATGACCGCGTAGGTCCCGAGATCCACGACAACGTCTTGGTCAACAACTCGATCAACGGGTTGTTCATCAAAGTCTCGACACCAGCAGGTGGTGAGCTCAAGCAACTGACCGTACCAGGTCGGTTCAACGATACTGACATTGTCCACGTCGTCACTGAAAACATCTTGGTTCAAGGAAACCCAGGTGGTGGAGTCCTCGATGCGACTGTGGTTGCATCGAACTTGATTTCGTTGGCCCCATCTCTCGGCGGATCGATGACCCCGGGAGATTACCAATACAAGCTGACGTTTGTAGACAAGAATGGCTACGAAACTCCTCCATCGGAAGCAACGCAGCGATTGTCGTTGGTCCCTGGACAAACCGCAATTCGATTGATTGGCTTGCCAGGTGTAAGTGGTGAATATGTCGCTCGCCGACTCTACCGTGCAGACTCTGTAGGATCCGCATACCGCTTGGTGGCCGAACTTGATGGAACCACAACAACCTACACAGACCGTGGAGCGATCTTAGCGGATACTTCCGATGCGCAAGCAACATTGTTGCGTGATCGCCCTGTGGTGAGCGGTGTCGTTGTATCGAGTGCCGCTGGTGGAACGCTTCCAATCGGTTCGTTCAACTACCGAATCGTCATGGTCGATGCCATGGGCCGTGAGAGCCTAGTGTCGAACGCGACGCAATCCGCTACGACGGTCCCTGCCGTCGGGTCAATTCCCGCTAGCCGATCGCTTCGCTTGGCTTCCTTGCCATCGGTTCAAACCGGTTTTGTAGGTCGTCGCATTTACCGTAGTGCGGTCGGTGGCGTTGCCCCATACACACTGGTGGCAGATATTCGAGACCCAGCCGTTTCGACCTATCTCGATAACGGTTCTACGACTTTGACCGGTACGCTCAGCGTTGAAACATCTGGAAATGTTCGTCCAAGACTCGATGCTTCGCTCGCGATTGATCCAGGTTCGATCATCAAGCTTGAAGGTGCGCGTATTGAACTTGGTCACAGCACACAATTGCTCGCCGAAGGTGTCGATGGCAGTCGCGTTGTCTTCACCAGCAAACAAGACGATCGATTCGGTATCGGTGGAACTTTTGATACGAACAACAACGGTCAAAACGGTTCACAGGATTCGAGAGAACGCGACTGGAGTGGTGTCTACGCTTCGCCAGGCTCGTTCGTCAGCTTAGACAACGCAGTCGTTGCCTATGCCGGTGGTATCTCGCGATTGGAAGGTACCTTCAAGGCCTTCAGCCCGTTGGAATTGCAACAAGCTGACGCTCGGGTTGCCAATACAGTTTTCGAAAACAACGGTAACGGGATGGGTGGACAAGGTCCGATCGACCGATTGGGTCGCCCAGCGAACGAAAACTATCCATTTGGAAACAACAACAGTCGCGGGTCGACCGTCTTCGTACGCGGCAGCCAGCCGATCTTCTTGGATAACACTTTCCAAAACAATACAGGCACCGCGATCACCATCGACATCAATTCGATGGATGCGGAGCTGCGTGGCGATACGGGACGGCAATCGGGAGTTGTCGATCGCAGCAAGACTTCGGATGCGAACCGTGGTCCATTGTTCCGCGGTAACCGACTCTACAACAACAGCATCAACGGTTTGGAAATTCGCGCTGATGCTTCCACCAATGATCGCACCGAAGACAATCTCGCTGTACGTGACTTGCAACGCAACAACCTGACAACGGAGAGCGTTTGGGATGATACCGATATCGTCCACGTTCTCTTCGATTCAGTGACGGTTAGCAACCTTACCCACGTCGGTGGCTTGCGATTGCAAAGCGCCGTCAACGAGTCTTTGGTGATTAAGCTCGAGGGTCAAGGTTCGAACTTCGATCAAGAACGCGGAACGGGCTTCACAGCAACCGGACGGTTCGCTGGTATTTCGGATCGCGTTGGCGGTACTGTACAAGTCGTAGGGATGCCAGGCTTCCCTGTTGTGATGACCAGTCTTCGCGACGACACCGTGGGTGCTGGAACACAACCCGATGGTCGTCCACAGACAGATACGAACAACGATGGTATCGCAAGCGTTCCTCGTGCAGGGGATTGGAGAAGCTTGCTATTTGATTCGTTCAGCAACGATCGCAATGTGATCACTGTGTTGGAAACTGAGTCTCCAACATCGATTGCCCCTGGAATCAATGATTCGGTGCTCACCGCCCAGTTCATGGGTGCTTTGGCACCGAATACGTCGACCACTGATGAGAACTTGGTACTTGGATTTACCTTGCAAGGTGTACTGAGCGAGCCAGCCGACCAAGATATTTACAGCTTCACCGGAACGGCCGGAACGGAAGTATGGTTCGACGTCGACCATACCGACATGACGCTTGATACCGTCATCGAGATTTTGAATGCCAATGGCGAACTATTGGCTCGATCGGACGACAGTACGGCGGAACAGCTCAACCCAGCTTTGATCTACAAAGATCCTTCGATCAATCCTGACCATGTCAATGCGATTGTGCAACGCACACGTGCAACGGCGCGTCGCAATGCATCTGGTTTGATCAAGGAAGATGGTACAACGAATCCGTTGGACGCCGGTCTTCGAATGCTCCTACCTGGGGTAGCAGGTGCACCGAGCACATTCTTCTTCCGCGTTCGCAGCAAGAGCACCAACATAGAGAATTCGGCTGCGGGTATTACCGCCGGGTCGTACTCGATGCAAGTTCGTCTTCGAGATCAACAGGAATTTGGAGGATCGACCGTACAGTTCGCAGACATTCGTTATGCGACGAACGGCATTCAAATCAACGGCATGCCGAACAACTCGCCTTTGACGGGCGAAGCGAACTCGGCGATGTACGATGGTCTGACCACCGACGGCGTGACCGATCTTGGTCCTTTGCAATTGACCAACAAGGGTGCGATCAGCGTCGCAGGTACCTTGGTGGGTGGTTCGAACACCTATCGCTTCACAGTCGGCGATTTGGCAAGCGAATACGTTCGCACGCCTAGCGCCACCTCGACTTATCCGGTTGTTATTGACGTTGACTATGCAGACGGACTCAATCGCAAACGATTGAATATCCAAGTCTTGTTTGACAACGACAATGATCCGACGACACCTGGAATTCCGGTGACGCCAACTACGAGAACCCGCACGGCGATCGTCGATGACTTGCCAGGCCCATTGTCGGGCTCTGACTTGTCTGATTTGACGCGAGGTTCGGTCGGAACCGGGGATCCGTTTGTTAGCTTCCTTGGTGCCGAAGAACTTCGTCGAGGCACCTACGAGGTAGTAGTAACCGATGCCGAAGGATTCTCGACCAAGGCTGGTGTTTACCAGATGGAGATTCGGGTCGGGGATAACGTATCGAGCTTGGCGAGAAACTACCGAGGATCGTACAGCACAACGGTCGAGTTTTTACCTGGTTTGACGATTCCTGATCACAGCACTGTCGATGTAACCGATGGAGCGAATCGAGTGACGTTGGAATTCACTCGCGACGGATCGGTTAACTTCGGAAACATTCCGATTGTCTACTCGGCAACAGACACCCCAGCACGTCTCGGGGATAAATTCCGCGACATCATCAATCAGCTTTACCAACAGCAACAACTCAACGTCCGAGCATCGGACAGCAACGGGGTTGTCAACGGGAATGGCAACGGCATCATCGACTTGTTCGGTAACGTTGAAGTCATCGATCTTTCGAACGTCTTCACGGTATCCGGCAACTCTGGGATCCAGCGGTTCGATGGTGCAAGTGACCAAAACGTTGCACGCAACCAAGGTCAGTTTATTGTTTCGAATAACGTGATTTCGCAGAGTCGCGATTACGCGGTTTGGTCAGCTCCGGCTGATAAGTACTATGCAGATGGACGTGCTCAACAAGCACGTATAACGGCAGCAGGAAGAACCAACACAGTGCTACCACCTACATTGGGTGGAGCTTATGTGCGAAACCTACCAGTTGCAAACAATGTTCCGTTTGGAGTGGGCTCTGGATCAGTTGCAGAGCGAGCCGGTGTAACAACTGGCATCGTTGTGATGAACAACATTTTCGACGAAGGTGGACTCGGTGGATTGCATATCCAAGGTGAGACTCCAACGTGGCGATTGACAGTTCGACCCGGCTCGCAGGATTCAAGTTCTGTTGGGGAGTACGGGACTCACGCTGGTTCGTTCTTCCATGATGCGATTCCCAACCGGCTTGAAGTTGGGTTTGGTCGTACCCAAGTACGTTTTGAATTTGAGGACATCGCAGGTGCAGCCACTGGTCCGGATCCATTCGGTAGCGGTGTGATGGGTGGAAATGGTTGGGCACCTGACCATATTCCAATTTACTATCGTGAAGACACAGGAAATGTGTACCTTCGACCTGCTCCAACTTTCCCAGGTTATGCTGCGGACGAAATGGTCAAGGCTATCCGTGATTCGTTCTACGGTAGCGTGTTGACCACGAACGGAACCACTCAACATATCTACACCTGGATCGAGCCACAGTCACAAATTATCATTGGAGACCCGGCAGATCCTTTAACTTGGACCTATCCAACAGCGACGTTGGTGGTACGTGGTCCACAGTACATCGTCTCGACCAACACCCCGCTGCAAATCCAGCGGGTAGGTGACTACACGGCTTCACCATTCGTCCGAGCGGTGAACAACACGATTATCGGTAACGATGGCACCGCTGCCGGTGCTGGCGTCGCAGCCGATCTCGAAGGAAACGATACGCTTTCCGGTGCCGCAGAAACGTACCAAGGTGTCGGTATCAATCCGCAACAATACATCGTTGACGGATCACTCTCGCCGGATCCGTTGTCTACGGGATCTTCCGATGTTGACATCTACAAGTTCCAGCTAGAAGTTGGCGAACGAGTAAAGATCAACGTCAATACAGTCGGGGGGCTCAATTCCGCGCTTAAGCTTTTTGATGCCAGCGGAGTTGCTCAGATCGTAAGTTCTGCAAGTGATCCTACCACATCGGACAACTTGGCTGCTCCAGGTGAGACCACTGGACTTGATCCTTACATCGACTTTACCGCAACCAAGGCGGGTGTTTACTACGCCGCGGTTAGTTCGTCAGGAAACACAACTTATGATCCGTTGTCGTTGGCAGATCGTCGTCGCGGCGGAACCAGCGGTGATTACAACCTGAGCATCGAAGTTTTGAGACCTGAGCAGTTTGTCATCACGGTCGACGAAGTAGCAACCTATGCGGACGGAGAGACTTTTACGATTCGTCAAGTCGCCGATTTTGTTGGCACGACCAACAACGCTCGTACATTTGAGTTCACACGAACCGGCAACGTTGGCGGCAGCAACATCCCGGTTTACATCGGACCTGAATACAATGTTCCTGATCTTGCAAGATCCATCGCCGCAGCGATCAATTTAGCAGGTATGGGGAACATTCAGAATTTGGGCAATGGTCCATTCGGTGTAGCGAACCCGCTGGCTCCTGTCTCCGCGATCGCATTGGGAGGTATTAATGGCTTTAGTCCTGCGACCAATGCCGCAGGTCCAGACGTTGGTATCAACGCAGGCAACATCCGTGGCGCTCAATTAGAGGCTGGACTCAATCGAACGCAAAATGCGACCAATGATCGCTCGCCATTTGATCGTGGCATTGGTCCTAACGACAACCACATGGGGTTGGGCTTTGGACACGATCGAACCATGTCCGGTGGATTTGGAACCGCAGGAGGGGACGGCACAACCGAGAAATTTGTTGTGATTCGCAATGCGTATGCGATTTCCTCAAGCAGGAATCGGCGTATCAATGGCGAACAAAACACCAACAACCTCAACCAAATAATTCCAGAGAGCGGCATCGTCGTATCTAGCGGTGCTTCGCCAACCTTGATGAACAACACGTTTATCAACGTAAGTAGCCCGATTGTTCAGGAACGACCATCGTGGGGTAACACGATCGTTGGAGCCGTCGCTTCCGCTCGTCCTTCAGCGGTCGTCGTCGGTGGTAACACCTATCAGTACTTCGATGGTGCTAAACCCGATTCGAACCTGACATGGGGCGTCATCGAAGCCGTACCAACAAACGTTCCAAACACCAACACCGACTTTAACTTTGTCGCTGGTGTTACCGAGCAACTGCTCGCTGGATTCCCAGGCAACAATTTCATTCCAGCCAGCGGCTCGCAAGTGATCGATAGTTCGATTGATTCGCTGCCAGAGCGAGAAGGGTTCCGAGCGGTCAAGGGTGCGATTGGAGTTGCTCCGAGCCCGATTTTGGCACCGGATCGCGATTACTACGGTATCCTTCGCGCCGACGATCCATCGGTTGCCCCACCGAGCGGTTTGGGTGGCAACGTGTTCAAGGATCGCGGTGCTGTGGATCGAGCTGACTTCATCGGCCCATCCGCAATCTCGCTCATTCCAATCGACAACGATGCACAAAAGGTAGACATCGATAGCACCGAGTCGGTGATTCAACTCACCAGCGGTATCTATCCAGAATTCCGCATCCAGCTCAAGGATGGTTTTGAAACCGCAAACTTGGGTGGTGGTACAGGCATCAATGATGATTCGGTTGTAGGTCGAACAGGGGGTAATCGCCTGCCTGGTTCGGTCGTAACCATCACCGAGAATGGTCGGTTGCTGATCGAAGGAGTCGACTACGCGTTCTCCTACAACACCACGACCAACGAAATCGTTCTCAAACCTCTCGCGGGTGTATGGAAGAACGACCGAGTCTATGACATCAACATCAACAACAAAGATCGCTTTGTTGTCGACGCAGCTGCCGGTGATCAAATCAACGATGGAGACACCTTCACAATCAAAGATTCCAATGGTGGCAACGTCACCTTTGAATTCGAAGGAAGCTTCCGATTGCAGATGCCTCAAGGCCTGCAACTCAACATCCCGTTGGCCGGTGGTGGTGCTGGCGGAATCGTCGATGGCGATCGCTTTACTCTGTTCGCATCGGGACAAGCCGTACAGTTTGAATTCGATAGCAATGACAACGTTATCAATCCACTCGCACGCGTGATTCGCTTCACTTCCCTCTCGACTCGAGATCAAGTTGTCGAAGCGTTGGTCGATGCGATCAACAATCCAGCTATCCCAGGAGTGGTTGCAAGCCCAACACTTGATGGAGACATCTTTGTCGGAGCACCAATTGGCTCAACGATCAACACGGAAGCAGCTCCGTCGATCGTTCAACCAAACGCAACGTTGGGACTCCTCGTCCCTGCCCTAGGCACCCGACCAGGTGGCATTACCGACGGTCAAACATTCAGCATCACTGACGGCCGAATTGCAGTCGTGTTCGAATTTGATTCGGACGGAAACACCCAAGCTGGAAATGTCGCAGTTGATATTTCTCAAGCGAACACCGATGCAGATGTCGCGATTCAATTGCAAAAAGCGATCGCTGGTACGACCCTTGCATTGCAGTCTTCGATCGTCAATGGCAACGTGGTCCACTTGACCCTTTCTGAGTCTGGCCGAGTTGACGTCGTAAGTACGGAACTGAAGGTTGTTGGCGTATCGAGAACATTGCAAGACGGGCAGTCGATTACGATCACACGCACCGTCGGGGCCTCGGTCACAACACGCACGTTCGAATTCACGACCGATGCAAATGTTGCTGCCGGTAATATCGCCGTTCTGATTACAGCGACCAGCACTCAATCCGCCATTGGCGAAGCCCTCGCAGCAGCGATCCGAGCGTCGGATCTCGGACTCTCACCTGAGCACGTGGGCAACGGCAATGTGATCCTGGGCGGTTCCACTCAGTACACCGTTTCGGTAGCGAATGCACCAACCGTGGGACTTTATGGACAGCCTGGGGTACAAGGAAAAACTACCTTGGAAATTTACGGAACACTGCAATTGCAAGTTCCAATCCGAGGCGGTGCGGACTTGACCGACGACACCTCGTTTACCATCACGAACAACAACGTCACAGCCGTATTCGAGTTTGACGGGAACTTCAGCGGTTCGACAATCGCAGGTAGCCAAACAGTAAGGTTCAGTTCCGTATCGACCCAAGCAGATGTGGTGAATGCAATCGTCGCGGCGATCAATGCCTTCCCAGGTCTTGGAGTGGTTGCTAGAGACGGTGCGAATGGCCGCGTTGATATCGGGTTGCTCGACAACACTGCTGTAAACGTACTAGATAGCAACTTGACGACAGCTCGAGGCAATGCTCAAGACGGCGATTACTTCTCGATTACCGATGGAGTAAACACTGTCACCTTTGAATTCGAGAACTTGAGTGTCGCTAATGGACGAGATCCAAGTCGCACGCCGATCCGCTACACCAATCAAGACTCGGTACAACGAGTTTATGAAGCGATGCGAGCGACCATTAAGTCGTCGATCCTCAATCTTGATTCGCAGATCACCGCCCAAGGCTTAGTGCTTTCCGACAATGCGAAGTTCTTGACCAACGTCGAGAACGCACCAAGCTTGCGAAAGACGGGAGTTCCAGGCGGCGCGATTCCAGTTCCGTTTGTCCAAGACGGATCGTTCTCGGATGCCGAAGTTCGCGACGCGATCATTCGAGCGATCAATAAATTGGCTGATGAAGGTGGTACAACCTTGCGTGCGAAGGTACGCGGTGGTTCGACCTTGTTCGTCGAGAATGCAATCAGCATCAGCCCTGAATTGAGCAGCTTCTTCCTCAGAGGTGTTCAAGACAACGCTGGAAACTTCCTCAAGAGCAATCGTATCGATAACGAGACGAAGTTCACCATCTTGATGCCGGGTGTAGTGCTCGATTACGGTGATGCACCAGATCCATTCACGACAACTCTCGGCCGATACCCAACGCTCAAGGCGAACGATGGGGCACGGCACGTGGTCAACAACAGTGAATTGCGTCTTGGTGCTGGTATCACCCCAGAGATGGATGGCAAACCGCAGCCTCTGGCTGACGGCGACGAAAACGATGACGGTATCAGCTTCAAATTCCAAGCGAAGACATTCACAAACTTGGAAGCCCCGCTGTTCAACAAGAATGTGGATACGGACCTTACCGTCACCCTTTCTTCGCCAGGCGTGCTCAACGGATGGATCGACTTTAACTTCGACGGTGACTGGACCGATCCAGGTGAGCAAGTCTTTACGAACCTCGTATTCGACAAGTTAAACCTCACGCAAACATTGCAGGTTCGCGTGCCGAGTACAGCACCGAACGTGAACGTAGCAACCACATCGTTTGCTAGGTTCCGCGTGTCGAGCGAAGGAAACATTCTGCCGACCGGCTTGGCTGTTGATGGGGAAGTTGAAGATTACCGAATCAGCATCATCCCAGGTACCCCACCAATCGGTGTTAATGACTCGTATGTCATGAACGAAGACCAGTTCGGTGGGCTTTCAACCAATGATCCTTTCGATGCGGACGGATTCCCAGGCAACAATGGGGTTTTGGCCAACGATATCAATCCAGACCGTAAGCCGCTGATCGCTCGACTGGTTCAAGAACCATCCCATCACGCGACCTTTACGTTCCGCGATGACGGCACCTTTGATTACATTCCTCAACAAGACTTCTTCGGACAGGATTCCTTTGTTTACATCGTAAGCGATGGAGTACTCGATTCGTTGACCACCGCCACAGCGGTAATCAACGTTCGTCCAGTCAACGATCCTCCGATTGCAGGGAACTTGAACTACACGATCGACGAAGATCAAGTTCTCAACATCCCATCCTCGGACATCCTAGCAGTATCCTCACCTGGCCCTGCCAACGAGAGCGATCAGACTCTGACGATCTTGGCAGTCGACGGACTCTCGTCGAAGGGTGGTTCGGTACGGTTTGTCGGTGGCGTAATCACTTACGTTCCATTGACGGATTTCGTCGGAGATGACTTCTTCACGTACACCATCGTCGATAATGGTATCACTGGAGATTTGGCCGATCCGCTCACCGCTGTTGGAACGATCTTCCTTACGGTGCTAGACAAAAACGACCCGCCGATTACCACACCTAAGACCTTGTTTACTAACGAGGACGTACCGGTCAGCATTTCGCTAACTGACTTGCTTGCTGGCGACGTTGTAGGACCACCTGACGAACAACTGATTCAAGTTTTGAATTTCAGTGGTTTGGTCAATCCATCGGCGATGGGTGGAACAGTTGCGATCGTGGGAGATCGTGTGTTCTACTATCCACCAGCGAATTTCAACGGCACGGACACCTTCAAGTATTTGGTTACCGATGACGGGTTGAGCAACAATCAACCTGATCCGCAAACCTCCGAAGGCACCGTTACGGTAATCGTCTCGCCGATAAATGACCGACCATTCGTCGTCAAGCCATTCGGTACGGTGACGGTTGAAGAAGACTCGCCAGAGCAAGTTTATCAACTCTCCGACTACTTCAGTGATCCTGATATCGCCACGAACGGTGATGAACTGACTTATCGTGTTCTGAGCAACAGCAACGTAGGATTGGTCGAACCGACCATATCCGGTGGCAAGCTGTTTGTGCGACCGAAGGCAGATCAAAATGGCCAAGCAACGCTCGTCGTTGAAGCCATGGATCGTGCAGGGTTGAAGGTTACCAATACGATGGTGTTAGTCGTCACACCTGTGGACGACGATCCCCGATTGGTTAATCCACTGCCAGATCGCAATGTATCTGAAGACTCACTTCCAGTGGTCTTCGACCTGAGCCCGAACTACTTCTTTGATCCAGACGTTATCAATGGCGACTTCTTGACCTTCACGGCGACGAGCAGCAACACATCGGTTGCTACGGTCACCATTCAAGGGAACAAGATTCAGTTGACATTGGTTCCGAACGCATCGGGGCAAACGACCATTTCGGTAACCGCGACCGACACAACCAATCGTTCGGTTTCCGATTCGTTCTTGCTCACGGTCACACCGGTCAACGATGCTCCGATCACTCAACCTGACTTCTACAACACCCCAGAAGGTGTTGCATTGGTGACAACCGACCCATTGGGTATTTTGACGGTTACCACCGCCGACGATGGGGTTTTGGCGAACGATCGTGATCCGGAAGGTGACGCGATGACCGCAAGTTTGGTGTCGCTGCCATCCCGAGGTTCGGTAACGCTCAATCCTAACGGAACGTTTACCTACATCCCTGGTCCAACCGCTTTGTTTGGTACTACGGACACCTTCACCTATCGTGCAACGGACGCTCTGGGTGCTTCAAGCCCACAGACGACGGTCACAATTACCATTGGCCGACCACCACAGCCAAAGTATCAGAACCCAAGCCAAAAGTGGGACGTCAATGCTGACGGATTCATTTCGCCGATCGACGTGTTGATTTTGGTCAACCTCCTCAATTCGCGAGGTCCTTCGGTTCCTGTCGCTGGTCTTCCTGGCCCTCCAGATTATGTGGACGTCAACGGCGATAACGTCGTAACGCCTCTCGATGTGCTTGCGGTGATCGACAAGATCAATGCAGCGAGCGGATCAGGGGAAGGCGAGGGATCGGATGCAGATGGATTCGTCCAGTTTGCAGTAGGTCCTGGTCTGGTCAATTCTTCGCCGAAGGGACAAGGGGCGCCGATTGATTTCGGGGTTTCATCAGTCCAAGTCGGTCGAGAGTTGCCTACCTCGTCCACGAGCGTTGGCTCGACTGCTATGATGAAGACCTTCATCGGTCCGACGTCTGGTTCTGTAAACAGTTTCCCAGTTCAAGGCCTCTTCGAAGGGGACTTGTGGGATTCAGATTTGGATGAAATCGCTGGAATACTCTCGCAAGAGAGTGGTACAGCCACGGACGATTCCGATGGGAATGATTCACTTGATCATGCCCTGATGGATTTGTTCGGCAACTGATAACAACATTAAACGCGTAAGCGAAGGAGTCGATAACGGCTCCTTCGCTGAACATAATTTCTCGTCATTCATTTTTTAGTACCGCACGGTTCCAAGGTTCGTTCAACATGGGAATTGACGCTTCGAGATCAGCAAATAAACGTTCCAAGCAGCAAGAACGACGCAACGGGTTTCGCAACATACTTTGCGAGAATCTGGAGCGACGCGAGGTCATGGCGGGGGATATCCTCGACCTCGATTTCCGTCTCCTGTCGGTCGCTCCGAATACCGGCGAGACTTTCTCGACGACTCGGTCCAACACCCTCAGTGAGTCGCCAAGGGAGTTGATTTTCCGATTCGCCGGTGGGGATGATGTTCGCCAATCGACCCTTCGAAGCGGGATCCGTATCTCCCGTTCCGGAGGTGATGGTGTCTTCGGTGCCGGAGGAGTCTCAACCGATATCATCGTGACGCCTGAGTATCTGGACTTTGCGGATTCATCGAATCGACGCGTTGTCGTCGCGCGATTTTCGCAACCCCTGACAGACGACCTCTACAATGTCGAAGTCTTTGGGACCGGCAGCAGCACTCCCGTTCGTTCGGAAGCGAATGAAACGCTTAAACCGACCCGCACCGGAACCGATCGCGACACTTACATCTTCAATTTGGAACTCGGCACCAAGATTGTTGCAGTAGTTCCACAGCCGATTGTTCGGCAAACGGACGGCTCGCTCACACAACAGCGCGAACGCATTGAAATCTATTTCAATGATTCGGAGTTGTACGATCGCAGCGTTAACACCGGCGACGTCAATCCGAATCCGTCGGTCGTCGATTTGCAATACTACAAACTGATGCTGACTCAGGATTCGGTCAGCCCTAATGACGATTTGGTCTTCAGCCCTGTTTCTGTCAGCTACGACCCGGCAGTTCGCCGCGCTACGTTGACATTCTCCGGTCCCATTGACCAATTGCCCGGCGTTGGAAACTCAGGCACCTTCCGCTTGCGAGTCGGCTCCAACGAAGCTGTTGCTTCGCTGGCCACTCCCATCGTTCCGACTCGTCCAGCCGTCAACGCCGACCCTTCGGGATTCTTGAGTGGCGCATTCCAACTCAACAACGGAAATCCGCTGAGCGGCTCCTTCTCGACCATCCTTTCGGAAGAGGTCCGCAATGCCACTACGATCTTGCCGAATGATTTTCCCGGGTCAATTTTTGAGCCTGGGCATCGTGACATTCAAGATGAAGTTCATGTTGGCGGCCCGGATGCAGATCCTGAAACGGCCCAGCTTCGATACTCGTTCATGGAAGGTGTACCTTATGGTACGGACGCTGCCGGGCGGCCTGTTTTCACGTCCATTACGCCGGACCAAAAGCAGCGAGTCCGCGAGGTGTTTGAGTTTTTCTCGAGAAAGCTTGGCCTCGACGCCGTGGAATTTGCCGGGACCTCGGTTGATGGCGATGGCGTTTTGAAGGTTGTCGTCGGGGACATGGCACCCAACGGCGGCATTAGCGGGCCGGGAGATGTAATCGGGATTGCGGGTGGCGAACTGGCCATCATGGACGGTGCCGAAGCGTGGGACAACACCTTCGGATTAGGTTCCAACCTGCGGGGAACGCAGAGTTTCTTCATCACCGCCATGCACGAGATAGGCCACTTGCTGGGATATTCTCACACCTACGATTTGCCCGACGGCACGATCATGGGGTCGGATGGACGCCTGAGCATTGGTGCTCCACCAGCGGAACAAGTCTTCCCCGGCGACGCTGACGTCATACACGGGCAGCATATGTATCGCCCCGATAATCGCGACGTGGATCTATACCGTTTCGTCGTTTCCCCCGGTACCACTGGCCGGCTCCGCGCTGAGACCATCGCGGAACGACTTAATGACTCGAGCAATGCCGACACCAACTTGAGCCTGTTGCGTCGCGAAGATGACGGAACGTTGACGACAGTCGCTGCGAATGACAACTACTTCAGCCAAGATTCGTTACTCGATGTCACTTTGACCCCAGGCGAGTACTTCATCTCGGTAACCGGATCTGGGAACCAAGACAACAATCCGCTGACCGCCGACACTGGCAGCGGTGCGACCAGTCAAGGCCGCTATGAACTACGCGTGGACTTCAAGACCACAACTGCCAGCAGCATTGCCGAAGAGAAGAGCGGATCGACCGTCAAGGGTAGCGCTCTAGACGGTGATGGCGATGGTATCGCAGGTGGAAATTTTGACTTTTGGTTCCGTGCCGCATCGCCTGTAGGAACCCCAGGGCTTCCGCTAGGCAGCCCTCGTACGATTGTCGTTGACAAGGCATTCCGAGGTGTGAGCCGAGACGGTTCTCTTGCAACTCCCTTCAATCGAATCACTGATGCTACCGCCATCGCTGCGCCCGGCGACATCATCCGCGTTGTTGGGGATACCCGCACTGTGTCGTTAACCGACGATGCCGCGTACGAAATCGGTTTCGGTGGAGTATCGGTAGGAACGCTTGGCGACGGTCCTTCTCTAGATGTGCCTCGCGGAGTCACCTTGATGATCGATGCAGGTGCGATCCTCAAGTTTGGCGGCAGCAGGATCTTGGTCGGCAGCATCGATAGCACGACCAACCGTAGCGGTGCTGGAATCCAAGTCCTTGGTACACCCGTAACGCCCGTTTACTTCACGAGCTATTTCGATGAGTCGCTCGGCGTCGATACCAATCCGCTGGTGACCACAGCCCGAAAGGGAGACTGGGGCGGTATCGAAATCCGCAACGATGTCGACCGTGCCCAAGGCCGTTCCAACATCCTCGTAGCGGGTGGCAAGATGCTCTCCGCGGATCGTGAGCGGGAAGGCATTTTCCTCAATACGATTTCCAATACCGATATGCGATGGGGAGGGGGTACCGTGGGTGCCGGCGCACAAGCCAAAGTTGTGAGCCCGATCGAGTTGGCAGAGGCGCGACCACTGATCATCGGCAACCGAATTCAGAACAGTTCGGATTCTGCAATGAGCTTGGATCCCAACTCGTTTGAACAAACACTGTTCACCGAACCCCGCTACCAAAGCGGAGGTGATTTTGTTCCCGATTACGATCGCATCGGTCCCAAAATCTATTCCAATGTGGTATCCGGAAACTCGATCAACGGTTTGTTCGTTCGGGCTGAAACATTACCCGGACAACCGCTCAAGGAATTGACCGTCCCTGGCCGCATCGATGAATCCGAAATCACCATCGTTTTTGGTGAAAACGTAATCGTTCAAGGGACGCCTGGCGGCGCCCTCGAAGAAGATTCCTCACCAAATAGCTCGTTGATCACCTTGAACAACGTCGCTCCAACCTCGGGTACCGGTTTCGGGACGACCGTGGCCGTCAGCTACGTCGTAACCTTTGTCGATCGTTTTGGCCAAGAAAGCCTTCCGAGCGCGGCCCAAACCACCTTGGTGAACGCGGGTTCTGCCCTTCTGTTGGGGAATATCCCAGCCGCCACCGGGGATTATGTTTCGCGACGCGTCTGGAGACAGATCAACAGAGCCGGCGCATTCCAATTGGCAGGCGTGCTCAATCGCGATGACGCAACATATGTCGACAACAACATCACCCTCAATGGGACGATGCAAACCGCGATCGGCCAAGGCCTCGTGCATCGCGCCCGACGCGATGCCAGCTTGGTAGTCGATCCGGGAATCGTTGCCAAGATGCTCGGTGGTCGGATCGAAGTCGGCTTCGGTGCCACCCTGCTGGCCGAAGGTTCCAAGACCAAACCGATCGTATTCACTTCGCGACGCGATGATCGATACGGTGCAGGCGGAACGTTTGACACCAACAACGATGGAGATGCGACGCTACCTGGACGAGGAGATTGGTCGGGTATTGTCAGCCGCCACTTGGGAACTTTGAGCATCGACGCGGCACTGGTCAACTTTGGTGGTGGTGAATCTCGAATCCCTGGGGGATTCGCATCGTTCAACGCGATTGAAGTCCATCAATCCACCGCCCGAATCGCGAACTCGGTCCTGGATTCGAACGCATCGGGAGCCACCAATCTCGGATCGACCAACCGCGACACGCGCGGGGTCAATGAGGGGGCCGTCATTTTCTCCGTCGGCAGCCAGCCGATCATCATCAACAATATTTTCAAGAACAACCAATCCAGCGACACAGCGGCTATCAGCGTCGATGCAAATTCGCTCAACTCCGTTCACGTACGGGATACGGGACGGTCGACAGGCGAGAATCAACGCGAAGAAATCGGCATCGGAAACTTTGGTCCTCTGGTCAAGAACAATCAACTCGGGGGCAACGCCCTGAACGGGCTCCGCGTTCGGGGTGCTACGTTGACCACCGAATCGGTTTGGGACGATACGGACATCGTCCACTTGCTGCGAAGCGCTATCATCATTCCCGATTACCACACTTACGGTGGTTTGAGATTGACGAGCAAGGCTGACGAAAGCCTCGTCGTCAAGGCGAGCAACGGAGCTTCGATTACCGCCGAAGGCCGTCCTTTGGATATCAAGGATCGCATCGGTGGTACGCTCCAAGTGATCGGGCAACCTGGCTTCCCCGTCGTGATCACGAGCTTGTCCGATGACTCGATCGGTGCTGGATTCGATTTCTCTGGAAATTCTCTACTGGACACCAATAACAACGGCGCCTCGGTGGGATCTGCAGGCGATTGGAGAGGCATCACGTTTGCCCCTTTTGCTAATGATCGCAACGTCGATTTCCGCTACGAACGCGAGTCGGATGAAATCAGCGAAGGGACCAATGACTTCCCAACTGAAGCCGAGGACTTGGGCTCTCTCGCAAGCAACCTGAACGCGGGCGACGAAAATTTGCGGCTGGGTGTGACGCTTACTGGTTCGATCGCCTCATCGCGGGACCTTGACGTCTACCGTTTCGGAGCGACCGCAGGAACGATGCTATGGATCGATGTCGACCAAACATCGGGTTCGCTCGATTCGGTGATCGAATTGATCGATGCCGAAGGCAAAATCATCGCTCAAAGCGACAACTCGATCTCCGAATCGGTTTCCAAGAGGGTCTTTTCAGACAGTGCTTCGATCCCTGCTGGACGAGCCTTGCCGATGGATCAATCGGCTTGGTCCAAGACCAACGCGAACGAACCCAATGCGCAAGTTGACTTCCTCGGAGTGAACCCCCTCGATGCAGGGTTGCGGGTCGTCTTGCCCGGTGTCGCGGGCAGCTTCAATAGCTACTTCATACGCGTTCGCAGTAGCAACGTATCACGCGAGCCTGGCAAGACTGATCCAGCTCGACTGACCGATCCGGCTTTGGTCCGCGAAGGCCTAAGTATCGGTGGCTACAAAGTCCAACTCCGATTGCAACAGCAGCAAGAAGTGGCCGGATCGGCAGTCCGCTATGCAGACATTCGATTTGCACAAGTCGGTATCGATGTACAGGGCGGACCAATGCATTCGCCGCTGGTGGGTGAAGTTGGTGAAGCCGATCCCAACGAATCGAATGCGTCTGATCAAAGCGCAATCAATCTTGGAAACATAGTTACGAATGATCGTGGAGGCGTATCGATCGCCGCCAACTTGGCCACGCGAGGTGACATCGATTGGTACAACTTCTCCGTTGCACGAGAAGCCATTCAGCAAGTTAGCTCGACGCCAACCAACCACATCGCGTTGACGTTTGACATCGATTACGCAGACGGTCAAGGTCGCGCCAACACGCAGCTTTGGATTTTCCGTCGCGACGCGACGAGCGGTCAGTTGACGTTGGTTGCCACTGCCAACGACTCCAACATCCAGGACGACCAACCTAGAATTGGCCTAGGGTCAGATGTAACCGACTTGACGCGAGGATCGCAAGGGAAGCGGGATGCATACCTCGGTCCCATCGAGTTGCCCCAAGGTGATTACACAGTCGCGGTAACGAACGCCTCGTTGAAGAACGTGAACATGGATCAGTTCACCGACCTCAATGGAACTCCAGGTTCCAACCTCGTGCGTGTCGAACCGCTGGACTCGGTCCAAGTCATTTCCGAAGACCGTTTCGATCCGGACACTCGTCCGTCGCGAAATCTGGCCCCTGTACAGGATTCGTTTGCCCTCGCATCGGCTTCTCCATCGATGCCCAATACCGATGGCGTGGGACTGCCCAATTCGGTTCCATTCAATCTTTCTGATGTAACCCTCTTCTCCGGCTTTTCCGATCAATTGCTATATGGAAATGCCTTGACGGGAGCCAGAGAAGGGACCGGGGCAAACTTCAGTCGAAATGCGGTCGACATTGCTGTTTCTCCGGCAGGACGAGCCTTTGGAGCTGGAATTCCAACAGGCGGTCAAGACAGCGACGGTAGCGTGATCTTCGGCATCGACATCGGCGATGCTGGCGTGGGCGTTTCTGGTGGATCGGCGGCTAGCGCCGGATTGATTACCTTTAGAGGCCGCCTTGATAATGCGGACCCCCCAAATCTTATCATCGAGCCCCGCGGAAACGTGGGGGACGGGATGCGTTTCCACGCACTATCATTCTCGGACGTATTGTCCGTCAATAATGCGATAACCTTCTGGGGTGTGGGAAGTCGAACGTCTCAGATCAACGGTCCAATCGAAGCACCATGGAAGCAAAACATCCTCTACCGGTTGGATCCGAATACAGGCAACGCGATCAATCCGGACGGTTCAACGACGGCTCTCGATCCGAACATCAATAACGCCGGTACTCAGATCGCGGCAGCAGGTATCTTCGCAACCGCAACGGGTGAAGTTACCGGCCTTGCAACTGTCGGCGGCAACTTTTTCGGTCTATCCGATCGAGGTGAACTTGTAACCCTCAATTCGACCATTGCCATCCTCCGCGATCCCGATACAAACCAAATCATCCCCTTTACCGGAATGACGGCGGGCCCGAGAAATGTAGAAGGCGGACGGTTCGCTGATTTGCTGTTTGGCATTACGGCTGCTGGAAGAATCTATGCTTTCGATACGCTCGGCCAATTGCAACCGATTTTCCCACGCGGCCGCTCGTTCGCTCAAACGCCCGGCGCAAACGGATTGGCGGGCGCGATCGGAATCGATTTCTCTTCGCTTGACGTAAACATGTGGCACGCTTCGCAAGATCAAGCGGGTCAAGCCGGGGTCGGACGATTGACGAATTTCAACAATTCTCGCGACACTTCGAACAACCGAAACTCACTACGCTTTGCATTCGATAGCGATGCGAACGACGGTGACGCAATGCCGGGCAACTGGACCGGCATATACTCGGGCCTGGGTATGGAGAATTCCTATGCTGCACCCGGTGGCGCCATGGGTGCCCTTGAAAGCGATTTGATCGATCTGCGTAACTACTCTGCCGACGATGAACCGACTCTCTACTTCAACTATCTAGCGAATACGCAAGACAATAACGCCCGAAGTGAACTGGGCGATAACGTCACTTCCCTGGACTCGTTGCGGGTCTATGGTACGAGCGCAGACGGCATCTGGGTTCTTTTGGCGACGTCCAACAGCAACACGAATACCGCCTTTGACGACAGCGGACCCGGTTCCGATGAAATGGACTTGGCCAACAGTCGTTACACGGATTCTTACGGCCGTACACGCGTTGCAGAAGAATTGTTCGACAACGGACAATGGCGTCAAGCCCGCGTCAACCTCGGACCTTTGGCAGGAAAACGCGATGTCAAGCTACGCTTCGAGTTCAGTACAGTCGGGGATTTCCGATCGGCGGATCCGCTGCGCGGCGGTATTGAGTTGGGTGCTGTTCCGGGCGAGCGGATCGCGGACGGCAACACCATGACTTTGGCCGGAACTACCTTTGAGTTCGACCTAGGTTTGGTGCTCAATTTGCCGAGTGGACGCAGTATCGTTGCTGGCAATCAGCTCAAGATCAACAGCGATCTGTTCACATTCGGCACCGACATCCCGTTCAATCTTAACGATACTCCCGCGACCATTGCGGCTTCCGTTCAAAACGTCCTCGTTGCTAATGGCTACACCGTAGCAACCAGCACCTCGACGCCAAATGTTCTCAACGTCACTCATTTCAATAGTGTTCGATTGACGGCGCCGACACTTGCGTTCCAGTACGACATTTTTGGGGCCGACAAAGCGATCATCATCGGATTGCCGGGCGTCCAAGGAACCAACACGCCGATTTTCGTAACCAACGAAATGACGGCGACCGAAGTTCGGGACTCGGTACGTGAGGGCTTAGCGCTCGCCTGGAATATTCCAACCGAGTCCACCAATATCGACGTCTACAAAGTGCGCGGTAACGTCATCGTCATCCACAGCACCGATCAAAACTTCGCAGGCTCAAATGCAGGGCCATTGACACTCTTCGGGCGTCGCCGAGGAGACAATTTTGGTCCAATCGACGGTGGCGATCGCTGGGCGGAGAATGGCAAGCGAACCAGTGGGAACCGGCCTGCCACTGGCCAAGTACCTGCTGGAATCTTTTTGGATGATTTCATCGTTGGCTTTGCCGAACGAGGCGAAGTCGTCTTCTCAGCCTCGAACGTTCCAGGCTCACAAACCTTCAACGCTTCTCGCTTCTACGAACGCGCCGGTGGCCCCAACGGCATACCAGCTCGGGAAGTGAATACCGGTACTTACCAATTGGAAATCCGTGTCGCTGCGGATTACGGTACCACCAATCGTCAAGGCGAGTTGAGGCTCGAAAACACGCTGCTCGGACCTCTCGGGCGCACCTACGACACCAACGAACGTCTGTCAAAATCGGCGGCATTGATCTTTGATTCCGCGAGCGAAATCCAGGACGGCGGATCCTTTACGTTGAGCGATGGCGTCCGAACGGTACTGTTCGAGTTCGATGTCGTCACCTCCGCAAACGACCGCAGTATTGGAGTTACTCCAGGGGCTGTTGCCATCCCGATCAGCCCCAACAGTACCTCTGTAGTCATCGCAGCGGCGATTCGAAATGCGATCAACGGCGCATATACGAGCGGTTTGATCGGACTGACAGCGGAAACCGGTGGGGACATGCCGGGCTCGGCGATGACGGCTCCAAGGTCGATCATCATTCAGCTCAATGGTCCAGCGGCTGCCGATGTCTTTGGTGGAACGGCTTTCACACCGAACGTTCCGCTGCAACTCATACAGTTTGGGTTGGACACCCAGTGGGGTGAAGATCTCGGCGACTCGAACATACTTCGAGATCAGGGTCAGTTGATCATCAACTCCGCAGTGATCTCTAGCTCCTTGACCTACGGGATTCGAGTGGATGCAGCGGCTCGCGATTACGCGGACACCCGATTTGGTGGTGCCAATGCCACCGTTCGCCCGGGATCGCGGCCATATCCAGGTGCAGTGCGTAACCTGGTAACGTTGAATACATCCAATGTCGCGCCAGGTGTAGTGCTGATGAACAATGTTCTCGCCTTCAATGGCCTCGGAGGCAGTCCGACAGGCGCTGGCGGAATCTTGATCAGCGGAGATGTGCAGTCCCCTGTTGGTCAGCCCACGTCCACCGTCGCCCGCATCGTCAACAACACCATCCATGGAGTCCAAGGCAACAGCATTGGTCTGACCATAAATGACGGTGCTGCTCCGACGGTGATAAACAACATCTTCTCGAATTCGAACTTCGGGGTTTCGATCGCTGGCCCAAGCCTTGGAAACGTCGTACTCGGTGGCAATCTGTACAAACAGAACAATGTGCCCGTCACGCCCCCCGGCACTCCCGAGTCGTTCCCCGAAAACTTGGATATCTTACCTGCCCCTCAGCCATTGTTCTTGAATCCGAGCTTGGGACGGTTCTACCTCGCAGCCTTCTCGCGAGCGATCGATTCGTCTTTGTCGTCGTTAGAAAATCGTTCGTCGATCGAGACCGTCAAGGCGGCTCTGGGATTGGCGACAAGCCCGATCCTGGCACCCGAATTCGATGCCAATGGACTACGCCGCAGCGATGACCCAGCTGTCAATTCTCCTCCCGGATTGGGATCGAACGTCTTTATCGATCGTGGCGCTCTGGACCGCGTCGACCAAATCGGTCCGGCTGCATTCCTGCAACGACCGCTCGATAACGATGCGAATGGTATCGATCTGGATGGCTCCAGCACCTACGTTCAAGTTCGCACCGGCAACTTCGACTACTTCGAGGTTCTGCTCGATGAACGCCAAGGAACCGGTCCAGATCCTTTGACAATCTCCCAGAACAACGTCGTTTTGACCGAGAATGGTCGAATGCTTAGCCCTGGTATCGACTATGTGTTTGGCTATAGCTTCAATAGCCGCACGATTCGATTGACTCCGCTGGCTGGTTTCTGGCGGCAAGACAGCGTTTATGAGTTAACGCTCATCAACAAGCCAACGTTGCGAGTGATCGCTCCGGATGATGCGGCAACGCGAATCGACGGTGATCGATTCACCGTGGCACTTGCCGGTGGCGGAACGCGGTCGTTAGAACTCGAC
>Ga0255127_1000214_pt1 | contig 31402 bp, 26 predicted proteins | sample Law_Miss_RepB_8d_FD_188555 | JGI IMG/M metagenome (GOLD analysis project Ga0255127, IMG submission 188555) | Freshwater microbial communities from St. Lawrence River, New York, United States - Law_Miss_RepB_8d | ecosystem: Environmental > Aquatic > Freshwater > River | place: USA: New York...
ACGTTGTCGTTGTAGAAACCAGAGACGCCGGCCCGCACCGTCCAAGGCTTGGCTCCGCCTTCGGAGGCTTGAAGGGCAGCGGTGACCGCGAGGCTCGCAGCGCCGATAGAAAGGGCGCTCATGCTGGGAATGAAGTTTTTCATGCGAAATCCGTTTTTAGACGGCTCTGTCGTCGTTGGAACGCGGAGCTTGATTACGTTTGGAGTCTTCGAAGTTCAGCGCTGAGTGTCAACCTGTTTTCCGGTTTTTTGCCAAATGACGAATCGCGTCGGGTTTCAAGGATCCCTCTCAACAACCCATCAGCGTGATTGCCTTCGAAATGCAGGAAAATCAGCGACCACCTGATCCCATGAGGCCACCGATCCCCAGGATGTCAGCGAGAAAACTTCCACGGGCGCCCCTTCGCCCAACCCCAGTGCTCGCCGCTGGTTCAGGAAGCGTTGACGGAGGGATGCCTCCCATTGATCAAGGGTCTCAACCGGTGCGATGCCGTGCCGCCCCACCCAAGGCAACCATTCGCGTATCTGACTTTGGTGACACCACGATTGACGGGCGATTTGATCGAAGGAATCAGCGACATCCACCACCAGATCCGGGACGGATTGAGGCCCTTCGCCGATGTAGCTGTCCCAAGTGTTGAGGATCACTGGGGTTCGGATCCAACGCGCCTCGGCCGTACCCTCCGCCGGATACTCGTCCACGAAGGCATGGGGTACGTTGATCATGTAGGCCACTCGTCGGATCGCATCGGCCACCGTGATGTGGTCGGGATGGACTCCGGCCCGGGTATCCGCCGGCAGTGGCGGGCAGAACAGATAATCGGGCTCGAAGTCCCGGATGCTCTTCCAGAGGGCGGCCAGCAAGTCGTTGCTGAGCAATCGAGCCTCACCGAAAGGACGACCGTCCGGACGGGATAGGCGTTCGAATTCGTACCCACCAATGGCAGCGGCGGCAGCCTGCTCCTCAAGGCGGATGCGTGCGGTTTCCTCAGGAGTTCGCCAGTGGTGGCCCGAGCGTCCATCGGTGCAAACCAAGACCTTGGCCCGAAAGTCCCCGGCATGCTTGCGGCGGAAGAGTTCAAAGGTGCCCGCAGCCACGAATTCAAAATCGTCGAAGTGAGCGTGAACGCAGAGGATTCGCATGCGAAAGAGAAGATCTCTGCAAGATGGTAGGCGGTGAGGGATTCGAACCCCCGACCCAATGCGTGTAAAGCATTTGCGCTAACCGCTGCGCCAACCGCCCCACCGACCGCAGGGGCTGATCTTAACCCACGCCAGTATTCGGGTTCAATGCGGCAATGCGCCGAGCTGACAGTCTGAGATGGGATTCAGCTCAAGAGCCTGGACACCCCGGAAGGAACTCCTGTTGGCCCAATCCGTCATTCCGGCTAGGATGGCGACCTGATGAGCCGGGCGTTCCCGAGTCGGACCCATGAATCCGATGATAGGATTTCACAAACCACCTTTCCGTTGACAGAAGATTGGTTTGTGGACGCCCTTCCCCATCAAGCTCCACAGAACCCCTACCCCGCCGCCCATCCCTCACTGAATTCCCGCTCTTTCCTCGAATCGCACCGTGACCGTGTTGTCATCGCGGTGGATTGGCCGGTCATCATCGAGGCGGCGGAATTCACCCGCTTGGGGCGGCATCGCGACCTCGTAGAACTGGACCGCAATTATCCCGTGCAGCACGCCGGGCCATGGACCGAAGCTTCGGTCCGGGTGGGTCGAAGGCAGTTGGCGCGACTGCGGTCTTGCCGCGACCTCCGTGTGGTGCAGCGCTATTTGGACGCGGTGGAAGAGGGGCGGGCACAGGCCTGGAACCCGATCGTTTTTGGAGTGGCGCTGGCCGCCTTCAACCTGCCCTACCGTCAGGGGCTGTTGCATTACGCCGGCGCCTTGCTGCGAGGCCTCGCCGAACCGTGTCGCCCCAGAGACATCTCGGAAGGTGACTGGGCAAATTGGATGAACTCCCTCGAGACCCCCCTCCCGGAAGCGGCCCATCGCCTCCTCCAGCCAGCGACTCTGGCCCTCGGAAAAACGGACCTGCGCCCGCGTTAGGCGTCTGTCTGGGTCACCCGTCGCACCAGCAAGAGTTGGGATTGGTCGAGGAATCCCCTTTCCCCCGGGGCTCCGTCGGGCTTTCCTCCGCTCCTCGTTATGCTTAAGGCCGGCATCGTCGGTTTGCCCAATGTGGGCAAGTCCACCCTCTTCAACGCAGTCACCCGCACCCGAAAGGCGCAGGCGGCGAACTACCCGTTCTGCACCATCGATCCCAACGTGGGCATCGTCACCGTGCCGGATGAACGTCTGGGGGTGCTGCAAAAAATCGCCAAGACCAATGTCGTGATCCCCGCGGCCATCGAGTTCGTGGACATCGCCGGTCTGGTGAAAGGGGCCAGCGCCGGTGAGGGCTTGGGCAACAAGTTCTTGAGCCACATCCGCGAGGTCGACGCCATCGTGCAAGTGGTCCGGTGCTTCGAAGACGCCGACATCCACCATGTGTCCGGCAGCGTGGACCCGGTTCGGGACATCGAGATCATCACCACCGAACTCGTCTTGGCGGACATGGAGTCGGTCAACAAGCGCCTCGACAAGGTGGCCAAGGATGCCAAGCGGGGAGACAAGGAAGCGCAGGCCGAACAGGCCGTCCTCAGCAAGCTCAAGCCGCACCTCGACGCCGGCAAACCCGCGTTGACCTGCGAACTGACCACTGAGGAGAAGGCCCTGTCGAAGAGCTTCTGGCTCATGACCGACAAACCCACCCTCTTCGCCTGCAATGTGAAGGAGGGCGACTTGGCCACCGCCGACACCAACCCCTACGTGGTCAAGGTGCGCGAATATGCCAAGAGCCAACTGAGCTGCGAAGCCACGGTCATCAGCGCCCAGATCGAGAGCGATCTCGTGGACCTGTCCGAAGAGGAGGCCAAGGAATTCCTCTCCGCCCTCGGCGTCACCGAGTCCGGCGTGGGTTCACTGATCCGGGCGACCTACCACCTCCTCGGACTGCGCACCTACTTCACGGCCGGCGAGAAAGAAGTCCGAGCCTGGACCATCCATGCCGGAGACACCGCGCCGAAGGCGGCCGGCGTCATCCACAGCGACTTCGAACGCGGCTTCATCAAGGCCGAGACCGTGGCCTACAAGGACTTGGTCTCCTGCGGCTCGGTGGCTGCCGCCCGCGACAAGGGCCTCTACCGGATGGAAGGCAAGGAGTACGTGGTCGCCGACGGCGACGTGCTGGTGTTCAAGTTCAACGTCTAGTTCAACGTCTGGCCTGGCCGAGGAAGGGTTCTTCGACCGACCATCCGACCGACCAGTACGCACAACGGCCCGGGGCGAAGGGAGAGGCATGACCTCCCCACCGCCACCGGGCCGTTTCGTTTTGGACCAATCAGGCGCCGACCACCTTGGAAAGCAACGCGTTCATGCGCTGGAGCATGGCACGGGGATCTTCCAGACGGCCGGAAGCCAGCCGGGCCTGGTCGTTCAACTGCTCGGCCACCAAGCCGGCCAGCGCCGCATCGTTCTGACGCAACTGGTTGAGCTTCACGATGACCGGGTGCCTGGGATTGATCTCCAGGTCCGGGGCCGCGTCTTCACCGGCCATGGCGTCGCGTCCCATGGACTTGAGCGTGCGACGCATGCTGGCGGTCATGTACTTGTCGCTGTCGAGGGCCACCACCGGGCTATCGACCAGACGCTTGGATGAACGCACCTCGTGGACCGCCTCGCCCAAGGTCAGCTTGAGCCAACCCGCCAGCGACGTGGCCTCGTCGTCGGACAGGGCGCCCTCCTTGGAGGCCTCTTCCACATCCAGTTCAGCCTTCTCGGCGGCTGTGATGCTCTTGGAATCGAACTCGCGCAGACGATCCATCACGAACTCGTCGATCGGATCATCCACGAACAGCACCTCAAACTTGCGGGCCCGAAACACCTCGAAGTACGGACTCGCCTCGGCGGCGGCCCGGTCCTTGGCCAAGAGGTAATAGATGTCCTTCTGACCTTCGGGCATGCGCTTCACATAGTCGGCCATCGACGTCTTCTTGCCGGCCTCCGTTGCTGAGGACTCGTAGCGCACGAGCTTGGCCAAGGCGGCCTGGTTCTCCCAGTCGCTGAGCACACCCTCTTTGAGGAACCGGTGGTACTCGGAGTAGAACCCGTCGTAAGCCGCGGCATCCTTGTCGGCCTCTTCGGCCAAATGCTTGAGGAAGCGATTGGTCAACGCCTTGCTCAGCTTGCGCATGAGGTCGGAGTCTTGCATCCGCTCGCGAGAGACATTGAGCGGCAAGTCTTCGCTGTCCACCACACCTCGCACGAACCGCAACCACTCCGGCAAGAGTCCCTTGGGCTTGGACTCGATGAGCACCTTGCGGCAATACAGGTGAACCTCGGACTCCTGCCGCACCAAGCCGGGCATTTCCAGACTGCGCGAAGGCACAAAGAGCAGCGCCTGGATGGCGATGGGCGCATCGGCCGTGAAGTGCAGGCGGTACTTGGGAGCCTCGTTGTCGTGGGCCAGGTACTCGTAGAACTCCTTGTATTCTTCCTCCTTCACCTCGTTCTTCGAGCGGGCCCAGATGGCCTGGACCGTGTTGACCCGCTTGCCGTCCAACTCGAGCGGGAAGGCCACGAAATTGGAGTAGCGCTTGACGATGCGCTCCAGGTTGCCGGCTTGCGCGAACTCCTTGGCTTCGTCCTTGAGACTGAGGGTGATTTGAGTACCCGGGGTGGCGTCCGGAGCCGATTCGAGCGTGTAGCCATTGCCACCCTCACTGGTCCATTTCCAACCCTCGGAGCCGGCCGCCTGAGAGCGGGTCACGACCGTCACCTGCTTGGCCACCATGAAGGCGGAATAGAATCCGACACCAAATTGCCCGATGAGCCGGGTGTCCGGCTTCTGCTGCTCGGCCAATGCCTTCAGAAAGGCCTTGGTGCCCGAGTGAGCGATGGTGCCCAGGTTCTGGACGAGCTCATCCCGGTTCATGCCAATGCCCGTGTCGGCGATGGTCAGCGTCGACTCCGCCTCGTTGGCAGTAATGGTGATGGAGGGGCCACTATCACCCGTAGGCGACTGCCCGCTGGCCTGAAGAAAACGGAGTTTCTCGCAGGCGTCGGCAGCATTGGAGACCAACTCCCGCACGAAGACCTCACGATCGGTGTACAGGGAGTGGATGACGATGCTCAGCAATTGCTGGATCTCGGCTTGGAATGAATGCTGTTCCGGCTGACTGATGGGTTGACTCATGGTGTGTTTAAAAAACGAAGATCCAGACCGCCATTGGCCCGGGCCACGCTGCGGCGAACCGCAAGCGGGCAATGATTTTACTCGCTCAATCCGAGGCCCTGTCAAGGGAGGGACCGTCTGGGCAGCACCGCTTCCAGATCGAAGTTCGGCGGGCGGGCGGTCCCGAAACCGATCCGACCCCTACGCCACAATCGGCCCCTCAAAGACTCACCAGACCCGGGCCCAGATCACCTTCAGATAGCGGCTTTCCGGGCAATTGGACATCACCGGGTGGTCTTCGCCAGGTCCCGTGCGGTCGAGGATCTGAAGGCGACGGCGAGTCCGCACCGACATCCGGATGACGATGTCCTCGAACTCCTCGGCCGAGATCATACCTGAGCAAGAGCAGGTCACGAGCAGACCTCCCGGACGGGTGATCACCATGCCCAGTCCATTGAGGTCTTCGTAGCGCTGGCGACCCTCGGCGGCGTCTTCATCGTCCCGGCTGTGGACGAGCTTGGGCGGATCCAAGATCACCACATCCCACTGTTCGCCATTGTCCCGCATCTGACGGGCGTAGCTGAACGCATCGCAGTCCACCCAGCTGACGCGGACCTGATTGAGATTGGCATTGCGCTTGGACATGGCGATGGCGGCCTCGTCCAGATCCACCCCGGTCGCCTCGTTGGCCTGCCCCAGCAGCATCGCCGAAATGGAGAACCCACCGGAATAGCAGCACAAATCCAACACCCGCTTGCCACGGGTATAACGAGAGAGCTTGAGACGATTGTCGCGCTGGTCGCAAAAAAACCCGGTCTTGTGCCCCTCCTTGAAGTCCACCTCATAGCGGATGCCGTGCTCCCGAATCTTCACAGCCCGGACGGGATCGGACTTCACCGTCGTGGGAGAGATCCCCTCATTGCGTGCCACCGTGTCATCCACTTCGAAGACCACCCGCTGAGTGCCCAGACGCGCATGCATCCGGGGAATCCAAGAGGCCAACCGCTGGGCGATGCCCAAGCTGTGAACTTGGATGCTCAGCACATCAGCAAACTTATCGACCACCAGCCCACTGAGGCCGTCGGCATCGGAGTGCACCACCCGGAACGCATCGGTCACCTCCGGCAGGCGCAGGAAATCGATCCGATGGTCCATGGCCCGATCGAGCAACTCGACCAGCAGCGATTCCTCGACAAAGGATTCCCCCCAGTGGAACAGCCGCAGAGGCACCTTCGCGCGCGGATGCCAGAGACCATTGCCACAAGGCGAACCCGACTTGTCGTACACATGCACCCAATCACCCGCCTTCGCCCCAGCGGAGGCATCGCGGATCATGGCCGGGTACACCGTCGGTTGCTGACTGTGGTACTTCAACCAGACCCACGGCGTCTGCCAATGCGTCGTATCAGCCTGCGGCAGCGCCGGAGGACCCGGGCGCGGCCCAGAACGCGGGCCAAAGCTCGGGCCAGAAGGAGAAGAACCCTCGTAAGGTCTCCGGGGCCGGAACGGGGGACGATCAAAAGACGCCATGTGGCACAGTTGATACGGCCAAAACGCCTCCGAGCCAAGCACCGTCCCCAACAACACCCCCAACTACCTCTCAGCCTCCTAACGTCCGCTGCCCCGAAAACCCAACCCACCCTCAGCGGCAGCGAAACCGGGCCGAAGCCAGCATTGAAGGCAATCACCACAATCCCCCGAGCGGAGCGGGATCGGTCCGCAGCGAGCATAGGAACGTCCTCACCCTATTTCCCCTCGCGCGTCAGCGCGAAAGCCCAGCCTGTCCCCACGTTCCCTGCGAGCGCAGGACCGGTCCCGCGGAGCGACCAGAGTCGCTTTCGGCGCGCCGCCCGGTATGCTCATCGCCGTGACCGACACGGTTCAGCGAAAACAACGAATACTGGTGGGCATGAGCGGCGGCGTAGATTCGTCGGCTGCCGCCGCCCTCCTTCAGGAACAAGGATTCGACGTCGTCGGCGTCACCCTCAAACTGTGGCCGCAGGACTGCGTCAACCGCGCCGAGGACAAATGCTGCGGACCCCAGGCCGTCATGGATGCCCGCAGCGTCAGCGCCAGCCTCGGCATCCCCTACTACCTCATCGACGAATCGGCTGAATTTCAAAAACGTGTCATCGGCTACTTCGCCGAAGAATATCGGGCCGGACGCACACCCAACCCCTGCGTCATGTGCAACCAGCACCTGAAATTCGGAACCCTCTTGGACCGCGCCCGACAACTCGGCTGCGACTGGGTCGCCACCGGGCACTTCGCCCGCGTCGAACGCACGGCCGAAGGGCGTTCCCTCCTGCTCCGCGGCCGCGACCCCCGCAAAGACCAAAGCTACTTCCTCTTCTCACTCCGCCAGCACCAACTGGCCCGAGTGCTCTTCCCACTCGGCGAGAAAACCAAGTCGGACACCCGCGACGTGGCTCGCGAGTGCGGACTGCGCACCGCCGACAAAGAAGAGTCGATGGAGATTTGTTTCGTACCCGACAACAACTACGGACGATTCCTCGAACAGTCGAAACTTGTGGAGCGGCACTCCGGCGAAATCATGGACACTCAGGGCCGGGTGCTCGGACACCACGACGGCATCGAATTCTACACCATCGGCCAGCGCAAAGGCCTTGGGATTTCCTCCGCCCATCCGCTGTACGTCATCGAATTGGACCCGGCCAACAACCGAGTCATCGTCGGCGACGAATCGCAGCTCAACCGCTCCGAATTCACCGTCGACCACTGCAACTGGATTCCCTGGGACCAACCGCCCGAATCCTTCGAGTGCGTTGCCAAGATCCGATACAATCACCCCGGCGCGGCCGCCACGGTCCGACCCGGACCGCAAGAGACCGCCACAGTCCGCCTCCATGCACCCGCTCGGGCCGTGACCCCCGGACAAGCCTGCGTCTTCTATGACGGAGACCAAGTGATTGGCGGCGGATGGATCCGGCGCGAGCGATCCCATTCCTAAGCCAAAACAATCCAATTGGATCGGTCGTGCTGGCTGCGTCTTCTTCCGCTAGAGCTTCGTTGTTCGCTCGATCCGGGTCTCAACCATGGGCCTTCCATCGGCCCGCGCTTCGCTCTCGGATCAGCTTCACCCGATCTCACTGCGCCGTCACCGAACGGACCCGATAAAACACATTGCCACCGATCGGAGCCGGCCGACGCAATTCCCGAACCTCCAGCGGATCGGAAACCGCAGTCCAAGCAGGGGCATCCAAGGCATCCGCCTGCTCGACCACAAAGCGCTGGGCCTGTCGACGTTCGCCGCTCACCCCATCACGAACCTTGGCCACGGAACCATCCCAAGCGATGACCACATCAACCCCGTCCCGGCGGATGGATCGGATCTTCGGCTTAGGCTGGTAGGCGATCACACCCCGCAGCGGGAACCCCAAAGTGCCCGGCAACCAAGGGTCGGCCGACCAAGGCGAGAGCATCTGGTCACCGCTGGCCCAACTCGTGCGATACCGCACATACTCGGTGCCGTCATTGTCGATCCAGAATCCATAAGCCAGCATGCCGTGGATCTCCGGATTCACCCCGGCCACACCGGCCACGTTCCGTGAAAGCTCTCCCGAAGGCTGCATGAAGAGCAGCACCGGGCGACCCGCGCGGATCTCCGCCTTCAGGTCCGCATAAGTGAACCCGCGCCCCCCGGAGACCGTCGGATTAAAAGCAGTGAGTTGGCAAAAACTGACCGCATCGCTGCCCCGATAGCGTGTCCAAGCCACCAACCCGGAAGGGATGTCCGAACCCAATGGAATCGCAGGTTCCTGCCCCAACTGAACCCATCGCCGATCCCCGCTCTTGTTCCAGTGGACGTAAGAAAACCCATCGATATTGCCCCGGCACTCGGCCCCGAGATCCGCCCACTTGTTCTGGCTGAGCCCGATGAAATCCCCGATGCAGTCCGGCGTGTGTTCCTTGCGACCTGCAGTGATGTAGGGATCGGTGAACACACTCTCATAGGCAAAGTAATAGTCGTCTTCATGTCCCGGCTGGTTGGACGGCCGTCCATCGCGGCCCGACTTCGAAGCCCACAGCGAGAAAATACCCTGATTGCCCTGGCTCAATCGGCTATTGAGCGGAGCAACGCCATTACCGGTCGGCCCCGTGTAGAAATCCGGAAAACCATTGCGATCCCAAAACCCCATCAAATTGCCCGTTGCCGTCCCGAAACAACCCATATGCCACTCGTAGTCCGGAACGTCTTCGACCCGAACGTCCTCCAATTGAGCATGGGCTCGAGGCATGGCCAAAATTCCTGCCAGGGCAGCCACACATCCAACGAACCCTTCAAGACGCCGAGACTCACCATGCATGCAATGACCTTCGCTCCCCGGCCCCCGCTGTCCAGACTATCCCGTCCATCGCACCCCGAAGGCCCAGTCCGTGATAACTCAATGCCACCCTGCGAGCGGGATCGGTCCGCAGCGAGCCTTGGAAGCGAACACCAAAATCCCTCGCGCACAGCGCGAAAGCCCCTACTCCCAGAGCTTCCTCAGCGAGCGTAGGACCGCACTCCAAAAAGTACCCCAGCGGAGCGGGATCGGTCCGCAGCGAGCCTTGGAAGCGAACAACCTTTCCCTGGCGCTTCAGCGCCAAAGCTTCTTCTACCCCGAGCCTCCCTGCGAGCGAAGGACCGATGCCGCGGAGCCACCAATACGCCCAGCGGAGGTTCCGCCACGACCACGTCTAGGGATGGTCTGGGGTATGCGGCGTTCCTTCAGAACGCTCCGGTTGTGCGCCATACCCGGGGTTTCACCCCGGGCTGGTATGCGGTGCCCCGTTGGGGCACTCCGAATGCCTCACCTTCCTGCGAGCCTTCCTGCGCCTCCACGAAGCGGCAGCGGTAACGGGCCGGAGCGAGCATTGGAACGTCGACACCCTGATCCCCATCGCGCGAAAGCGCGAAAGCCGAGCCTGTCCCCACGTTCCCTGCGAGCGTAGGACCGCACTCCAAAAAGCAACCCAGCGGAGCGGGATCGGTCCGCAGCGAGCCTTGGAAGCGAACACCAAAATCCCTCGCGCACAGCGCGAAAGCCCCCACTCCAAGAGCTTCCTCAGCGAGCGTAGGACCGATCCCGCGGAGCCCCCAAATACGCCCAGCGGAGCGGGATCGGTCCGGAGCGAGCATTGGAGGCGATCAACCTTTCCCTTGGCGCCTCAGCGCCATAGCTTCTCCTACCCCGAGCCTCCCTGCGAGTGGAGGACCGATCCCGCGGAGCGCCATCAGCATGCTTGCACCCAAACACCGCCGACCGTTGACTCCCCGCGCGCCTCATCGGATCGGCGCGTTACCGTGAAGTCCAACCCGCCTGGAAAAACAGGCTACTTTGTGCTCGAAGGCACCAATGCCTTCGCCGCCTCCTATTATTTCAACTACCTCATGTTCTTGCTGCAGCAGGATCATGGGTTTTCCAACCTCAACAACCTGACCCTCGGAGCTGTCCATGGATTCCTCTACGTAGGTGCCTCCTGGTTTGCTGGACGCTTCGGCCAACGCCACGGGTATTTCACCAGCCTGCGCATTGGATTTGGTGGCATGGGTGCCGGCGTCGCCTTGGGCTGGCTCTTCCCGGGAACCATCGGACAAATCGGGGCCCTCCTCCTCTGGACACTGGCCATGTGCTTCACTTGGCCCATGCTCGAAGCCCTCGCTTCCGAGCGCGAACCCAAGGATCGCCTCCCCAACCGCATCGGTCTCTACAACGTGATCTGGGCCTCCACGGCCGGTCTGGCCTACTTCGTCGGAGGTTCGCTCTTCCAGCGCCTCGGAAAAGAAAGCCTGTATTGGCTACCCCTGATCATCCACGCCCTTCAGTGGATGAGCCTCGGCTGGTTGGAACGTCGCCACGCCCAGAATGCGGCGATGGAAACCCATCCTTCGACAGCAGCGCAAATCACCGCCGAGACCGCGAAACGGGATCCCAGAATCACCCAAGTCTTCCAGAAATTGGCTTGGATCGGGAACCCCTTCGCCTACATGGGCATGAACACCATCATCGCGGTTGTCCCCAGCATCGCTGAGCACGCCGGTCTGGGCATCGAGGCGGGCGGGCGACTGATGTCCGCTTGGTTCATCGTTCGGACCCTGACCTTCGCCGTCCTCTGGGCCTGGCACGGATGGCACTACCGGGTAGGCTGGTTTCTCGGATCATTCCTCCTGCTCATCGTCGGATTCATCACCGTCATGACCTCCCATCAAATCTGGATACTGATCTTGGCCCAGATCGCCTTCGGCTGGGGCACTGGCCTGATTTACTATTCGTCACTCTTCTATGCCATGGACGGCAGTGACACCCACGGCGAGCACGGCGGAATCCATGAAGCCTTCATCGGGATTGGCATCGGCTCCGGACCGGCGATCAGTTCGCTGGCTCTCTGGCTCTCCGGAGCAACCATGGCACCCGCCATCGCCGTCGGAGCGACTTTGGTTGGCGGCTGGACCTGGTGCTGGAAAGTGGCCCGAAGGACCCAAGCCGACCCAGGCACCCGTTGACCCGGAGCCGGAATCGGCGATGGTAACGGACACCATGGCGACACCCACACCGATCGTTGTTTTTGGTAACGACCCATCGGCCCGTCCGGTCTCGCCATCCAAGTTCATGATCCTCCAGCCACCCTCGAAGCAACAAGGCTTCACCCTCATCGAACTCCTGGTGGTGGTCGCCATCATCGGAATCCTCACCAGTATGCTGCTTCCCTCCTTGGCCGCAGCCAAAGGATCCGCCCAGCGGATCGCCTGCCTCAACCACGAGAAGCAACTCGGACTGGCCCTGCACCTCTATGCCGGAGATCACGCAGGCCGATTCCCGCCGCGGCTCCTGACCAATCGCTGGTGCACCACGTTGCGTCCCTACTACGTGGACCTCAAAATCCTCAAATGCCCCGTCGATTCCAGCGCCAAAGGCACCACCAACATCCCGGGTGCTGGAGACCGTGTGGCCGAGTACGCCCCTCGCACCTACATCATCAACGGCTTCAACGACTTCTACCGGCGACGGGTCGGATCCGGCCAAATGCCGGAGTTTCGGTCTCAGGGCAACGGCGAGGTTGTCATCGGCGAAAACGACATCCCCGAACCCTCGCAAACCATTAGCTTCGGCGAACGCGATTCCAGCCGCGTCGTCCATTTCCACATGGATTTTGATGCCCTCGACGACCTGAGCGCCCTGCACCAGAACCGTCATGGCACCTCCATCAAGACCGGACGCGGTGGCGGTTCCAACTACGCCATGGTCGATGGCCACGTAGAATTCCTCCGGTACGGCCGGTCCTTCAATCCCATCAACCTCTGGGCTGTCACCCCCGAAGACCGCAACATCGGCGTCAGCCTGCAATGAACCCCGACCACCGATGAACCCGAACCGCCGCACTTGGAGCCTCCTCGCCCTGGCCCTGTTTCTGGTCGGGGCTTACGTCACTGCCTTCACCGACTGGCTGTCCCCACAACCCATCGAGATCGCCTCCCAAATACGACCGGTCATCCAGCCTCCCCGCTTCGGTCGACGGGGGCCCAAAGCCGCCACAGACAACGCCAACAAGCCGGCTGAAGCGGAGCCCGGATCCAGCGTCGCCCGCGTCACCTTCAGCCTCGACGGTCGCTACCGAATCACCTCCCTGCGCGTCCTCGCCCTCAATGCCCAAGGCGAGCCTGCCAAGAAAGTCTGGGACCTCACCGGAAAGAGCCGCGAACTCAACTCCCTGATGTACGGCATGAATCCCGCCGGATTGTCGCCCACCGAAGGCTCAGAAGCCGCCGCACCGCTCGAAGCAGGCCTGACCTACCAACTGGAGATCCATGCCGGCCGCCGCACCGGCTCCCACCGTTTCAAAACCGCAGCCGTGGCCCCGGCAGAGAACTGAAGGAAACCGCTCATCGAAGCGGAGCGGGATCGGCCCGGAGCCCGCTTTGGAAGCGATCACCCTCACCCCTCGGGCGCAAAGCGCCAAACCTCCAACTCCCTGGAGCTTCCTCGCGGGCGAAGGGCCGATCCCGCGGAGCCAGCCTCCTCCCGGCTTGTCCTCGAATGCCGAGTGGGTAAGATTCGTCACATCGCCCGTCACACTCAACACACTGGAATTATGTCCACTCCTCAACCCTCCTCCCCATCGAATACCGGCTCCTCCCGCCGCGAATTCCTGAAGCGCACGGCAGCAGCCGGTGGCATTGCAGGCATCCTGGCCAACCAACCTGCCGCCGCGGCTGAAACCCTCACCAAGCTCGCCGCCCCCTACGCCGGTCGAGTCATTGGCGCCAACGACAAGATCGTCCTTGGATTTGTCGGCGTCGGCGGTCAAGGCGGCGGAGCCCACGTCGGCCTCAACCTCGAACACTATCAAGAGAACAACGTTGCCTTGGCTGCCGTCTGCGATGTCTCCAAGCACCGTGTCGACGACCACGTCGCCAAAATCCAGAAGAAGACCAACGTCAAGCCCGACGGCTACGAAGACTTCCGCCGTGTCCTTGAGCGCAAGGACATCGACGTCATCTTCTGCGCCACGGTCGACCACTGGCACACCAAGGTCAGCTGCGAAGCCATGGAGTCCGGCAAGCATGTCTATGTCGAGAAGCCCATGACCCGCTACCTCGGCGAGGCATTCCAGATCTACGACACCTGCAAGCGCACCGGCAAACTGCTGCAAGTCGGTTCTCAAGGCTGCTCCGATCGCAAGTGGCACAAGGCCGCCGAATGGATCCGCGCCGGCAAGATCGGCCCCATCGTCATGAGCCAGGGCAGCTACATGCGCAACAACCCGCACGGCGAGTGGAACTACACCATTGCCCCGTGGGCCAAGCCCGACGACATCAACTGGAAGATGTGGCTCGGCGAGCAGATCAAGACCGGCCGCAACTTCGACCCCGACCACTACTTTCGTTGGCGCAAGTACTACCCGTACTGCTCCGGCCTGCTGGGCGACCTCTTCCCCCACAAGCTGCACCCGTACATGCTGGCTACCGGCAACCCCGAGTTCCCTGTGCGCGTGGCGGCCGTCGGCAGCAAGGCGTTCAAGACCGATCTGAACCAAGTCGGCCGCAAACCTGAGCAGGCCACCCAATACGTCCGCGACGTCGAAGAGATCATCCAGCTCGTCGCTGAATTCCCCAGCGGCTACGTGATGCACATCACCTCCAGCAGCGTCAACGAAGTCGGTTCCTCCGAGATGATCCGCGGCCACAAAGCCACGCTGACCATGGGCGGCAACAAGGTTCAATTGAACCCCGAGCGTCCCTTCGCTGAAGACATCGAACCGGAGACCAGCGAATCGTTCGCCGGTGAGAGCGTCGCCGCCCACCACAAGAACTTCTACGAGTCCATCCGCGCCAACAAGCAGCCCAACGCCGGCATCGACCTCGCCACCAAGGTTCAGACCGTCATTTCACTGGCCGAGATGTCCGACCGTTTGGGCGTCATGTGCTACTTCGACGCCAAGACCCGCAAGGTCACCGACAAGTCCGGCAAGGAGATCTCCCAACTGACCTACGGCTGGGACAAGAACTCCTGAACGGTTTCGAGTCCCGTTTGAGTCCTTCATCACGGCGGCCCTGCCCTCCAAGGCGGGACCGCCGTTTTTGTTTACCAGACACCAGACACCAGACACCAGGCGGCAGCGGGACCGGGCCGAAGCGAGCATTGAAGACGATCACCCCAGCCTTCGCGCATAGCGCGAAAGCGACTCCTCTCCCAGAGTCTTCCTGCGAGCGCAGGACCGGTCCCGCGGAGCCACCCCCCGCCAGCGGCACACCACCCGAAATCCCGTTCCCAAGCAGCCTGTCCCCATCCAAACCCATCCCCTCACCCAGACACCAGGCGGCAGCGGGACCGGGCCGAAGCGAGCATTGAAGACGATCACCCCAGCCCTCGCGCCTAGCGCGAAAGCGACTCCTCTCCCAGAGTCTTCCTGCGAGTGCAGGACCGGTCCCGCGGAGCCAGTACGAGAACGCCAATTTAGTATGATGTGGCCCTTTTTGTGTAAATAGGTGGGACCGACCCCATGGACGACCCCATGGAAGTTGGGATTGCCGGGAGTAGTCTAAACGGCTTGGCTTGAAGCGATGAGTTCCCGCTCCGCCTCTGCCCGTCCGATTTCTTGCGTTGCCCCGGATTGGTGGGATTATACCACGCTTGACCCGGAATTGGTGGCCGACGCCGCGGCCCTCACCCCGGAGAAAATGCAGCGCCTCTCGCGCCCCGGTTTCAAAGTCACCTTCTACGACACCCTCGAAGATTTCTATCTGGCCGAAGCCCTCGAATACGTCGCCGCCTGGAAACAAAGCACCGACGACAACCCCGTCGGCATTTGCGGCCCCATCGGTCCCACCGAGCAACTGCCACTGGTGGCCCGCATCGTCAACGCCCTCGGCCTCGACATCCGCTCCGGCCACTTCTGGGGCATGGACGAATGGGTCATCGACGGCAAGGAGGCGCCCGCCACCCATCCCCTGTCCTTCGAAAAGGCCGACCGAGAGCTGTGCTTCAACCGCATCGCCCGCAAACAGGTCATGCCCGACGCCCACCTGCATTTCCCCAAGGCCGACACCCGAGCCTATCGAGCGTCTTGGGATTCCGGAGTCCGCTGCGCCGTCATGCAAGGCGGCCAGGGTGACGTGAAACACTGGGCCTTCAACGACCCCGTCCGTCGGGCCGGCAAATACCGCTACGCCCCACCGACCCCGGAAGAGTATCTCAAGCTGGGAACCCGCGTCGTGGACCTCCACCCGCTCACCATCGCCCAGAACGCCCGCACCAGCGGCGGCGGCAATGTGTCACTTGTTCCCACTCAGGCCATCACCGTCGGCCCAGTCGAAACATGGAAGGCCGACGCCGTCTCCATCTGGCATGCCGGCCAGCACGACAATCCCTTCGGACAGCGACTCACCTGCCTCATGATCGCCAAGGGCATTGCCGACACCGCCGTGCCCATGTCCCTCCTGGCCCTGCATCCCAACGTCCGGTTCAACTACTTCCGCGGAGGCATCGGGCGCTGCGCGATAGAAATGCATTGAGCCCATAGTGTCGGTGTCATGGGTACTGTTTCAGCGGCATTCGCTAAACCCACCGACCAAAAAACGACCGAGGCCGATGGGCAACCCCATCGGCCTCGGCGCTTTGGATCGTGATTCGACGGAACCGAATCAGTGAGCCGCCAGACTTTGCGCCGCGGCCAAATCCACCTTGCGCTGGTTGAGGCTGCGGAAGAACTCGTAGCCCTCGCGGCATCGACGGACCATGACACTCTTGTCCTCCAACATGGTCTTGATGATCCGCAAGATCGGACCCGGGCGCAGGTAGTACTGCCGATAAAAGCGATCCACCGACTCGAAGATCTCGTCCTTCGACAAACCCGGATACTCCAACGTGGATTGCTGGAAGCCGTCGCCGTGGACGATGTCGGTCTTGTCCTTCTTGGAAAACCACCCGTTCTGACGGGCCATCTCGTAGAGTTCGGTGCCGGGATACGGTGCGGCCAGTGATACCTGCATGGAGAACACGTCGAGATCCTGAGCAAAGCGCATGGTCTGCTCGATGGTCTCCTGAGTCTCCACGGGCAACCCAAGGATGAAGGTTCCATGGATCACCACGCCCACACGATGGCAGGCCTTGGTGAAGCGGCGCATTTCATCGGTGGTCACACCCTTCTTGATGCGCTTGAGGATGTCGTCATTGCCCGACTCGTAACCCACGAGGAAGAGCCGCAGACCGCAATCCTTGAAGAACCGGATGGTGTCTTCATCGAGGTTGGCCCGGCTATTGCAGCTCCAAGTCAGACCCAGCGGGGCGAGCTTCTTGGCGATTTCGCGGGCGCGCGGCAGGTTGGCCGTGAAGGTGTCATCATCAAAGAAGAACTCCCGAACCTGCGGGAAGAGCTTCTTCATATAGGACATCTCAGCGGCGACATTCTCGGCCGAACGCACCCGGTACTTGTGGCCGCCAATGGTCTGAGGCCACAGACAGAACGTGCACTGAGCCGGGCAGCCACGACCCGTGTACATCGAAATGTACGGGTGCATCAGGTAGCCAATGAAGTACTTCTCGATCTCCAAGTCCCGCTTGTAGACGTCGGCTACCCACGGCAGCGCATCCATGTTGTGGATGAGCTCACGCTCGGGGTTGTGGATGATCTTGCCCTCCTTGCGGAAACTCAGCCCCGAAATGGATTCCATCGGGCGGTCTTCGCAAACCTCCTTGCAGGTGAAGTCGAACTCCTTGCGACCCACCCAATCAATTGCCGGGGATGCCTTGAGCGTCTCGGTCGGCAAGACAGCCGTGTGCGCCCCAATGAATCCGATCTTCGTGTCCGGGCTCTGGGCCTTGATGGCCTCGGCCACCTTGCAGTCGTTCTTCAGCGACGGCGTGGACGTGTTGATGATGACGTGGCCGAAGTCCTTGGCGATGCGCAAGGTCTCCTGCATGCCGATGTCATGGGGAGGACAGTCGAGCAGTCGGGAATTCGGCACCAAGGCGGCCGGCTGGGCCAACCAAGTTGGGTACCAGAAGGAAGTCACCTCACGGCGTGCTTGATAGCGGGCACCGGCGCCGCCATCGAAGCCATCAAACGAGGGAGGGGATAAGAACAGGGCGGACATGGAAATCAGGATTTGTTGAAGGAAATTGAGGGAATTCGGAGATCGACCAGCTCCTGTGTCACTCCGACTTCACTTCGATCTTCTTTGCAGCGGCCATCTTGGCCTTGAGATCGGCCAATTGATCGACAGCGGCCCCGGAGGCTCCGCTGGAGCAACCCCCTGAACCACCGGAATGACCAGAATCTCCGTGGGCATGGTCGTGGGGCAAATCATTGCCACCCCGAGCGAAGGCCGACTTCACGCCGGCGAACTCGCGGTTCACGGCTTCCTTGGCTTCGGCGAGGTGACCCTTGCCGATGGTGGCTCCATTGTACGCCGCACGGGTCAACTCCGGGCTGGACGGATACGGAGCCGGCCGGGAACCGAAGTTGTACTTGAAGTTGATCCACGAATCCCGCGGGCTGCTGCTCAAGGCACCCGACGGCTCGAAGCCGGAGTGCATCATGCAGTTTTCACAGCGGGCATCCCGACCGCATCCATGGTCATCCACACCGAAACGGTCCCACTTCACCTCGGCCAACATCTGGGCGTAGGTGGGGTAATGACCCTCGGTCATCACATAGCAGGGGGCCTTCCATCCGCGGATGTTGTAGGTCGGCACCGCCCAGGCGCTGCAGGCCAACTCGCGCTTGCCCGCGAGGAACTCCAGATAACCCGGGGTCCCGAAAATGGTGAACATCTGACCCCAACGCTCGATGTCCTTGAACTTCTGGCGGGTCATCTCACGGGTCAGGAAGAATTGAGCCGGATCCTTGCCCAGGCGCTTGACCATGTCTTTCTTGGCCGCGTCGTAGTCGTAACCCGGGGAAATGGTGTGACCGTCGACCCCCAGAGAGCTGAGGAACTTGAACATTTCCTCAAGTTCGGCCGTTTCAGTCTCCTTGTAGACGGTGGTGTTGGTGGCGACCTGATAGCCCAGGATCTTGGCCATTTGGATGGCCGCCACGCACTCCTTGAAGACGCCTTCGCGCTCGACGATGAGGTCATGGGTGAATTCCAACCCATCGACGTGGACGTTCCAGTAGTGCCACTTGCTCGGTCGGATCACGACCTTGGATTTGGCGGCCGCGTCGGCCTTGCGGATGGATTCGGCCTCCTTTTCGGTCACCAATTTCTCGGTCAACAACTGAGCCAACTGGGGTTCGAAAGCCGGCGTGTAGGCACTGGCCAAATACTCCCGCATCTTCTTCCGCATGAAGACACCGTTGGTGCAAATGTACACCATTCGGCCCTGTTCATGGAGCCCAGCCACCAACTCCTCGATCTTCGGATAAATCAGGGGCTCGCCACCGCAAATGGAGATCATGGGCGCATCGCACTCGGCCGCGGCGGCCAGACACTGCTCCAGCGGGACCATGTCCTTCAGCGACGTGGAATACTCGCGGATGCGGCCGCAACCCGTGCACGTCAGATTGCACGTATGCAGCGGTTCCAACTGCAGCACCATCGCGAACTTCGGCGTGCCTTTGAGCTTATGTTTGACGATGTGCCGGGCGATCTTAGCCGTCGGCGCGAGAGGAAAACGCATGTTTGAAAATCAATTGGCAGGCACCCGGTCCTTGGCGGCCATAGCGACCGAGCGGGTCGCCGTGGCTGTCGATACGACCCAATTGGTCGAAGTGCCAGGAGCCAGAAGAGGAGCGGGCTCCACTTTGAGCAGACCCGGAAGGAGGATCGAGGCCGGGGAAACGCTATGGGACCCACTGAAGCCCCCGCAACCCGAGAACAAAGCGGCGGCGGCCATAACAAACCACACTGCCATTGCTTGAAATCGGTAAGATCCCTTCACGGCCGACAGAATAGGCCGGGCGGGTTCAGGGGCAACCCTGATTTTGGCAGCAATCCGGAGGAAGGGCTTGTCGGTCCGGGCCGCTGAGACCACCGTGGTCCCTAGCGACCATGAAATTCATTAGCCTCTTGGGAATCGTCGCCATCATCGGCGTGGCCTGGCTGCTCTCCGAGCACAAACGACGCTTCCCGTTCCGGGCGGTACTCTGGGGGTTGGTCCTGCAGTTCTTCTTCGGATGGTTCATCCTCAAAACAGGCCCAGGAGAGGGCATTTTCAACGCCTGCCAGCAGTTGATTTCCCGCTTCATCAGCTTTGCCAACGAGGGCAACAAACTGATGTTCGGACCGCTGGCCAATGAAGCGGTGATGACCAAGGCCTTCGGCCCAGAAAATGCGCTGTTCTTCGCCCTGGTGATCACCGGCATCATCATCTTGATCAGCACCGTTTCATCGGTGCTCTACCACTACGGATTCCTACAACTCGTGGTCCGGGCCGCCGCCTGGGTCATGCGACGGGCCATGGGGACGAGTGGCAGCGAAACCTTGAGCGCCGCGGCCAACATTTTCATGGGGCAAACCGAGGCCCCGTTGGTCATCAAGCCCTATCTGGCCGGAATGACCCGAAGCGAGCTGCACTGCATGATGGTTGGCGGTTTCGCAACCATCGCCGGCAGCGTGATGGGGGTTTATTCTGGTTTGCTCAAGGTTCCAGCCGGTCACCTGCTCACGGCCAGCGTGATGAGCGCACCGGCCGCACTGCTCATCTCCAAGATCATCATACCGGAGACCGAGACCAGCGAAACGGCCGCCGGTTCGACCGCCAAGATCGAACGCGAGACCGTCAACGGCATTGACGCCGCCTGCTCCGGCGCGAGCGAAGGCATGAAACTGGCCATCAATGTCATTGCCATGCTGCTGGCCTTCACTTCTCTGGTCGCGGCCGTGAACTGGATTCTCGGTCAGGGCTTCAGCCAACTGGGCTGGGTGACCCAAAAACCTCTGCAAACACTGCTCGGCTATGCCAACGCCCCCTTTGCCTGGCTCATGGGCATCCCTTCCAAGGATTGCCTGGCCGTGGGCCAGATCCTCGGAGAACGCATCGTGCTCACCGAATTCGTCGGATACATCTCACTCGCTCAGCAACAGTCGTCGCTGGACCCGCGCAGCTACGTGATCGCCGCCTATGCGCTGTGCGGGTTCGCCAACTTCGGGAGCGTGGCCATCCAAATTGGTGGCATCGGCGCCCTGGTTCCCAGCCGCCGCAAGGACCTCGCACAGGTGGGCATCAAGGCCATGGTCGGCGGGCTTTTTGCATCCTACATGACAGCCTGCGTGGTGGGATTCCTGATTTGATGCCTCCGATGCCCACCCAAATCCATCCGACTGCGGTCATCCACCCGTCGGCTCAACTCGGGGAAGGCTGCCAGGTCGGTCCCCACGCCGTCATCGACGGAAACGTCATCGTGGGGCCCCACTGTCAGGTGGGTCCTGGCGCCTATCTCACCGGCCATACCCAATTGGGCTCCGGAAACCGCATCCATACCGGAGCTGTGCTGGGAGATGCGCCGCAAGACTTCAAATACGCCGGACAACCGACCCGTTTGCGCATCGGCAACGACAATGTCTTCCGGGAGCACGTGACCGTGCACCGTTCGAACCGACTCGATGAAGACACCGTCTTGGGCGACGGGAACTTCCTGATGGCCGGGTCCCACGTCGGACACAACTGCGTCATCGGAAACCACAATGTCCTGGCCAATGGATCCCTGCTGGGCGGGCATGTGGTGTTGCAAGATCGGGCCTTCATTTCGGGCAATTGCTTGGTCCACCAGTTTTGCCGGATCGGTCGCTTGGCCTTGATGCAAGGGGGATCGGGCATCTCTCTGGACCTGCCGCCCTTCACGCTCGCCCGCGACAACAACACCCTCTGCGGCCTGAATCGGGTGGGTCTGCGTCGCGCGGGCATCAGCGCCGAAGACCGTCGGGCCCTGCAGCGCCTCTACCACCTGCTCTTCCGCTCGGTGCTCCCCCGCGCCGAACGGTTACGCCAGGCCGCTGACCAGTTTCCGCAAGCCGTGTGCCAGGAGATGATCACCTTCGCGGCCGCCTCCACCCGGGGTCTTTGTGCCGATCCGGGGCGTTGGAGCGGATCCGGTTCCGATGAGGAAGCCTCGTCCGACTGACCTTGCAACCCCAGACGCCCCTCAGGCCCGACGACGTCCGACCCCCGAGCCTCCCGACATCGATGGAATTCGCTTACTCTTTGGTCCAACTGGCCAACGGCACCACCAGCATCCGCTCCCTGGCCGAAGGGGAGACTTTTCACCCCGTCATCGGCCCCGTCGCCGAGGCCGAGGCCTTGTATGTCCGGCAACTCCGGCTTCCGGAACGCCTCCAGGCATCAACCGATGACGAGTGGGTGCTTTGGGATGTCGGTCTGGGCAGCGCCGCCAATGTCACCACTGCGATTCGGCATCTGGCCGAGATTCCCCAGCGGATTCGCATTGTCAGCTTTGACCACACCATCGAGCCGCTGCGTTTCGCGAGAGATCACGCCCAGCAGCTGGGCTATCCCGTTGGATTCGAAACGGCCTTCGGTGCGCTGCTCGAACGGCAACATTGCGAGTTCACCCACGGTCGGCTTTCAGTTCATTGGCAAGCGGAGGTGGCTGATTTTCCGAGCCGCATCCAATCCACGGAACCCTTGCCTGCGCCGCACGCCATCTTCTACGACGCGTATTCGCCTGCGCGGAATCCGGCGATGTGGACCCTGCCGTTGTTCCGACGCCTCTTTGAGCGCTTGAATCCCCAGCGACATTGCGCCGTGGCCACTTATTCGCGGGCCACGCTCCTGAGGACCACCCTGCTGCAAGCCGGCTTCTTCGTCGGTGCCGGCGAAGCCACCGGCGAAAAGGAGGAGACCACCCTGGCCAGCAATACCCCCTCGCTCATCCCCAGGCCTCTGGGGTCCGACTGGCTAGGCCGGGCCATGCGCTCCACCAGTGCCGAGCCTCTGGAAACGGCCGTCTACCGACAGGCCCCCCTGACCGAAGCCACCCGGGCGGCTTTGATGGATCACCCACAGTTCCGACAAGCCTCATTCAGGCAGCCCTGAATGGGTCTGGGTTAAAAATAGCCGGGAAACCGATCTTGTTCGAAGAGTCCGATGAAACCCAGACCACTCAATCGGGGTTGGTTCATGGATTCAACGTGGCCGTCGAAAAACCAGCCATTGGCGCGGTTGGAATGACGACCATGGATTTCATAATCCTCATCGATTCGGAAGACATGAAACTGTCGGGCTGTAACGCCTAAGCGACCTCGGCTGGTCGTGTCAGCCACGTGCAGATACGCGGTGGGTTGTTCTATCCGATCACTTTGGAGGATTTCCTGAAGTGGCCCAGTCCGCAGCGCTTCGGGAGGGTCCACCCACACACCGTACGTCATCAGCCAATTGGTCCAGGAACGAGGCGGGTATGTCGGACAGAGAAAGACAGAAACCGGTAGATTCTGGTGAGCTGCCAGCGACTGAGCCCACGTATTGGTGATGGCCAACGGAGACTGCAGACGAATCGCACCACGATGATCTTGTGCATAGAGCAGGGTGGCCAGTCCCACTTGTCGCAAATTGCCCTGACAGTGTGCCGAACCCGCCTTGGCTTTGGCTGTAGCCAAGGCCGGCAACAGCATCGCCGCCAAGATGGCAATCACAGCGATCACCACCAGCAACTCCACTAGGGTGAACGCCATCGACCGGGCGGTCTGCGACCTCATGACGGCCAGTTTACAAACATTTTGGCCGGTGCGCCATCCTCTTCACCCGGAACTCTCAAAGCACGAACTCGGTGAGAGACAAACCGTGCTGATCCAGAACGATAAAAAACAGCGGTCAAAAACCCAGGCCTGAGCCAGAAGGCTCGGCTGAGAGGAAAGGGGTGGCGTGGCGGATTCCCTCGCAGGATGAGGCGAGAGCGAGGAATGGGCCCTGCTCAGGCTCGTGCTTGAAGCCCGTAACAAGCAAACACCGTCGCCCTTCCGGAAGAAGGCGCCGCCAGCACGACCGATCCCATTGAATGGTTCCGGCTGATCCGTAACGACGCTGACGGCGCAATGGGGTTGAAAAATCGCTGTTGTCTGATGGGTTTAGAAACATTCGATTCCGATTGGAAATGACCCTGTATTGATCATGGATGTCTCCGTTTAATTGGAGTCTTAACGGCAAAATCGCTGACCCTTTTGATCAATGTTATTAACACGTTGTTAACACCAAAAACCTCGGTTTTACCATCGGTCCAATCCACACAGTCTCATAAAGATTGAGACTCACAAACACTCATATTTTTGGGGCTTTTGGAATGGTTTCACCTTTGTCTGACAAGCTCAAAACCAGAGCATTCATCCAAATCCAGATCGATTCATGATCTAGTATTTCTGGCCCACTGTGGGTTCATCCATTTAGATTTATTCTTGCGTTGTTTATTCTGATGTTTAACGTTCGAAAACAACGCGTCACTTCCAGTCGAGAAACGGCTTGGGGTATTCGCTTCCGAAACCAGAAAATACACGAATATGGATATCTCCCAGCAGATTGCACGTCAGGCCGAAGAACTCCAGAAGAAGCTGGACCTGTTGCGCGACAACAACCTGACAGAACTGATCAGCAAGAAGGCCTCGCTCGAAAGCCAATTGGCAGATGTCGAAGCGGAAATTGCCTCTACCTGCAAGCGCTTGGGTATCACTGCTGCTGGTGCCTCTGCTCCGGCCCGTTCTGAAAAGCGGACTCGCATGAACGGCGAGGTCATCCGCACCAAGATCAATGAAGTGCTGAAGGCCAACCCTCAGGGCATTTCCCAGATCAAGATCGCCGAGCAGACCGGTGTCTCCTACGCCAGCGTGATCAACTTCCTGAAGGACAATCAGGACACCATCCGCACAGAGGGCGACCGCAAGAGCAAGCTCGTCTTCCTGAAGTAAGGGCTCCATTCACTCAACCGGCCCGGGCGCTGTTCAACAACAGCTTCAAAAACACCCGCTCGGTTCGGTCGAAAACAAGGCCGGTGTTCACAACCAGTGAACACCGGCCTTTTACGTTAAAGCCTTTTAATTGAGGGCTCTCAAAGCCCAGCCCATCTCCTTCAGGGATTGAGCAAACGGATAACCTCGTCGTGGAGTTCTGGAATACACGCCACTGCTGAAGTGGCCCCGGCGTGATTGGCTGGGGCTCCCTGCCAATCCGAGATCCGGACTCCGGCCCCCTCCAAAACCGGCACCAGTGGCAAGAGATCCCATGGGTTCATGATGGGATCCACCATCACATCCACCCATCCGGAACACAAAAGCAAGTAGCCATAACAATCTCCGAAACCCCGATAGAGTCGAACCGAACGGGTCAGAGCATCGAAACCCGCCCCATTCTGATACTTGGCTGGAAAAAGAGGGTCTGTGGTCAGCAGTGATGCCTCAGAAAGACGGGCACAAGACCGCGCCCGGACCGGCTGACCATTGAGAGTGGTGGTAGTTCCATCGCCGATCATCAACTGCTGGAGCACCGGTTGATGAATACAACCCAGAATAGGCCGATCGCGATGCAGCAAACCAATGAGGGTTCCAAACAGGGGGACTCCCAGAATGAAGCTCTTGGTACCATCCACCGGGTCGAGCACCCAAACGTACTCGGCATCGCCCCGTTCGGTTCCAAATTCCTCACCCACAATGCCATGCTCAGGAAATCGCTGGGCAATCATCTCCCGCATCACCTTCTCGGCACCGCGGTCGGCCAGCGTTACAGGCGAAGCATCGCTCTTCAGTTCCATGCCCATGTCTCGAGATCCGTAATAGGGCAGGATCACCCGGGCACTGGCCTCGGCAAGTTCCCGAATGAAGGCGACAAAGGGCTCGTGATTCATGACGACGGCCCATTGAAACAAGAACGCCCGTGTTTGGAAACCGAAGACCCAAGACGCACTCGGTTTGAGTCCATGGCATCCGACCGACTCCGCCGGAAATGCTGACCCGCCGATGGAGCGTGAAACACTCCGATGCTCAAAAAGCGACGGCCCACTCAGCCGGAACGAACGACAGCGTCAGGGCCGGACGAAAGACGCCAAGAGCCGTTCGGCCAACTGGCTGCCCAAGCGATCGGCCTCTCGGACCGCTGCCTTGGCCTCATCCCAGCGGCCCACTCCGTCACGGAAAACGGCCACCCGCAGGTGCAACTGATGCCCGACGACTCGGGCGTAGCCAGCGATGGGGCTCTGACAACCACCACCCATTCCTCGAAGAAACGCCCGCTCGGCCAGTACAGCCTGATGGGTATTGAAGTGGTTCAAGACCGAAACCAAGGAACCGATCTCCGCATCGCCAGCCCGGATTTCAAGCGCGACGGCCCCCTGCCCCACCGCCGGCAGGAATTCTTCCGGCTCCAAGATCGTCCCGAGAATGCCCTCGGGAGGCGGATCGAAGACCGATCGTTGCGCCGGGGTCAGCCGATAGTCGGGACGCAACACGGCTTTGGGGCTGAGGTCGAAACCCAGACGAGACAACCCAGCCGCTGCCAACAGGGTGGCATCGATGCCATCGTCTTGAAGCAGCTTGGCCAACCGAGTGCCGACATTACCCCGGATCGGAACCACCGAGATATCCGGCCTCATCGCTTTCACCAGCGCCGACCGTCGAGTGCTGCTGGTGGCCACCACCGCACCCTCCGGCAAGTCTTCCAGCATCAGGCCCGGACCAAAGCCCGAGCGCTCCTTGCTTCCCGGCACCCAGTCCGCCACGGGATTCTTCTCAGCAGCGACCCGAACCCCGTCCCGATACAGCAGAACCTCACGGACATCGGCACGCGGACACACCGCTCCCAGTGCGAGTCCATCCGGCAGTTCCGTGGGCAAATCCTTGAGGCTGTGGACGGCCAGGTCGGCACGGCCTTCCAGGAGGGCCACCTCCAGCTCCTTGGTGAACAATCCCTTGGGCAAGGTCTCCGAAGCCAACGGCGCCGAGGTCTGGAGCGCATCACCCGTGGTTCGGATCACTTCCAATTCGAAGCGTTCACCCGGAAAGGCCGCCTGAAGGTGGGATTGAACCTGACGGGACTGGGCCAATGCCAGGGCGCTGCCCCGGGTGGCGATGAGGATGGGTCGATTCAGGGACATGGAAATCAGGCGGCCGGTGAGCGGAGGGCGAAGGATCCGAAACGGCGAGCGACCTCAAACTCGGCGGCCGCTTCGCGGATCATGATCTCGCACCGGGCCACTTCTTCCCGACGTTGGCGGGTGGCGGTGTCAGCCACCGACTGAAGGTCATCGACATTGGCCAAGAAGACCTCGGGAAGCAGGGTGACCGCGGGATCAATGTCGCGCGGCACGGCTAGATCAATGAGCAAGATCGGTCGGGGCCTGCGCCCGGCCATGAGCCGTTCGAGCCGGTGGCGATCGAGGATCGGATGCGGAGATCCGGTGGCGCTGACCACAATATCCACGGTAGCAAATTCACGCTCCCAATCCTGGAAGCCGATGGCCCTGCCTTCCAATTCCTCCGCCAAGGCCGCAGCGCGATCAAACGAACGGTTGGAAACCAAAATGCCCTGGGCTCCGCGGCCCCGAAGCGCCCGAGCGGTTTTTTCACTGGTGTCACCGGCACCGATCACCAGCACCTGGCGGCGATCCAAGTCATCAAAGATCCTTTCGGCCAACTCGACGGCGACCGCGGCCACCGAGGTATTACCTCGCTGGATCTGGGTCTCGGTGCGGATGCGCTTGGCCATGGCAAACGCCCTTTGGAACGAGCGGTTCAAAATGCCACCCGTGTGCCCCGACGACAGGGCCAGCGAGTAGAAGCGCTTGATCTGACCCAGAATCTCAGTCTCACCCAGCACCAGCGAATCCAGACCGGAAACCACTCGAAACAAATGCTCCAATGCCGCGGTTCCCAAGTGGGTGTAGACGGTTCCCGAGGCGTCGCCCGTGTAACCCCGATCCCGCAGCAAAAATCCGCGCAGTTGCTGGGCCAGCGCCGCCGGATCGCCCGCCGGAATGGCTGCGTAAAGTTCAACACGGTTGCAGGTGGAGACCACCAAGGCTTCGGTGGCCAGGCCCAACGCTCGGATCCGGCCGGCCGCCGCCGCAAGATCCGCCTCGGCAAAAGCCATCTGCTCACGGATTTCCACCGGCGCCGTCTTGTGACTGAGACCCACTGCGACGAAAGGCATCAGGCGGTGGGGCGTGGAACCCGGTTGTGCATTTCAGAAAGCAGGTACATGCCCCAGAAAGTGAGCATGAGCACGGCAAAGCCCAGAACGGAACCCCAGGCCAACCGACGCCCCCGCTGACGGAACTGCCAGGCTCCGAGGATGAGGCCACCGTAGAGGAGCCACGTGACGCAGGAGTAAATCACGAAGGGATCCGCGACGAACCAAGCACCGCGCGCCTGACGCAAATAGAGCGAGCCTGACGCCAGGCCCGCCGACAAGAGACCCCAACCGGCCCAGAGCAAACCCGTGGTCGCCGATTCCAGCCGGGTGATGGGTGGCAAGAGCGCCCGCAAGGCCCGGGCCTTGTCAAAGCGCAGGCTGTGTTCCTGGCGCAGGTACATGCCTGAGGCCAAAGAACCCAAACCGAAGGATCCGTAAGCCAAAAGCACCAGCGCCGCATGAATGGGTCCCCAGCCACTGGAGAAATCCGGACGAACCGCCATCGACCGATCCAGAACGGGAGGATCCAAGGCAGGCATGAGAGCGAAAACACCCAGGAGAGTGAGGACCGGCGCCGCAAAAACGCCCAGAAACCGCATGCGGCTGAAACCCCCGATCACCAAGTAAGCCGCGGAAATGGTCCAAGCCACAAACATGGTGGCCTCGAACAAGTTGTGGATGGGGCAACGTTCGAGGGAAAATCCGCGCCGGAACATGGCCCCGGTATGCAGCACCCAGCCCGCTGCCATGAGTCCGTAAAGAGCACCGCTGTCTCGCTGGAACTGCCGACGCCAAATGATCACGGCAAAGCCCGCTGCCAGCGCATACAGCGCCACGGCAGCGGCAAACCATCCACGATCAGAAAACGGCAACAGCACGAGGAGGCCAAGTTAAACGCCAACCGGGGCCGAGCAAGCCGCGGTTCGGTCACACCATGGGGAGCATACCTTTTGGTCGACCGAACCTGCGGCCCCTGCCGGTTCGTTCATCGGCCCGTCCATGGACAGGCCTCAGGAGAGGATCAGTTCTTCTTCACCCGCACGTTGCGGTACTGAACGATCGACTTCGGATCGTGGGCCTGGAAAGCGATGGTGCCCTCGCTGAGCTTGCGCTCGAAATCCTTGCCAGCCTTGCGACCCGCCTCTTCGGTGAAGTCGTTCACCAACTTGCCATTCAAGAAGATCTGGACGCGGTTGCCCTTCACAATGACGTGGTGGGTGTACCACTCATTGTCACGAACCACGCCCTCGAGCTTGTCGGCCTTCACGTCCTGCACCGAATAAATGCTGCCGGACTTGCGCCAGTCGCCCTGGGTTTGGTTGACCTGGGTCTCGTAACCGCCCCAAGGCCATCCGGAATCCTGATACTTGGTGTGGATGTAAATGCCGCCGTTGGAATTCGGAGCGGTCTTCACGTCGACCTTCAACTCAAAGTCCTTAAATGGAGCCAACGGACCGGTGTAGAAATTGTGGGAACGCTCGCCCTGGGCCTTGAAGCCGCCATCGGCCAAGCTCCAGGAAGCCTGGTTCTCGTTGACCTTCCAACCGGTCCAGGACCCGTCGGAGATCAGGGTGAAGCCCTGGGAATCCACGTGACCGATCTGGCCCGGCTTGGGCTTGGAGGAGGCGGAATCAGCGGCATTGGAGGCACAACCAGCGAGGATCGCGGCGGCCACGACGATGGGAAAGCACAGGGTCTTCATGAGCTCAGTCTAGGAACAGGTTGTACATTGCCCCCGGTCCGGTCCGGTCGGCAAACGGGAATTCATCGACGGGATGGATTGCGAGCGAGCCAGCTTCCCGGTGAAGTGATGCCGTGTCCGACGCGACAACCATCCAAGCCTGCGCCGCACCGACGTCCCCGCGTCGGTCGCGTCGGGCATGGCAACCGTTCACCGGCAACGGGCTGTCCCGCTTTGCCGATGCGAGTGCCAGCCGCGCCCTCGGATTCCTCGGAGCTTTTGCCCTGACCACAGCGCTGGTGCTCGGCTGGTCCCTGCACACCATCGGTTGGCCGGTAATCGACAATGCCGTGCGGGAATTTCCCGAGCAGGGACCAGGTCTGATCCGGGGTCGATTCCATTGGCCCGAGACGGCACCTCGAGTCTTGGCCGATTCACCGCATCTGGCCGTCGCAGTCCGTCCCGGTGATTCAGAAACCTTGGGCCGAACGGCCGATCTTCAATTGGAACTGCTCCCGGGAAACCTTCGTCTGGCCGGAATCGCCGGATTCGTCGAAATTCCCTGGCCGGCGACCGCTGACCTTCCGCTCGGACGGCTACAAGCCCGAGCTGCCTGGGAAGCATGGCGACGCCCGGTCCTCGCTGCGCTCATCATCACCGCAGCGGCGACCATGACCTTGGTGTGGAGCGGACTGGCCTTTACCCTCACTCTACCGCTTCGGTTCATCGCCTTTGTCTTGCAACGGCACATCACCTTGGGCGGGTGCTGGCGACTGAGCGTGGCTGCCTGCATGAGCGCGTCGCTGGTGCTGAACCTAGGGCTCGGTGGTTACGTCATGCGGTGGTTGCCTTGGCCGGCGCTGGCCGCAGTGGTGGTGATCCACCTGCTGGTCGGAGGCCTTTTCCTGATTTGGGGTCTGCTGAGTCGGCCTAGGAAATCCCGCTCGGCATCAGCCCCCAATCCCTTTCAACCGGGGGCCGCGAAGGACCGCCCCAAGAAGACCGGGAGCAATCCCTTCGGATGACCAGCGCAAGCTGATCTCTGGCCATGGGGTTGAAACCATTCAAACCCCAGAAACCCTTCCGTACGACCCGGAGCCCGTCAGCGGGCGGGCGGATTGATCCGAGCCCCCTTGGCCTTCAGTTCCTCAACCTGAACCTTGGACTGCTTCGAGAGCGGATTGCCATCAAGATAAACCCGCACGAACGGGGCGAAGTTCCGGGTCTTCTCCAGATCGGGAGTCATCCAACGGCTCAAGGGAGCCAGGTCTCGGATGCGATTGTGGGACAACTGCAGGAAAGACGGCGCACGGATGCCCGACAACGGGGCCAAATCGCTGATGCCATTGTGGGAGGCCGAGAGCAGGGTCAAATTCCGGAAGGCTCCGAAACCTTGGATGGAGCTGATTTTGTTGTGATCGATGTAGAGAGTCGCAACCCGCGGCAAATTGGTCAGTGACGCCACCGAACTGAGCCGATTGGCCGAAAGATAAATCGAAGCAAGATTGGTAAGACCCGACAACGGCTTCACATCCTTCACCTGATTGTGCGAGAGCTCGATGTACTGCAAGGCAGGCACCGAGGCCAACGGAGCGATGACCGAGACCAAGTTGGACGCCAGGTTGACGTACTGGAGCTGCTTCAAACCGGACAGGGGCGCGAGGTCGGCGATCTTGTTGCCCGGAATCTCGAGAGAGGCCAAGGCGACACAATGTTCCAGACCCGACAAACTGGTGATGCCTGAGAAGGGCGCGGACACGGTGGACACCGTCGCCACATCGGATGCCGTCAGCGGATCCTGAGATTCGCGCTTGGCGAAAACCTGACGACGCACAGCCGCCTCCAGCTTCTTGTCCTTGAAGACCGAGACCGGTGCGTTGGTCACCGCGGGCTTTTCAGCCGGCTTGGCCGCAGGTTCCGC
>Ga0255127_1000215_pt1 | contig 31380 bp, 36 predicted proteins | sample Law_Miss_RepB_8d_FD_188555 | JGI IMG/M metagenome (GOLD analysis project Ga0255127, IMG submission 188555) | Freshwater microbial communities from St. Lawrence River, New York, United States - Law_Miss_RepB_8d | ecosystem: Environmental > Aquatic > Freshwater > River | place: USA: New York...
GGAAGACCTGGGTGCGCTGCTGGATCGGATTCTCGATGACGTGCGCTCCATCAAGGAAGTGGTCATTGATCTCGACGCGGCAGGTCGGGACCGGTTGTTGCAAGCCGCCTTGGGATTGACCCTGGGTGAGGCCGAGAACGTGTTTGCCAAGATCATCGTCAAGGACGCCCGCCTCAGTGGGGAAGACGTCAACGAGGTGTTCGCCGAGAAGCAGCAAATCATCCGCAAGAGCGGTCTCCTCGAATACTACGCCACGACCGAAAATTTCGGCAATGTGGGCGGTCTGACGATTCTCAAGGATTGGCTGGTCAAACGGTCATCCGCCTTTTCGCCCGAGGCTCGGATCTTTGGCCTGCCGTTTCCCAAGGGAGTGCTGCTGCTGGGTGTGCAAGGGTGCGGCAAGAGCCTCTGTGCGAAGGCGATCTCGAGCCAGTGGCAGTTGCCGCTGCTGCGCTTCGACATGGGGCGGATGTTCGGAAGCCTCGTGGGTTCGTCCGAAGAAAATGTGCGCCGGGCCATCGCGGTCGCCGAATCCGTCGCACCGGCGATTTTGTGGGTGGACGAAATCGACAAGGCCTTTTCCGGTTCGCAGGGGAGTGGTTCGAGCGATGGTGGCACGGCCGCCCGCGTCTTCGGGACCTTCCTCACCTGGTTGAGCGAGAAGAATGCGCCGGTGTTCGTTGTCGCCACGGCCAATGACATTTCGCATCTGCCGGCCGAGTTGCTTCGCAAGGGCCGCCTCGACGAAATCTTCTTCGTCGACCTGCCTGCCGAGCCTGAGCGTGCCGACATCTTTAAAGTACATATTGGGCGGCGCGGCCGGTTTCCGGAGAATTTCGATTTGCCCGCGCTGGCGGCGGCCTCGGCCGATTTCAGCGGGGCCGAGATCGAGGAAGCCATCAACAGCGCCTTGTACGAGGCGTTCTACGACGGTGGTGACCTCACGAACGGACATGTGCTGAATTCCATCCGTCAAACCGTCCCGCTGGCCCGAACCATGGATGAACAAATCAACCGGCTCCGCAGTTGGGCCGAGGGCCGGGCGCGCAACGCCAGCACTCCCCGCAACGCGGGTCTTGGGGAACACTTACCGAGAAAGATGGAGTTCTGAGAAAAGGTTCGATGCTGCGTGATGAATTCCCGCCAGCCCGGTCCAACTTCATAGCGTCCTGACAATCCCCACAAATCCATGAGTGCTGTCGCCATCATTGCCCCCATCGTTGTTAGTTCCTGGCCTGCCATCAGCGCCGCGGTCGCCTCGGCGGCGGTGTCGATGGGTTTCACCGTGGCTCGAGAGGTCGCCCAACAAGGCCTGAACCAAGACCTCCGTGCCGGTTCGAACACCGTGACCCTCGACGTGCCGAACTGTTCGGCCGTGACGGGCACGTTGGGTCGGGATCAGCGAATTCAGTTGGCCCGCGATGGGGTGAATGTCGAGTTCAGCCGGGATGCCCGGGGGCGCGATTCGGTGTGCGTCACCGGAGAGGGACTCACCGACGAGCAACTTCGCGCCATCGGCGACGAGATCGCCGGCCGGACGGTGCAGCACTATGTGTTGGCGAAGCTCAAATCCGAGATGGCGGGCAAGGGGATGGATTTGGTCGAGGAGACCGTAGAACAGAATCAGGCCATCCGTCTCCGGGTCCGACATTGGCAGAATTGAGTTTGCGGTCCTGACGCATTCATTCCCCATTGAATTCCAACCGAACAACAGCCTCATGAAAGCGCGCGAATACGAAATCACCATCGGCCCCACCGGAGAGGTCGAAATCCATGTCGAGGGGTTCCAAGGCAAAGGGTGTGTCGAGGCCATCCGGTTCTTCGAACAGATGATCGGTCAGACCCAAGAATTGCGTCACACCTCCGGATACTATGAGCCCGATGAGGATGTGACCTTGCACAACCAGCAGCGGCACTGACGCCTCCAACTGTTTCGGCGGATGGATTCCGAGTCCTCAAGTTATTATCCGCCGCGCGCTGGGCGACGGTGGATCTCCCAGCGACTGGGCCAGTCACTCGATCGTTTCGGGCTGGCGCTCCGGCGGATGTGGTGGAGCAGCCCGCTCGGTCGTGGGGTTGGGCTGGAGTTGACGGGCTTCCAGTGGTTGATGGCCGCCCTGATCCCGGGCCGGGGTTATGCGCTGTTGGGTCAGCGGACCTGGGGCCGGGTTTTCTTGGCGGGTTGGTGGTTTTGCGCAGTGGCCACCTTGATCTTGCTGTGCCATCCGACCATGGGCTGGTTTATGGGAGGCATGGCTTCCTGCCATTCCAGCGGACTGGCCTTCCTGATGCTCCGGCAGCGTGAATCGAATCAGGGGCACCCGGCTGGCCTCGCCGAGCGAATCCTGCTGCCGCTGGTGTGCTGGGCGATTTACTACTCGTTGGTCTACCTGCCGGGCTTTGATCAGTTCCGGCGTCGGGTGGCCACCCCCTTGCAGATCACCACCGAGGATCGGACCGTGGTCTTCAACCCGCGGGTCCGGGCCGCTGATGTGCAGCGCGGAGACTCGATCGCATTCCATCAAGAGGGGTTCCGCATCCAACCTGCGGGTGATAATCCCTGGGTTTTCGCGCAGGGGCCGATCCTGGGGAAAGTGTTCGGGCTTCCGGGGGATCGGATCGCCTTCACGCCGAAGTCGGTGCGAGTCAATGGTCGGGATGTGCCGCGTTTGGAGGGCATGCCGATTGAGGGCGAGCAAGTGGTGGAACCCGGACAGTGGTTTGTTTGGCCCACGGTGCGGGTGCCCGGGCAGGGAGTCCTGGTGGCTGGAGTCCGCCGCAATGCCGATGCACCCTTCGCAGAGGCCTTTCACCGCATGTCGGCGGTGCGACATTCCGATTTCCTAGGTCGGGTCTATGGCCGATGGTTTTTCCACGATCAAACACAGCCATGAGTCGTTTTGGGAAACTGGAATTCGAAACAGGGCCGGACTCTTCCGGGCAGCAGTCTCTGCGGCCCGCCGCGGGAGAGGCGCATTGGTCATCCGAGGCGGAGCGCTCGTTCTGCCTGGGTGACTTCGAATTGGCGCTGCGACTTTTCGCCCGAGTGCTGGAGCACAATCCGACGAGCGTCCCGGCCTGGGCAGGTCAGGTGAGGTCCTTGATCGAGTTGGGCGAATTCCGCGAAGCCCGTTTGTGGGCCGACAAGGCCCTGGAGCGATTTCCGCAGGCGCCGGAGTTGTTGGCCGCCAAGGCGGTCGCGCTCGGCCGGTTGGGTGATCACGACAATGCCATCGCCTTTTCCGATGCCAGCATCGAGGAGCGGGGGGATTCAGCCTATGTCTGGCTGGCTCGGGGAGATGTGTTCCTGTCGCGCCGTGAAAAACAGGCGGATCACTGCTTCGAGCGGGCTCGCAGCGTTCAATCCTCCGACTGGACCTGCCCGTGGTTGACCGGGCGGATCCGGCAATTCCACGGACAGTTCGCCAAGGCGCTGCAATCGGCCCGCGACGCCTGCAGTCTGGCTCCCGGTGAGATTTCACCCTGGCTTCTGGCCGGAGATCTCCAGCTTTTGCTCGGTTTTCACGAAGAGGCCCGGATTTCCTTCACCCAAGCCTGGCAAATCCAGCCGGACTCACTGGCGGCCCGCGACGGACTGAGCCGTTCCGACCGTCCCGGGTTCTTGGCACGTTGCACCGGCGGCTTTCGACGTTTTTTCAGATCATGAATTCCTCTGTTACCGACGTCCTCCACGCCCGGATGGATCGACTGCTCATCGAGGCCGTGTCGTTGGGTGCCTCCGACTTGCACGTCATCGTCGGAGTTCCACCGGCATTCCGGGTCACTGGCGAGATCCTCATGGCCGACGAAGACGCCCTGGGCCCGGAGGAATGCGAGGCCATGGCGCAATCACTCATGACCGATCTCCAGCGCGAGAAGCTGGATCGTCTCTGGGAGCTGTGCATTTCCATCCGGCACGCGGTGGCCGGCCGGATCCGGGTCACGTTTTACCGGCGCAACGGCATCACCGAATTGAGCTGCCGGTTCTGTGGAAAGCTCTTTCCGACCCGCGAGGAACTCGGCCTTCCGACCCGTGTCGATGAATTGGCCCGCAAGACCAACGGGTTGATCCTCATCACCGGCCCCACCGGAGCCGGCAAGAGCACGACCATGAATTACATGATCGACCTCATCAACGGGGAGCGCCGGTGCAAGATTCTCACCATCGAGGATCCCATCGAACGGGTGCATGAAAACCGTCGGGCCATTGTGGTTCAGCAGGAGGTGCTGACCGATGTGCGTTCTTTCAACCATGCGCTCATCCATGCCCTGCGGCAGGATCCCGATGTCATTTGCATCGGCGAGATGCGTGACCATGAGACGATCCAGACGGCCCTGACCGCCGCCGAGACCGGACACCTGGTTCTGGCCACCCTCCATGCCCCCAGCGCCATGCATGCGCTGGAGCGGATTGTGGGCATCTTCGAGGGCAATGCCCAGAAACAGGTCGTGCTGCAATTGGCCAATTCGCTCCAGGGCGTGATCGCCCAGGATCTTCTGCCGTGTGTGGACCGGACCCGACGGGTGCTGGCTTATGAGCTCATGATGGTGACGCCCGCAGCCCGTTCGGTGATCCGCGAGAATCAATTGCACCAGCTTTACACCATCATGCAATTGGGGGCCCGGGATGGCTCGGTGCTCATGGACAATTGCCTCTACGACCTCTACTCGAAGTGCCTCATCACCTACGATGCGGCCATTTCCCGCGCCCGGAGCACCGACCGCTTCAAGCCGAACGCGGATTGACCTTGGGATGGCGGGAGGGATTAAGTTTTCCCTATCGTAAACAAACAGCACCCTCCCCATTTTCAGACAGGCTCTTGGTGATGCGGGTTGAAACGAGTGCACCGATCTTCCTCAGGTTCACATTCTGCGACGCCTTCCGTTCGCGTGGTATGTCCAAACGAAGACCGAGCGTGTTTCGACGTCCAACTGGATTCTTTCGACGATATTGGGGGCCACGAAGCCCTTGGTTGATTCACTTCGGCAGATCGTCGCGATCGATTCGAAGCCGGTGGCTCTTCTGCCCTTGGGGCCAGGCCCGTTGTGCCCTCAAGGATCGCGATCGTTGGATCAGTTGGAGTGCCTGCCGACGGGCTGCAAGTCTCGAACTCACCACCCTGAACCGCAGATTACCGACCTTTCATCCAAAGGAGCTTTCCCCAACAGGGCTTCATAATCCATGGCCGCGGCTGAGCTTGGCATTTAATGTCCAAAGCAGAGAATGACCTGCAATGAACTGGGTGCAAAAGACATCAGCGTTTGGTCGCACTTCGACCGTGGCGATCGTCATTTGCCTTTATGCAGCCAGTCTTGTGGCGACTCTGCTGCGCGCGGATTCGTCGCCCACAAATTCCGTTGCTGGCTGGCCCTTCACCCCGGTGACCGAGATCACCCCGCCGCAGGTTCGGCACGAGGGCTGGGTGACCAATGGAATTGACCGCTTCATTCTGGCTGCGCTGGAGCAGAAAGGTCTCTCGCCTGCGCCCGCAGCCTCGGCGCGCACTCTCGTTCGAAGGCTGTACTTCGATTTGATCGGCCTTCCTCCGTCGCCTGCCGAAACGGACGCGTTCTTGAACGACACCGATCCCAGGGCCCATGAGAAGCTCGTCGACAAGCTGCTGGCGGATTCGCGTTACGGCGAACGTTGGTCTCGGTTCTGGCTTGATCTTGCTCGCTACGCCGACACTGCTGGCTACGAAGGAGATCCGGATTTGCCACACGCATGGCGCTATCGGGATTACGTCATCGACGCCTTCAACCAAGACAAGCCCTACGATCAATTTGTCATCGAACAGATCGCGGGCGATGAAACCGAGGAGATCATGGGCGCGGGCGACCTTCCGGATTCCAAGCCCGAACCCACCGTCGCACTGACCTTTCTGCGCCTGGCCCCGTTCACCGAACCCCGAGGTGATGCGTCACGCCATGAAATGTTGAGTGAAATGACTTCCACGGTCAGTTCCGTCTTCCTCGGACTGACCATCGGTTGCGCACAATGTCACAATCACAAGTACGATCGCATTCCGACGAGCGACTTCTATCGTTTGAAGGCATTCTTCTCGACGGTTCAAATCGAACGCCCGCTACCTGGCGACATTTATCAGATCGGGGCACCGCTCCCAGCGTCGTTCTATCGCAAGGGGGAAAAGGAGTGGGCGACAAAGCTCTCTGAGCAACGCAATGCAGATTTGGCCGAGGCTCGTTCACTCCTGGCCGCGTTGGAAAAGGTCGAGGACGCCGGCAAGAAATCGACCCCGAAGATTCCTCTGACCGCGGAGCTCCGCGCTCAGCGGGAAAAAGCCAAGACGCGTGTTCGCCTGCTCGAGCAGGAACTCAAGCGCCTGCAGCCCGTCGCCATGTCGCTGCGCCACTCCTACGGCCCGCCGTTCGAGCCTGGTGTGCCGGAGACACGGGTGCTCATTCGCGGCGAATGGGACAAGCCCGGCGAAGTCGTCGAGCCCGGCTTTCCCAGGGTCATCACCGGTCATCAGGATCCAGCGCCGATCCGTCTGGATCCCTTCAAACGCTGGCCGACCCGCAGCCGCCGCCTCGCGCTCGCCCAGTGGATCGCGCGCACCAACAACCCGATGACGGCGCGCGTGATGGTCAATCGGCTTTGGGACTGGCACTTCGGGCGCGGCCTCGTGGCTACGCCGAGCGATTTCGGCAAACTCAGCGGCGGCGCCTCGCACCCGGAATTGATCGACTGGCTGGCGCGGCGGTTCACCGATTCCAATTGGAGCGTCAAGGCCATGCACCGGCTGATCCTCAACTCCGCCACCTATCGCCAGTCCTCCCGGCATCACGATCCTGAGGCGGAGGCGGCCGATCCGGAGAACGCGCTCCTCTGGCATTTCCGTTCGCGGCGCCTTGAAGCAGAGGCCGTGCGGGACTCCGTGCTCGTGGTGAGCGGACGATTGAACGCGGAACAGTATGGGCTTCCGATCTTCCCGCCGTTGCCCGATGGGTTGGCTGAGGAAGTCAAATACGACAACAGTAAGTGGGCCACGCAGGAAGGTGTCGAGGGACGGAGGCGCAGCGTCTACATCTATCAGCAACGCTCGATGACCATGCCGTTCATGCAAACCTTCGACTCGGTGGTGTGCGATGGCACCCGCGACCGCCGGCAGGCCTCGGTGACGCCATTGCAGGCGCTGGCCATGTACAACGGGCGCTTCGCCAACGAAGAGGCTACCCACTTTTCCGCGCGCGTCCGCAAAGAGGCAGGTGACTCAGCAGCGGCCCAAATCCAACTGGCCTTCAAGATCGCGCTCGGTCGCGAGCCTGCGCCCGATGAATCCGAACGAATGCAAGCGCTGATGAAATCGAGTGCGGATAGCAGCGATGCGCTGGCCGCAGTTTGTCGCGTGCTGCTCAATTCCAACGAGTTTGTCTATGTCCAATAATCCATACCAAGGTGAACTGTGGTTCCAGGGATCCGGTTCCAGCCGCCGGGAATTCCTTGGGCGGATGTTCCATGGCTTCGGCGGGCTCGCTCTCACGAGCCTCATGGCCCGCGAGGCTAGAGGCGCTGCCGCTAGGGTCGATCCGTTGGTCGTCAAAGCGGCGCCACTTCCTCGCAAGGCAAAGAATTGCATCATGCTCTTCATGTGCGGCGGCGTCAGCCAGGTGGATTCGTTCGAGTACAAGCCGAAGCTGAACGAGTTTCATGGCAAACAAATTCCGTACATCCCCAAGATCGCATCTGGCGAACTGCAAGGCCGCCTGACGTTTGCCCATCAGTGTGTGGGGAGCCCCTTCAAATTTCAGCAGCATGGGCTGTCGCGTCGTTACGTTTCCGAATTGTTTCCGAACCTTGCCCGGCACGTGGACGATCTCGCGTTCATCCACGGCATCCAGGTGGACAACCAGAATCATGGCCCCGCCACGCTCCACGTCGCCACCGGCAGCCAGTTTCCTGGCAGCCCGTCGGTCGGCTCATGGGTACAATACGGGCTCGGCAGCGCGAACCAGAACCTGCCGGGCTACGTCGTCATCCAAGATCCCCGCGGTGCGCCCACGAACGGTGCGGCGGTCTGGAGCAACGGCTATTTACCTGCAGCCTACCAGGGCACCTTCTTGCGTCCCACCGGCACGCCGATTGTGGATTTGGCCCGGCCCGAAGGCGTGAGTGCGGCGCAGCAACGACAAGAGTTTGACGCACTTGCCTGGCTCAACCGCCGGCATCTGCGCCACGGTGGCCAGACCAGTGAACTCGAGGCTCGCATCAGCGCCTACGAACTGGCTTTCCGCATGCAGACTGCTGCACCGGAACTCGTTGATCTCGCCGGCGAAACGGACGAGACCAAGGCCCTTTACGGTCTCAACGATCCGAAGACAGCCGGCTTTGGGCGCCAGTGTCTGTTGGCCAGGCGCCTTGTCGAGCGGGGCGTGCGCCACACGCTCCTGTTGCACGGTGTGCAGATCGGCAAAGACAGTTGGGACGACCATGGGAACGTGAAAGACGGCATGATCAAACACAGTCGCGAGGTGGACTTGCCGGTTGCAGGGTTGCTGGCGGATTTGAAGCGGCGGGGGTTACTCGACGAAACCCTCGTCGTTTGGGCATCCGAGATGGGGCGCACCTCGTTCGTCAATGGGAGCATCGGCGATAAAGTTGGACGCGACCACAACGGCCACGCGCTCTGCATGTGGATGGCGGGCGGCGACGTCAAAGGTGGAGCCACGGCCGGCGGGACCGACGACTTCAGCCTCTGCGCCGCAGACAAACCCATCCCCATCCGCGACGTGCATGCAACTCTCCTCAACCTCCTCGGCCTCGACGACGGGAACCTGACCTACCATTACGATGGACGCATCCGCCGACTGACCGACATCGGCGGCGAAGTGCTCAAACAGATCATCGCATAGCACTTCTTCGTACCCCCGTCTCGACCACTGGCAATATTTTGCGGACTGAGTGACGCGACACTGGAATCGTCGATGAACGAGTTGGCCTTCGACGGAGCGCGCCAGCTCTCCCATTCATTGCACAGTTGTCGGGTGGCGTTAGAACGGGGGACTCGATCCTATCCGCGGGTCCTGGAAGATGTTCGTGCCCGGAGCACCGACCGCTTCAAGCCGAACGCGGATTGACCTTGGGAAGGGTTGGATGGAAGAGGTGTCCCGAGGCAGGCTTTTCCCCCTTTACGCAAACCGGGCGGTGGCTAATGTTCACGTTCTGCTTCGCATGGACAAAGAGCGCAAATTGATCGTTGCCGGTAACTGGAAGAGCAACAAGACCAACTCCGAGGCCGTGGCCTTGGTCACGGATCTGATCCGCGAGTTGGCCGCGGTGAAGGAAGTGGATGTGGTGGTTTGCCCCGCATTCACGGCCCTTTCCGACGTTTCCAAGCTCATTCTGGGTTCGAACATCCGTCTGGGTGCTCAGAACCTCAGTGACTCGGGCTATGGTGCCTTCACCGGCGAGATCGCCCCGGGCATGCTCCGGGAACTGTCGGTGCGCTATGTGATCCTCGGACACAGCGAGCGTCGTCAGTTCCAGAAGGAATCCGACGCTCTGGTGGCCAAGAAGGCCGCCAATGCCCACGCGAACAACCTGATTCCCATTGTCTGCGTCGGTGAAACCCTCGCCGAGCGCGAGGCCAACATCACCGAGAAGGTCGTTGAGTCCCAGACCCGAGGCAGCCTCGCCGGCCTGACGGCCGAGCAGGTGGAATCGACCGTTCTCGCCTACGAGCCCGTTTGGGCCATCGGTACCGGCAAGACGGCCACCAGCGCCCAAGCCCAAGAGGTCCACGCGTTCATCCGCAAGGTGATCGTCTCCATGCACGGTGAGGCCATTGCTCGCCGCGTCCGCATCCAGTACGGCGGCAGCGTGAAGGGCTCCAACGCCCGTGAATTGCTCCAGCAACCCGACATCGATGGAGCGTTGGTCGGTGGGGCTTCCTTGGAATCCAAGGGTTTCGTCGAAATCATCAAGAACTCGATTTGAGTCGTTTTTCCAACTCCAACTCCTCCCCCAACTTTTTTATATCATGGGTATCCTGATCGGTCTTTTGAGTTTCCTTCTCGTCGTGGTGTGCCTGCTGCTGGGCTTGCTGGTTCTCATCCAGTTGCCGAAGAAAGAGGCGGGCATGGGCATGGCCTTCGGGTCTGGCGCGGTCGATACCTTGCTGGGAGCCGGTGCCGGCAGTGCGCTGACGACCCTCACCAAGTGGATGGGTGGTATCTTCCTGGGTCTGTGCATTCTCCTGGCTTGGCTGGGCAACATGAAGAACGGATCGGGTTCGGCCGCCAAGGCCGTCCGTGATGCGGTGAGCCGCTCCGAGGCGACCGCACCGGCAGCCCCGGCAGCCACCTCCGCCAACGCCCTCATCACGCCGACCAACGCCGCCGCCCCTGCAGCGAAGTGATCGGTCGTCCGGTTCAACGAAACGCCCTCGTTCGCAAGACGGGGGCTTTTTGTTGCCTGTATTGGTGGGTCGGGCTGGTTGGCTCCAAGGTCTCCTGGAGCGCTGCTCGGGCTCTGGGCCTGGCCTTGATAGCGGGTGCATGTTTTTTTGCGGGTTGTTCTCAGGCAGAACGGGCCGACCTGGTCCTGCACAATGGCCCTGAACCGGAGACCATCGATCCGCAAATCCTCACGGGGCAGGCCGATGGTCGCATCGCCTCGGCGCTGTTCGAAGGGTTGACGCGGTTCAATCCGACCAACGGCACGGCCATGCCCGGGTTGGCCTCGCATTGGGATATCTCTGCCGATGGACTCACCTACACCTTCTACCTCCGCCCGGAGGCCCGCTGGTCCACCGGCGAGCCGATGGAAGCCGAGGAGGTGGTGTGGTCGTGGCGGCGCGCGGTCACTCCGGCTACGGCGGCCGATTATGCCAGCCAGTTCTTCTGCGTCCGCAACGGACGGGCCATCGTGAATGGCGAACTTCGTGACACCTCCCGCTTGGGAGCCGAGGCGCTGGATGCCCATACGGTCCGCGTGCATTTGGAAAACCCCACGCCCTACTTTCTGGAGTTGGCGGCTTCCCGGGTGTTTTTCCCCATCCCCCGCCGAGCGGTGGAACGTTTAGGGGATCAATGGATCCGGGCCGAGCCCTTGCCTTGCAGTGGTCCTTATCGGCTCTTGGGTTGGCGGGTGAACGACCGCTTCCGTTTGGCGCGGAATCCGCACTATTGGGATGCGGCTCAGGTGACGGCCAAACGCATCGACATCCTCAGCGGAGACAATCCTTCCACCGCCCTCAACCTCTTCTTGAAAGGCGAGGTGGACCTCATTTCCGACCGCAAGATCATCCCGGGAGAACTGGGGCCTGAGCTGGCGCAGCGGCCCGACTTCCATCGATTCGATTACCTTGGACAAGACTTCATCCGCTTCAACACCACACGCAAACCCTTCCATGATGCCCGGGTCCGTCGGGCCGTGGCCATGTCGTTGGATCGGTCGCGGATCACCGACCGCATCACCCGGATGGGCGAGCGGCCCAGTGCCGCGGTGACTCCCGCGGGCGCCGGGGGATACCAACCGCCCGCTGGGGTTCTCTGGGATCCGGTGTCTGCCCGACGCTTGTTGGCCGAGGCCGGGTATCCGGAGGGGCGGGGGTTTCCGGTGGTGGAATACACCTTCAATGTCGGCTCGAGGATCTACGAGCAGACCGGCGTGGAAATCCAGGCCATGCTGCGGGAACACTTGGGCATCCGGGTTGAATTGCGGCCTCTCGAGTGGAAGACCTACCTCGCCGAGATGTCCGCGCTGAACTACGACTTCATCCGCGGATCCTGGGTGGGCGATTACGACGACCCCATGACCTTCCTCGACTGTTTCCTCTCCGACAGCGGCAACAACCGGACGGGATGGAAAGAGGTACGCTACGATCGACTGCTTCAGGCGGCGGCCGCGGAGGTTGATCCCCAACGCCGGTTCGGCATCTTGCGGGAAGCCGAAACCTTGTTGGTGACGGAGGCCGTGCCGGTGACTGGCCTTTATAGCCACGTGGGACTCTACGCCGCCGATCCTCGAAAAGTGGGCGGGATTTGGCCCAATCGGATGGACGAGCATCCGTTCTTTTCCATGAGGAGGATTCGGCCATGAAATCGTGGCAGGCACGCTTGGCCTTGATCCCCGTCCTCGTCTGGGTCGTGGCCACGTTGAGTTTTTTCCTGCTCCGCGCTGTTCCGGGAGGCCCGTTTGATCGCGAGCGCGCATCGGCTTCCCGCGAGGTCGAGGTGGCCTTGAAAGCCCGGTACCACTGGGACGAACCCCTCTGGCGGCAGTACACCCGGTACCTCGGGAATGTGATCCGGGGAGACCTCGGACCCTCGCTCAAGTACCGCAACCATTCGGTGAACGACTTGTTGGGGCAGACGGTTCCGGTGTCATTGACTTTGGGGGCGATGGCCTTCGGGGTGGCGATGGGTTTGGGCCTCCCATTGGGGACGCTGGCCGCACTCAGGAAAGGCGGTTGGGCCGACCACGCCGCCTCGTTGCTGACTTTGGTGGGCGTGTGCGTCCCGGTCTTTGTGCTGGGTCCGCTGTTGATCCTCATCCTGGGACTCGGGCTGGGGTGGTTGCCTGTGGCCCTGTGGGGATCTTGGAAAACCGCCATCCTGCCCACCCTCACCCTGGGGATTTACTTCGCCGCCCGGGTTGCTCGCTGGATGCGGGAGGGCATGCTGGAGGTCCTCAAAAGCCCGCATGTCCAGGCGGCGCGCGCCAAGGGTTTGAGTGAAACAGCGGTGATCTTGCGGCATGTCGTGCCCGTGGCCCTGGTGCCGGTGGTTTCCTACACCGGACCCATGCTGGCGGACTTGCTGACCGGCTCCTTTGTCGTCGAGAACCTCTTCCAAATCCCCGGAACCGGGGCCTTTTTCATCAACAGCTTCTTCAGTCGCGACTACACCATGATGATGGGCATGGTGCTATTTTACTCCGTGCTGCTTCAGGTTCTGAACTTGTTTTCCGACCTGCTGCTGCGGTGGTTGGATCCCCGCATCCGGTCATGAACAGCGCTCCTTCCAGTCCGGGGCGTCAGGCCTTGCTACGCTTTCGCCGCAACCGATGGGCGGTGGCCGGACTGCTCTTCCTGCTCTTGGCGACCGTGTTGTCGGTGTTCGTTCCATGGATGCTGGCCATCGATCCGAATCAGGGGAGCGATTCGCCGTTCACCCCGCCCGACGGTCGGCACTGGATGGGCACCGACATCCACGGCCGCGACTTGTTTTCACGGGTGATGATCGGGACCCGCATCTCGCTGATGGTCGGAGCGGTCGGGGCTGGGGTCAGCCTGATCATCGGCGTGGGTTGGGGCCTGGTGGCGGGATGGCAGGGGGGGCGCACGGACGCCTGGATGATGCGCTTTGTCGATGTGCTCTACGCCTTGCCCACGGTGGTCTGGGTGATGTTGACCTTGACCCTCTTCGAGACCCGATGTGTTGGATGGCTTTCGGAGCGGTGGCCCTCGTCGATTCCGGCCTTTCGATTGGCGGCGATGATGGTGTCTTTGGGATCGGTCTCTTGGCTCACCATGGCCCGTGTGGTTCGCGCACAGGTGCTCGGCCTGCGGGAACGCCCGTTCATTCTGGCTGCCCAATCCATCGGGGTTCCTCCGGTCCGATTGATGCTTCGGCACCTGCTCCCGAACTTGGCCGGAGTCATTCTCGTCTACCTCACCCTCACGGTGCCCGCTGTGGTGCTCTACGAATCCTTCCTGAGCTTCTTGGGGTTGGGCATCCGACCACCCCAAGCCAGCCTGGGTACCTTGATTGCCGACGGGGCTTCTCAGCTCAATCCGGTGCGGGTGCGCTGGTGGTTGCTGGTCTTTCCCGCCGGATTGATGGCTCTGCTCCTGGCCGCTTTGAATGCCATGGGCGAGGGACTGCGCTCGGCGTTCGAACCGCGGGATGAGGACTGATCGCCAGAGTTCAGAGCGAGGGTAGGGCGATGGCGGGGCGGGGCCGAACCTATCGAAGTCAGATCTCTGCGGTGTCCACCCACCAATCGTAACTTTCATCGATCGAGTGGCCGTAAATTGCGGCGGGCGCTTCTTGAACAGCGACCGTCGTCAAAGCCGCCCTCAACGCAGCATAACGCGAGGCGGGTACCGCCGTGAAAATCGCTGGAAAACCCAAGGATTGGGCCTGGTCGAGAGCGCTCAGGATGATGCGTGCCCCTTCCGATGCTTCCTCGAAGCGAAATGAGCTCAGGTGCGCCGACATCAGTTCCGCGCCGGTGCTCCTCCAAAGACGTTTGCCACGCCGGGTGTCCTCCAGCCAGGCACCGCTTGCTAAAGGGATTGGATTCATCTGACTGCGAAGTTCGCGACGCCGGCCCATGATGACGCAGTCGGGCCTAGCGTGCGTGGCAGGCGAAGCGATCGGAGCAGTCGAAGCGGTCCGGCTCGGTTTCCCAGGCGTCATTCGCAAGATCATGAGGTCCGCGATCTTCTCGAAGCCGGGGATTCCCACACGCCCGGTATAATCGGTGGGAAGGCAAGCCGTTCCTCTCATCACCACGCCGTAACAAGAACGCGATCCGGTGAGCTCGATCTGGCGCTTGGCTTCGAGCATCAGTGCGGCCAGAACGCGCCCCCCGCGGGCCTCTGCGCTGACCTTCACATCCGCCAAGTAATGGACGGGTCTTTGCAAAATCTCCGCGCCGTGCACCTCGATGCATCGCTCCACACGGACGAGAGTGCCCAACACAGCACCTGCCTGCTCAGCCACCAGCAAGGTGGCGGTTCCCATCGCGGCAAAGAACGGCAGGTATTCGCGACCATGCGAAATGCGGAAGGTCTCGCTTGCGCCCAGCGGATACTGGAACTGGTGCTCGAAACGCTCCAGGGCCAAGCCCAGCCATTCCGGGGGAGTCTCGCGGAAGCTGTGGATCTTCATGGTCGTGTGCCGATGAAAATCCGTGGGTAGAAGAACGAGCGGTCACGGGGCTCCATCCGCCGACCCCAGTCGGCATCCCAGTCGATGGCATCGGTCAGGGCATCGAAATCGAGCGAGGAATTCAATTGGCGGGCGATGAGCTTGCCACCGGGTTTCAAAACGCGCGCGGCGGCCTCCAGCGTCTGAGCGGCGAGAGCGGGCGAAAGCCAGTCCAGGATGTTGGAGATGTGCACCATGTCGGCGCTGGCAGGCGGCAGGTCGGAGAGAACTCCCATCATGGTCCCGTGATGCCAAAGAATCTCGGCGCGGATGGGGTCGGCGCGCTGCAGCCAATCGTAGCGGTGACCGGGTGCGAAAGTCCCCGCGTACATTTGGCGCAGGAAGGGGTTATTGGCCGCATCATCACGGGCGAAGGCTCCATCGCTCCGATCGGCAAAATGCTCGCAAAAGGGTCGGCGCGGGTTTTGAACGGCTTGCTGTCCGAAGAGAGTCTCCAGGTTCGCGAAGGTCATGACCTGAGCCAGAGCCTCGCGTCGGCTCGATCCGTTTTCGATGAGCTGTCGCATGGCGGCAAAACACCGTTCGTAGCGCCCGGCATGATCGGGCCCGAGTTCACTCACCAGATCCAGCGGTCCCAAAATGGTCTCGGGCAGGAGCAGCGTCGCCAGCAGGCCTTCCAGTATCTTGCGGCGTTCCGAAGGGGGCATGGGCTCGTGACCCAGGATTCGGCAAATGGCGTCCGGCGGGGTTGTTCTGGCCAGGTGCAGCTTCAATCGCGCGATGGCGATTTGAGCAGGATTCATGTCCACCGCATGGATGCGAGCCAGCGGCCGGCGCGCAAGTGGAATGACGGTCTCCCCTCCGGAGGCGATCATCACCACCACGCCGTCGGGCGGCAGCGTCTCCGCGATTTCGCAGTCCAGACGGGGGTCTTCACGGACCTGCGCGAAGGCGAGGGGCAGGGTGGAGGCTTCGATGGCCCATGGGTCAGGTGCGTTCACGTTCGAAGAAGGCATGGAGACCGACAAAGAGGATGCCCGAGGCGAGCAAATCCACGGTGTAGTGCAACCGCAAGATCACCGTGGCCGCAATCATGACCACGGATGGGATGAGCATGATCCAAAAACGCCCGCGAAACCGTCGCCAATCCCAGCCGAGCAGCATGAGCGTGATCAAGACATGCAGGCTGGGGAACGAATCATAGCGAGCGGCCATGGCGGCATTGAGGCCGTCATTCCAGGCGGTCAATAGGCCGCCGGTGATGGCTTGCGGGAACAGCTTCGGAAAGGCCTGTGCCGGCGATGCCGCGGGCAGGGTGAAGTATCCGATGAATCCGATTCCGAAGGCCGTGAAGATCCGTCGCGAAAAACTCTGACGCCAACTGGGACCTCGGAGCAGGGCGTCGATGCACGCCCAATGCAGGTAGACATGATAGCTGAGGTAGCCGGCACTGAAGAAGTCATTCGCCCAGGCGGGCAGGGTGCCGGTCCAGGGCCGGTGCAAAAAAGAATCAGCTGCGAGCAGTTCTCGGTGCCGCAACGGGATGCCGAGCTTTTCCACCAGCACCGAGGATCCTGCGTACAACGCCCAAGCCACACCGTAGGCCGACAACAGTCGCAGTTTGTCTCCCGGCGCCGTGAACCAGAGGATGCTCCCATAAACTCCGAGAAACCCCCAAACCACCCAGGACAGACCCAGGCCGGCAAACGCCGACTGGAGTCCCAGAAATAGGCCGATGACCAAGAACAGCGCCTCGTGGACAGAGACACGACGGATCATTCCACAGGCTTCCTGGAACTCCGCCATCCCCAGGGACTGCGGCGGATGCTGTGGATGAAGAACTCTTTCACGAACGAGCCGTAGGAGGCGATGTAGGGTGCGCCTTGTCGGCTCAATTCCGGCTCCAGGGCCGAGTGAACCTCCGGCAAATGATGCCAAGGCACACCGGGATAAAGGTGATGCTCGAGGTGGTAGTTCTCATTGCACATGAAGAAGCGGACCCAAGGGCGTGTGAGAATGGAGCGGGTGCCGTGCACGGCGTCGCTGGCCTGTTCGAGCAACGTGTGCTGACTCATGCCACGGATGTTCACCATCGTGTTGATGAAGAGCATCGGGATCAGCCAACCGTGCAGCAGCCACGGGGTCGGGATGATGCTCAGAGCCAGACCGCCCAAGAGGAGGGCGGCCAATAGTTCCGCCATGATGCCGATCCGATCACGAGGCGTCCCTTGTTTGAACCCGAGGAAAGGGATGGCAGCGATGTACACCGGATAACCCACCAGCAGGCGCAGCCAATTCATGCAGAACACTAGCCAAGACCAGCGTGTGTAGTTCGCGTAATGATCGGGATCGCCCTCGTCTCCCAAGTGTTGGTGATGGTCCAGATGAAGCACCCGGTAAGCCGAGAAATTTTGCAGCACCGGCAGAGCGCACAGGGAACCCAATACCGCATTCAGGATGCGATTCTCCATCAAGGTTCCGTGGACCGCCTCGTGGGTGAAAAGACTGATGCCATGCAAGGAGGCCGCCGCGAGCAAATAGAGCGGCAAGTTCAGGATAAACGGCCACAGTGATGTGGCCTGAGTGGCGACCGTGATGGCTCCGGCGGCGCTTCCGAAATAGATCAGGACGAACACTGCGAACCGTGCCAGATGCTGCCCAGCGGACCGCTCATGACAGCGGTGCAGGACATCGGGAGACAATCGGAGTGAGGTCGGCGCATTCATGGCTTCAATCGTGCCTCCCGCCACAAATCGTCATACAGCCGATCGAACACATGCAGTCCGAGATGGACGCCCTCCTCGATCGCTCGACGCCGTTCACCACCGGATTCCCAAGAGTCCGTCACGACTTGGAAAAAATCCGCCGCGTGCCGTCGGTCGATTTCGGCGTGCAGCGTGTAGTGCACGAGTTGGTTCCGATCGATCCATCCCCGATTCACCACCGACTCGCCGATGAGGGCGGAGAGGTCGGCGAAGACATACTCGATGACTCCGAGGCATCCGAAGGCCGTCTCCACGGGTTCCATCAAGCACGTGCCCATGAGGCTGGTATTGAAGGCACGTACGGAGGCGCCTTCGTGGTCCAGGCCGCCTGGCCCAACAGCGCCCAAGGCCTCCAGAAAGCGCACAAAGGTCCGATCATGGGACAGGGTGGGGTCCATCCGGCTTCCGTCCTCAGCGCTGCCGTGTTCCTCCATGAGGTTGTGGATCAAACCCTGCCGCAGCGATGAACTCGGCTGGCGTGCCATGAGCGCTGCCATGGGGCGTGAAAAGTAGCGCACGGCGAAGAAGAATTGCCGTTGAGTCGAGGCGAACTGTTCTCGGCTCATCTCGCCATTCACCAGGCTGCGGAAGTAAGTGTTCTGCGAGATCGCCCGCTCATTGGCCTGCTTATGCACCCAAGTGATCATCTCAACGAGAAGTTTGCGCCTCCTCTGGCGGGCTGGCCAGAGGCATTCACCCCGACTGTTTTACCCTCGGCCGAGCGTTTCGGATTGAGGATGGTAAAATCAGGGTTCGATGAGGTTGCCAACATTGGGGCAAGCCGCCCCGAATTCCCCAGTTTTCAACGAAATCTTTGACTCCCTCCCTTCATTTTGGCGACGTGTGTCCCATGGATCAGTTTTTGGGCCTCGTCTCGTTGGTCGTTCGCGATTACGACGACGCGATTGCGTTTTTTGTCGGCAAGGTGGGTTTCGAGCTCGTGGAGGATCGATTCATCCCCGAAGAGGGGAAGCGCTGGGTGGTGGTGCGACCCAAGGGAGCCGGGCAAGGAGCGCAACTGCTGCTAGCGCGGGCATCGACACCGGAACAGTTGGCGCGCATCGGCATGCAGACCGGTGGCCGTGTGGCGTTCTTCCTCTATACCGACGACTTTTGGCGCGATCACGCACGCCTTTCCGGTCACGGGATTCAGTTCGTCCGCGGACCTGCGGAGCAACCGTACGGGACGGTGGCGGTGTTCCAGGACTTGTACGGCAATCTTTGGGACCTTTTGCAGATGAAGACCGTTCGAAATGCAAACTCATGACCAGCGGCGGGCGGCCGCCACGGGGAGCTTTCCAAATGAGCCGTTCTCATTCCGTCAGGAAAATCCACCATCCGGAGTGCACCGTGTTCGCTGCCATTGACGAGTCGTTTTCTGCCCCCAAAACATTGCTGCCGTTGGGGTTTTAAGTGAGCCGCATGAACCTTTCCCAATTACTGCACTCTCTGTCCGATTCTGAGCGGGATTTCATCGCGGGGCTCGACTATGGGGCGGATCGTGAGGCGCATCGGAGAGCCTTGGATACCGTGATCGAGCAAGCGGGTGAGGTGGACTTCAAGGCCCAGGGCTATTGGTTTCCCTATGAAGTGATCGAGCTGGGCAAGAATGGGCTGCAGCAGGGGCATGAACGAGAATTTGCCGCGTGCCTAGGTATCGTATTGCGCAACATCGAGACAGGCCGGGATCTCCACAACGATTTGGATCACATTCTGACACAACAGTCTGAATCCGTGCAGCAGTTACCCTCCGAGTTGCGAGCGTTGATGGATTCGTTGATCGAGGGGATTCTGAGTAAATCCGAAAGATGAACCTGATCGCTTCAATCCGCAGAGCTCTAACCGGGTGGCTGTTTGCGCGTGGGGAACACGAGGTTTCCACCTTCGAGGTCATCCTGTGGTGGGAGAAGCGGCGCGTGCCTTACAACCTAATCGTGGGCGTTGCCGGATTATTCACCTGCGCCGTGACGGTGGCGGTGGCGGCCATCGCGTCAGACAAATTTGGAGAACCGCTGGGTTTGCCAGACCCGCCCATTTTTGCGGTCCTGGCCGTGATCGCCTACGGAGTTGGAGCGAATATTTGTTACACCGGCGGATGGATTTCGGAAGCCCTCGTCCGCAAGATTTGGCAGGAGAGAACCGGAGCATTCGGGCAGATTACGTTCACTCTCGGGCTTGTTTTTTCCGTCCTCATCACGCTCGCACCGGCCGCCTTTTTCAGCGTCTTGTTGACAGCGCGACTGTTGCTTCGATGAACCCGGTACCCAATGTCCCCAGGCTCAAGGAGAGTCTGACTTCCGAGGGCGGGACTCTGGACCACTCCCGGCTCCGCGATCGCCCGATCGGTGCGATTCAGGTTTCGACATGGCCGAGGATCTGTCGAGAGTCCCCGGGTGAGCAGACGGCAAGCAATCCCAGGTGGGTGCCCGGAGTGGTTGAGGCTGTGTCGGTGGGTCGAGGGCTTCTATTGGATCCGCTGCGTTGCCTTCGTGGCCCTGTGGGCATTGCAATTCTCGGTCGTCGCTGCGGTGGTGCCGTGCCGCATTGAGGTGGTGGAGCAGGGCACCGGATGGCCAGTGCCACTGGTAGAATTGAAGACCACCCACCATGTCGCTTTTTACACCGACAATGCCGGGGTCGTCGCGGTGAGCACTCCGGAACTCCTCGGGCGCGAGGTGTTCTTCCACGTCTCCGCCGATGGCTATGAAGTTTCGGCCGACGGGTTTGGTTTTTCCGGTGTGCGCCTGCGTCCGGAGCCGGGCCTCACGCTGCGGGTCGAGGTGCGGCGTACGATGATCGCCCGCCGCCTGGGGCGTCTGACCGGGGCCGGGCTCTTTGCCGAAAGCCAATCGACCGGGCGTGACACCGACTGGAAGGAGAGCGGCGTCTTCGGCTGCGACAGCGTCCAGACCGCGCTGCACCAGGGCCGGCGACACTGGCTGTGGGGCGATACAACCCTGCCTCACTATCCGTTGGGCCTCTTCGACAGTCTGGGCGCCGAGTCCGAGGCGCGGCCCTTCGAGCGTTTCGATCCACCCATTCGGCCTTTCTTCGAATTTCGTCGCGATGGACCAGGCCGACTCCGCGGGGTCACGCCGATGAGTGGGGAGGGACCCACCTGGGCGACGGCGCTGGTCAGCCTTCGGGCACGCGATGGAAGCCCTCGGCTCGTTTGCTCCTACTGCAAGGTCCGCGGACACTTGGAGGCCTATGAATGGGGACTGGCGGTGTGGAATGAAACGTCGCAGAAGTTCGAGCGCCTGAAGGTGCTGTGGACCCGGTCGGCCGCTTCTCCCCAGCCGCCTCCCTTGCCGGTCGGCCATGCCGTTCCGTGGAAGGATCCGGCGGGGCGTGACTGGATTCTCTTTGCCCATCCCTTCCCGGCGTTGCGCTGCCCGGCCACCTTCGAGGCCTGGCAGGATCCGGCTACTTGGGAACCCCTGGAACCCCAGGAGGAACTGCGTTCAGCCCACGACGGATCGAAGTTGCGCCCGCATGACGGAGTCCACAGCGGGGGTATGGGATGGCAATCGTGGCGTCGGCGCTGGGTGACGGTCTTCCTGCAGAGCGGTGGAACTCCCTCAACCCTGGGAGAACTGTGGTATGCCGAGGCGGCGGCTCCGACTGGCCCGTGGGGGCCGGCGGTCAAGGTCCTGACCCACCGCAACCACACGTTCTACAATCCCTGCCTGCATCTCGACTTCACACCGTCCGACTCCCCGGTCCTGCTCTTCGAAGGCACTTACACCCGGGAGTTCTCGGGCAACGCAGTCGCCACGCCGCGCCACGACTACAACCAGATCCTCTATCGCCTGGATCTCGACGATCCCCGCCTCCGCCCCGCTCAAATCAATACCGAAAAGCCATTGTGACGCTCGGCGGTCCATGGCTCGCACGTTTGCTTTGAATCAAATTCGGAAATCGTTCCCTGACCCTGCTTCCGTTCCCTGATTTTGACCGCTGCTCCTTGAAGATCGAGCGGGTCGCCCAACGACCGCAGGATCCACCGCATCGCCACTCGCATCTCGGTCCTCCGCATCTCGGTCCTCCGTTGCCACTCCGTCGCTGAGCTTTTACCTTCGGAAGTAAGGTGCCATTGATACCCGTCCAAGGCGTTGACCTGAGGGAACCGCCGTCGCAGGTGGATTTTGACCCGTTTGGCGGTTGTCTGGATGCTCAGAGCGCGTGGCGCAACTTCGGTGGTCTCACTTTGGAAGAGGCCCATGTTCGGTTTTGCTCGGCGCCTGAAGTTTTTCAAGAGGACTTCATGTTCATGGGATGCAGGGCATTTCACTTCTATTTCCCGGTCATCGACGAGTACCTCCGGGCAGCGCCCGCCCCTGGAGTGCGGGATGATCGCGAGGCCAGGATTCTTGCAACTTGCATTGCGCTCCAGTTCGAGTGGCACGGTGCCACGATTTCACCAGAACTGAGGCACCGCATTTCGCACCTCTGCGCGTTTGTGCGGTCGCATCTCAATCAGTACGCGGAATTTCCAGAAGACCAGAAAGCAATCGACGGTGTTTGGGGCAAGCTGGAGGAGAAGCTTCGATGAGATTGCCGAACACGCCGAAGCCAATGTGGGTGAGTGCTGTTTGTTCGCACGAGATCGTTGGAGTTTACCTCGTCACGGATTCCACTGGGCTCAGCGTTGGTCGGTAGGTAAGGCTGAAACAATGGCCAGTGAGCAATTCAAGGTTGGGGACAAGATTCGGGTGATTGGCTACCGGCCGGGCAAGTATCCTCCGGGCTATGTGGACGACATGGGGACGGAAGAGCTTTTCAAGAGCTTGGTCGGGCGTCGGTACACCATCCGGGGTTTCGATGATTTTGGCCACATTGAGCTTCACCCTAAGCGCAACCACGTGGTCTGGATTGAGGCGGACCTTGTAAAGCTTGTATCAGCGTCACGATGACGCCGCCCAACGACAAGGCACTCTCTGGACTATTGGATCTGTCCCGGGGTCGCCTGAGGCCCAGGGTAGCCATCGCCGACCTCGGTGGTCGTCGACGGATGTCGGCGGTCCTGTTGTTACTTTCGGTCGAGGAGAGGGTTTGAAGACAAAAAACTCGATATGCCTCCGGTTTTTTAAGTCGTGCCGGCGACGGGATTCGAGCCTGGTGGGTCTATTTCCGTCGGGCAACCTACCGCGGCAGTTGATTGAAATCGAACCGGCAGCACCCGAGGTCCAACACACGGTCGTTCTTGGCCAATTTGTGCCGGAAGGTCTCGGCCAGTCGGTAAATGCGCTGCTTGGAAACTTTCTCTACCTCCACCAAGCCCGCCGACTTCAACACGGCCAAGTGTCGTGAAGCATTGTAGGGCTGTAGGTCCAAGGCGTCGCAGAGGTCGTTGACCGGATGGGGCCCGTCGAGCAACTGCCTCACCAAGCGCAACCGCGACGGCTCCCCCAAGGCCCGCATGGCGGCCAAGCAGTCAAATGAGGTGGAAGCGCGTCGGGGCATTCGATGAAAAGACTGTTCGGGGTGTTTTCAGCGGCAGCAAGACCAACTTGAGAGTTGATCGTTTGCGCGAACGTGCAAATGTTAGCGTCGGTGTTGGAACCCCTGATCATTATTGCTGCCTTGGCTTTGGCCTACGCCAATGGTGCCAACGCCAATTTCAAGGGCGTTGCATCACTTTTCGGGAGTGGGACGGTCGGCTACTGGGGCGCCGTGAAGTGGGCCACGGTGACCACCGCGGCGGGCTGCCTCGTATCGGTTTGGGCTTCGGGATCCCTGTTGGCCGCCTTTACTGGCAAGGGGTTGGTGCCCAGCGAACTGGCCGCAGAGCCCCGTTTCCTGTTCGCCGTGGCCGCAGGGGCCGGACTGGCCAATCTCGCGGCAACCCGTCTGGGATTTCCCGTTTCCACCACCCATTTGCTGCTCGGTGGGCTGCTCGGGGCAGGTCTTGGAGCACGTCCGGAGGCGGTGAATTTCCAGAGACTGTGGGAAGCCTTCGTTCGTCCACTGCTGCTGGCACCGGTACTGGCGATTGCGTTGGGGAGTGCCCTGTATCACGGGCTGCGGTCGTTGCGATGGGTGCCCGAAGCGCGGAACCGCACGCTGGATGTGCTGCATTTTCTCAGCGGTGGTGCGGTTTGTTTTGCACGGGGCCTGAACGACACAGCCAAGATGGCCGCGTTGATGGTGGGCGTGGCGGGCCTGAGTGTGAAGGCATCCATGCTGCTGGTCCTCGTGGCCATGGCCTTGGGTGGCATCCTGAGCGCCCGACAGGTGGCCGATACGTTGGCCCACAAGATCACCGCCATGAATCCGGGGCAGGGATTTGCCGCCAATTTGGCAACCTCGGTGCTGACCACGACGGCCAGCCTCCACGGATTGCCGGTGTCCACGACCCACGTTTCCGTCGGCGCGCTCCTCGGCATCGGAATCACCACCCGGCAGGCACACTGGAAGACCGCCATCCCGGTGCTCCTCGCTTGGTTGGTCACTCTTCCGTGCGCCGCCCTCCTGTCGGCGCTGACGTGGCGGTGGATTGCTGCGGCAAAATGATTTCTCCTATGAACCTATCGAGTAATTACGATCGCTTGTTGGTCTCCGCTCTCACTCTGGGTCTTGCCTTGATGGCGGCTCAGGCTGACGTCGCCTTGGTCTCCGTCTCAGATGCACAGTCGCTGGTAAACCACCCCGACGCATCAAAGCGACCCATCGTCCTCGACACGCGTGGCGGCTACAAAGACTACTTCCGGGCCCATATTCCAACGGCTCATCACCTCGAGTTCGACACGTTGCGCGGAACCGATCAGGCCGTGCCCGTCCAGTATCTTCCGGACGATCTCACCCGGGCGCTCCTCGTCCGCGCCGGGGTCGACAAGGACCGTTTGCACCTAGTCTACGCCACGGGCGATGCCCTTCCCAACGACGAAGTGCTCAGTTCCAGCATGGTCGTCTACGTGCTGGAGAAGTTTGGTGTCGAAAACATCCGGATCGTCGATGGCGGCCTCGCCGAGTGGAAAAAGAAGGGGTTTGCCACCACTCAGGACTATTTCGGCAACCCCAAGGGCAAGCTACCCGGCAAACGCAATCCCGGGGTCGCTGCCTCGGTCACCGATGTGCAAAGGCACGTGGGCAAACCCGGGAATGTGCTCATCGATGCCCGTCCGTTGAACGAGTTTCGAGGCGAAGATGACGTCTGGCTGCGGAAGGGACACATCCCGGGTGCCATCAGCTTTCACTGGGCTCGGCTGATGGAGAAGGACAACACCCACAAGTTCAAACCGTTCAACCAGACGAAGCCGGCCCTCGAGGCGGCGGGTATCACTCCTGACAAGGACATCATCTGCTATTGCGGCACGTCGCGGGAGGGGAGCCTGCTGTTTTTCTACCTCAAGCATGTGGCCGGGTTTCCCAAGGTGCGTTTGTACGAGGGCGCTTGGAAGGAATACGTCTGGCTTCACGGCAAGTCGCTGCCGGCCGAGACCGGTGGCCAACCGGCCGGTATACCGTGAACTGATGCTTGGGGCACCTCGACCAATTCCGTTTGTTGAATGAGGGCCGGCCTTTTAACGATACGGAGACGCTGTGTCTGCTCTGCCGTCAGCCGACAACAAAGGTCATGTTCCGATTTTTTCCGATTCTTCTGATTCTCATCGCTCCAGTGATTGGATGGCGGATCGGTTGTCTGCTCCGCTCCCCAGTGGCCGCAGGGCGTCAGAATCCAATGAGTCCGGGATTGTTGGTTGGCACTCTTCCGTTTGCCCCGTTCGCCTTGATCTGCCTAGAGGGGGTTTTCCGGGCGGCGTTTCTCGCCTTCCTGGGCCTGATGGTTTTCTTTGCCCACATTTCAGCCAAGAGAGTGGCAATATGATTTTGCCATCGACCACCGTGGTATCCGCTGAATTCGACGAACCGATGATCACTCTTTCGGTGGGTCTCCGAAGTGAGCGCGCCACGAGGCGTAGGCGGCGGCATCCTCCAGCATGGCATCCATGGTGGCGATGAGTGGTTCCGCACGCCAGACACCGGAGAAGACGGCGCGGTCGCCAATGTCGCTTTCGATGACAAATGCGGGGCGCTGATGAATCTGGAGTGCGGCGAACTCGGCCGTCATGTCGCGCACGGTTTTCTCCAACTCCGGTGTTCGGGCGTGGGCCAGAAGGATATCGGCGTCGATGCCCGCCGCCTTGGCCCCGACGGCGGCGGCAATGTCCCAGCGCCCGACCTGCTGGCCTTCGCGCATGGCCGCATGGGCCAATGCGAGACGGACGGCGTCGCCTTTCGCTCCGAGGTCGCGAGCAGCCACGGCGACACCATTGGGTGCGAAGTATTCCTTGATGCCGGGCTCCATCCATTCGGCACGCAGCATATCGGGCGAGCGCACGATGGTGCCGCTGCGGCGGTAGAACCATTCCTCCTGCGCTCGGCTCACGGGCAAATTGGAGTCGTCCATCAGAGCGATCTTCCAGTCGAACTCCACGCGGCCTTGGTAGCGGCGTTGCAATTCCGCCCAAGCAGGCTCGGCCCAATGACACCAAGACGATATGACATCGATGAAGTAGGTGATCCGCACGCTCATTGATTGAAACTGGCAAGCGTGGCAGTCCTGTCGAGCTTGCGATGGCGAGCCAGTCCCTCGTGTCGCCGCTCCGCGGTCCGAGTCGGTCGGCGTTCCACGATTGCCGCTGCGGGTTGCCACGATGCACAGGCAAGGCCACCGGCCCGTCTCCGGTTGAGTCCAATTCGGAAATCGTTCCCTGACCCCGTTTCCCTATTACGGTGATTTTACGCGGTAAAATCGTTTCGTATCGTTTGTCAGCGGTTCCGTCGTGAATAGGAAAAGGCCGGAACCGTTATTGGTGGGCGTGCCGACTACGGTCCAATAGGTCAGGGGCAACGATAGGTTGGTGCTAGAGAGCACGGTGAAGGTCGCGCTGGTGTTGTTGGTGAACGCCCATTGGTACGCCCCATTGGTTAGCATCTTCGAGCCTGTCAAAACCGGTGGCAGCGCGCCTCCGAGTGGCGAGACGCTGGCCGGCAGATTGGCATGGGTCAGAGTTTCGTGAACCAAGTTCCAGACGGCCCGTTGAGCATTGGGCCGGATTTGGTTCTCGATGAGCCTCCCCGTCTTCGTCATGGGGAGCCCGGCGCGGTGATGGTAGTGGTTGTAGCCCACCTCCCAGGATTCGAAACGGCTGACGGAGGGGGCGTCGTTGGCGGACGTGCCTTGCATCGAGCCGCTGAGGAACTGGGACGCCATCAACTCCAGCGCCTCGGTGAAGCGCTGCGTATTGGCCGTGTACACATCCACCCCTTGATGCCAGGCGGTTTCTGCGGCGTGGAGTGCCGATCCTAGCGCGAACTGCGTGTGGTGACCGTTGTCCCGGCATGTTTCTTGGGTCAGGCCATCGGTCCACAGGGTGGGATTGAACCAAAAATTCTTCACGTTGCCGCCATCGCCCGCGATGGGCGGCGGTGTTCCCGAAGAGGTGAGATAAATATAACTGGGGAGACGTTTTGCCAGGCGGGTGAGACCCGCATTGAACTCCACGGTGTCTTCGTTGAAGACAGCAATCGCCATCATGGCGTCGATTTGCGTCAAATCCACGTTGCCGTTCCAGGTGCTCATCCTGTTCAACTGCGGATAAAACGCCCGCTTGAACATGGCTTGGAGGCGGGTGATGTCGTTGGTGGTCCAGCCCGGATAGCCCCGCATGATTTCAGCGGCCGGGGCAAAGACCGCGCCGATCCAGCCAGCCTGCAACTTGTCCTGATCGGAGCCGGCGGTGAAGGATTGCAAATTCGTCCATGAGTTCAGGATCGCGATGGAGCGGTTCGCATAGATCGCGTTGCCTGAGTAATACCACAGGAGCGCCTGGGTGTACGAAGCGATGGCGTCATCTCGCGAAAGTTCAGCGTCACTGTTGCTGGAATTGAGGGTGGTCTTCCCATGTGGCGTGCGAGTGGCGTAACTGGAAGCCACAAGCCGGTCGAACTCGGCTCTCCACGGCTGGGCCTTCGCCTGAATTTTGGCCTTAACGAAGTCCAGTTCGCCTCTGGAATCCAGCGCACCCGGATGCACAAAAGTGGAGGCGGCATAGGCGGCAGCCGTGATCGCCCAGGCGGCTATCGCGAAGGCCAGTCGTTTAACAAAATCCATGGTGTGAATCAGGTTGGGAATTCGTTCCCTTAATCCGCACCCTGACCCCGTTTCAGGGAGGATCAAACCCTTTTGCTCATTCGACGGGTTCGCTGCCTCGTTGCTGGATCCAGGGGACGTCACGGGGGGCCTTGCGGTCGCCGGCGAGGCCCTTGCGGAGGGTTCCGGGGTCGAGCCAGCGGTGGATCTCGGAGTGCCCGTCGGCGAAGCTCAGGCCGGCGGCGCCATTGTGGTAGGCGGCCGGTAGGTTGCCCCAGAGCTGGTTCGGTTCCATTGAGACAAGAATGTAGCCGTCGTCGACGCTCTCCTCGCGTTCGTCAATGAAGACGAACATTTGGCTGGGCGAGCGCATGTCACCGAGCTTGCGGAAGGTTCGCCAGGTCTTGGCCATGAGGTCGGTGTGCCAGCTCTGTCCGTTCATGAAGCCGTTTATTGATAAGCTGCGAGTGCGCGGCTGGTCCCGGCCGCCGAGTCGCACCGTGCTGCGGTCGGCAGGGCAGCGGTAGATGGTGGCCGACTGGTTGTACGGCCAGAGCAGTCCGTTGGGTGGCTTGAGCAAGTTCAGGTTCGTGGCGTCGGGCGTGTTGCCCATGATCCAGCCGGCGACCCAGCCCTTCTGGTCACCGGTGCCGTTGAGCACGAGGCGCTGCTGGTGGTCTTCGGCGTACATGATCCAGGCCAGTTGCAGTTGCTTGGTGTGGTTGAGGCACTGGATGCCCTGGGCCTTGCTCTTGGCCTTGGCCAGGGCCGGCAGGAGCATTCCGGCCAAGATCGCGATAATGGCGATGACCACAAGCAGTTCGATCAAGGTGAAGGCCCTCCGACGAAGGAAGGCAGGGACGGGGGGAGGTGTCATGGCAGCGTGGGGGAGATTTTTATGGAAGCCCTCGCAGGGGTGGCTGACAAGGGGCAAGTCCGTTTCTGGTTTGAATACGCTCCGTTGTCACTGGGAGGGGACTCTGGAAGGTTTCGGTCCGGGAACTATTTGCATGAAACCACATTTCTGGACGATTTCATCGGTCATCCTGTGCGGAGCCGTTGTGTTTCTTCAAAGCCGATTGAGCGCCGAAGAAAATCTCGGGGATGGGATTCGAACGCCTTGGAAAAGCGGGGTTTATCGCATGACCTCCGGCGGCCGGAATCGTTCGTTCATTCTCGATTTGCCCCGGACCGTTCGAACCGGTGCGCCGTTGGTGATGGTGTTCCATGGCTTCACAGGTTCGGCCAAAGCGGTCCGCGAACTCACTGGATTCGTGCCTTTGGTCGAGAAGCACGGTTTTGTGGCGGTGTATCCTGAAGGAACGACCGATTCGAAGGGGAAGTCGTTCTTCAATGTCGGCTATGAATTTCATCGGGACCAGACGGTGGATGACGTCGGATTCGCCCGCGAATTGGTCAGCCGGCTCGTGCGGGATCTGGGGGTGGACCCGAAGGCGGTGTTCGCGACCGGATTCTCCAACGGGGCAGACATGAGCTTTTATCTCGGCGCCCAGCCGAAGCCTTTTGTCTGCGCTATAGCGCCGGTCGCCGGAACCATGATGGAGTCTTGGGCCAAAGGTTTTAGGCCCGCCGATCGAGTCTCCGTCTTGGCGGTGAATGCCCGACGTGACCGCACCACGCTGTGGGATGGCGATCTGCAAAACCGGGATGGCTGGGGGGCTTATCTGGGGACAGAAGGGGTTGTGGATTTGTGGGTCAAAGGATTGGCTCTCACCCGGCAGGACCAGGTTGTCCTGTCCCCGGGCATTCAACGGACCCGCTGGTTCTCCGGAGTCGGCAACACCGAGGTGAAGCTCTACGCGCTGGAGGCAGGCGGTCATGAGTGGCCGCGTCATCTGGGCGAGAAAAACCGGACCACGGCCGAGGTGATTTGGAGTTTTTTTGATGATCATCGTCCGAGATCGCGTTGATCCGGAAACGTGGCCATCCCCGTCCTGGCTTCGTTCTTCGCCTCGCGCCTGGGGGAGAGCTTGGACGAACCGGGGCGGAAACGGACTCGGACGGCGCTGGGGTTCTCCTATGACCAGTTACAACTGGGGACCCCGGGCTGCCGCCAAGCGGCCGTCTGCATGGAATCCATCCGGTTCGTGGTGTCGTCGCTGCTGGTCCTCTTGTGAGCATTTTTGCTGAAGTACTCGGCTTGACCGGCCCAGCGCTACTTTACCCGTCTTGGCAGCTCGCGTTCCCCACGGATAATATTCACCACCCTGGGAAAGGACCCGCCCCGGGTGTCAGCCCTTCTCTGGGGCCGACTGGAGGGATTCTCGTCGGACCGGTTGTTTCGCTTCCTCAATGCGCTGGACTAGAAAATCGAGATTGTCATCCGCCAGAACAGAAAGCGGAGCCAACCTGCTGGAATCCGGGTCTTAGTTCCCGCCTGATTTGGGTTCGACACTTTGGATTCAACCTCAAGCATCACCCGAGACCGCCACCCCTTGGTTCCAGGCCGCCTCGATCTCGGTGGGCGTCGCCGGACGTCGGCAGACAAGTTGTTACTTTCGTTGTTACTTTCGGCCGGGCAGAGGGCCTGGATACGAAAAAACCGCGATTTCTCGCGGTTTTTTAAAGTGGTACCGGCGGAGGGACTCGAACCCCCACACCCTTCCGGGCAACAGATTTTGAGTCTATCGCGTCTGCCATTTCGCCACGCCGGCACAGTCGTGCGACTGAGATGAAGAACATATCGTTGGAGACCCAGACTTGGCAATTGAAACCTTTGCGGCATTGAATCTTGGGACGTGCTTTGCCGTTTCCAAAGCGGATTTTCGGGCTGAAGCCGGTGCGGGTTTTCAAGCAGTGCGAGTCAGCGGTTTTGATTCATGGCGCCGGAGTCATAACGGCGGAGAAATGTCCTGAAATGGATCTCAATGGGTAATTGGAGGCCTAAATCGCGCATTGAAGCTGATGGGGGTGTTGGGTTTCATCAAAACATCGATGAAGGCTGAGGACACGATCGTGGATTCGACGGCGACGGTGTCTCCCGGGCGTAAGAATTCGCTGATGGGCTGCCTGCCGCTGGCGGTGTTCGTGGGTTGGTGGATTTACAGCCTGCAATTTCAGTGGCGCGCTCAAGAAGAATACCGCTTCGGCTATCTGGTGGTGGTTCTGGTGGCGTTCCTGATGTGGGATCGGTGGGATAGCCGCCCCCGAGGCGACACCCCGGTGGCGACATGGCGTGCCTCGGGATGGTTGCTGGTGGGGTTTCCGCTCGTGCTGGTGGCCGAACTCTACCGACATGCGCTGGCCCGTACCCCTGCTTCGGCCACGGCCTTGAGTCTGGGCACGCTGTGCTTCATTCGCGCTTCGATTCTCCAGCAGTGGGGGCCCCAAACGCTGCGCCATTTCCGCTTCCCCATCTTGTTCGCCCTGATCGCCGTGCCTTTGCCGGGCATTTTCTGGAACCCCATTGTTCTCGGGCTGAAAGGATTGGTGACCTTCGTCAATGTGGAGTTGCTCAACCTCCTGGGCATCCCAGCGCAACAGCAGGGCAGCGTGATCCAATTGCCGAATTGCCGTGTGGGCGTCGATGAGGCGTGCAGCGGCATCCGGAGTCTCCAGTCGTCGCTCATGATGGCGCTCTTCATCGGCGATCAGTCGCTGCGTCAGGCGGGGTTGCGCTGGTTGCTGGTGGGG
>Ga0255127_1000216_pt1 | contig 31279 bp, 27 predicted proteins | sample Law_Miss_RepB_8d_FD_188555 | JGI IMG/M metagenome (GOLD analysis project Ga0255127, IMG submission 188555) | Freshwater microbial communities from St. Lawrence River, New York, United States - Law_Miss_RepB_8d | ecosystem: Environmental > Aquatic > Freshwater > River | place: USA: New York...
CGTGAAAGATGGCAACCACCACCACTGACTGTTGGAGCGGGCTTGCCCGCGAACACCACCCTCTTGCAGGAGCGGGCCCTGCCCGCGAACCGACCAAGCAGGAACCTTTCGCGGGCAGGCCCGCTCCCACAAGGCCCGCTCCTGCAGGCTTCGTTGTTACAGGCCCAGCAGTTCCCGCGCCCGCGCGTCATTCCAGTCAGCCATATAGATCTGCGAGCTGCCATCGGGCGTGCGCGTCGTGCTCCAGGCCAGCTTGTCGCCCTGCGGCGTGAACACCGGCAGGATGTCCGTGCCTTCGGTGTTGGTCACGCGAATCGGGTCACGCAGGCCCAGCGCATCCACCATGAACAGTTCGAAATTGGCATGGCCCAGCACGTTGCTGGAATAAATGATGTAGTCGCCGCTCGGGTGGAAGTAGGGGCCCCAGGACACCATCGCCGAATCCGTCAGCTGCCGCGCGTTGCTGCCATCCACATTCATGGTCCAGATCTCGGCACTGTTGCCATCCGGGTTGAAGCGGCGCCAGACAATCTGCTGGTCGTCGGCACTGAAAAACGGGCCACCGTCATAGCCGGGCGAGAAGGTCAGCTGCTCGATGTTGCTGCCGTCGGCGTCCATGATGTACAGGTCCATGAAATAGGACGCATCGTCTTCAAACAGGCGCTGCTCTGCCTGGCTCAGCGGGCGGCTGTAGGCTTCGCGGTTCGAGGCAAACAGTATCTTCGAGCCATTGGAAGAATAGGATCCTTCCGCATCATAGCCCCGGCTGTTGGTGATGTTCACCACGTCGCTGCCATCGGCATTGGCGACGTACATGTCGTAGTGTTCGTCGTAGTCCCAGGCATAGCCACGCTGCACGGGGCTGGCGCGCATCTCGATCTCGCGCTGCTGCTTGCCGAGGGCATCGGGGTCTTCATGGGTGGAGGCGAACATCACCTTGTCTTCGGTGGGGTGTATCCACGAGCAGGTCGTGAGGCCAGTGCCGGGCGAGACCAGTGTAGTCGTGCCGGCCAGAATGTCGCGCACGAAGATCTGGTAGAACGGGTTCTCGCCCTCCAGCTCTGCCTGATAGATGATCCGCTGGCCATCGGCGCTGAAGTAGCCTTCGCCCGAGCGCTTGCCCTCGGTGATCAGCTGATGGGTGTTGAGCAGCAGCTCGCTCTCGTAGAGCGGACCCTCGGCAGCGGCGGCCGCCGGGGGCGTGTAGGGAGCAGAGGCGCCTGTGGCACCGTCTGCGCCGGCTTCGGCAACGGCTTCCGCGGCGGGAGCCGGCTCAGTCGTCGCCACTGTCGTGGCTTCCTGGCTGCAGGCTGCCAGAAGCAGTGCTGCGGTGATGACCCCTGCTGTCTCGAATCGCATTGCCGTATTCCTCTGGAAAGTGAAGATCTGCGGGCAGTGTAGCAGGGCCTGCAAGAAGGCTTCAATCAAGAACAGTTCTCATTAATTCACCGCAATTAAAAAGGGGCCGGAACCCGCAGACTCCGACCCCCTCGCATTGCAATCGCATCGACTCAGTTGCCGACCCTGTCCCACTGTGCCGCCGGTGCCGGCGTGTCGTTGCCAACCGGCCTGAACGCTTCGCTGTACAGGAAGAAATCTGTCAGCACGGCGCGCAGGTGGATGGAGGCATTCAGGTTGTCGACGACTTCCGAGCCCAGCTTGGGCTGTGCGAGCACGAAGCTCACAGCCGCACCGGCCTTCTTCAGATCGTCGAGAATCACCTGCTCGAACGCATTGCTGCTGCCAGCCAGTGTCTTGCTGACGTTCTGCATGGCCTGCAACATGCCCTCAAGAGTGGGGCGTGGATGCGGGCCAGGGCCTGATTCATCCTGGGGCGGACGTCCCTGCGCGGCATAGGCCAGCAGGAACTCGTAACCCGATTCAATCGTGTCGATATCGTCTTCCAGATTGTTCACGCTGATGCTTACTCCGGCTTCCACTTGTTGGTGTCGTGGTTTTCTTTCATTTCTGCTTCAGAGATCCAGCCAGTGACCATGGAGCGTGTGTAGAAACGCTTCTCGGGACGGACGGCGAAGTAGATGTGGATGGCGGTGAAGGCAATCAGACCCAGTGTGGCAGTGCCGTGCAACAGGAAGTAAATGCCCAGTGAACCTTCATCAGACACGCTGGGACGTTCCCACCATGGAGAATTGATGTTCAGGAACAGGATGACGCCAGTCGCAACCACTGCAACAACCAACACGGTCATCGCCCAGTGCATGCCCTTCTGTTCGAAGGAGTACTTGCCTGGCTTGATGCTTTCGTCAAAGGGTTCCTTGAAATCGGCTGGTCCGAGAAGCATGGACTTGAAGTCCTGCCAGAACATGGCGCGAATGATGTGGAACACACACACGAAAGTCAGCACCAGGCCGGCGATCCAGTGAATGTTCAACCAGGAGATGCGGAGGCCGACAATTGGCGCAATGCCAGTGGCGATCAGTACGAGAACACTGCCGGCCATGATCCAGTGGAATGCACGGTCGATAGCGTCGTGACGGTTGACACGCTTGCCTTCAGAAGACGGGAGCGCTTTCTTTTTCGCCAACGCTGCCATGAAAATGGCGTGAGCAGCCAGCAGCACAAAGGCAGCGACAGAAATCACCCACAGCAGATCCCAGGACACGCCCAGAATCACTTCCTCTCCCCAAACGTCCTGCCGGTAACGAATAATGTCCACAGTCCAAGTCCTCAATGTTTTTATCTATTGTTATTTTCCAAACGAAGGCCTGCCACTCGCGCCTGCTGGCGGCCTTGCTCGAAGCAACGCTGCCAGGACGCGGGCGCAGGCCCGATCTGGATTACACGACGTGTCCGCGAACAGCCCTGTTCACAAGATTTTCCATCAAGGGCATCTTGAAATGGTTGAAGTTCAGCGGCTGAGCACCTTCTGTTGCCAGACTGGCGACTTGATCAGCTGTTTCCTGATTGCGTGCCTTGCCTCGGATTGCCGACTCGATGCTGCTCAGTCTGCGCGGCGTGCACTGTACAGCACCTGCCACCAGACGGGCATCTTCGATCACGCCGTTGTTCACTCGCATGGCAGCAGCGATGCTGACCAGCGCGAAGTCCCAGACATTGCGGTCTGCCACTTTCTCGAAGTAGAACTCGGCATTTGCCCACTTGGCCGGGATGCGGACGGCAGTCAGGATGTCCCCTGCGCCGAGCACGGTCATGTGCGTAATGTCGAGGTTCGGACCGACGAAGAAGTCTTCGGCATCCACCACGCGCTCACCGGAGGCATTGCGGATGACCATCTGTGCTTCCAGAGCGACCAGGGCCGGGCCCGTGTCGCTTGGAGTCACGGCCACACAACGGCTGGTGTTGAACAGCGCGTGTTCGCGGTTCATGCCTTCCGGAGTGTCGGCGTAGCACAGGTTGCCGCCGGCGCGATAGCAGTTCAGACCACGGCGGTAGTACCAGCAGCGCGCGTCCTGCGCGACGTTGCCAGCCAGGGTTCCCACGTTGCGGATCTGCGGGCTGGCCACACGGCCGGCGGCCAGTGCCAGAAGCGCATAGCGCTCGGTGATCAGCGGGTTGCGCGTGATTTCAGTCAGCGTAACCAGCGCACCAATCTCAATTCCATCTGCGGTTTCAGTGATACCACGCATGGACTCGATCCCTTTCAGGTCGACGAGGACTTCCGGACGCTTCGCGCGATCCTTCAGCCATCCATAGGTATCCTGGCCACCGCCGAGCAGCCAGCCACGCTCTGCGAGCTGACCGGCCAATCCTACTGCATCCTCTACCGAAACGGGCTGGTAGAGGCCGATCTCGGGCATTACGTCGTGTGATGACATAGCTAAAACCTCAGAATGTATTCGTTTTCAGGTCGCCAGTGTTGAAACTGTTCTGCGCGATATGGTTGACAATCATGTCGGGTGTCACAGGCGTGCGATTGAACAAATGTCCGCCAAGTGCATCGGAAATTGCGCTCATCAACGCCGCCGCGGCACAGCCCTGCGCAGGCTCGCCGATACCACGTGAACCCACGGGGCTCTGCGGATCAGGCATGTCTGTCCCTGCTGTCTTCATGTTCAAGGGCACATCGAGGTATGTCGGTAGCTTGGCCTGATAGAGTCCCACGTTGGCCGGCAGACCGTTCTGTGGGTCATACACATGGCGCTCGTACGCCGCCATGCCGAAGCCCCACACGCCACCGCCGTTCATGGCCTGACGCAGGCCCGCCGGGTGAATGACCGTGCCACACTCGGCAACGCCGGAGTAGTCCAGAATGTCGAACTTGCCGGTTTCGGTGTCCAGCTCAATCTCGACCATGGCAATTGCGAAGCCTGGCGCTGTGCCGGACTTGGGCAATGTATCCTTGGCCACACCGATCAGACCCGTACCCTGCATTGCCTGCACGGAACGCTTGGTGGTGTTGTGGATGTCTTCCGGATACGCCATGCCGCTCAACTCGCCGCCCAGCTCGATCGCCTTCTGTGCCGCTTCGCCGTAGCTCATGCCCTTGCTGCTGTCGCTGGTCAGGAACACGCGCTCGCCGCCGATGCTGTAGTCTTCCACTGCGCCGCCGAACTGCGCTGCCGCGATGGTCTTCAGCTTGCGGATGGCATCCAGTGCCGCCACGTGGCTGGAACGGGTTTCAGTGAAGATGGTGTTGCTGCCGCCCTGATAGGTGCTGTGCGGCAGATGCAGGTCGCTGTTGCCGTGCACGACCACGCAGTTTTCCCAGCTGCACTGCAGCGCTTCGGCCGCAGCACGCAGGACGCCTGCGTAAGAGTAGGTTCCCAGGTTGCCCACACCGGTGTGCAGATAGATCTTGCCATCGGGTGCAATGCGCAGCAGGCCGTCGTAGCCGCTGGCGCCTGCAGAGTGGTAACCCTCGCCTACGCCAATGCCGCGTACTTTGGTGGCGCTGATCTGACGGGGCAGAGTCTTCTTCTGTTCCCAGCCGAACAGGGTTGCCACTTGCTCGATCGCCTGCGGGTAATAGGAGCTGGAGAGCGCGCCCTGACGTGAGCCAACCTTCGCATCCATGCCAGGGGCATTCACGCGACGGAATTCCACCAGGTCAATGCCTGCCTGACGGGCAGCCTTGTCCATCATGGGCGACAGGACTGCTGCCATTTCGTTCTGGCCTGGGCCGCGCTGTGCACCACGGGGGGCAGTGTTGGTGTACAGGGACATGCCACGGAAACGCATGGCTTCCGGCTGATACATGATGGAGATGTGCTCAGCCGCTGAGCCGCCGCTGGCGCCCCCGCCTGCACCGGCATCGCCGACAATTGCAACATCAACCGCGCCTACGCGACCATTGTCACGCAGACCGATCTTGATCCAGCCCTGCATGCCTGAACGCGCCGAACCGATGTAAAACTCTTCGGGACGGGTAATGCGCAGCTGCACCGGACGGTTCAGTTTGCGGGCAAAACGCCCTGTGACTGCCATTGTCGGGTACGGGAAAATCTTGGAACCGAAACCGCCACCCGTGTTCTCGTTGATGAACACCAGATTCGCCGGGTCGATTTCCAGCATTGCGGACAGCGCGTCGTGACCGACGGTGTGGCTCTGCAGAGAACCATGGAAATAGCACTTGCCATTTTCCCAGTACGCCATGCCGGTACGGGGTTCCAGGGAATGGTGCGGGTAGCCGATGGTCACGAAGGGCTCTTCCAGAATGGTGGAGCACTGCGCGAAATTGGCATCAACATCACCGTACATCCACTCTTCCGGGAACGAAGCGCCAGTCGGGAAACGGCCGGCGCGGAAGGACGCGACCTGGTCCGATGTCCACTTGATCTGACCGACACCGGTGCCGGACGCCGTGGTGCCAGCAGCAGCTTCACCAGTACGGATCAGCGAGTTGCCCATGGGGTAAGGGTCCGGACCACCTTCAACCAGGGTGTCCAGCGGATCGACCACGAATGGACGACGCTCGTACTCAACGACGATGCGCTCGATGGCAGCCTCAGCCAGTTCTTCGCTTTCCGCTGCAACGGCCAGAATGGGCTGGCCAATGTAGGTGATGAATTCCTTGGCCAGCGCCGGGTTGGCGGGCGGCTTGGACTCGGGCAGGTCATCAGCAGTGAAGATGCCGAGCACGCCTGACATCGCCAGCGCTTCAGAGGCATCAATGCTGACCACGCGGCCGGCCGGAATCGGACTGGTCAGCAGGCGGGCAAACACGAGGCCGTCGCGGCGGAAGTCTTCAGCGTAACGGGCAGCGCCAGTGACTTTGCCTTCGATATCGGGAGGAGTGAAATCTTTACCAATGTGCATATAGGTCATGACAGTTGCCCCGAGGCGCGCATTACGCCATTCAGATAGTGATCATAAGCCCCGCAGCGGCAGAGGTTGCCAGACAAGGCGTTACGGGCTTCTTCACGCGTAGGCCGGGGGTTGGACTTGAGAAGCGCCACAGCAGACATGATCTGCCCGGAGGTACAGAAACCGCACTGCGGACTCAGTTCCTGGATGAAGGCGGCCTGTATCGGGTGCAGCGTGCCGTCGGCAGCGCGCAGACCTTCCACGGTCAGGATTGCCTTGTTCTTCACTTCATGAGTCAGTGTGGAACAAGAGTAGATGTTCACGTCATCGGCAAGCACTGTGCAGGAGCCGCACTCGCCGCGGTTGCAGCCAAGCTTGGCGCCGGTCAGACCCAGCTTGTAGCGCAATGTGTGAGCAAGGGTTTCCTGAGGAGCAACGTCTACACGGCGCGTCTGGCCGTTCACGCTGATGGTCAGGAGCCGCTCGACAGCGCCGGCAGGCCGGCTCTGTCCGGATGCGGTATACCAGAGTGAGGTGGATGCCGCGGCCACGCCGGAGGCAATGACCCCCTTGATAAATCGTCGTCTAGTTAGTTTTGGATTCACAGGCTGACTTAGCCTCCCTAAACAGGTGGTATAGAGGGAACTGCATTTGGTAAGGCGTACAAGGGTAATCCACGAGCTTGGTTTTATCAAGCTGTAAACCCGCCCGCAAAACGCGCCTTTGCAACCACTCGCCGCATGGCTGAAGCCCCCGTAACAGGCGGTTCCCAGCCCTTTTTCAGCGGCTTGACTTATTCTTTTTGAGTGGTATTGTGGCCGGCCCCTGTGGGATAACCATCCCGGTTTTCGTGCGCCCGGAATTTTTTGAACAGCAGCGTCCTTCAACTTCGCTGCATTGGGGGGGACTGGACAAATTCGCCTGTTACCGCGTCAGATCACTCTCACTCTCGAGCAGATTTCCGACCACGAGGCTCCGGCAATTCGTGATCACTCTTTTGACGGCGCCACAGACGAATCGTAAACGACATTCGGACAGATGAGACCTTTAGATCTATGAGCATCAAAGCCCACTCCCCCTTCAAGTTCGGCTACCCGGAAAAAACCGGCCTGTATGATCCGAGTAATGAAAAGGATTCCTGCGGCGTAGGTTTCGTGGCCGATATCAAGGGTCGCCCCTGCCACCAGATCATGCTGGATGCCTATCATCTGAACTCGCGCATGGATCACCGCGGTGGCTGTGGCTTCGAAGCCAATACCGGTGATGGCGCCGGCATCCTGATGGCGCTTCCGCACACCTTCTTTGCGCGCATTGCACACGACGAGCTCGGCATCACCCTGCCAGAGGCAGGCAAATACGCCGTCGGCAACATCTTCCTTCCGCAGATCCTGGCCGAGCGCACGAAGTGCATCGATACCATCAATACCATGATCGCCGAAGAAGGGCAGACCCTGCTGGGTTGGAGAGACGTCCCGGTAGACCCGGTTGGCGCGGATGTCGGCCCTGCCGCCCGCACAGCGCAGCCGCATATTGCGCAGCTCTATATAGCCGCTGAAGCCGGGCTGAGCCGCGAAGATTTCGAGCGTCGTCTGTATGTCATCCGCAAGCGCTTCACGCACAAGCTGCGCGGCGATGCGTCACTGACAGAAGCGAAGATGCTGTATGCATGCAGCCTGTCCACCAAAGTCATCGTCTATAAAGGCATGCTGACCCCCGGCCAGCTGTTCCCGTTCTATCAGGATCTGACCAACCCGGAGTGCGAGACGCATCTGGCGATGGTGCATTCACGTTTCAGCACCAACACCTTCCCGTCATGGGACCGTGCGCAGCCGAACCGTTTCATGAGCCACAACGGCGAAATCAACACTCTGCGCGGCAATGTCAACCAGATGGTTGCCCGCGAAGGCACGGTGAAGAGCGATCTGTTCGGCAAGAACATGCATGAACTCTTCCCGGTGATCGACGCCGATTGCTCCGACTCCGGCTCCTTCGATGCGGTGCTCGAGTTCATGCTGCTGTCCGGCCGCTCGCTCCAGGAGGCCGTGATGATGATGATCCCGGAAGCCTGGCAGTCCGACGTCAACATGCCCCGCGGCAAGAAGGACTTCTACGAATACCATTCCGCGCTGATGGAACCCTGGGACGGCCCCGCCTCCATCGTGTTCTCGGACGGTCATTACATCGGCGCCGTGCTCGACCGCAACGGCCTGCGCCCGAGCCGCTACTACGTCACCCACGACGACAAGGTCATCATGGCCTCGGAAGTGGGCGTGGTGCACGTTGCCCCCGAGCGCGTGAAGCTCAAGGGCCGTCTGCAGCCGGGCCGCATGTTCCTGCTGGATTTCGAACAGGGCCGCCTGATTCCCGACGAAGAGCTGAAGCAGGACATCGCCAGCCGCCGTCCCTATGGCGAGTGGCTTGCCAATCAGAAAGTGACGCTGGACGACATCTCCACAGAGACTGCCGCTCACTCGCTTGATTCCGAGAACGTGCTGCAACGCATGCAGGCCTACGGCTACACCACTGAAACCATGCAGTTCATGTTGCTGCCGCTGGTCGCCGAGATGCGCGACCCGCTCGGTTCCATGGGCAATGACTCCGCGCTGGCCTGTCTGTCTGACAAGTCGCGCATGATCTATGACTACTTCAAGCAGCTGTTCGCACAGATCACCAACCCGCCGATCGACTCGATCCGCGAGGAAGTGGTCATGTCGCTGGAGTGCTTCATCGGGCCGGAAGGCAATCTGCTGGAAACCACCGAGGCCCAGGCGCACCGTCTCAGCCTGGAGCACCCGATCCTGTCCAACAAGCAACTGAGCAATCTGCGCGATATGAACCATCGCGGCATGCGCTCCAAGCTGATTGACATCACCTATGACAGCACCGAGGCCAACGGCTTCCACAAGGCGCTGGACCGCATCTGTGCCGAGGCCAGTGCCGCCATTGGCGAGGGTTATGCCTTCGTGATCCTGTCTGACCGCGCCATCGACGCCACGCGCATCCCGCTGAGCGCCCTGATTGCCTGTGGCGCCGTGCATCACCACCTGATTGCCTCACACAAGCGTTCGTTGATCGGCGTGATCGTCGAGACCGGCGAAGCCCGCGAAGTGCACCACCACTGCCTGCTGACCGGCTATGGCGCAGACGCGGTCAACCCCTACCTGGCCTTCGAGGCCCTGTGGCAGGCGCGCAATGACGGCCTGCTGGGCACCAAATTCGACACCGAGGACAGCCTGGTCTATGCCTACAAGAAGGCGGTCGGCAAAGGCATGCTCAAGGTCATGGCCAAGATGGGCATCTCCACACTGCAGTCTTACAAAGGCGCGCAGATATTCGAGGCCGTTGGTCTGGCACAGGACATCATCAGCCGCTGCTTCGTGGGTACCGCGAGCCGCGTGCAGGGCGTCAGCTTCACCACCTTGATCGAAGAAACCGAACGTCGACACCGCGTGGGCTTCCCTTCGCTGGACGTGAATCGGCTGCCAGTCCTCACCAACCCGGGCGACTTCCATTGGCGCAGCGGTGGTGACGGGCATATGTGGGACCCGACCAGCATCGCGAACCTGCAGGTTGCCGCGCGCAACAACAGCACCGAGGCCTATGCGGCCTTTGCCAGGCACACCAATGAGCAGACCACCCGCAACTGCACGCTGCGCGGCCTGCTGAAGTTCCGCATGGGCGTGCATGCGCCGGTTGCCATCGACGAGGTGGAGTCTGCAGCCGATATCGTCAAGCGTTTCGCCACAGGCGCAATGTCGCTGGGCTCCATTTCTTCCGAGACCCACGAGACTCTGGCCATCGCCATGAACCGCATGGGCGGCAAGTCCAATACCGGTGAGGGCGGCGAAGACTCCATCCGCTTCCAGCCCATGGCCAACGGCGATTCCAAGCGCTCTGCCATCAAGCAGGTGGCCTCGGGCCGTTTCGGCGTAACTATCTGGTACCTGAGCAATGCGGACGAGCTGCAGATCAAGATCGCCCAGGGCGCCAAGCCCGGCGAAGGCGGCGAGCTGCCCGGCGGCAAGGTGGACGAATACATCGCGAAGATTCGTCACTCCACGCCCGGCGTGGGCCTCATCAGCCCGCCCCCGCACCACGACATCTATTCGATCGAGGATATCGCCCAGCTGATCCACGACCTGAAGAATGCCAACCGCAAGGCGCGCATCAGCGTGAAGCTGGTGTCCGAGATCGGCGTCGGCACCATCGCTGCCGGTGTGACCAAGGCCAAGACCGATCACCTGGTCATTGCCGGCCATGACGGTGGTACCGGCGCCTCGCCCCTGACCTCCATCAAGCACGCCGGTCTGCCCTGGGAACTCGGTCTGGCCGAAACCCACCAGACCCTGGTGATGAACAACCTGCGTTCGCGCGTGGTGCTGCAGACAGACGGCCAGCTGAAGACCGGCCGCGACGTGGCCATCGCCGCGCTGCTGGGCGCCGAGGAATTCGGCTTCGCCACCGCGCCGCTGATTACGCTGGGCTGCATCATGATGCGCAAATGCCATCTGAACACCTGCCCCGTCGGCATCGCGACCCAGGACCCGGAGCTGCGCAAGAAGTTTGCCGGCAAGCCCGAGCACGTCGTGAACTACCTGTTCATGGTGGCCGAGGAAATGCGCCAGATCATGGCCGCACTGGGCGTGCGCAAGGTCACTGACATGGTCGGCCGTGTGGACCTGCTGGAAACCGACAAGGCCATTACGCACTGGAAGGCCAGCGGCCTCGACCTGAGCGCGATCCTGGCGCCCGCGAAGATCATCTTCGAAGGCACCCAGGTGTACCAGACCATCGCCCAGGACCACGGCCTCGAAAAGGCACTGGACAACCAGATCATCGAGCTGGCGAAAGACGCCATCGAGACCGGCCGCAAGGTGCACATCAACCTGCCGGTCCTTAACATCAACCGCGTCGTGGGCACCATGCTGTCCAACGAAGTGGCCAAGCGCTGGAAGGAAGAGATGCTTCCGGAAGACACCATCAACATCAAGCTGACCGGTTCTGCCGGACAGAGCCTGGGCGCCTGGCTGGCCAAGGGCATCACGATTGCGGTGGAAGGCGACGCCAACGACTATGTGGGCAAGGGCCTGTCCGGCGGCAAGATCATCCTCTACCCGCCGAAGAACAGCACGTTCAAGGCCGAAGAGAACATCATCGCCGGCAACGTCAACCTGTATGGCGCCACCAGCGGTGAAGCCTATATCCGTGGCATCGCCGCCGAACGCTTCGCCGTGCGCAACAGCGGCGCGACGGCCGTTGTGGAAGGCATCGGCGATCACGGTTGCGAGTACATGACCGGGGGCCGCGTGGTCATCCTGGGCAAGACCGGCCGCAACTTCGGCGCAGGCATGAGCGGCGGTGTCGCCTATGTCTGGGACAAGGACAAGGATCTGGCGAAGCAGTGCAACACCGAGACCTTCGAGCTGGAAGCGGTGACCGATGCGGCAGACATTGCCGAGCTGAAGGCCCTGATCAGCAGACACCTTGAGTACACGGAATCGACTGTCGCTGCGCAGATCCTGGCGGACTGGGACACGGCGCTGGCGCAATTCGTCAAGGTGATGCCGACCGACTACAAGCGAGTGCTGAACGAGCGCGCCAAGAGAATTCAAGCGCAGGCAGTCGCCGTCTGAGCCAGTCCCCGCAAGGGGGCTGCACGGACAATACACAGACAAATTTGATTAATTGGATGTACTGATGGGCAAACCAACTGGCTTCAAAGAATTCGATCGTCGTGCTGAACCCTATCGCGCTCCCGGGGCGCGCCTGCTCGACTACAAGGAAATCTACACGGCGCACGACGACAAGCACCTGAGCACTCAGGGCGCCCGCTGCATGGACTGCGGCGTGCCGTTCTGTCAGTCCGATCACGGCTGCCCCGTCTACAACCTGATTCCCGAATGGAATGATCTGGTGTATCACGGCCGCTGGCGCGAGGCGCTGGACCGTCTGCACAAGACCAACAATTTCCCGGAATTCACCGGCCGCGTCTGCCCGGCACCCTGCGAAGGCGCCTGTGTGCTCGGCATCAACGAGCCGGCGGTGACCATCAAGAACATCGAAAATGCCATCATCGACAAGGGCTTCGAGAACGGCTGGGTACAGCCCAATCCGCCTGCGTTCCGCACCGGCAGAAAAGTGGCCGTTGTCGGCTCCGGCCCTGCGGGACTCGCAGCCGCCGCCCAGCTGAACCAGGCTGGCCATAGCGTCACCGTGTACGAGCGTGAAGACCGCATCGGCGGCCTGCTGATGTATGGCATTCCCAACATGAAGCTGGAGAAGGATGTCGTGGAGCGCCGCGTCAACCTGCTCAGGGCGGAAGGCGTGGAATTCATCACCAATGCCGACATCGGCGGCAGCGGCCCCAATGCCATCGCTTCCGAAACACTGCTTGCCCAGGTCGACGCTCTATGTCTCGCCACCGGTGCCACCAAGGCCCGTGACCTGAACATCCCCGGCCGTGCCGGCGACGACATCTACATGGCCATGAAATTCCTGACTGCCAACACCCGCAGCCTGCTGGATTCCGAGCTGCAGGATGGCAATTACATCAGCGCGAAGGGCAAGAACGTGATTGTGATCGGCGGCGGCGACACCGGCACCGACTGTATCGCCACGTCCCTGAGGCACAGCTGCAAGTCACTGGTCAACTTCGAGATCATGGCGCGTCCGCCAGCCACCCGTGCCGGTGACAATCCCTGGCCGCTGTGGCCGAAGATCTACCGCGAGGACTACGGCCATACCGAAGCTCAGCACGCGTTCGGTGCCGACCCCCGAACCTACTCGATCTCAGGCAAGGAATTTGTGCGCGACGCGCACGGCAAGCTGCTGGGCATCAACACGGTGGAAGTGGACAGCAAGTTCCAGGAAGTGCCAGGCACGCTGAAGTTCTGGGAGGCCGATCTGATTCTGCTGTCCATGGGCTTCCTCGGGCCGGAAGATTACGTTGCGAAACCACTGGCGCTGGAACTGGACCCCCGTTCCAACTACAAGGCTACCTACAAGTCTTTCGTCACCAGCAACCCGAAAGTGTTTGCGGCGGGCGACTGCCGTCGTGGTCAGTCCCTGGTGGTGCGTGCAATTGACGAAGGCCGCCTGGTGGCGGACGCGATCGACAAGTACCTCTCTGCCTGACGGCAGGGCAGGCTGGCTGGCTGTGGGAGCAGACTGGCTGTGGGAGCGGGCTTGCCCGCGAACGACTCGCTCCCGGTTCGCGGGCAAGCCCGCTCCCACAGTCAGTGTCAGAGCCACAATCACAGGTACAGCCACAGTCATCACCGCCTTCGACCAGTTGGAACCGCCTCATGCCGGAAAACGTTCTGGAACTGAACAGGGTCTGCAAGCGCTACGGCAGCTTCACCGCCGTCAATGACATCAGTTTTGCCATTCCCGCCGGCAGCATCTACGGCTTTCTCGGTCCCAACGGGGCCGGCAAGACCACCACCCTCCGGATGATTCTCGATATCCTCAAGCCCGACACCGGCACCATCAGCATCCTTGGTCACACTTCGGCGCTGAACGTGCGGCAGCGCATCGGCTATCTGCCTGAGGAAAAAGGCCTCTACAAGAAGATGAAGGTGTGGGCCATCATCAGCTACTTTGCCACGCTCAAGGGCATGGAGAAGAATGCGGCCCGTCTGCGTGCCTTCGAGCTGCTGGAGCAGCACGGACTCAAGGATTACGCCGACGCCAAGGTGGAATCGCTCTCCAAGGGCATGGGCCAGAAGGTGCAGGTACTCTCCGCCGTGGCCCACCGGCCCGAGCTGGTCATTCTCGACGAGCCCTTCTCGGGCCTCGACCCGGTGAATCAGGAAGTGCTGGAGCAACTGATCCGCGACATGGCCAGCGCCGGCCAGACGGTGATTTTTTCGACCCACATCATGCAGCACGCCGAGCGTCTGTGTGACCGCATGCTGTTGATCGCCAAAGGACGCAAGATCTTCGACGGCACGCTCGACGACGTGCACGCCATCATTCCCCGGCGCGTCATTCTGGAATGCGCAGGCGACATTACGCCGCTGCTGGCGACCCCCGGGGTGATCGGCGCCATTGAACGCACCCACGGAGACCCCACCCGTACAGATGGGACGCGTCTGTGGGAAATCCAGATCGAGGAACACACCAATCCACAGGTGCTGCTGCAGCGCTGCTTCGAGCAGGGCATCGCCCTGACCCGTTTCGACTACACCCAGCCCAGCCTTCACGACGTGTTCGTGCATCTGGTGGGCAGCGATGCCCGGGAGCACGTGCTGCGATGAGAATGATTCTGCTGATCGCCATGCGCGAATATGCCGAGAATGTGAAGACCAAAGGCTTCTGGGCCGGCATCCTGCTCTTCCCCATCATCCTCGTGGCCGTGTTCTTCTTTCAGACCATCCTCTCGCAGTCCACGCCCACCCGGCACTATCTGCTGATCGACCAGTCGGGCCTGTATGCCGAAGCAGTCGAGGCCGGCATCCGCCAGGAACAGCAGCGGCGCATCTTTCAGGAATTCGTGAACTACGTGGTGGAGAACCGCCGCGAAGCGAACCCGGAGCAGACGCCTGCCGGCGCCAACGCACAGATCGAGCAGATGCTGGATGATGCCGGCACCGACGAAGTGGCTGCTCTGGATGCCTGGCTGGAGAACGGCGGACTGGAATTTGCGCTGACGCTGGCAACGCCGTATCTGCGCGAGAACGCGCCGCCCTTTGCAGCACCCCGCGAACAGTTCGTCCCCGCACCACTGCCCGAAGGCATCGACCCGCAGGCAAGCCCGGCCACGATTGTGGAACAGCTGCGACCATGGCTCAGCGGTGAGCGCTTGGTCGAGGTCAATGGCGAACGCAGTCCGCTGTTCGCGCTGATTCTGATACCTGCCGAGGTGAACAGCACCATTCAACGGCCCGGGGTCACGCCTCCCGGCGCCATACTCAGTGCCTGCGGCATGCAGTACTGGGCGCGCAATCTCACCGACACCCGGCTGTCGGCGGCCATTGAGCGCAGTATCAATACCACCATCCGCGCCAACGAGTTCACGGCGCGCAATGTAGATGTGCAGGTGGTGCGTGAAGTCCAGCGCACCCGTCTGCCCATGAGCCGGCTCGACCCGAGCAAGGCCGAAGGCGAAGAGGCCGTGAGCGTGGCAGACACCTTCCGGCAGTGGGCGCCCGTCGGCTTTGTGTACCTGATGTTCATCTCGCTGATGCAGAGCGTGCAGTACCTGCTGAGCAACACCATCGAAGAGAAGTCCAACCGCATCATCGAAGTGCTGCTGGCCTCGGTCACGCCCCTCGAGTTGATGATGGGCAAGCTGTTCGGCATCGGCCTGTCCGGCATCACCACCATCGCGGCATGGCTGGGCACTTTCTTCCTGTTCATCGCGTTCTATCCTGGCGCGCAAACCGAGCTGCTTGGGCAGTTCTTCCAGGTTCTGCTCTCCTCCGATCTGATTCCCTGGTTCGTGTTCTATTTCCTGGCCGGGTATGCGCTGTATGCGGGCATCTTCCTGGCCATCGGCAGCCTGTGCAACACGCTCAAGGAAGCCCAGAGCCTGATGATGCCGATGATGATGGTGCTGATCTTGCCGCTGGTGACCATGACCTTCATCGCCCAGGACCCCAACGGCCCGGTGGCACGCATCATGTCCTGGATACCCCTGTTCACGCCCTTCACCATGATGAACCGGGCCGCGGCTGAGCCGCCGCTGCTGGATGTCATCGGCACCACTGTCGTGCTGCTGCTGTCCATCGCGCTGGTGCTGTGGCTGTCGGGGAAAATCTTCCGGCAGGGTGTGCTGCGCACTGGACAGCCACCTCGAATAGTCGAGATCATCCGCATGTTGCGGCACAAGCACTGAGCGCACCTGCCGTTCCCTTTTCTCTCTGGAGATTCCGCCATGCGTGACCTGCTCGAACGACGGACTTTCCTGATCCTTCTGGGCGTCATCACGCTGCTGTTTGCCCTGGTGCTGCGACCGTTCTGGAGCGCCATCTTCTGGGCCATCGTCGTCACCGTGCTGTTTGCGCCGATGCAGACCAGCATGCTGCGCAGACTCCAGGGCCACCGCACGCTGGCAGCCCTGATCACGCTTCTGACCCTGTCAGTCATCGTGATCATCCCGGTACTGGCGCTGTTTTCAGCTTTCATCCAGCAGGGCGCCAGCTTCTACAGTCTGATCGAATCGCGGGAGGTCGAGCCGGCGCAGTTCATCGACCAGATCGTTTCTGCCATTCCATTCCTGCCGGGCCTCATGGATCAGCTGGGGGTCGATACCGAGAGCATTCGCGCTTACCTGGCCAGTTCCGCCACCGGTATCAGTGAGATCATTGCGCAGCAGGCTCTGGCCATTGGCCGGAATACCGTCAACTTCACACTCCATCTGGCCATGATGCTGTATCTGACGTTTTTCCTGTTGCGCGACGGTGACCGCCTGGTGGCACTGCTGACTGCTGCCGTGCCGCTGAGCGTGAACCGCAAGCAGCTGCTGTTTCACAAGTTTGTGGAAGTGACGCGAGCCACGGTGAAGGGCAATCTGCTGGTGGCCATCGTGCAGGGCGCGCTGGGGGGGTTCATTTTCTGGATGCTGGACATCCCCGCACCGATCCTGTGGGCAGTAGTCATGGCGTTCCTGTCAATGATTCCCGCAGTTGGCTCGACACTGGTATGGGCCCCGGTGGCGCTCTATCTCTACGCCACTGGGGCCACTATTGAAGCGTCCATCCTCGTGGCCTATGGCGCGATCATCATCGGCCTGGCCGACAACGTGCTGCGCCCCATCCTGGTGGGGCGCGACACCAAGCTGCCGGACTATATCGTGCTGTTCTCCACCATGGGCGGCATTGCCCTGCTGGGCATCAACGGATTCGTGATCGGGCCTCTGATCGCTGCCGTATTCCTGGCATTCTGGAACATCTTCATTTCCGACAACAAACCAGCGGTTCCTGGCAGATGACTCAGCGCGTGCCTTTGGCACTGCTCGCGCAGCTCATGGCGTGAACCAGAACTCCACTTCATCGGTGGCCACGTCGAAGCGTGCCGCGTGTTCCACATGGGCTGCCACGTGGTACCAGTCGCCCACGCCATGGCGCGTGGTCATGCCGTTCTGCGTGAGGATGAGTTCACCGCGGGTAATGACGCCATAATTGTCGGTGTCGTGGGTGTGCGCAGGGATGCTCGTGTCTGCTGCATAGGAGGCAAACAGGACATCCGCCCCCTTGGCCTCAAGCTTGTAGGCATCGAAACGGCCGTCAAAGAGAGGCAGCTGGCGGATGCGGTCGGGGTACTGGCCGGACATTACTGCGGCGTCCCCGCGATCTCCTCCACCACCTTGTAGAAGGTCTGCACGAAGCGGTACAGCTCCGCTTCGATGATGCGTTCCTGATCGCTGTGGGAACCAAAGCCCAGCGGCCCGTCTTCCGCATCAATGCCCGGCCCCACGCCATAGCACTGAATGCCACGGGCGCGCAGATAGGCCATGTCGGTGGCGCCGGTGCTCATCACTGGCAGCACGGGAGCGCCGTAGCTTTCGCCAAATACCGACTCGATGACGCGATAGAGGTCGGTGTCCAGCGATGTCGAGGCGCCGGGGCGCTGGTTGCGCGACCCCCAGTCCACATTCACCGCCGGGTCATTGATCACCTCACGCACCATTTCCAGGAAAGCCGGCGCGTCTTCGTCGGGCAGCAGGCGCACGTCCAGCGTGGCGGTGGCTTCCGACGGAATCACGTTGGAGCGATAGCCACCGTCGACAATGTTCGGCGAGATTGTGCTGAACAGCACGGCCGCGTTGCGGGGCTCGTACTGCTTCAGATAGTTCACGGCCTCCTGGCCTTCAGCAGAATACGGACTCAGCACCGCGTTGTAGCGGGCCGAGGCTTCCGGTTCGGAGATCGCGGCCAGGCGCGAGAAGTAGGACGTGGTGGTGTCACTCAGGCGAATGGGCGGCTGCCAGTCGGCAATGGTGGCCACGGCACGGGAGAGCGCCACGATGGCATTGGACTGCAGCGGCACCGAGCCATGCCCGGCAACGCCATTGCTGGTCAGCTGAATGCCACGGGGCAATTTCTCGACCGTCTGCACCGAGGTGTGGAATGCCGCCCCATTCTGGCGCACCACGCTGCCGCCTTCGGCCAGACAATACTCGGCGTCGATGGCAGGGAAATGTTCGTTCACGATGAACTGGATACCGATTTGCGTGGCACCCTCTTCGCCGGATTCCGCCAGCAGAATCACGTCGCGGTCCAGCGCCACGCCCTGACGATGCAGCAGGATCAGCGTCATGAGCGACGCCACCAGATTGTCCTTGTCGTCCAGCGTGCCGCGCCCGTAGATCCAGCCGCTGTCACGCTCGGCACTGTGGGGCGGAAAGGTCCATTTGCTGGCGTCCACGTTCACCGTGTCCTGGTGCGCCATCAGCAGCAGCGGGCGCTTGCTGCCATTGCCACTCAGGCGGGCCACGATGTTGGGCCGGTTTTCCTCGAGGGAATGCACCTCGTAGGCGATGCCTTCGGCGTCCAGCACGCCGGTGATGTAATTGGTGAGATCGACCTCGCGGCCGGGTGGATCAGCGGTGTCGATGCGCACCATGGCCTGGAAGTGTTGCAGGGTTTCGGCATCCAGTGCCGTCCAGTCCAGGTCCTGCGCGAACAGGGGTGAGGCACTCAGGCACAGCATGGCAGCGACAAGCGGCTTGCGGGAAACACGGATCACGATGGGACTCCCAGAGATTCTTGTGGTGTTTGGGTCGGGCGCCAGATGGCCTGATTAGTCTGCATCGGGCAGGCAAAGTCAAGCAGGGCGCGACTGTGGCTGCAAACCTCATGCAAGGAGGGGGCCACGGTGTGAAGGAACCGACCGGTGTGGGAGCGGGCCTTGCCTGTGGGAGCGAGCCCTGCTCGCGAACAGTCAGGGCAATTGCGGGGACCTGCCCGGCCCTGGGGAGCACCCGACTCGTTCTGCGGCTGACCCGCACACGTCCCGTGTGCCCTCGCTTCCCCAGGAGCCTCGGTCTCCTGGCTCACTCGGTGCGGGTCTTTTATGCCGCTGAACGAGTCGGGCACTCCCCAGGGCCGGGCGTTGTGCCACGCGACAGGCCTGGCAGTTTCGGTCTGCGCGCTTCGGCAAAGTTCTGGTTCCACCACAACGTGTGAAGAGGCGGAGGACGCGTCGCGACAGCGCCTGTTTTGCCGTCGCGTGACTCGCCTAGCACTGCTTGAAGGAGACAGAGGCCAGTCGGCTGGCACAGGGCGAGGTGTCGGGAGGGGGCAGGGCCGTTCAGCGGCATAAAAGGCCAGCGCCGAGCGAGGAAAAATGACCTTGGGCATTTTTCGGAGAGAGGGAAGCCTGGAGGGCCGCAGGTCAGCCGCAGAACGGCCCTGCGCCCGCCCGACACCGGGATAGTACAGTGGGTTGTTCGCGAGCAGGGCCCGCTCCCACAGGCTAGGCTCACTCCAACAAAGTGACTGTCAGGACACATCCGGCGACACAATCCCCCGCCGCGACGCCTCCAGTGCCGCCTCTGCGCGGCTGGAGATATTCAGTTTGCTGTAGATCTGCTTCACATAGCCCGAGGCCGTGTTGCGCGTGATGTTCAGGAATTCCGCCACCTTGGCCGTGGTGTAGCACTTGGCGATCAGGCCCAGCACGTCGCGCTCGCGGGCCGTCAGGCGGGTGGCGTCGCGGTCTTCGCGGGGGCCGAAGAAGCCCAGCAGACGCCGGGCGATGGCGGGCGAGAGCGGCGGCTGACCCTCGGCGATGCGCTGCAGCATGCCGGTCAGGTCCTCGCGGCTCTGATCCTTCAGCAGATAGCCCTGGGCGCCGGCGCCCAGGGCGGCGAACAGATGGGTGTCATCGTCGAAGACACTGGTCACCACCGACAGCACATCGGGGTGCTGGCGGTTGAGCTCGTCGATCAGGTCGATGCCCGAGCCATCGGGCAGGCCGATGTCGATCAGCGCCACCTGCGGCAGCCGGCTGGTCAGACGCGAGCGCGCGTCGGCCAGGCTGGCAGCGGTGTCGATCTGAATGCCGGGAAAGGCTTCGCCCATGGCGGCGATCAGCCAGTCCCGCGCGTCGGGCAGGTCTTCCACGATAAGTCCGTAGTGCACGGTGAGCCTCTGGGTCTTCTCGAGACCGGTTTTGTCTGATGGAAACACAGGCTATCTCCTCGTCGTGGTGCTCACTACCCCCAGAACTGGGGTGCAAAGAATGCGCCCTGCGGCTCTGGCAAATGCGCGGTGCAGTGGCTAGAGTAGAGCACGGACGTCAGCCATGACGACGACAAACACAAGAAAAGAGGATTCTCCATGCGCGCACTTCACACATTGGCCGCCGGCCTGCTGCTCGTTTCTGGCCAGGCGCTGGCCGAGGGCAGCGTGCTGTTCATCGGCAACAGTTTCACCTTCGGGGCGGGTTCCGCCGTGCGCTTCTACCGCGCCGACACCGTGACCGATCTCAACAATCTGGGCATCGGCGGGGCACCGGCATTGTTCAAGTCATTTACCCAGCAGGCTGGCCTTGATTACGACGTCTACGTGGAGACCGAGCCCGGCAGCGGCCTGGACTTTCACCTGGCCAACCGTCTGGGCCTGATCGCCCGGCGCCCCTGGGACACCGTGGTGATGCACGGCCAGAGCACCTTGGACTTCGATGCTCCCGGCAGCCCGGCCAAACTGGTAGCCACAGCGCAGCAGATGGCGGAAATTCTTGTCGATCGCAATCCGGACGTGGACATTCATTTGATGGCCACCTGGTCACGCGCTGACGAAACCTATCCTGAGGATGGCGCCTGGGCGGGCCAGCCCATCGAGGCCATGGCCAATGATGTGCGCGCCGCCTATGACGCCGCCTCGGCCGCGCCGAACGTGCGCGGAGTGATTCCGGTGGGTGAAGCGTGGACGCGGGCGATGACGACGGGGGTGGCTGATGCCAATCCGTATGACGGCATCGACTTCGGCAAAGTGGATCTGTGGACCTACGACCAGTACCACGCCAGCACCTTTGGCTATTACCTGGAAGCACTGGTGGTATTCGGCCGCCTGACGGGCCTTGACCCGCGCTCACTGGGCGACAATGAATGTTCGGCCTTCGAACTGGGCATGACCACGCAGCAAACGCGTGCGTTGCAGCAGGTGGCGTTTGACGAACTGGCCAGTCAGGGGGGCATCACACCGCTGCCCTTCGAGCCGGGCGTGCGGCTGACAGCGGCGCGGTGTTCGGCACGCTGACTCACACCCCCGCCAGCACCAGCAGCACGCCGCTCACCGCAAGAGTCCCCGTGGTGAGCACCATGCCCGCTATGCGCAGGGGCAGCGGAGCCGACGCGCCGGTCGACGCCAGCAGCACCTGCAGCACCAGCGCCAGCGGCACGTACTCCCCGAAATTGGCGTGCGCGCGAATGGCCCGTTGCAGCGCTTCGCTGCCGCCATCGCCCAGGGTCACGCGCAGGCGTCCCCGCAGAACAATGGTGCGAAAACTCAGAATGAGATAGAAAAGCGCAAGAAGTCCTCCATAAAGGGCAACGATGTGCATGTGGTTATTCTCCTGTTTCAGGTTTCTGGAACATCAATGTCGTGAATGAGGATGGCGGACCTCACAGCGTGCTGAACGCCAGCGTCAGCCCCAACAGCACCATGATGCCTCCCAGAATGCGTTCCAGCCACAGCGTCACTCCGGTGTTGCTGCGCAGCCACGCGGCCAGCTGATCCGCACCCAGCACGGCCAAGGTCTCCACCACGAAAGCGCCCAGCACCACCAGCGTACCAAGCAACAGCAACTGCGCCGTGGCACTGCCATGCCCTTCGCGCACGAACTGCGGCAGGAAGGCCATGAAGAACACCACCACCTTTGGGTTCAGTACATCCACCAGCACGCCCTGCCAGAACGCCTGCCCGGCGCTCACGCCTTGCTGCGCTGTCGCGTTGGGCAGAAACGCTGCCCCTGCAAAACGCCACATCGACACGCCCAGCCACACCAGATACGCGGCGCCGACAAAGGTCAGCAGCGCGAACAGCGTGGGTGCAGTGGCCAGCAGCAGGGACAGCCCCAGCGCCGCCGCGGCCACATGCACCAAGGCGCCGGAACACACGCCGGCCACGGCAGCAAGGCCCACGCGACGGCCGTGGCCAAGGGTGCGGGAGAGTACGTACAACAGGTCGGGGCCGGGCGAGAGATTCAGCGCCAGAGCGGCTGAGAGAAACAGGAACCAGTAGGACGTGTCGATCATGGACTACTCGGGGAAAGAGGGAAATGCTGGTTCTCTCGCATCAGGCGTCCAGCCGGCGGCAGACGCAGTACACAAATTTCTGCTCATTGCCGCCCGGAGTCCGGTGCGATTCCTTTTCATGCCCCAGCAGTTCAAACGGTGCGCCAAACTGTGCGTGCAGGTCATTGGCGTCATAACGCATGACAGGCAGGCCGCTGCACTGGGCAGGACCGTCTTCGGCGAAGGTCGCGACAATGACGATCCCACCGGGCTTCACGGCACGCAGCACCTGGGCTACATAGGCCTGGCGCTCCTTCTCAGTCGTCAGAAAGTGGAACACCGCCCTGTCGTGCCAGACATCGAAACTGTGGGGCGGCAGCGCCTCTTCCAGCACATTGGCCTCACGCCACTGCACCAGCGACGCCCGCTCGCCGAGACGTGCCTGCGCAGTGGCAATGGCAGCCCCCGAGAGATCCAGGACAGTGAGGTGGCGATACCCCCCATCCAGCAGATCATCCACCAGCGTCGAGGCGCCACCACCGACGTCGATGATGGCCGCACTCAGCGGCACGTTCTGCCGCGCGATCAGCTGCAGGGACATGGCCGCGTGTTCCTGAAACCAGCTGACCTGTGTCGCCGCTTTGGTGCTGTAGACCTTCTCCCAGTGTTCCTTCGACTGCATGGGGTGCTCCTGATTCAGGGAGTGGTGACGTAACTTGAAAACATGAGGGACTTCCCGGTGGGGGTTCCTGGACAGAGTACGGCACTAGACCCGGAAGAAATACGGCAATGCCAGCAGCGCCAGACACAGCCCCACCAGCACGTACACGCTGCCGATGAAGTAAGGGATGATCATGAGGCCGATGCCGCAGAAGAGCGCCACGCGGCGCTCCTGCTTCTTGCCGTAAACGAAGTAACCCATGCCTATGGAGCTGAACAGCACACCCCACAGCAGCAATGTTGCGTTCATGCGGTTCTCTCAGGAAGGATGGGAATGGCGTGCAGTATGCCTCACATCGTCTCGCGCAGCGACACCTGCGGCAGTCGCGAGCGAAGACAGCGACGAACCAGCAATTCCGGAACTGCTGATCCACAGTGGTATTGGTGACGCCTTGACCGGCTCAGTAAGGAAACAGCTCAGCCAGTTTCTCGGCCGTCAGGATGCCACTGTGGGCCGTGAAGCTGTGATCCGGCGCGAAGAAATAACTGCGCGGAAGCTCGCCGTACCACATCGGATCGATGCTGAAACGCAGGCGCTCGACAAAGGTATCGGCGAACATCCACGTCGGGACACCATCCAGCGCGTAGCCCTGCAGGATGTCGGCAGCTTCTTCGCGCTTCTCGATGGAGTCGGTCGAAATCACTACCAGAGGCAAAGATGGATCTGCCTGCTTCAGCTTGCCCAGCATGTCCAGTTCGACACGGCACGGCGCACAATCCACTGACCAGAGGCTGACGATGAACGGTTTGCCCCCGAACTGCGACTTCAGTTCACCAAAGGTCTGCGGGCCGAAGTCCTGAATATTGTCAGCCTGAACACTCTGCACGAGCGCAAGACTCAGCATGCTGCCGAGCACCGCATGGCGCCATGAATTTCTAGTCATTGGACAACTCCTTGAATACATAACCGTGCTCCTCGCTGGACCAGCTGAGAAAGACACCCTGTGGCGACGTGATCAGCAGCGGATGGTCGCTGCCCTGATCAGTTGTCATCAACGTCTGCGGCGCGGACCAGCTGCGCCCGTCATCGCGGGACTGCATCATCTGTAGCGGCGTCGCCATACCATCAAAACCTTTCCACACCAGGTACAGCGTGCCCTTGTGCAGCGCCAGCGAAGGATGGCCCGCGCCCGGCGTGCCATCCACCTTGATCAGATCTGCGGGAGAGTCCGAGGCCAGATCGTAGCGTGCGTAGTGAATGCCACTGTGCAGATTGCCGGCACTGAACCAGCTCATGTGGTACTGACCTTCCTGCGCGCCCGACACCATGCTTGGTCCGTGGTGAGGGCAGGCATCGATGTACCAGTCGTCCACCGTTGCACGCGACAGGTCGCTCACTACTCCGTCCGGGCTGAGCACGGCAATGGCGTGGTCACGAATGTGATCGTCGTAGATCTGTCGCCAGAGAATTGCCACATTGTCGTGCCCATGGGGCGCCACGGCGATGCGGCAACACTCGCAGCTATTGTGGGACACCCGCATATTGGGCATGAAGGTGGCACCCATGTCCGTGGAGACCGTGTAGTAGATTGCAGCGCCAGGATAGGCCTCATTGCGGGCCAGCGTGGCTTCCATGTCGCGCTTGTCGATCCAGGTCAGATAGACCTTGCCCGATGGCGTCAGGAACAGGCTGTCGAAGCGGTGGCCAGTGCGCAGACCATCGTCATTGATGGTGCGCGGGGATTCAAAGCTCAGCCCGCCATCCACCGACCTGCTGAAGCGGATCTCGCCCGTGAACTGGTTGGACGTCTTCGTGGTCCAGGACAGCATCACGGTGCCGTCTTCACTCACAACAATCTTCGGACGATTCTCGCCGTTGAACTCGGCGTCCTCCGGTTCGGCGTTCACCCGCACTGGTGTGGAGTATGTGGCCCCTTCGTCATCCGAACGCGACACATACACATGTTCTTCATGCACAAAAGCCACCCAGAGGTGGCCGTTGGCATCGAAGACGGCGCTCGGGGCGCCGCCGCAATGAACACTGATCTGATCCTGCCCCTGTGCGGCGCGCAGGGCCTCACAGCTCTGCGCGTACACCGGGCCGCTCAAGGCTGGCAGGAAAGCCAGCAGAGCCAGACACAGTCGTTTAAAAGTCGTAAGAGACATTGGCATACAGTGTTCTTCCCGGCCATGGATGGGCCACATAGGCAACTTCATCTGTGAGGTTGTCGATACCCAGCCCCAGCTTCAATCCGCTCGCGAAATTGTAATCAGACTTCAGGCCGACGCGGCTGAAACCATCCTGTGCACCGTACACGCCATCTTCACGATCAACGTTGTCATTGCGACCGAAACTGTCACTGGCGTACTGGTAGTTCAGACCGGCATTCCAGCGACTGCTGAAATTGTAGGTCAGCAGCAGATTGCCGCGCCACTCCGGCATGCGGGGATAGACATTGCCTTCGATGCTTGGGTCCGGACGGTTCTTCACGATCTCAGAGTCGGTGTTCACCAGATTGAAGCGCATGTCGAGATTGGGAATGAGCACATCGTCCACGTTGGCGATGAATTCGATGCCAACCGTTTCGATCTCGTCCACCGGGATGAACGTGCGCACCGTCAGGCCTCCCGGCAGTGTCTCGGACTGGGATTCCACCACATCCTTGATGCTCTCTTGGAAGACGTTCACGCGCAGGTAGCCACCAGAAATCTGGCGCTCGATCATCAGGTTCTGGTGCAGGCCATCTTCTGGCTGCAGCTCGGGGTTCGCCACACTGACCGCGTTGTAGGCGGAATACTGGCTGAACAGTTCTTCCACGATCGGGAAGCGGTAGGCCTTGCCCAGCGCCCAGGCGAAGCGCCAGGTTTCACTGGCCTGATAGCCGACGGAAAACTTGGGGGAGACTTCCCGGCGCGAGGTCTTTGGTACCGATACCAGATCGAATTGAGGCGTGCTGGCAACATCGCGGGAGAAATAGCCGTTGGCGCTGTCAAACGCCTCCCAGCGCACACCCAGTCCGGCATCCCAGCGGGCGTTGATGTCCCAGTTCAGCTGCGCAAACAGTGCATCCATGCTGGTCTCGCCGCCACTGCGGCTGGAGAAGCGATTGAAGTCACCGGCGTTGTGGTTGCGGGCGCTGAACACATCCATGTTCAGTTCGAAGGCATCGTGCCGCGCTCCAACGATCAGACCCAGACCGTCCAGTGGCAATTCGTCAAAGAACAGCTTGGCCTCGGCACTCTTCCAGCCCGTGTCACCAAACCTCGTCACTTCGCCGGCACCGGTATAAACCGGGTCGGCGGGATTGGCGAGGGAGAGTCTGTTCTCGTCACGCAGAATCTCGAACTGATTCAGGTTGGCTTCGAAAACGACGCCTTCGGCCACCGGACCCCGCAGACGCAGCCCGAGGGAGAGGCTGTCGCGCTCCTGCTCGGACACGCCCATGCGGGCAGCGGGCACATTGTTCTTCCAGCCATTCTGCACGACGTTGCCGCTCCAGACAGTATTGCCGGCCGCATTGCGCAGGTAACTGTTGGGGCTGTTCGAGCCATTGAAACGGTCTTCGTAGGCCACGTTCAGCAGCGCCTGCCAGTCGCCGAAGTCCTGGCCGATCTTGAGCTTGTAGTTGTCGGTCAGTGTGTCCTGTACGCCGGTATCGCCGAACCAAAGCCGCGAGACGGAACGCTCATCATTGCCGACAATGCCGCCGCTGACTGACGCCACGGTTGCGGCTGAGGTGTTGGAGCCGAAGTAGAAAGTCTGCGGCTGGGACTCGCTGTCCAGACGGTTGTAGGACAGATAGACACTGGTGTCGCCGAACTTGTCGCCGTAGGACAGAAAGGCCTTGTGGCCATTGACGGTATCGTCAAAACCATAGGCGCTGAAATCCTGAGTGAAGAAGGAGCTGTCGAAATGAAACTCGCGCTGCTGGGGTATCGCGGATTCGATGAGCACCACGCCGCCCATGGAATTGCCGCTGAACTCGGCTGAGAAAGGTCCGTAAAGCACTTCCACCTGGGCGATTTCACTGGCGGACACCATGGTCCAGCGGGGCGCGCCGTTCCAGCGCGACTGCAACAGATAGTGGAGCGGCACACCATCGGCGAAGACCATGGAGCGGGAGGTCTGGAACATGTTGGAGCCACGCATGCCCATGGTGCCGTTGGAGTCGCCGATGAAGCGGCGGCGGATTACCAGACTGGGCTCGAACTTCACCACATCTTCCGTTGAGGCCACGTTGATGCTGACGAGATCCTGCTGTGTCAGCAGGCTGGTCGGATGCGACGTGGAAGCGCGGCTTTGCGTCTGCTCTCCCCAGACAACCACTTCTTCAATGACTGGCTCGTTCTGTGCCTGTGCGGCACAAGCCGCCGTGAGTGCGAGTACTGCAGCAATGTCGCGGGCCAGTGGTTTTCTTTGCAGCATGATGTGTGTTCCTTTCGTGCGTGGTTCAGGGGTTTTCAGCAATCGAGGCCTCATTCTAGAAGGGGTGGCTGTAAAGACAATGCGACACAAGGTCGCACCTGGCTGCCACAGCCACTTGCACATCGGCTGAGTTGCCGGGGTGCTCCTCCCCCAGCCTTTAGGCTAGAATGGCCCGCACTTGAATCAGCCAACCCCTCAGGCCCGACTGGAGACGCACGTGAACAACAGCAGGATCGCCTTCATCGGCGCAGGCAACATGGCAAACAGCCTGATTCGCGGCCTCATCGCCAAGGGTGTGCCGGGACAGCAGATTGCCGCGTGTGATCTGGACGTGGCAAAACTGGAACAGCTGCAGACGGAGTGCGGCATTCGCACCGGCAGCATGGCCGAGGTCGCCACAGAGGCTGACGTGGTGCTGCTGGCGGTCAAGCCCCAGGGCATGGCCGGTGTGTGTGAAGCACTGCGCCCTTCACTGAAACAAGGCGCGCTGATCATCTCCATCGCCGCCGGCATTCCCCTGCGCAGCCTGGAAGCCTGGCTGGGCAGCGAGTGCGCCATCGTGCGCTGCATGCCCAACACCCCGGCATTGGTCCTGGAGGGCGCTACCGGCCTGTTTGCCAATGCCAACACAACGGCCGCGCAGTCTGCGCTGGCCGAGACCATTCTGTCGGCCGTGGGCACCAGTGCCTGGCTGGCAAGTGAAGACGCCATCAATGCCGTCACGGCGCTGTCTGGCAGCGGCCCTGCTTATTTCTTTCTCCTGATGGAGGCGATGGAGCAGGCCGGCGTGGCCATGGGCCTGGCGCCCGAGCTGGCGCGTCAACTGACTTTGCAGACGGCGCTGGGCGCGGCGAAACTGGCCACTGCCAGCGATGTGGCGCCGGATGAATTGCGGCGCCGGGTGACCTCTCCCGGCGGCACTACGGAAGCGGCCATTCGCAGCTTCGAAGGCGCAGACTTCCGCGCCATGGTAGAACACGCGCTGTTCGCCGCGCAGAAGCGCTCCGTGGAACTGGCGGGCTGACACACAAACACAGGTGAGAGAATTTTATGGGTGCAATTGGTAACGTCGGCTATCTGCTGGTCAACACACTCGGGGGGCTGTTCGTCCTCGCAGTACTGCTGCGCTTCATGCTGCAGGTAGCCCGTGCAGACTTCTACAACCCGTTTACCCAGGCGATCGTGCGGGTGACTGATCCTGCCGTGCGTGTGTTCCGCCGGCTGATTCCCGGCTACCGCGGCCTGGACTTCGCCTCCCTGGTACTGGCGCTGGTGGCGCAGTGCATCTGCACGGCACTGCTCATCGTGTTCAGCGGTTTCGCCATACCCGGAGTGGGCCTGGTGATTACCTGGTCGGTGGTGGGCCTGTTGTCCTTCATCATGAACATCTACTTCTGGTCGCTGATGATCTCGATCATCGCCAGCTTCATAGCCCCTTACAGCGGACACCCCGCACTGGTGCTGGTGCGCCAGATCACCGAACCCGTGATGGAGCCGTTCCGACGGCTGTTGCCCTCCATGGGCGGGCTGGATCTGTCGCCGATCTTTGTGTTCCTGGGGCTGCAGATCATCCGCATGGTGTTCATCGACCCGGTGGGTGTGAATGCCCGCGTCGTGCTGGGAATCTGAACATGAACACAGCCGGCAGAAGCGTGCCATGATCACGCACCCGCAGGACCTGCCAGCCCTGCCCGGGCTGCAGTTTCCCCTTCACCACGCCAGAGAGCAGGACAGCCCCAGACACTGACATGCCCAGAACCATTCCTGAAAATTCCGTTGGCATCGTGACGCCCCAGCGCCTGCACTTCGACGAGCCGTTGATGCTGCGTAGCGGCAAGAGCATTGCGTCCTATGACCTTATGGTGGAGACCTATGGCATGCTCAATGCCGCGCGCTCCAATGCCATCCTGATCTGCCACGCCCTGAGTGGCGATCATCACGCCGCCGGCTACCACAGCGAAACAGACGCCAAGCCGGGCTGGTGGGACAACTGCATCGGCCCGGGCAAACCCATCGACACCAACAAGTTCTTCGTGGTCTGCCTGAACAATCTGGGCGGCTGCGCGGGCAGCACCGGTCCCACCTCCATGAACCCCGAAACGGGCACCTGGTACGGCCCCGATTTCCCGGTGGTCACGGTGCGGGACTGGGTCAACAGCCAGTCACGTCTGATGGACCGACTGGGCATCAGTCAGTGGGCCGCGATCATTGGTGGCAGTCTGGGCGGCATGCAGGTCATGCGCTGGTCCATCAGCTATCCGGAGCGGCTGCGCCACGCCATCATGATTGCGGTGGCGCCCAAACTGTCGGCCCAGAACATCGCCTTCAACGAAGTGGCGCGCCAGTCCATCACCGCGGATCCGCACTTCCACAATGGCCGCTATCTGGAACACGGCACCTATCCGAAGAAGGGCGTGATGCTGGCGCGCATGGTCGGGCACATCACCTATCTGTCCGACAGCGCGATGCGCGACAAATTCGGCAAGAACGCTGAGGAGCTGCCAAGCGACGCCATCAAGAGCAACTTCGGGCGCGACATGCGCACGGGCAAACTGAGTTTCGGGCTGGATGTCGACTTCCAGGTGGAAAGCTACCTGCATTACCAGGGCGAGCGCTTCTCGGAGCGTTTCGACGCCAATACCTATCTGCTGATGACCAAGGCGCTGGACTATTTCGACCCGACGGTGGATTACGACGGCGACCTCAGCAAGGCATTCGAAAACAGCCAGTGCCGCTTTCTGCTGATGTCGTTCAGCTCCGACTGGCGCTTCCCGCCCGAGCGCACGCGGGAGATCGTCGATGCGCTGCTGAAAGCGCGCAAGCCGGTCAGCTATCTGGAGATCGACGCCGACCAGGGCCACGACGCCTTCCTGCTGCCGGTGCCCCGTTACGTGCAGGCGCTGACGACCTATCTGGCACGCGTCAGTGATGAGGTGAACGCCTGATGCGCGCCGATCTGGACATCATTCAACACTGGATTGCTCCGGGCAGCCGCGTGCTTGACCTGGGCTGTGGCGACGGCAGCCTGCTGGAGTATCTCAAGCGCACCAAAGGGGTGTCGGACACGGGCCTCGAGATTGACGAGCGCAAGATTCACGCGTGCCTGGAGAAAGGCGTCAACGTGCTGCAGCAGGACTTGAACAAGAGCCTGACCAATTTCTGCGACAAGAGTTTCGACACCGTGCTGCTGACGCAGACCCTGCAGGCGGTGAGTTACCCGGATGTGCTGATGGACGAGATGCTGCGCATAGGCCGCAATGTCATCGTCACCTTCCCGAATTTCGGCAACTGGCGCAGCCGCTGGTATCTCACCTTCAAGGGCCGGATGCCGGTGTCCAACTTCATGCCCTATCAGTGGTATGACACCCCCAACATCCACTTCTGCACGGTGCGAGACTTTGACGCGCTGTGCAGGGAACGGCAGATCCATGTGATCACCCGCACCGTAGTCGATCACAAGCACCAAGGCAGCTGGATGATCCGCCTGTGGCCGAACCTGCTCGGCGAAACCGCCATCTATCATCTCAGCCGCTGAGGGCACGGAGGTCGCCATGCACAAGATCGTCCTGGCCACCGGCAATGCCGGCAAGCTGCGGGAGTTCCAGCAGATGCTGGGCAGTGCCGACGTGGACTTCGTGACGCAGCGTTCGCTCGGTGCAAGTGATGCCGACGAGACCGGCCTGAGCTTCGTCGAGAACGCCATTCTGAAGGCGCGGCACGCGGCGGCGCTTACGGGGCTGCCTGCGCTGGCGGATGACTCGGGCCTGGAAGTGGACGCCCTGCTC
>Ga0255127_1000219_pt1 | contig 30867 bp, 28 predicted proteins | sample Law_Miss_RepB_8d_FD_188555 | JGI IMG/M metagenome (GOLD analysis project Ga0255127, IMG submission 188555) | Freshwater microbial communities from St. Lawrence River, New York, United States - Law_Miss_RepB_8d | ecosystem: Environmental > Aquatic > Freshwater > River | place: USA: New York...
GATGCCACAAGAACCAGAGTCACCAAGGAACGAATGATCCAACGCCGAAGCCACGGATGCGCGGACTCGGAAGTCTCGGTCGAGAGCTTCGCGTGAAGCGTTGTGCTGGCGCCCTTCGTTCGTCTTCGGTTTTCGTTGGTTCGGCCGAACATGGGTTATTGTCGGGTCGGTTGCCGGCGGAGTGCCAATTGCACCATCCGCTCACAGAGTTGGGGGAAGGGTATGCCGGCGGCCGCTGCGGCCTTGGGCAGCAGGCTGGTCTCGGTCATGCCGGGAAGCGTGTTGACCTCGAGGACCACCGGGGATCCATCGGGCTGAACCATCACATCGACCCGGGCGTAGTCCCGAGCACCGACCGCGTGGAAAGCAGCGAGTGCCGCTTGCTGGATTTGCGCGGTGACTGCCGCTTCAAAGTCGGCCGGACAGAAATACTCGGTTCGGCCGGCGGTGTACTTGTTGGCGTAGTCGTAGGAGCCGGACCTGGGACGGACTTCCACCACCGGAAGCGGTGATCCATCGAGGATACCCACGGTCGTTTCGCGTCCGACGATGCGTTCTTCCATCAGCACCTCGCCACCATGGCCGAGCGACTCGACCAGTGCTTTCGGGAAGTCCTCGATGCGGTCCACAAACTGGAGTCCCACACTGGATCCTTGTCGGGTGGGCTTGAGGACGACTGGCGGTTTCCAGTCGTTGGGCCAGGGAGCGCAAGCGTCGATGAAGCGCTCGAAACGCGCCGAGGGAACACCGGCTTTGAGGCAGCGCCGTTTGGTGAGGATCTTGTCGAAGGCGTAGAGCGAGGCGGAAACTCCGCAACCGGTGTACGGGAGACTCAGTTCTTCGAGTTCGGACTGCACGGTGCCGTCTTCTCCGTAGGTGCCATGGAGTGCGAGGAAGACGACCTGGGTGCCCGCAGGGATTTGGAGGTCACCCGGGATGGGATCCACCTCGTCCACCTGATGGCCGAGAGAGCGCAATGCTTGTGCGACGGCCGCCCCGGAGCGGAGGGAGACTTCCCGTTCTGCCGAAGGCCCGCCGCGCAAGACGGTGATGTGGAGCGGGGTGGTCATGCGTCTTCTCCAACGATTTCGACTTCGGTCTCCAGTTCGATACCGCGCAATTCCCGCGCTCGGGTGCGGACTTGTTCAATCAGCTCCAAGATGTCCGACGCTCGAGCCTTCCCCAGATTGACGAAGAAGTTGGCGTGGACATCGCTGACCATGGCATCTCCCACGCGCGCTCCCTTGAGACCCAATTCATCGAGCAGGCGACCCGCCGGCAGGGTGGGTTGGGGGTTCTTGAAGGTGCAACCGGCGCTGGGTTGGTTGGGTTGGCTGGTCCAGCGCTTGTTGGAGAACTGGTCCATCTTGCTGCGGATGACGTCGGCATCGTCGGGGCGTCCTCGCAAGACCGCTCCCAAGGCAATGTGGGTCCGAAGCAACGGACAGGCCCGGTACTCCACGGGCACCTCGTGCGCCGCCAACGTCAGGATCTGGCCCGAGCGGCTCATGCAGCGCAATTCTTCCAGAGAGTCGAAGGTCCAGGCTCCCATGGCTCCGGCGTTCATGCGCAGTGCGCCACCCAGGGAGCCCGGGATGCCCTCGAAGAATTCGACACCACCAAGCCCGGTGCGACGGGCTTCATGGGCGATGTTCTTGAGTCGGGCGCCCGCACCGGCGGTGATCCGATCGCCTTGAATTTCAATACGCGAGAAGTGGGGGTTGGCCAGCGATACGACGATTCCACGAATGCCACCGTCGCGGACCAAGAGGTTGGAGCCACGACCCAGCAGGAACACCGGGATGCCACGCAAGTGGGCGATCTCGAGGGTGCTGGCCAAGGCGTTGTCGGAACTCGGTTCGATGAAGAGGTCGGCCGGTCCGCCCACCCGCAGTGTGGTGCGTCGAGCCATCGGTTCGTCGCGTCGGATCAGGGTTTCGGCCGGCAATACGATTTCCAGATCGCGGAAGGCGTTGGAAATGTCTTCGGCATGCGCGGCCGCGGCCTCAATGGTCGGATCGACCGGTTCCTGACTGAGTCGGAGAGGGGTATTCATGCAGCCTCCTTGAAGGGGATCCAACGATGGGCCGTGTGCAGGGTACGCGAGCTGGCAACCCTGCGAATGGCTTGGGTGAACGGTTGGCGAAGTTGTTCGAGAATGCTCTCGGCGATGGTGGAGGCCGCATCCGGTCGGTCAGCCTGTTTCAAGGCCTCCTGCATGGAGCTTCGGAGTGCCGAGTCTTGAAGCAGGGACAGGACCGCAGATTGAAGCCGGAGCGGATCCGGATTGGATTGCTGCAGCAAGAGCGCGGCTCCGGATCGCGCCAAAGCATCGGCATTGTGGAATTGGTGGTTGTCCTGAGCCGTCGGCAGGGGGATCAGGACCGAAGGGAGTTGCAATGCGGCCAATTCGGCCAAGGACGAGGCACCGGCACGGCTGATCACTGCGTCGGCAGCGGCCAGGGCGAGGTGCATTTCCTGGAGGAAGGGGCGCACCACCGAGCGTCGACCGAGCGGGTGGTGTGCCGTCTGAACCGTCGCATGGTCTGGGGTGCCTGAAAGGTGGATGAACTGGAGATCGGGCGCTGCGGCGGCCAGACCTGACAGTGCGGTGCAAACCCATTGGTTGAGCCCCCGAGCACCCTGACTGCCGCCGGTGATGAGGAGCACGGGCTTGGCCGGGTCGAGCCCAAGACAAACCTTGGCCGCCTGAGAATCACGATGGTGACGCAACTGGGCGATGGTGTCCCGGACCGGCGTTCCGGTGCAGGTGACACGGGCGCGACCCAAACGGGCGACCGTCTCGTCAAATCCAGTGAAGGCTTCCTGTGTCCAGCGAGCCATCAATCGATTGGCCCGGCCGGGGATGGTGTTGGATTCGTGGAGGAAGGTGGCCGCACCCAGGTGGCGTCCGGCCAGCATGGGGGGCGCAGCTGTGAAACCACCCATTCCCAAAATGGCATCCGGCGGACGAAGGGCGACGGACCGATCGGTGAACAAGCCTCTCGCGGCCTGCCAGGCGCGGCCGAAACCCAGCAGGAACGCACCGTAGTTGCGGCCTTGCAGTCCAACGGCCGGCAGAGTGGCCGTTTGGATGCCCGTCAGACCCTGTACCGCCGCCTGATCCACTTCTTTGGGGGAAATGAGAAGTGTCACCCGCGCACCCCGTGCTCCCAATTCCCGTCCGACGGCCAGACCCGGAAACAGATGGCCTCCAGTGCCACCGCAGGCGATGGCGACGTGGGTGCTGGAGCCGGGAAGGTGTTTCATTGTGCGGGCAGTGATTCCAGTTCCGAGGTCTCGAACGGATTGCGACCGCTGCGTCGAGGAACATCGGATGTTTCCGGGGCGCGGCGAGCAATCGAAAGGAGGAGACCCACCAAGGCCAGCATGCTGACGGCGCTGGAGCCCCCTCGGCTCACGAACGGCAGAGGCATGCCTTTGTTGATTATCGAGTTGGTGACCACCGCGATGTTGATCATCGCTTGGCAGGCAATGAGGAAGCCAATACCGCCGGCCAGCAGGCGACCTTCGACGTCGGCTGCGCGGGAAGCGATCCGCACCGAGCAAAGCATGACGACGACGAAAGAGATGAGCACACCCAAGGTGAAGAACAGTCCCAGTTCTTCTCCGATGACCGGGAGGATGAAGTCGGTGTGCTGTTCCGGAATGGTGAGCTTGATGACTCCCGATCCGAGGCCGACTCCTTCCAATCCCCCCTCTCGCAGCGCCGCCAGCGACTTGAGTGCCTGGGAACCTGTCGTTTGAGGGAAGAGTTCGGGATGCAGGAACGCATCCATCCGGTCCCGGACCATCTTGCTGGAATTGTAGAAATGGAATGCCAGACCGGCCCCGAGGAGGGTCGGAATGATGGCGTACCGTTTGCGCATGCCGCTGAGAAGAAGAACCACCACGGTGACCATGCCGAAGAGAATCATGGTTCCGCGGTCCGGTTGTTTGTACAGCAATCCGAGGAACGGCACGACGACCATACCCGGCAGAAACAAACCCCACACGAAGGTGGAAACCGTGCCGCCAAAGCGCATGCGGGATCCGAAGCGTGCGCCCCAGGCAGCCAGGGTCAGCAGCAACGGGATTTTAGCGAACTCCGCCGGTTGGATGCCGAAAATCCAGCGCTGGGCTCCATTGCGGTAGGTGCCCGCCGGTGAGAGCACCATCGCCAAGGTCACGATGGCGAAAGCGTAAAACCACCAGTGCAACTTGAGCCAGATGCGGTAATCGCTCCTCCAAAGAATGCACATCAACGCCGCCCCTGCGATGATCGCCACGGCCTGCACGGTGACGAAACTGGAGAACTTCGACTCCATCATCACGGCACTGGCGAGCATGGTGAAACTCAAGGCCAGCAGGAGGCTGACCGTCAGCAGCAGCAGGATGGAGGTGGAACGCATGGCGGAAGGAGATCAGGAGCCGTCGGGACGTCCGGCTGCGGGCCGGACGTCCCTTCGATGTGCCGATTTAGCGGCCCGTGCCCGGCACCGGTAGGGGGGCGGGGATGGGCGCAGCGGGCTCGGGCACCGTCAGGGCCTTCGCGGTCGGCTCGGCCGTCTCAGCGGCCGCACCCTTGCCGGGAATCTTGAGCTTCTGACCGACGTTGATCTTGTCGCTGCTCAAACCATTGGCGGCGCGGATAGCCTTGGGCGTTGTCCCGTGCTTCTTGGCAATCTTGCCGAGGGTGTCTCCGCCCTTGACCGTGTAGGGCGTGGTCGCACCCGTTGCAGCCGGTTCGCTAGAGGAGTCGGCCTTGACCGAGTTCGCCGCAGCCTTCGAGTTGGAGGCGCTGGCGGCCGGGATTTGGATCGTCTGCCCCGGCTTCAACTTGCCCAGGTCCACATTCGGGTTGGCATCCTTGAGCGCCTTGAGGGAGACCCCGTGGGTCTTGGCGATGTTGTAGGCAATGTCGCCGCCCTTGATCTTGTATTCTGAGCCGGCACCGGCGGCTTCATTGGCCGTCGTGTCACCGGTGGGAGATCCAACCGGCGGGGTGACGCCCAAGTTCGGCGGAGCCACGGGTGCGTTGGTCACGCTGGCCAACGGAGGGAAGGTCACTGCGCCGCCCGGAGGGTTGGCCACGGTGTTGGTATCCGATCCAAGGGGCAGGGCCATGGCGTTGGTGTCGCCGGCTCCGGGTTGAACCGCCAAATCGATCTGATTGGTGGCGGCGGACGGCTCCGCATTGGTGGCGGAACTCTCCTTGTTGCAACCATTGAGCAAGACCACCAGGAACACCGCCACGTGGGCGCTGAAAATGAAGGCAGCGATGCTGAAGGTGGATTTGCTCTTGGCGGCCTGTTCCAGTTTGGAGCCAGGCAGCAGCGGGGAGTTGGGGATGCTCATGGGATTAGGCAGGTAGACGGTGCGTCGTAGATCGAGGATGGAGTTGTGTCGGATTCGTCCCGAACCGGGTCCTCCACCCGGGTCGAGACGAAAGGGGTAATGACCGCGTTGAGCGCGGACCGGAAACGGTTGTCAGTACTGTTTCCAAAAAGCGGTGCCCATCCAGTTCGGTCGAAACCGTGGATCGTGGATGGTAGAATGAGGCTTGTGGCTGGGTATGCACGAATCGCCGCGGCGATGCGACACGGTTTCGATAGGGAAACGGAGTGCCGCCGACGAGCCGTCATTAAACAACCGAAACCGGAGCGATCAAGGAACATCCGGACAGAGATTCGAGCCGGTAATCCATGGGATTGGGATGGACCGGAACTGGGGTTGTTGTGGTGGGTGTCGCTCATCGGATCTTGAGGGTGCTCAACGCCACCACGGCGCAGAGAATTCCGGCGATATAGAACCGTGTGACGATTTTCGATTCCTTCCATCCCAGCTTCTGGAAATGGTGGTGCAATGGCGCCATGCGGAAGATGCGGCGTCCTTCGCCGTACTTGCGTCGGGTGTATTTAAACCAGCCCACCTGAAGCATCACGCTGGCAGCTTCGGCCACAAAAACCCCGCCAGCGATGAGGAGTACCAGCGGTTGGTGGATCAGGACGGCCATGATGCCCAGTGCGCCGCCCAGGGCCAGCGAGCCGGTGTCGCCCATGAAGACCTCGGCCGGATGGCAGTTGAACCACAGAAAACCCAAGGAAGCTCCGATGAAGGCCGCACAAACAACCGTCAGTTCGCTCGCACCACGGACGTGGGGGATTTGAAGATAGGTGGCCAACTTCACGTTGTCGGACAGGTAGGTCAGAATGAGCATCACCGTGGCCACAATCAGGGTGCAGCCGATGGCCAGACCGTCCATGCCGTCGGTCAAATTCACTGCATTGGAACTGCCGATGATGGTCAGAGCCACCAGGGGAATGCCGATCCAAGGGACGGCTCGTAGGATGGGGTCCTTGAAGAAGGGGATTTGGATGTCGGTCACCAAGCCGCGGGTGGAGGGCAATTGCCAGAGATAGATTCCGACCACCAGTGCCAGCAGGATTTGGACAATCCACTTCACCCGGGACTGAGCGCCCGCTGCGCTTTGTTTGCTGACCTTTAGCCAATCGTCGTAGAAGCCCAAGAAGGCCAACACCAGCAGGGAAAGCATCGTGAGGATCACCAAGATGTTGGGGCGGGCCCAGAGGAAGACCGAGATGTCCAAGACGAGCATGATCAGGACTCCGCCCATGGTGGGGGTGCCCCGTTTGGCCAGATCGGCGGCTGCGGCTGTGGCATCGCCCGGACTGCGAACATCCTTGGGCTGGTAGTCCTGGCGGAATTTGAGATTCCGAAGACCCTCGATGACTCGAGGACCCATGAGCCAACTCAGCACCAAGGCGGTGATGGCGGCGCCAGCACTGCGGAAGGTGACATACTTGAACACCGTCCAAGGGACTGTCGGGAATAATTCTGAAAGCTTGTAGAGCATGCTGGGTCAGCGGTTATCCCCGCATTCAACCGTTTCTGTTTTGAGCGCCTCGAAGAGACGTTCGAGTCGGCTGCTCCGGGAGGCCTTGGCCAAAATGCAGTCACCGGATCGGATGAGGGGTCGCAGCGCGGGCACGGCTTGCTCCACATCGGGGAATGCGAGCACCTGATGCATTCCGAAGGCTCCGTCAGCAGTGTGTCTGGCCGAGCGTCCGATGCAAACCAGTAGGTCGATGCCCAGGCGATGGGCCGCAGCTCCGACTTCCCGATGGGCTTCGTCGGTGTGTTCACCCAGTTCAGCCATGTCGCCCAATACGGCCACCCGGCGCCCGGTGCACGGGAGATCCGAAAGCGTCTGGAGCGAGGCCAGGGTGGAATCGGCGTTGGCGTTATAAGTGTCGTCGAGCCAGCGGATTCCGCGCTGCTCGGACCATTGAAGGCGTTGTTTGGCTCCGGAAAAACGGGCCAGTGCCTGTCGGGCTGCCTCGGGCCGAATGTGCAATTCAGCGGCGGCTGCCAGTGCCAAGGTGGCGTTGGAGACCATGTGACGGCCGGGTACTGCGATCTCAAAAACCCCGCACCATTCGGCCTGGGGTGCGATGATTTCAAACCGGGTGAAGTTCCAGCCGTTTTCCAGAATGCGCGCACGCCATGAATTCTCTGGGCCGAAGCCGGTGCGGACCACGCGGGCATGAGTGCGGGCGGCCAGCGGTCGAGCCGCTTCGCAATCACCATTCAGGAACAAGATGCCGTCGGCGGGCAGGTTTTCGCCCAGAGCGCACTCCTCGTCGACGACCCCGTTCAGATCGCCGAAATGTTCCAGATGCTCACGGCCGATTTGTGGGACCAACCCGTATCGAGGGGCGATTTGCTGGATCAGCGGGGCCAGTTCCCCGGGATGATTGGTGCCGGCTTCCAGAACGGCCGCCCGGTGAGAGGGGTTGATTCCGAGAAGGCTCAGCGGGACGCCGATGTCGTTGTTGAAGCTGGCCTGGGAACGGAGGGTCGGGATTTGCGTCTCCAGTAAGGCCGCGAGCAATTCCTTGGTGGTCGTCTTGCCGTTGGAGCCGGCCACACAAAACACTGGAATTGAAAACCCTTTCCGGTAGGCGGCGGCAATGCGTCCCAAGGCGGCGCGGGTGTCCTGGACCGTGACGACGGGCAAACCAGGAGGCACGTCGGCCCGTCGATCTTCAGAAATCAAGACGGCCGCGGCGGTCTTGAGAGTGGGGTCTTTGAGGAAATCGTGCCCATCAAAGCGTTCACCGCGGAGCGCCAAGAACAGTTCGCCTGCTTGGAGGCGGCGCGAATCGGTGCAGAGGCCGGACACCGTCATGCAGCCCGCCTCGAGAGGATGCAAAATCCCCCCGGAGGCTTCGGCGATGAATTGGAGTGTCACCGGTTCCATCATTTCAGGGCGTAGCTCGCATTCACCACGGCGGTGACGGTTTTTTCCCGCGAGGTGGTGTCGTTCATTCCGTCCCAGGTGTTCTGGGTGGAATAAAGGGGAGTCACTTGGAAGACGCCCATCTTGGCCGAACGCATCCGCGAGATGGAGCGTCCGCCTTGGGAGACGATTTGTTCGGCTCGGGCGCGGGCATCGCGGGCTGCATCGGCGAGCATCTCGATCTTGGCTTCACCGGCCTTGGTCCAGACAAACTCCGGAGGGGTTGCGGTGAACTCGATGCCCTGATTGACCAATTGAGAGGTCTTGGCATCCATGCTCAGCACCGTGTCGATGTCGCCCGAACGCACCTCGATGGTTCGGCTGAGGCGGAAGCGGGTCGTGGGGTTTTCTGCTTCGCCCTCCGCTTCGCCGGATTGCTTGGCGCCGCGGACTTGGATGCGCTGGATGGCGATCGGATGGAAATGGGTGTTGGTGACGCCCTGGGTTGTGAGGAAACCGCGGGTGACACTTTCTTGTTGGCTCAGCAGCGCTTGTGCGGCCATGAGCGTCGGGCTTTCGACCGTTAGCGAACCACGCCACACGACGAGGTCGGAGCTCACATTTCGACGGGACGATCCGGTCACGGTGATGGATTCAGCGTCAGCCACCTTGAGCCAGGTCCGCGTGAGCAGCGTCGTGGAGACGACCAGGCCCGAGGCCATGAATAGGCCCGCCAAGAGACCGAGCAAATGGGGTTTGGGCAATGTGCTCATAGTGAATCTCCCACCCATCCGCGCCCGGCCAGTGCGTCCAGAGCATGCATCCGATCATCCCAGGGAATGACCGCACCGCCGATTTCCTGAAGGGGTTTGCCGCCTTTGCCCACGATGAGCACGAGGTCATCGGACTTGGCCATCCGGATGGCGGTCGTGATCGCCGTGTGGCGGTCGGGTTCTTCGATGGCTTTGCCGCCCAGTCCGGATTGCAAGTCAGCCAGAATGGCCGGTACTGGCACGTGGCGAGGATTGTCGCTGGTGAAAACGACCTCGTCTGCCAGCGCCGCCGCAGCACCCATGGCTTGGCGTTCTTCCAGCGTCGTGCTTCCGCGGATTCCGACCACGAGAAGGATGCGACGGCCGGACAAGGTGCGTGCCTCATTGAGCAATTCCGTCAGATCGGCGGCCGATGCGGCGCGATCCACGAAAACACCGTAGGGCTGCCCGGCATGGACCGGTTCGAGGAGCCCAGTCGGAGCCTCCAACAGGGGCAGGGTGGCCAACGATTGGGTTGGGCAGCAGCCCGCGTTGATGACCAGATTCAGGGCGAGATCGAGGGCCTTGAGATTGGATCCGCCGACCAGTGGCAGGTGGGCCATTCGGGCTCTGCCGTCGGTGCTGAGGACTTGCAATCGGCTTCCGCGCCAATGCAATGCCTGCGGCTTGATCCAGAGACGCGGCGTAGACGGTTGTTGGAAATCGGAGCGGGCCGTCACTCCACTGAGCAACTCCTGGATTTCCGCGTCCTCTTCGGTGATCAGGCAATCACCCCCCGAGCGGACATGGGTCGCCAAGAGTCGTTCCCACTCGGGAGCGTCGCTGATGGTCGGTCGTTGCGGAAAAAGTCGGCCAGCGATGAGTCCGCCTTCGGGAGTGAGCAAGGCTGGTCGACGCCCCGCCTGGGTGAGCAGCGCATGAACGAAGCAGGCAAGCGCTGCGGAGATGCGGCCTTGTTTGGCGATCCGACACAGATCCAGTCGTTGCAGCGGATGTTCGCTGGGGGCTTGCCGAAGCCGGATGGCCAGCGGATCGATCACTGAGCGATCCGCTGTGCCGATGCGCCGCGGGAACTTCGAGGTTTCGCTGCCGCTGTGGGCGGAGCGGTTTGGACGGCATGCGGCCGTCGATGCCTTCGTAGCCGAAGCCTCGGTCGCTGGTGAGAGGATGGGTTCCGCGGTCAGCATGTCAGTGACGCGATAGGGCGGTGCGTTCGGCGGCAGACCCACTGACCGCAAGGACGGGGGATGGCGGGATGGTCAGATAGCTGGCGGTCTCTCGGGCAATTTCCTTGAAGACCGGCACGCAGGCGGCTCCGTAGGCGGCCCGTCCGTCCGATCCGGTGGGTTCGTCTGCGCAGACCAGCAGGCAAATCTGAGGGTTCTCCGCCGGAAGGAATCCCACGAAAGTACTGAAATGGGCAGTGACGCCGGCGGCCATGTGAGCCTGGGTCATCTTGTTGGCCGTTCCGGTCTTGCCAGCGACCGTGTAGTCGTCGAGTGCGGCATCCTTGCCAGTGCCTTTGGGGCTCACCACGGCGGTCAGGAGTTGCACCAGTTGTTTGGCCGTTTCGGAGCGAACCGCTCGGCCTACCTGACGCGGGGCAATATGGCGAATCACGCTGCCCGAGGGACTTTCCACCGATTTCACCAGCATGGGCTCCATGAGGATGCCGTCATTGGCTACGGCGGCGTAGGCCATGGTGATTTGGAGAGGGGTGGCGTAGATGCCGTAGCCGTAGGAGAGGATGAGTTGGGTGCCGAGGCCGTCCCAGGCGGGGATTCGTGTGTTGGGCTCTCCGCCGCAGAGAATGCCGGTCCGTCGGGTGAAACCGAAGGCTTCGGCGTATTTCACGAGTGCGGTGGATCGCGGCGGTGCGGCGGGATCCCAAAGGGCATATCCCAGTTTGGCGGCACCGACGTTGGAGGATGCAGCGAAGGCTTCCTCGAGGGTGACCGTATGGAGTTTGTGGCCGCGTGCATCGGCGATGGGTTTCTTGCGTCCGGCCGGCGGTCGCCAAGTGCCGCCTTCGCAGTCGATCCGAGAACTGGGAGACAGGTTGCGTCCGGGGAGCGCTTCCAGGGCTGCCGAGTAGGTGACCAGCTTGAAGGTGGAGCCGGGTTCCACCAACTCGGACACCGCATGATTGCGATGCTGGGGTTTGCGCGGGCCGCCGCTCGGTGCCGCTGAGTTGGGCTGGTGGGCCGGGGAGTAGTCGGGGTCCGTGGCGTTGGCCAGAGCGAGAATTTCTCCGGTCGACGGCCGGACCAGAATGGCCGACATCCAGTTGGGCTTGAGCTTGGACATCCCCTGTCGCAACGCGTTTTCCGCGACGTACTGGAGGTTGGCGTCGATGGTCAGCCGGACATTGGCGCCGGGCTGAGCAGGTAAATCCATTTCACGACTGCCGGCCAATTCGCGTCCTTTGCCCCGTCGGATCACTGCCTGTCCGGCGACACCTTCAAGCTCGTCGTTGAACTGCCGCTCGATGCCGTCGGCACCGTGGATTTCGGGCGGCAATTCTCGGGTGCGGACTCGGATGCGGTTGGTCGCCGTGCGGTATTCAACGATGGGAATGACCCCGTTGGTGGTGGTCCCCAGGAGTGGAGTGGCCAGTTCGCCGTGCGGCATCACGCGCCGCTCCATGATCTCGGCAGTGATCCCGTTTTCCCGCACTTCCTTCAATTGGGGTTGGATCCGTTTCAGCGCGAGGTTGATCGACCGGTTGTCTCGGGCGATTTCCTTCCGGAAACGATATTTGGCCAGCAGGTTCCAGGCAGCGATGGGGGGACTGTTGGTCCTGCGATGGGCCACCGCCGCCGATGCCGCCAGAAGTTGTCGTTCCTCCGGGGAGCGGAAGGTTTTCAGATTGGTGTGGACCCGCGTCCATTCCACGTAAGACAGGTTGGAAGCCAGCAGAACACTCTGGTTGGTGTAGAGAATCTGTACCCACTGGGTGGCGACCAAACCGGTGGAGTTGGTGTTGAAATGCGGCTTCCAACGCAGCTCGGGCCGCACATTCAGGCGGTCTTCCAAAACGCCGGCGGGAATGGACAACAGCGGTGCAAGCAGGGCCGCCAAATGAGGGGCTTGATTGCTGATCACCACTGGATTGGCTCGCAGGTTGTACGCGTATTGCGAGTAAGCCAGTCGTTCGCCGCGTCGATCGAGCAGTTCTCCTCGAGGAGCCGGGATGTAGCTGGTGCGAGCCGGAGAGGCTCCCAGTGTGTACCGGGGTGAATCGGGACGAATGCCTTGAATGTAAATCAACCGACCGGCCAGCCCGGCGAACACGACACAGAACAGGACGGTCAGTCCAGTCAGCGTCTTGTCGGGGGGTGTCGGCTGGGTCATTTCAGGTTTCAGCGAGGAACGGCCACCGCCAGAGGTGGGGCGGGGGCAGTTGGTGGAACCGCATGACGGGTGAGTTCGGAAGAGGGGATGCTGCCGGGAGTGGGGTTGGTGACATGGATCACCTGGCGGTAGGCGATGTTGGTCAACCCCAGCTTGAGTTCCTGGATACGGCGGATGAGAGCCGGTCGGGTGAGGAGTTTTTCAATCTCCTGCTGATCCCTTCCGATGGAGCGCTCCAGCACGGTGCATTGGGTGCGAAATTGGCTGATCTGATCTTGAAGCCGTTGGTGGGCCCGGCTTTGAAGGATCCACAAGAATCCCAAAGTTGCGATGAGTGCGGAACCCAGCATGGCTCGCACGATGGTCCCCAGCCGCATTTCGGAACGGTTTTTGGTGCTCATGGTTCCGGGAGGCGTTCCAGCACGCGCAGTCGTGCACTGCGGGCTCTTGGGTTGGTGTCGAGTTCGGACTCCGAAGCCACGAGACCTTTTCTGGCGAGTTCCTTGCCCCGGGGATGTCGAGGGTGCCGAAAATCCGGATGATCTTCCGGCCCTTCGAAGTCGTAGTCCCGGGCTTCCCGGCGCATGAACTCTTTGACGATGCGATCTTCGAGGGATTGGAAGCTGATGACTGCGAGCCGCCCGCCCGGAATCAGGAGACGGAAGGCCCGTTCCAGCCCGTCTTGGACCGATGTCAGCTCATCGTTGGTGGCGATTCTCAGTGCCTGGAAACAGCGGGTGGCGGGATGGGTCGGTGCTCCGCGACGGGGGCAAATACGCTCGATGAACTGCGCCAGTTGCCCGGTGGTCGTGAAGGGGCGATTGCGGCGCTCGGTTTCGATGGCTCGGGCGATTTTGCGCGAATGACGCTCATCCCCCAGTTTCCAGAACAAGTCGGCCAATTCATCTGCGGGCAGGCTGTTGACCAAGTCCGCCGCGGTGGGGCCTGTCCCGTTCTGGTCCATGCGCATGTCCAAGGGACCGTCTTTTTGGAAAGAGAACCCGCGCTCAGGCGTGTCCAGTTGGTGGGAACTGACACCGAGATCGAGGAGAACTCCGTCCAAGGACTGGGGTGCGATCCAACGGTCTGCCTCGGTGAAATTGCACTGACGGGTCTTGAATCGGTCGCCGTAAGGTTTCAAACGATCATGGGCGGCCGCCAGAGCTTCGGCGTCCCGGTCGCATCCGTAGAGAAAACCATCCGGAGAGCTCGCCTCCAAAATCGCCGAAGCGTGACCACCACCGCCCAGAGTGCCATCCAGGTAGCGGCCGTGAGCCTTGGGTTGGAGTGAAGTCACCACTTCGGTCAGCAGAACGGGTTGATGTGAAAACAGGGACACGCGGCATGAGTGCGTTCAATCCCGTGCTACCAATCGACGGGTCACCGGTTCCCGGTTCCTCAGGCGATTGACGGCCAGTTCGGGGTCGTGGGTTCCGCCAGCTCCCGGCGGTCGGGTTTCATGCAGCAATCGGGTTTCTCGGCGACGACGGACCAGTTCGACATCGTCCTCAACGAGGTCATTGCGCACCGGGGTCACGGCGGGGAGTTGCAACTCGCCCTGGATGAGATTCCGCGCCGGCAAGCGTTGGTTTTCGAACGAGAAAAATCGCCGAGCCAAGGTTTCCGGCAAGGCCTTTACAGAACCGATCGGCACCCCGCCCAGGCCCGAGGTTCTGTGGAGGGGACTGAGCGGGTCGGGTTGACCCCTAGAAAACCAGGAGCGCGGGTTGAACAGAGCCAGCAACTTCATGTTTTTTGGGGGTTCTGGACCTTCTTGAGAAGGCGTTCCGAAAGGCGAGCCATCTGATAAGACTCGGGGTTCCAGACCTCGAATCGGTCGATGCAACCGACGAAAAGGACGTCGTCGGTCAGTGCGGCTGCGCTGCGCATCTCTTTGGGCAGAGAAATGCGGCCGGCGCTGTCGAGTTCCAGTTCGATGATGCGGTCCACATAGTCGTGGCGCTCGGCCAACCGCAGCGGATCCGTGAAGTCGCCCTGACAAATCGGGTTGCTGAACCGCTCGAACTGCTCAACTGGAAGCACCATGACGAACTCCGCTTCCGATGGGTGCTTAATCATCACCGCCATGAGGGACAGGCTGGAAGGGTCTTCGGGGCGCCATTTTGCCGGCAAGGGAACGCGGCCTTGAGCGTCGAGCTTGTGGTCGTATCGCCAAGTGAAACGGGGCCGATTCGCCGCTGGATTCACTCCAGCAGAACCGGTTCCTGTCTCCATGATGTCACCTGCGGTGGCCATTCAAACTCCGTCAGCGATTTTATCCCTCAAATACCACGAGAAATTCCAAGGTCCCGTGGACCGCCCCTTCTTACTCTAATCTTCTCCCTTTTTGCAACTAACTCGTTGCTTTTTCTTACTATATGTTATGCACAAGTTATGCACAGGGGGCTTCATGGGTTGAAAACCCAGTAAATACCGTTAACAACTTGATCATCTTGAGATCGACATTTTGCATTGTTTCCCTTTTTCTCCCTGAGTGCGTGTTGCGGATTTTGATTTCGAACTGCCGATCGATCGGATTGCCCAATTCCCGAGCGCTGAGAGGGATGGTTCTCGGTTGATGGTTTTGAACCGCCAATCTCAAGGTGTTGAGCACCAGAGTTTTTTCGATATCGTTAATCTCCTCCAAGAAGGAGATGTGCTGGTGATGAACGATTCCCGGGTCATTCCCGCCCGACTGATGGGTCGCAAAATGGAGTCACCGGGCCAGGTGGAACTGCTGTTGCTGGAGGAGACTCAGGCTGGTCGTTGGTGGTCCATGGTTCGTCCCGGCAAACGGGTACGGCCGGGCATGCGCCTGCAATTTGGCGATCCCGCAACGGGGTTGTTGGTGTGTGAGGTCTTGGACAAGAATCCCGAAGGGCAAATTTTGGTCCAATGGGATCAGTCGGAGTTCTTCTGGGAACGGCTTCTAAGAATCGGGCAAATCCCGCTGCCCCCCTACATCGAGCGAGGTGGATCCGGGGCCAGTGATCACGATGCCGCGCGGTATCAGACCATCTACAACCGGCAGGCGGGATCCGTGGCGGCTCCGACGGCGGGACTGCACTTCACGAAGCGGGTAATGCAAGCCTTGGAGGCCAAAGGCGTCCGGTTGCGTTATGTCACACTGCATGTTGGGGCGGGAACCTTCCTTCCGGTCAAGGCGGAGGCGGTCTCAGACCACACCATGCACGAAGAACGTTACGAGTTGGGAATCGAGACAGCACAAGCCCTCAATGAAGCCAAGGCTTCAGGGCGGCGGGTGATTGCCGTCGGGACCACCAGCATGCGGGTTTTGGAAACGGTGGCGGCCCGTGCTGAAGGGCTCATTCAACCCGGTTCTGGGCGGACCCGGATTTTTATCCATCCCCCCCATGTTTTCCGAGTGGTGGATGCCCTGCTGACCAACTTTCACCTGCCCAAGAGTACGTTGTTGATGTTGGTCAGTGCGTTCGCCGATCCCGGTGGATTGCGAGGACGAGATTTCGTTATGGCTGCCTATGCCGAGGCAATTCGAGAGAAATACCGGTTCTTTAGTTATGGCGACGCCATGTTCCTCCATTGATCAGCGGAAGGATTCCCGGGGTGCCAGGGTTTTCCCCTATGTGGTCATTAACATGGCCATGACGGCCGACGGCAAGGTGGCAACGGCCGGGCGGGAGGTGACCACCTTTGGTAGTTCTTATGATCAAAGGGCTCTATATGCATTGAGAGCCACCGCTGATGCGCTGCTGTGCGGTGCCCGCACCGTCGAAGAGACCGGTGCCACCTTGGGGACAGGCTCCCCAAAGCATCTGGCGGCCCGGCGGAGGGCGGGATTGGCTCCGGCGCCTGTCCGAGTGGTGGTGAGTGGGGCCGCTTCGCTGTCCTCTGAAGCCGAACTTTGGAAGCATCCGGGGGCTCCTATCGTTGTTTTGGTCGCTGAAAGCGCTCCAAAAGCTCAACGTGAACGATTGCGTCAGTTGGGAGCCGAAGTTTGGGTTTCACCCGGGGAAGGCCTTGATTTTTCAGCCGCCTTGTCGTGGTTGGCAGAGCGTCACGGGATTCGGCGTTTGGCGGCGGAGGGGGGAGGTCGGGTGAACGCGGCGCTCCTCGCGGCAAATCGGGTGGATGAAATCCGTCTGACCTGCGTGCCTCGGGTTTTTGGGGGACGGGCCGCGCCCACCATCGCGGATGGACCGCTGGCCGCGTGTTTGGCGGATGCCGCGCGTTTTCGGTTGGCTCAGGTTCGGACAGTGGGCGATGAGCGGTTCCTGCGGTACGTGCGGGCTGACTCTGAAGCTACTTCGCGCCCTGCCGGATCCACTCTTCCACCATTTTAAGGGGCTTGCCGGCCATCCGGTGCGCTTCCGGCTTGGGGATGTCTTCGTCCTTTCCAGCGAGAATGGTCAGGAGTGAAGACTTTCGGAGGTCGCCGGGCACCACCACCTTGCCGTAGGACTTGCCTCCAGCCAGTACTCGTTCGAGGGAATCGACCGAGAAACCGCCTTCAGCGGTGGGGCCGGAATGGCATTTCGAGCAGGAGGCCGTGAGGAGTTTCTGGATATCCGCATCAAATCGCACCGGTTGGATGACTTCGGCGATGGGACCGTCGGGCCATTGGGCTCCTTGATCAATCCAAGCCCGCAAAAGACCGATTTGTTCGGCCGTCAGAGGGTCGCTCTCGCCGGGTTTGCCTCCGGGCGGGGGCATGAGCATTTCGTCGATCAACCCGGCTGCCATGAGGATGATGGCGCTCTTGTCGCTCTGTCCGGCTTGAATGGCTGGGCCGTGGTCACCGGTCACCTTGAATGCTCCCTCGCGGGTATCCATCCGGTATTTCCCCTTTTGCTTTTCGGGACCGTGGCACTTGAAGCAGGCCGACTTGAAGAGCGGATAGACCTCAGTCTTGAAGTCCACAGGTCGTTTCAGTGCGGGCGGCAGTTTGGCCAACTGAGCCGGAGGAATCGGAACCTGCGCCGCCAGCGGCAGGGTCCAGAGCCCTGACCACAGTACCATCGGGCAACCAAGGGAACTCAACCATGGGGTCATGGGCCTGAGCCTAGAGCCCGATGGCGATTGAGGGAAGGGAGAGCTGCTGGGAGGGGGCTGACAAACGGTTTTGGGACCGGTTTATCAAGGTCTGGTTTGTATGAGGACCTCTTCAAGGTTGATGGCGTCTTCGAAGTCCTAGGCCTCTGACCGCGGATCCCATCAGTGGCTGCGAAGCCAGAAGTTGAGGAGCGGAATCCAGACCAGCGTCGGCAATAAATTGGCCAGAGCGGCTCGCCGGATGCCGGCGATGGCAGGGGCACTGCAAAGAATCAGGAGACTGGAAGCCAGCATCACGGAGTCGGAAATCCCTTGGGACTGCAGCCAATCCGCCGCTGACGCGGATCCAACCGTCCAGGCGGATTGCCAAAGAAGGATCACTCCCAGCATCGCTAGGGACAGGCTCCATCGAATAGGGGACAGGCTCCGAACCCATGCGTGGACCGCTATGGCATCTAGGGCAGATTTGAGGGCGAGTCCGATCCATCGATGTTCCAGGCCGTCTTGGATGGCTGCCGGGATGAGCAGCGGGTTCAAGGCCAGGAGCCCTCCCATGGCCAGCGCACCAGAAAAGCGGATCGGTTTTCCTGATGGAGTGGGGAGGTGACTGGAAAGAGTACGCCCCCAGAGGTCTAGCCTTCGCTGCAGCCCGAGAATTCGGCCGGTCAGATTTCCCAACAGGAGGCCCACCACCGCAATCCCGAGAAAACGGATCGCTCCTGAAATGGAGTGCGGCAGGGTGTGAGCGATCCCGGTTCCGCCGATGAGCAATGCCAATCCGGCCGCCCCCCAACGGAACCGCCCTGAGTTGGGCGGCGGATTCTCGGTGCCGAGGGACCGTCGAGCCCAGAGGAGGGCCCCGACTCCGGCGGCTGCGTTGATCCAAGTACCCAGCACTGGGGGTGAGGATCTCTGGAAACGATTCAATCCGCAACCCGCCTGCAGAACGGTGGATTTGAGGAATCGGCTGATTGTCGCGAAATCCACTTGCTCCGAGATTACAAATGGTTTTCTTAGCCGGCTCGCATGCGGTGCGCACGGTGTCTGCGTGAGATCGAGTGCGAGCAGAGACAATTTTGAGAATCCATGAATCCGGCTCCCCGTCCCCCAAGTCCTCCGCGATCCCTTGGCTCCAAGGCGCTGGTCCCGGTCAACTTCATCTGTTTGGCCCCTCAGGCTCAGAAAGTGGCTGTGGTGGGTGAATTCAATGCGTGGAATCCGGAGACCCACCCCATGACCCAGGCGTTTGACGGTTCCTGGCAGGCGTCCGTGAGCATTCGTCATGGTCATCACCAGTATGCATTTTGGGTGGATGGAGTCCTGCAGGTGGATCCGAGGGGGCAGGGAATCAGCCGCAATGCGCAGGGGCAACGGGTGTCCCTTCTGGCCGTGAGCTGAATCCTCTGCATCGGGGAGATGGAACTTTCGGCGCGCGCCGGTTATCCAAACGGCACGCGACATGGCGCAATTCAACTATAAGGCACGACGGCGTTCGGGAGAACTCGTCGAAGGAGTCCTCGAGGCCGGGGATCGGGCGGCTGCCGTGGCGCAAGTCGAACGGCTGGGGGTCATCCCGGTTTCCGTGGTGCAAGGTAAGGGTTCGGCCAAACCGGCGAAGTCCACGGCATCGGCGGGTTCCCCCGCGGCGCGCGCCGCCGCAGAAGGTTCCAAGGCCGGTTTGAGCCAAATCTTCAAGCGCGGTCCACAGAGGCCCGGACTGAAGGAGTTGGCCATGTACACCCTGCAATTGGCCAACTTGTTGCGGGCCGGCATGCCTCTCACCATGGCCTTGCGGAGCATGGAAAGCCTTTCCTCCAAGGGCATCCCCGGTGAGGCCAGCCGCCAGCTCAAGCAAGATGTGACCGAGGGTCGCAGCCTCTCTGACGCCATGGCCCGTCAGAACCACATCTTCCCCGATTTGGTCATCAACATGGTCCGGGCCGGAGAGCAGTCCGGTGCATTGGAGGAAGTGCTGCGCCGGCAAGCGGCCCACTTCGACCGTTTTGCCGAGGTTCAATCGAAGTTCAAGTCGGCCATGATTTATCCGGCCGTGGTGTGCGTCGTGGGCGGAGCGCTCGTGATCTTCTTCATGACGGTCATGTTGCCGAAGTTCATGACCCTCTTCGACAACACCAAGATTGAACTCCCGGCGATGACCAAGATGCTCATCGCCATCAGTGGTTTCCTGAGTGGCTATTGGTGGGCATTGTTGCTGGCTGGCGGTGCAGCCGTGGTCGGTTTCCGACGCTACCGGGCCAGCAAGGTCGGTCGCGAGACCCTGGACCGTTTGGTGATGCGCCTGCCGGTGATTGGCAAGGTGGTGCGACTGAATCTCTTCGGTCAATTTGCCCGCACGCTTTCCACCTTGTTGCAAAACGGCGTGCCGGTGTTGCAGGCGCTGCGCATCACCGAACAGGTCATGCCCAATGTGGTCATTCAAGAGGCCATCGCCCGGACTCGGGAGGCTGTCACCGATGGCAAAACCTTGGCCCAACCTCTGGCCAAGAGCCGGCTCTTCCCGCAGCTGATGATCGACTTGATCAAGATTGGCGAAGAGACCGGCGATGTGCCCGCCGCCTTGTCCAATGTGGCCGACACCTATGAAAACGACCTCAATGTCGGTTTGACGGCGATGACCAACCTCATCCAACCGGTGATCATTGTGGCCATCGCTTTCGTGGTGGGTTTCATGTTGCTGGGGGTGATGTCCGCGATGTTCAAGATCACCGAGAGCATTTCCACACGGTGAGCGCCTGAAGTGATGAGGACGGCCTTCCACATCGGGTCCAGAAACCGTGCCGCCCGCGCGGCCTTCACCATGATCGAACTGGTGGTGGCAGTGATGCTGGTGGCCGTGATGATGTTCGTGGCCGTCCCCCGATTCATGGCCAATAAAAAGAGTGCGATGGCCGAGACTCTCGAGGTGATGGAGTCCGCCTGCAACGAGGCCCGGGCGCGGGCCATCATGGGCAATCGGCCGATGCAGGTGGTGCTCTATGGCGCGGAGGGCAGGGTTCTGGTGGAACCGGCTCCGGAAGGCGTGATGGGAGCCACCAATGGGGTGTCCATGGCCTCCTTCGATCGGCTCCGGGATTCGCAGGATATGCAATCGGGCCCGATGTCCAAGCCGCCTTACCATGGTCAACTCAATGACGATGTCGCGTTCCGGAGTTTGTTGGTGAACGGGCAGAACATGATGAGTTCTTCACTGGCTGCGATTCGTTTCTTTCCCAATGGCACCAGCGACGCAATGAGTGCTGAACTCAGTTGGCTCAAAGGAGGACTCGAGGTGAAGCGACTCACCTTGGAGGTCATCACGGCGCGCCTTTCCATCGAGGATCTCCGATGAGGTGTCACCCTGTCCAATCAGCCGGCCCAGGACAATCCAGCGAGGCCTTCACGCTCATCGAAGTGGCGGTCGCTTCGGCCATCATGGCGTTGGCGCTCTTCGGGTTCATTTCGGTGTGTTCCACCGCGCTCAAATCGGCCAAATCCCTCAATCGGGTCGAGGTGGACGCCAGCAGTTTGGCAGCGGAATTGTCCATTTCCAACCGGCTGGAAGAAATGTCCGACAATGGCGACTTCGGCAAACTCTACCCCGGATACCAATGGAGCCGAACGGTCTATGAAGTCGGGACCAATGGTCTCTTCCGTGCCGACTTTGTCATTATTGGCGGACCCAAGGGATCCGAGCGGCGCATGAGCGTGCTCCTCTTCCCCAAGCAATACGTCCAGGGGGCGGGTCGATGAAAGCGTTGTGGCATTCCGGGAGGCGGAGCCTCCGACGCGCGGGATTCACGGTGATGGAGGTCATGGTAGCCATCTTCCTCTTCGCCCTGATCCTCATGATGATCTACTCGACCTGGAGACTGATCTTCCAGAGTTCTCAGGCGGCGATCCGTTCCACCACCGATTCCCAGCGGGCGCGAATGGCCATGCGCACAGTGGAGGACGCCCTCGTTTCGGCCACCATGTTCGCCTCGAATCCGCGCCTTTATTTTTTCCAGGCCGACACGTCGGGCCAATTCGCGGCGGTGAGCTTCGCGGCAGACCTCTCGGATTCCTTTCCCAACAGCGGGATGTTCGGTGGAGAGCGGCTCCGCCGGGTTAGTTTCTATGTTCCTCCCGGAGGGAATGATTTGGTGCTGGAACAGAATTCACTTCTGGCCGACTTCGAGCAGGGTGGAGAGCCGGCCAGTATCGTCTTGGCCAGAGAGGTCCAATTGTTCCAACTGGAGTTCTGGGACGGTCAGCAGCGGGACTTTGTTGAGGAGTGGCTATCGACCAATCAGTTGCCGGTGATTGTCCGGGTGACCTTGGGCTTCGGTCAGTCCAAGGGTTCTCGAGAGCCGGCGCAAATCGTCAGTCGGGTGGTGCGCCTGCCTACGGTTGCAGTGCCGCGTGAGGCTCAGGGAGTGATTGGAGGAACACCGTGAACCTGCCCTGGATTCAGCGCCGAGGATTCTTGCGTCATCGTCAGCGGGGAGTCGCCTTGCTCATCGTCATGCTGCTCATCTTCGCCATGGCGGTGATCGTGACGGCGTTCGCCTACACCATGAAGGTCGAGGGGCGTTTGGCCACCCGAACCCAGAGCGAGAGCGAGATGGAATGGATGGGGCGCTCAGGCGTCGAGATGGCCAAGTGGGTCCTGTCCCTGTCGCGGCAGATTCCGGGTGAACAAACCTACGATGGTCTCAACCAATTCTGGGCCGGGGGAGTGGGGCCGACCAACATCGCGGACAATCCCTTCGAGGGAGTGTCGCTCCAGGATGTGCCGCTGGGAGACGGGACCATTTCCATCGAAATCGTGGACGCGGAGCGTTACCTCAACATCAACTCCATCGCTACCCGCAATCCCCAGCTGTTGGAGCTGATCCTGCAGTTGTGCGGTGCGGGATCCTCAGATTCGGCCGATGTTTCTTCAGCGATTCGGGACTGGATCGACCCCAATGATGATTCGGCCATGGGCGGCGGTGCGGAGAGCGATTTCTATCGGATGCTCAATCCGCCCTATGTCGCCAAGAACGGTCCGATCGACGATATGTCCGAACTGCTGAAGATCCGCGGGATCACTCCGCAGTTGTACTGGGGGCCTCGCAGTGAAGGGGGGGGAGCGATGTCGTCGACGCATTCGGCAGCTCATTCCGCGGGTCATCGCATGGAGCCATCCACCTTCCTTGGCCAAGGCATCGCGGGTTCGGTGGGGCTGGCCGATGTGTTCTCAGCGGTGTCCAGCGGTCAGGTGAACATCAACACCGCTCCGTATCCGGTGCTGGTCATGGCTTGTGGCGGTGACGAGAACATTGCCCGCAACATCCAAGAGCAGCGCGCGGGCATGGATGGGGTGGATGGAACCTACGACGACACACCGGCCCGCGGGCCCCAAGACATCGCCCGCTTGCAGGGGGTTCCGATGATGCCTAACCAAGGCACGCCGCTGGCGGTGTTCTCGACCGTCAGCAGCACCTTCGAAGTACGCGTCACTGCCCGTTTGGGGGCATTGTCCCGTCGGTACATTGCGGTCTTGCGACGCACCAGTTTGCGGGAGATGCCCGTGCTGACCTTCCGCCGGGAGTGAGTCTCGGTTGGAATGTCGTCTGACGAAGGGCGAGTCCTCGGGGCCGATCCAAAATCGCCCGACGCGTTCTCCGTGAGCTGGAAAGCCGGCTCACGTAATGGGTCAAGAAATCGATTACGGAACGGGGGTGGCCACCGGGATCTTGAAGAAGCATTGCCAGCCGCTGTAGTCGGAGCCGAGTGAGACCCGTTTATTGGGCTGCCATTCGACATGGCCGTCTTCGAATCCAAAATTGCCGCCCTCCGGCGCACCGCGGGTGATCCGGTGAACGGCCGTGGCCACCTTCTTGCCGTTGTAATCGGTGTACCAGTTCAGCTTGGCGTCGAGGATATTGGTGGTCTTGGAACCGACGGCCTGCATGCGGTCGATGATGATGGGCGCCGCTTCGAACACGCCACCGAGCTTCTTCTTGAAGAACCATTCTGCGGTGCCCTGGGCTCCGCCGGTGACATCGGCGTCTCCGGTTTGCCGGCCCGGCAAGTAGAAGTAACCGATCAATTGGGCTTGGTTGTCGGTGTTGATCATCCCGCGTTCTGCGGCGCGGTGCCAGTCATCGGTGGGGCAGAACAACACGTCATTGGCCGCACGGGTGTTGTTGGCCGAGGTGCGGCGGTTCTTGATGAGGTAGCCGTTCCAGAAGTTGCTCATGGTGGGCACCATCCAGCTGAAACCGGCGCCGCCGCTGTTGTCGGGGAAAGAGTTCTGGTTGTCGGAGGCGTACAGGTTGACCGCGATGCCCCACTGCTTGCAGTTGCTGGCGCACAAGGTCTTGACTGCCTTGCTCTTCGCTCGGGACAAGGCGGGCAGGAGCATGCCCGCCAGGATTGCAATGATGGCGATGACGACCAGCAGTTCGATCAGGGTGAAGGCGCTGGTGCAACTGCGGCGTTGAAGGTTCATGGCTTGCGATTCCTGACGGGGCTATTGGGTTTGTTTTTAACGTCCCGGGCTTTCGCGGCCAGTGAAATTTTTAAGTGTTGTAAAACGGGGGGCTCCCGGGATGTGCCTGCGCTTGCAGCGGGTGGGCCTTTCCAGAAGTTCCTTCAGAGTGCCCGGCTTCGTTGGGTCAAAAGAAAACGCCCCTGCCGATTCATCGACAGGGGCGGTGTTTGACGCAGCGATCAGTTCCGCGACTTGGCCAACTCGTCGTTGTTCATGGCGTTGAAGATCTTCCACTCCTCGTTGTGATAGGTGGGGTCCGGACGGAAGCTGAGCTTGGCGAAGAATTTCTTTTCCAGCTCGATGAGTAGCTTCTCATCGCGCGTCCGCAGGCGATCGAGCACCCGCGGGTTGCAGACGATCTTGACCTGGAAGTCGCCATCGTCGCGCGGACGACCTTTGAGGATCTGGGTCAGCTTGCGCTGGATTTCGACGCTCATGGTCTCCGCGCTCTTGATCACGCCACGGCCCTTGCAGTGTTCGCAATCGTCGTAGAGCGAGGAGCGGACGCTCTCGGTCTGGCGCTGGCGGGTCATCTCCATGAGCCCGAGCTGCGAGAGCGGCAAGACGTGCGTCTTGGCCTTGTCGCGCTTCAGGTTCTCCTTCATTCGCTGGAAGATGGACTGCTGGTCGCGGCGGGATTTCATGTCGATGAAGTCCAGCACGATGATGCCGCCCATGTTGCGCAGGCGCAGCTGGCGAGCGATCTCGTCTGCGGCGTCTTGGTTCACCTTGAGGATCGTCGCGTCGTGGTCCTTGGTGCCGGCCTGCTTGTGCTTGCCGGTGTTGACGTCGATGGCCACGAGCGCCTCGGTCTCGTCGATGATGAGGTAGCCGCCGCTCTTCAGGTTTACCTGACGGCTGAAGGCCGCCTCGAGCTGGCGGGTGATGTTGTAGCGGTCGAACAGCGGCTCGGCTTCGTTGTAGAAGTGCACCTTGCGGGCGGACCGTGGGCTGATGCGCTTGATGCTGTCGCGGATCGATTCGAACTTCTTGATGTCGTCGATGACGATCTTGTCGACGTCTTCGGTGAGGAAGTCGCGGACCGTGCGCTCAATCAAGTCGGGCTCCTGATAGACGCAGGAGGCCATCGGCTGGCTCTTGATGCGATCCTGGATGAGTTTCCACTCTTCCAGCAGCAGGGCCAGGTCACGCACGAAGTACGCCTTGCGCTTGTCCTCGCCGGCGGTGCGGATGATGACACCCATGCCCTCGGGGATGGTCAGTTCGCGGACGATCTTCTTGAGACGCTGGCGCTCCTCGACGTTCTCAATCTTGCGACTGATGCCCGACTGGTCGGAGTTGGGCAACAGGACGAGATAGCGGCCGGGTAGGGAAAGGTTGGTGGTGACGCGCGGTCCCTTGGTGCCAATAGGTCCCTTGGTGACTTGGATGATGATCTCGCTTCCGGGCGGGAAGAGTCGGGGGACATCCTTCTGGGTGATCTTGGGCTTGTCTTTGCGGCGCGATTTCCCGCTGTCATCGCGTTCCACGATCTCGACGCTGGAATCGAAGGTGTTGGGGATGATGTCCCAGTAGTGGAGGAAGGCATTCTTCTCGAAGCCGATGTCCACGAAGGCGGCTTTGAGTCCGTCCTCGAGGTTCTTCACCTTGCCCTTGTAAATGGAGCCAACCAAGCGGTCGTCGCCGGTGCGCTCGACGGTGAGGTCTTCGAGTTTGCTCTCTTCGAGCACCGCAACGCGGGTTTCCAGGGGTTCGGCATTGATGACCACCTCCTTGACGATCTTCTCCTCGGGGCGGATCAACCGCTTGACCTTCTTGACGACCTCCTTGACCGCGGCCCGGGCCTTCTCGATGAGGCCCTTGGGTTCGCGAGGCGGCTTGGGTGCCTGTTCGGCGGGTTCGTCGTGGGCCTCCTCGGGGCGGGAGAGATCGGGGGAACGGTAGGTCTGGTCCCGGCCGTTCTTGGTCAGATTGACCTCGGGGGCGTCGATGCTGTCCTCGGGAAGTCCGGCCGCCCGGTTTTCAGCTCGGCGGATTTCGGATTCATGGCGTCGGATGTCGAACACCCGTTCCTCGGTGGTTTTCTCGCCGATGGCTTCCATGCGGGCGTTGGTGGCCGATCGGTTGGGGTTGGGAGTGCCGATGCCCCGGGTGGGCTTGAAACGCATCGGCCCCTTGCCGCGTTTGAATGTCTGTTGACTCATGTCTGTAGATTTCGAGTTCTAGTACCGTTTGCGGTACAAATGGATGTTTTGAAGAACACCGACCGCGATCAGGGAGCACAGCACTGAGGTTCCGCCTGCACTGAGCAGGGGCAGTGGAATGCCCGTGACCGGCATCAATTTGATGTTCATGCCGATGTTCACGAAGACGTGGATGAAGAAGAGGGTGACGACACCGACGGCGAGCAAGCGACCCAGTCGGTCGCGCGATTCACTCGCGGTCTTGATGCCGCTGAAGAGGATAATGCCGTACAAGGTGATCACCGCCACGCTGCCGACAAAACCGCGTTCCTCGGCGATGACCGAGAAGATGAAGTCGTTGTGGGCTCCCAAGCGGGGCAGGTATCCGAGTCGATGCTGGGTGCCTTCCCGCCAGCCTTTGCCGGTGAAACCTCCCGACCCGACGGAGATCAACGCCTGTTCGACATTCCAGGACATTTGTCGTTTGCGCTGCGCGGCGCGCTGACGCAGCTCCGGGGTCGCTGAAGCGGGCGCGAAATCGGCATCAAAATACACCAGCAACCGCTCGCGCTGGTAGTCTTGCAATCGGATCAGTCGCCAGTTGGCCGGCGCGATGAATATGTCCACAGCGATCAAGGTGACGATGAGAAAAGCTCCGCCCAGGAGTTTGGCGATAAAGCGTTGAGGGACTCCCGCGACGAGCATCATGACCAAGGTGATGGGCAAGAAGACGAGGGACGAGCCCAGGTCGGGTTGCTTGAGGATGAGCCCCAGTGGGAGAAGTGTGAGGACCAAGGCCTTCAGGAAGATTCCCGGGGAACGCAATTCCGCGGCGGGACGCGCCAGGAAGTTGGCCATGGCGAAGAGAAAGGTCAGCTTGGCGAGTTCACTGGGCTGAAACTGCAGTGGGCCGATATCCAACCAACGTCGTGCGCCATTGCGCGACGTGCCCAGGATATAGACCGCGACCAGCAAGGTGATGGAAACCCAGTAGCCGACCATCGCCCAACGGGCCAGTCGGCCGTAGTCGACAAGGCTCATGCCGAGGACCGCGAGGATGCCAATGCCAAAGGCCATGACTTGGCGAGTGGCCGTCCACTGGTACCAGGATGCCCCCCTCGCCAACTCGGCGCTGCCGGTGGTGCTGAAGATGAACATCGCGCTGATGATCATCAGTCCCAACACCGAGAGCCACAGGGGCCACAGGATGGCTGCCTCGGCTCGGCGGTTCTGATGGAGGGAAGTCGTCATGGGTTCATGGCGATGGGCCGGCCAGAGCCCGTATCTCGTCCCCGCAGGTGTTCGTAGATTTTCCGCGCCACCGGGCCGCAGGTCCGCCCGCCGGAGGCGCCGCTTTCCACCATGACGACCACGGCGTAGCGGGGGGATTCAAACGGGGCGAAGCTGGCGAACCAAGTCACCTTGTCCTTCACGCCGTTGCCCTTGATCTCGGCCGTCCCGGTCTTGCCGCAGACGGAGTAATCGGTGACGCGGGCGCTGGTGCCGGTGCCTTCGGTGTCCAGGACGTCATCCCGCATGGCGGCGCGGATGTGGGCGAGGTATTCCGGTCGGGTTTCCAGTCGACTGCGCACCTGACCCGGCCGAATGGTGCTGGGAGCCTCCTCGCTGAGGGGATCTCCGGACTCCAGGCGATCCACCAAGCGGGGGTAGTAGACCGTGCCGCCATTGGCCACTGCGGCGACCATGACTGCCAATTGCAGCGGAGTCACCGTGACTTCCTGTCCAATGCTGAAGTTGGCCAACCGGCCTTGGGGCCAGCGTTCGGCCCGGGCTTCGGCCGGTTCGGGCATCCAACCAGAACGTTCCTCGGTCGGTCGGAGTTGGATGCGTGTCTGCTCGCCGAAATGGAACCGGTGGGCCGTGGTGAGCAGGCGGTCGTATCCGGCATCCAACCCCAGCTGGATAAAGTAGGCGTTGGAGGATCGGATGAAGGCGCGACGAAAGTCGTAGGGACCCGGAGGTGCAGTATCCTCGATTTTGATGTTCCCGCGGTGGTAGATCCCCTTGCCCGGCTTGGACGGATTGGGTTCAACGATTTGCACCTGGTTGGGATCCAGTCCGTTTTCCAAGGCAGCCAGTGCGGTCACGATTTTGAAAGTGGAACCGGGGGAGTAGGCACCATCGGTGGCGCGATTCATCAGAGGGGTCCGCTTGGGTACGTCATAGTAATTGGTCCAACGGTTTCGGCTGATGCCATCGATCCATTCGCCCGGATCGAAGCTGGGGGCACTGGCCATGGCCAACACATCGCCGTTGCGGACATCTAGAACGACCACCGCTCCGCGCTCCTCGCCGCTCACCGCCGACAGGGCCGCCTCGGCCGCCTTTTGGACATCGATGTCCAGAGTGGTGATCAAATTCTGACCCGGCACCGGTTCGGCCGTGACGGTCTCACCCACACGATATCCGTCGCTGTTGACGAGGATGCTCTTGGTGCCGGAGACGCCCCGTAAAGAGGCGTCGAAAGCCGCCTCGAGACCGGCAGCTCCCTTGTAGTCTCGAAGCCGGTAGTCGAAGGATTCACCCTCGTCGCCTTCGAAGTCATCTGCCCGGACCAAATACCCCAGGGCATGGGCCGCCAAGGGGCCGTGTGGATAATTGCGGACCGCCTGCAGCTCCGTTCTGATTCCAGGAATGGACCACGATTGTTCGGTCAGGAGGGCCACTTGTTGCGGAGTCAATTTCTTGAGAACCGCCAGCGGCAGGGCTCGGGTGTTGGCCCAGTGTCGTTGGAGTTCGGATTCGGTGAGGGTCAACGGCAGTCCGATCTTGGTGGCCACCTTCGTGACGACATTGCTCACCACGTTGTAGCGGGCTTGTCTCCAGAGGAGGGTGTTTTCTTCGGGTCGGATCAGGATTCGGGGCGCCTCCCGACGGAATTTGGACATCATCCGATGCAAGAGCCCCGGGGACACTGGGTTGGTTCCTCCGCGCGCTGCGATGACTTCACGACGCAATCGTCCGTATTCCTTCGAAAAATCCCGACTCAGGGCCTCCAGATAGACATCCAGACGGTATCGCGGGGTATTGCCCACACATTCGCGTCCATTCCGATCAAGAATGCGTCCTCTCAGCGCGGGAACCCGCACGGATTGAAAACTCTGGGTTTGCAGGGATTGTTCGAAACGGTGGTGGCTGAGGATTTGCACCCGCAGGAGGCCGATGAGCAGCACCAATAAGCCTGCGCCGATCACTCCGGCCATCCACCGCAGCGGCCGCTCTCCCTTGTTGAACTGGTCAAAGATGAGCATGGTTCAACGGGGGCGGAATTGACGGCCCCGGACGGTTTCCCGATCGGTGCGGAAGCTGGAGGTGGTGAGGGGGCGGTAGTCGAAGATCCGGTGCAGGAAATCGAACATCCAGAACAGGGCAGGGCAGGCGACTCCATTGAGCAGCCCCATCAGCAGAAGTTGGATGAATGTGAACCCGCCGGTGACCGGTTGGGAACGGGTGAGGGACAATACTCCCAAGGTCAGGAGCGGCACACCAGCGCCAGCTCCGAGCCCGATCCAAAACTGAGCGAAACCTTGATCTCGCAGGATCAGGTGGCGTTGCAGTTGCAGGGTGAACCCCAGGAGGAACAGCGGCATGGTGCTGACCCCGAGTGGCGATGCCGAGAGTGAATCAATCCATAGACCGCTCAAAACGGCCAGGCTGATGGTGACGCCAAATCCGTGGGTCAATGCCGCATAGCAGACCAGAGCCGGGCTCAGTGCCAAGGGGACGGAGAGGAGTTGTCGAAGCGTCGAAAACTGGGTCTGGGCGAAAACTGACAGCCAGGTGACCAGAAACAGGAAGATCAAGGTGAAGCGGTTCATGGCTGAAGCACCCACACTTCTTCCAGACGGTTGAGGTTGGCCGCCAGACGGATTCGGGCGGTGGTGAACACGTTGCCGTTCTCGTTCCGTGTGTCCACGATGGTTCCAACAGGAAGTCCTGCTGGAAAGATTCCGCCCAGACCGCTGGTCAGCACCACCTGCCCGGCCATGATCCCAGGGCAGTTCTGCAGCAAGGTCATTTCCACCAGACCGCCATCACCTGAGAGGGTTTGCCCCGGCTTGATGATGCCCAAATCGCGGGTTTCCTTGACCACCACGGCCACCCCGCATTCGGCATCACCCACGAGGGCGACTTGCGAGTGGGTCAGGCCCGCCTGACTAATCCGGCCCACCAGTCCCTCGCCGCTCATCACCACGTGATCGGGTTTCAGGTTGTCTCGGGAACCGAGGTTGATTTGAAGGGTTCGCCACCACGTCGTCGGATCACGACCGACTACTCGAGCCAGTTTGAGATGCCAGGGGCCTCTCGGTGCTGCGCCGATGGTAGCCCGCAGTCGCTGATTTTCGGCCAATGCATCCTTTCCTTGGAGGGCCGAAACCTTGAGTTCAGCGTTCTCGCGTTCGAGACGCAGGAGGTTGTCGATGAGGGTGGAACGGGGAAGCACCTGGTAACCGGCTCGATCCAGCAAGGAGTCTGAAGCCGCACGGATGCCGAAGAGAGGCAGGAACGAAGCACCAATAGCCGACTTGACCTGCGTCTGGAGAGACACAGGCAAATTCAGCAGGCCCAGCGTCAGGAGTCCTACGCCGGCCAATGCAAGGTAATGGGTCCGCTTCAGCACGTTCTATCCGTTCAGGACGAACGCACACCGGGGAGATCAGGTCGACGTGGACGAAGCGACTCTTCGAAGGAAGGAGAGTTCCTGCAGCACACGTCCGGTGCCCGTGGCCACTGCGCTCAACGGATCGTCGGCGATGTGGA